>Ga0182745_1000897_pt1 | contig 30300 bp, 30 predicted proteins | sample eDN3rd30CKraftBY_FD_128523 | JGI IMG/M metagenome (GOLD analysis project Ga0182745, IMG submission 128523) | Enriched backyard soil microbial communities from Emeryville, California, USA - eDNA 3rd pass 30_C Kraft BY (version 2) (version 2) | ecosystem: Environmental > Terrestrial > Soil >... | reverse complement strand
TGGGATACAGCGAGTTCGGGTGATGGCTCATCTCCTCACGTTTTTCGTCCTCCTCGCTTTCGGGGTTCTCGGCAGCCAGACGACAGGAGTGTTTTTTGTTTTCGGTGTTGGCTGCCTGGTGATGTTGCCGTTTTCAATCATTGGCATCCTCGCCGATCATCACCTGATGCGGTGGCATCAAAGACGATTGGCGGAGTGTGAACGGCGATTGAATGAATCTGAAGCATTTGGTTGACCTCCGGAGTTGCAAGCGGAAGGGGAGGGGGTCGAACCCTCATCTCTCTTGCGGGAGAGCCGCATTAGCAATGCGGTCCGGCCAACCGTATCCGGCTCCCTTCCATATTCTTTAGTGGACTCACCGGGAGTTGAACCCGGATCTTTGCCATGCCATAGCAACGTCTTCCCCTTGGACCATGAGCCCTTTGTTTGTCAGTGGACCGCCGGGGGATCGAACCCCGATTTCCTGGTTGCAAGTCAAGCGTCTTCCCGTTGGACGAGCAGCCCAATTCAGTGATCCCGGATGGAATTGAACCATCGTCTCCTGCATGTCACACAGGTGTCGTACCATTGGACCACGGGATCGTGTTGTCATTGACCGAGGTGGGAGTCGAACCCACAAAATCATCAGGTTCTCGACCTGATCGCTTTGCCTGTTTGCGTACCCGGTCAGTCGATCAGTTGCAGGTTCCGGTATCGAACCGGATAAACCGGCCTTATGAAAGCCGGTCAGGCACCTGCCTTACCTGCAATAGTCTGTTCCTGAATCCGTTTCAGTAGCCCGTGCGAGATTCGAACTCGCGTCACCGGCATGAGGGGCCAGCATCCTGAACCGCTAGACGAACGGGCCGTCTTTCAAAATGGGTCGTGAAGGAATTGAACCTCTCGTCGTCCACCCCGCTTGTTTTTCGACAACGGCTTTACAGGCCACCGTGGGGAACACGCCCCAAAACAATGGCACGGATGGGAGTCGAACCCCTGTATTCAACTACCGCGGCCGGAGCCTTCTTCCTCCCTCATCGGTCAGCGGCTCGGCCTTGCTGGTTTGAGCTTCGCCGCTTTGCCAGATTGCGTACCGCGCCATGATATTGTTGAAAGCGTCCCCGAGGGGATTTGAACCCCTGATTCTCCACCGTGACAGGGTGGCGAGCACTCCAGACTGCTCTGCGGAGACGTATTATCAATAGCTCAGGTGGGATTCGAACCCACAGCATCCCTGGTTCTGAGCCAAGGTGGTCTGCCAGTTGCCTACCGAGCCGTATTCATCGTGATGCCCAGAGCAGGATTCGAACCCGAAATCATTCGGCCGAACTCATATCCAGTATCGAACATCGATCGAGCCGTTCAGACGACTGACCTACCATGTCGAAATCTCGAACGCGCCTGCCGGCAGAATCTGCCGAAGCTGGATTACCTCGTCTCTTCGAGGAGATGGCGAGGCGGTTGCTCTAGTAAATTCATCCGATACCGCAGTAAAAGCACTGTCAATGTCACCCCGCTGGAATTTTCTTGCGAAAGACACTCGAAATGCTCTATCGATGGAATTTGGCCCTCATCTCGCTAAGCATCCTACTTCAAGGGTGCAAAAGTCAGGATCTGTTGACGTTCCGGCCAGGGAAGATGAATTTGAGTTCCATTCCTCAAGGGATCGATCTCCCTGTCCTCGAGGAAACAATTCGAACAACAAGCCCTGGTTCGCGGGTGCGATGTAGTGACAGCTCAAAACAACACATTTATGGAACACTCCTCACAAAAAATGACCAGCAGCTTGAGTTAGTAAACGGTATCTCACTTGAAACAGTCCCTGGTCCCGATGGCGAACTGCAGGCCAAATACAGCCATGTTCCATGGCAACTGATCGAACTATCATCATTGACCGGATACGCGGTGATGGCGAAACCCGATGTCAAACGTACTCAGAAAGAACTTCAAGATGAAATACAGCTTTCGTCAGTCGAGTCGATCGTACTGAAGAGTGGTCGATTGCGGCCTTCGCCGAAACTGATCAGTACCAATGCTTCCCGTGACTCGATTAAAAACATTCAGATCACAGTCGATGCAACACTTCGCGGTTCAGAAATTCTGATTGTCGACGAATTTGATCGTTCCTATCAGGGAATCTTCTCAAGCAGCTCGTTTGACGAGCTAGAGTTGATAAATTGCGTGTCTAAAGAGACCGTTCCCAGTAGGAATGGGCAATTGCAACATAAAACAAGTTACGTCCCCTTCCAGTCATTTACCTTCGGATCGATCAAATCATTTGTAGTCCTCTCTCCACCAGAAGAGGGCTATACTCTTCCGGCGATTCAAGAAGAACCCGCGGAATTCTGTTTTGACGACTTCGTATGCGAAAGCGGTCGCCACCTGCGACGTGGCAATCCACTTAAATGTAATCCCGCTCCACGAGGCAAGAATTCGACTATTGTGGAATGAATCTTTGCCGTTCACTGCGAAATCTGCTTTCGAAACAGGCTCCTCATCCGGCCGGATGACTTCCGTAACTATTCAAGCTACGGTGGCAGGAATCGAACCTGCGCCGGGGCGATTAACAGTCGCCTTTCTGTACCAGCACGGAACCCACCGCATGACGCGATGCGTCGTCGTTCGGTGACGCACCGATTGATCAACAGCTTTCGGTAGAACTGCTGATATACTCGAACAAACCGCCCTCGGCGGAGTCAGCGTGGTCGGATTCGAACCGACGATCTCGTGTTCCCGAAACACGCGCCGTGTAAAAATTGGACAGGGCCAAACTTTCCCACACGCTGAATCGATGAGCGCCCAGCGGGAATTGAACCCGCATTTCCGCCATGGCAAGACGGTACGTTGCCGTTACATCATGGGCGCTGAATGACTGACCGGATTGTCAAAGAACGAAAGAGCACCAGGTGGGATTCGAACCCACGTCACCGCATGACGAGTGCGGTATCCTCGCCGCTGGACGACCAGTGCCTGTTATTACAATGGGACCGCAGGGACTTGAACCCTGACCTGGCAGATTAAGAGTCTGCTGTGCTGCCACTAACACTTCGATCCCGATCACAATGCTTAATTTCAATGGGGCCGAAGGGAGTTGAACCCCCACCGTGCGAATTAAAAGTTCGCTGTGCTGCCGTTACACCACGACCCCCATCTGGTCGCGGCATCTGTTTCCATCGCTGTCGCATGATTTCTCTCTCCTGTATAAATAGCCCGGGAAGGAATCGAACCTTCATTTCCGCCGTATCAGAACCGACGTGGTCGGTGAGTGCCTCCGGCAGGGGAACATGGTTATGCTTCCTTATTCCAAACGCCGAAGTCGCAAAGTCCCCTCGCGACAGTCGGGATGGCCGGACTCGAACCGACGATTCCGTGCTCCCAAAGCACGTGGGGTGCCGCTCCCCTACATCCCGATCAATCAACTGACTCATACGGGGGTCGAACCCATCTCTCCGCCTTGAAAGGGCGGTATCCTGTACCGATAGACGAACAGGCCATGTTGTGCGCGCACCGGGTGCGCAAGTGGGCCGTGAGGCGCTCGAATCCTCCTCTGCGGATTTTCAGTCCGCCGCTACACCGTCTCAGCTAACGACCCGCGTTCTGCGCACGAAAAACCCGATGTCGCTGTGACACCGGGCTTTAAAAGAGCCTGTCTCAAAGGGGGAGACGGTGTCACAAGCGCAGAGGTTGGCCGAACGGCCGATTCGCGGGCTTCCCGCTCAATCGCTGCTCGCCGACCTGTTCGGAAATCAGACGTAGGTGATATAAAGACATGGCTCGTTGTCTGCTTGATGTTTTTGGAATCGGCTGTGGGCTGCTATTAGCAATCTCGCCTATTACTATGACCTCGTTCCCACCAAAATGGTTCGAGAGATTTTGTAATTTTCTGAAAGAGAATTTGCGGATGCAGGATCATTGACGGGAAAAATGCCCCGAACCATTGTGACGGCCAGCGTGAGGAGTTCCTGATGAGATTCCATGTGGCTGGGCAACGCCACAATTCGTGGGGAACACAATACCGATCATCTGGGCCGTCGCGTCGAGATTGCTGGAACCGTCAGCGAATCGTCGATCCGAAGGGAGAGTGTCTGCCGCAGGCCGAGAGGAATCGTCATGTCCATAATCGTTATACTCCTTGTTCTTGTTGAAGTGCTGAAATAGTCCCCACTCGGACCGATAACGGCCAGGTCACCCGGCGCCGGGTTTCCGGATCGCCCCATTTCTGACGGAGTTCCTCCCGGAAGCCTGCGACTGGATTCGTTCCCAGCACGTTTTTGGCGGCTTTAACCGCTGACCAGGTGTTGACGTAACCCACAAGGTCTTCCAGTCGCCACTCGACTTCGATGGCCAGTTGCGGAATCCTGGTTTCCGGGAACGGAAACGGCAGGTGGCGATATCCCTCTTCGACGTGGCGTCTTTCAGCAGGCCAGTATGGACCCAGGATTTCGTAGTAGAAGCGTTGAGCGATGTGGTCGATCTCACCCTCGATATGGAGCACGCCGTAACTGATGAGTGCGATGGCTGCTTGTGGGCGGGCAATGCGTCGCACTTCGGCGTAGAACTTGTCCAGATCCAGCCAATGCGCGGCTTGAGCAACGGTGATCAGATCCACACTGGCGTCGGGCAAGCCGCTCTCCTCGGCCAGCGCTGTGCGATATGTCACCCCCTCGTGCGGTTGAGCTTTCTCGATCTGAGCTGCACTGGCATCCGTGGCAATGACCTCCTGGAACCGCTCCGCGAGCAATACCGATAACTGTCCGGTGCCACACCCGCAATCCAGCGCCCGTTCCCGGCCCGAACTGATGTGGGCCAACTCGTCCACCAGTTGGATGGGGTATGTCGGTCGGTACTCCGCATAATCGGCGGCGTTCTCGGAGAAATGATCCTTGAAATTTGAGTTTGTCATGCGGCGGGCTGTCCCTTCCACAGCTTGATATCTCTTCCCTGCCGATTCTTTTGGGGACGACGAATCGCTTCATGTCCGGACCTGCCGTACGGCACATGGCATCATGATGATGTCGTTTGCCGAATACGATGGATAGTCTAGCAGAACGTCCCGAGTCCCTAGGTTCAGCGTATCGCTTTGAGCGGAGAAAGTCGCATGGCATTCAAGGAGGGAAGCAATCCTCCCAGGAGGCCCATCGTCAATGCCAGCAGCATACCGGCCGCGATCGTGTTTATGTCGACCGCCAGTTTCAGCACCACCAGCTTCGCTCCTCCGGCATGACCGCTACCGACGATACTCGTCGCGGTTGTGCCATCAACGAGTGCACCGATCAGGCAGCCGAGCGTTCCGCCGATGAGGGCCAGTGTCATCGATTCCAGCAGGAAGGACATCAGAATGGACGTCCGGGAGAAACCGAGAACCCGCAGGACGCCAATGTCTGCGGTTCGTTGACTGATGGCGGCGAACATCGTGTTCATGATTCCAAAGACACCTCCAACGGCAAGAATGATCGTAACGAACACGACCGCATAGAGAAACGTGGTGCTCGTCTCCGCCAGGGACGCGAAGTATTCTGTTTCCACCTGCGCATTGATCGCCGCTTTGGAATAGCTTTCGTTCAGGAATTTCTTGAGCGATTGAGCCCCCTCCGCTCCATTAGTCGCGCGGGCGACGAGCGTGGAATGGGTCTCCTTGCCGAACATCGGTCCGATCAGGGACCGCTTGGCCCAGACTTCCGAGTCGAACGTCGAACCGGAGGATTTCATCACCCCCACGACCCGCCAGTCCCGGTCATCGAGCCGGAAGGCATCACCGACTTCCAGACGGTCCCGGTTTCTGGCGGTGGCATTCACTTCCGGCGGGCGGTCTCTCGCCAGTTCACAGGCGATCCCTTCCCCGAACACGGTTTCGATCGCCGTGCTTCCGTCTGAGCTCTCCCGAACTCCGGCCGGAGAGAACCAGTTCCCCCCTTCGAGCAGTTCGATGCCATGCACGCGCCCGGACCGTTCCGGGTCGTCAATGCCACGCAGTTGTAAGAATCGTCGCTGCGGTCGGCCGGGAGGCGGGTCTGCGATGGGCTGGCTGATGACGAGATAGGTTTCACGACTGACCAATGGGCCCGATTCATTCCGCTCGATCCCAGGCTGGTTGGCAATGTCTCCGATGTCTCCATAACCGAGATTGCTGACCGATTCATCGTTCGCTCCCTCGGAGAGAATGATCACGTTCCCCGGTTGGCCACTCCCTTCGGTGATGGCGACCATGCCGTTGACGAAAGCCGTCATCACGGTCAGCAGCGCGATGATCAGCGTGAACGCGAGTGCGGTCATCGCCGTCGTCTTCCAGCGGACCCGCAAGTTCATCAGGTTGTAATGGATCGGAACACGTCCCAGCAGAGACAGACCGCCCATGAGGACGAGGAACGCTGCCAGCGAGTTCAGGAGGGAAGCAGAGAGACCGAACATGATTCTGAATGGTTCCGGAGGTTGAGTTTGTGAAACGGGATGGTGCGACAGGAAACACGTCACGTGACGCGGGAAAATGCCTCAGAAACCCGGATCGAGCAGGCGCTCCAGGCAGGCACGATACTGCCGATGAGTGCCGTCCCACCGCCGACGGCCACTCCCCACCAGAAGGCTGCTTCGGGAATCAAAAAGGTTCCGAAGAACGAGATCGGAAATTTCAATCCTTCATAGACGTTGTTCACAACGTAGTACGATGCGGCGGCACTGACGAGTCCCGAGAATGCCCCCACCAGGACCGCTTCCAGCAGCACCAGCGCAAGAATGTGACCGGGGCGGAACCCCAGGACTTTCATGATCGCGAACTCCGTATGCCGTTCCCGGACACTGACGCTGATGGCGTTGGCGATGACCAGCGACAGGGTCAGGAGAATGGCCGGTGTCAGCAGGTAACGCATCCCCCAGAACAGGTCGCGGTAGGCTTCCAGATAAGAGGCGATGCCGGACGCGGCAGTTTCGACTTTCACCGCCGGGTTCGAGTAAGTCGGGGAATTGAGGATCTGGTCCGTGACGCGGGAGAAGGCATCCTGGTCCGGAACCTTGATCCAGACGAAGTTCAAGCTTTTGTTCGCCTGGGGATGCTTCTCCCCGTTGTGTGTCAGCGGATAAGCATCCAGGGCGGTGTTCAGATAGGCGATGTCGATCGCGCAGCTTTCATCGTATTGTCCGGGAGGGAATGTGCCGATGATCTCAAACTCCAGGTTGATCTCCTGGTGGCTGAGGCCGAACAGCTTGATCCGTTCTCCGACCCGTTTATTGGTTTTCTGAAGCCGCGACTGGCCGACGATGATCCCCTGGCGATTTTCGGTCAGTTTCTTCACCACCGGTTCGAATTCGGCCCGCCGGGCTGAGGGGAGGGAATCCAGTTCGTCCATCATCGTCAGGAGTTTTTCCGGCTCCAGGGCGAACGCGAACAGCTTCTGGGAGGAAGCTCTCGATTTCGGATCGAGCGTCCCCACGAAGAAGGACCAGCTCATTGCGTCGTCCGGCCGGACGTCTCCCGGATTTCGCGCCGCTCCTTCATGCAGCGAGGTGGCATAGGCGAACGGCATCTGGCTGGAGAGTTGCCAGCGCTCGCTCACGATCCCCTTGACGTTCGCGGTTTTCTCGCTGGTCACCGTGTCCAGAAAGGCAAGCACCGACCAGACGAGCGTCACGACCAGCACCAGCATCATCGTTCCCAGGCTGGTGAGCGTCGTCCGCAACTTGTTGCGGAAGATGTTCTGAAAGACGAGAGTCAATGACTTCATGGAAAGTTTCCTCGATGGCCAGATTCGAAACCCCGTCACACGGTCGCCAGAGTACTGTCACGGGTCACGAGTTTTCCTTTTTCCAGATGCAGCGTCCGGTCGGCCCGTTCGGCGGCGTGCGGGTCGTGTGTCACCATGACAATCGTTTTTCCCATCGACGTGCGCAGTTCACCCAGCAGATCAAGAATGTCCTCGGCGGAATGGGCATCGAGATCGCCGGTCGGTTCGTCAGCGACGATCAGTGCCGGATCGGTGACCAATGCCCGGGCAATCCCCACTCGTTGCTGCTGCCCCCCGGATAACTGTCCGGGACGATGTTTGGCCCTGTCCGACAGCCCGACAGCATCGAGAGCGGCCAGCACCTGCTGCTTTCTTTGGGCGGCCGAAAGGGGAAGGAGCAGGAGCGGGAGTTCGACATTGCGATACGCCGTCAGCACCGGCATCAGGTGATAGAACTGGAAGATGAACCCGATATTTCGTGTCCGCCATGCCGCCAGACGGCTTTCGGAATAGTGGGAGATGCACTCCCCGCCGACCCAGGCTTCCCCCTCGCTCGGTTTGTCCAGCCCGGCGATGATGTTCAGCAGCGTCGTCTTTCCCGATCCGCTCGGTCCCATCAGCGCCAGGAATTCTCCGGAGGGGACATCCAGCAATAGGCCGTTCAGCACATCCAGCCGTTCATTCCCACGGGTGAAATATTTATGAACGCCGACGACCTGTACGAGCGGCGATGGTTCAGCATCGGGTTGTTGTGTTGATTGATCAGTCATCGGAATGAATCACTTTCCATGTTGTTCTTCAGGTGGCAGAGGAGAAGCGGATGAGAGGAACGTGACGATCGCTCCCATCTCGGGTTTCAGGTAAACCCCTTCTTCTCCGGATGGGATTTGAATCTTCACGCGAACGGGAACAGCTCCTTTGGCCCGGTCGGCAATCGGCATCAGCCGCGAGACGGTTCCTGTATAACGGCGATCCTGCCACGCCTCGGGACGGATCATGCAGTCTTGTCCAGGGAATACGCGGCGGATGTCCCGTTCCTGGATGTCGAGCTGCACTTCCAGTTCCGACAAGTCCGCCATGTCACACAGGCTGAACGAGCCGTTGAAGGCAGCCGAGTTGATGATGTTTCCTTCTTCGGCGTTCTTCTTCAGAATCGTGCCGGAGATCGGTGCCCGGATGACGCAGTTCTCCAGCCGCCATTCCGCCGCCGACAATTCCGCCTGGGCCTGAGCCACTTCGGCACGCGCCGCGGCGATTTTCTCGACTCGTGGTCCTTGCTTCAGCAGTTCCCAGGCGTGGGTCAGTCGAGTGACACGCTGTTTGGCCGCGAGCGAAACACTTTCAGCAGCGGTCAGGGCCTGGCGGGTGGTTGCGTTCTGTTCGGCCAAGGCGGAAATCCGCTGGTAATCCCGTTCCGCTTCCTCCATCTGGATGCGGGCTTCGGCTAACTCGGCTTCGGCTTGAAAAATTTCTTCCGGACGGGTTCCCTGTTCCAGTTCCAGCAGCCGCTGGCGGGACAATTCGAGGGTGGCGGCGGCCCGGTTCCGGTCTGCTTCGAATTCGATGCTCTCGATCACTGCCAGGATATTTCCCTTCTCGACTCGCATCCCTTCTTCGAAATTCAATTCGACCACCATACCGGAGACCTTCGGGCTGACGAGAATCTGTTGAGTCGGAATGATGTAGCCCTTGGATTCGAGTGCGACGGACGTGGACGGACTCTTCTGAGATGACGACGGGAAGGACGGATTCGGAACTTTTTCGAGGGCCTTGGTCGAAGAGGCAACCACAACAGGAGACATCCGGCCGTTGAAGAGCAGGTATCCGGTGATCACATTCGTAACCAGCAGCAATGCTGTCAGGCTCCAGGCAAATCGAGATCCGGTGACGCGCGATTTCGTTGCGGGGAGTCGCAACGACGCCACCCGTTCGCGTAGGTCCATTCGGTTCGAATGGGAGTTCATGTTTGATGTCGGTACGTCCATTCCACTCCAAATTCACCGTTGAGTGGCGCACTTTCAGTGTGCCGCTCAACGGAACTCGGCATGATCTCATGCGGTCGAAAAACCGCAGAAGTACGATTTAGGTGGCGCGGGAACGCAAGCATCCGGTCGGCGCGAACGCCAGACAACCGATTCCCAGGTGGCTACCGATAAGCAACAGAATGACCGGAAAGCTGGAGAGTACGCCGACGGCATGAGGTCCACTGGCCACGGCTCCCAGCCAGCCGAGAATGACCACAATGTTCCCCACGAGTCCGAACAGCATCATCTGTGGCAACTGTGGACTGCGACGAAATCGCCAGTAACCGCACGCCGTCACCAGGCTCCACAACAGGATGCCGATCCCGCCGACCTCATGAGCAGCGAAGCCGAAGAACGGTCCAGATTTCTCATAGGGACAGGCGGCCCCAAAAGCGATTCCCACACCGACCAGCACCACGCTCAAGGCCGACCAGAACAGGGCCACTCGCTTGATGTATTCCTTCTGCCCGGGACTCAGGTCTCGAAAAAGCCTCGCCAGCAGAAACGACGTGCCGACCACACCGCCGACCAGCATCGAAAGATAGCCGAGCGTCACCAATCCCATGTGAACGGCGAGCAACGAAGCAACACCTCCCGCCCACAGCTTCGGAGTTAAGGGAGCAATTACGAACAATCCCAACACCATGCAGCAAATCTGAATGATCCGTAGCGGCATCCAAGCGGAGACGCAAGGGGGGACTTTGGAAAACTCAGCCCCGATTTCACTCGGCTGTCCCAATCGCGCCATCGCGAACTCGATCGCTTCGTTCAGAGGTTTTCCCTGCGAAACCTGCGATTCAATGGTGTCGTACAGATGACTTTCCAGTTCGTCGAGAACATCCTCCCGTCCCTGGAAATGCGGCTCCACGGATCGCCGCCAGTCCTCCAGCAGATGGTCAATCTCAGGCATAATTCGGCCCCCAAAGCTGGAGCAGTGTCGATTGCACGACCGACCATTGCTGTTTCTGCTCGGCCAAAAGCTGCGCCCCCTTACGGTTCAGGGAGTAATATTTTCGTTTTCGGCCCGACTCCGCTTCGACCCAACGGGACTTCACGCATCCCTGGGCTTCCAGACGATGCAGCACCGGATAGAGCATCCCGTCGGTCCATTCGATCTCCCCGGAGGAGAGTTCCCGGACTTTCTGGATGATGGCGTAACCATAGTTCTCGCCCCCTTCTAGGATCGAAAGGAGCAACGGAACCGCCGAGGCCGCCATCAGGTCTTTGGTGAGTTTCATAGCAGCATGATACATTGCACATCGATACATTGCAATGCAATGTATCAAGGAAATCATCATCCGCTCCTGTCGCGTCAAAGTTTCCGGAAATTCAAGTTGACGGTGTCGAAAACGGGGTGATTCATTCGACAAGAAAGTGGTCGAGACACTGGCCGCCTCCTAAGAACCCGAATCACTCTTTTCCGAGACAAGGAGATCCGTGACAAAACCAACCACCGTCGCCGAGTACATCAGCACTTTTCCCAAGGAGATCCAGCCCGTCCTGGAGGGAGTCCGCCGGACAATCCGGAAAGCGGCTCCCAAGGCTGAGGAAACGATCAGCTACGGTATCCCGACATTCAAACTGGATGGCCAATATCTGGTGTACTTCGCAGGCGCGAAGAAACACCTGTCGGTCTATCCCTTCTCGGAAGCCATGGCGCAAGCATTCCCGGAAGCGGCGGAATACGACCAGTCCGGTAAAGGGACGATCCGCTTTCCGCTCGGCCAACCCATGCCGCTCGGCCTGATTGCGAAGATTGTGACGTTCAGAATCCGGGAACGGCAAAACGAAAAAGAGCAAAAACCACAGAGAAACAACAAGGCGATCCATCAAGAGATCAAAGCCTACAACGATTCCCAACTCGGCGAGGACAAGGCGATCTGCACGTTACTGGCCCAGGAAATTGATCGACATCTGCCTGAAGCAGAACGCAAGATCTGGCATCGCCATCCCGTGTGGTTTCTGGACGGCAATCCCATTGTCGGTTACAGCAAACTGAAAAACTGCGTGCGGTTGCTGTTCTGGAGCGGCCAGTCATTTGATGAACCAGGTTTACAGCCTGAAGGAAGTTTTCAGGCTGCGGAAGCACGGTACACCAGCATTGACCAGGTGAATACCAAAGACTTGAAACGCTGGCTGGGAAAAGCCAGGCGGATCCAGTGGGATTACAAGAACATCGTGAAGCGCAAGGGAGTGTTGACGCGGCTTAAATAATCTCCCGGACAGGCATATGGCGAGTCATTCGTTCCAAATGATTCACAACTGAGTTTGCCGGGAAAAACGCTGAGACCGACCTGCGGCGTTGCAGCGTCAGATCATTCTGATGATGATGCCGCGAAATCTCCATCTGCATCTGCGTTCGTAGTGCAGCCCGACAACTGCTGCGACAGGCTTCTGTGCTACTCAGAAGGATTTGCTGCCTGATTTAGAATGTTGAGAAATCCTCTCCCGATTGATGGTTCGAGGGTGATTTCAGATCCGGGGCACGATCTGTCGAGAGTTCGTCAGAGATCCGGTTGCTCAGCAGTCCGCCAGAGGTGGGATCATTCTGGACCCAGCGCGGCAGACGATTGGAAATCAGGACGTAGCTGGGGCAGACGGTCGCCCCAAGGGAAGCCACCAACTTTTGATTGAGATGAAAGTCCATGCGGACCACCTGGATGCGGTCTTTGTAATCAGATGCCAGTTGTTGCAATTGCGGTCGCATGTCATTGCAGCGAAAACATCCGGCCAGGACGCTGAATTCAACGAGAATCGGTTCCGGTGAATTCTCAATCAATTCGTTGAACTCGTGGGCATCAACGACTGGCACCGGTGGTAAGTTGGCTGCGTAAGGAACCTGAGGCGAATCACGAACGCCACAGCTTGATAGGAAGATCAATCCGTAAAGCATTAACGGAATCGTTAAGGGATGGCTGTTCATCGAGTTGATTCTCACCTCAACGCGGCACTTTGGAAATGTGACCCGGTTCCCTCCCATCCATGGGCGGATGACAGGAACTGACTGGCCACCGACCGGGGAGCCGAAACCGACTCCCCCGGCTTCATTCCGTCATATGTTACCTGGACCGCCCGTTCAATGCTTCGTGTCGAACTTGACGGGCGTGATCGTTTTCAGATTGTCCTGCATCGTCGCTCCCGCGATCGCCAGCAGGACGCCATGCTGGAGAGAGGCCAGTCGGTGGTGAATACGGGGTTGCTCCAGACGGCCCACGGCATCCCAGCCATCCTGCGCTTTGTTCAACCGATAGACCTTCCCGTCCATACCGCTGATGTAAAGCGCCTTTTCAGTACTGTAGGAAGCCAATCCGTTCCCGTTCATCGGCATCCCTGGAATGGCTGGCCCTTTGGACCACGTCTGAGTCTGGGTGTCGAAGACATCGACATCCCTGGAGATCGCGCCTTCCGGCGTCAGGCCCCCCGTAACGTAAATCTTTCCGTTCAGAGCCGTGCTCATCAGCGCGCGGCGCTGGAATGGAGGAGTGGGGAGTGTTTGCCACTCCGGCTTTTCGGCAGCCAGGTCGAAGACGAGCATGGTCGATTGCCATTGAGGTTCCTCGGAACCGTTCAATCTCCAGCCGCCGACAACGTAGAGCTTGTCTCCGACAATCGACGCACCATGTGAGGAACGGCCTTCCGGCAGCGGAGGCAGTTCCGTCCAGGCTTTCGTCTGTGGATCGAACTTCGCGAAATCGGCGAGTGAATAAAGATCCTGTTTCTCTCCCGGTTCGTTCCTGGCCGTCATGCCTCCAATGCGATAGATCGATCCCTTGTGTGCCAGAAGAACGAGTCCTTGCAGCCCGGGACCGGACGGAAGCACCTCCCAGTTTCCGCCGTTTTTCAGGCTGATCCGCTGGAAACGGGACAATGCCTGCTGCTTCGAGTAGGTGTGTGTTCTGCCGGTATGCCCTCCGTAGACATACAGCCAGTCTCCCTCTTGTGCGGCACCGAAACTGGCGATCCCTTCCGGCAGTTCAGCATAACTCGGCGCGGTCGAAGGAGCCGCAGGGGGCTGATCGGCCAGGAGTTTGCCGGCAGCAGTCATCACGCTCAGTGCCGTGAATGAAAAGATGGTTCCGAGTCGCAGGATGTTTCTTCGATGCATGTTTCCCTCCGGTCTTGTCATGTGAACTTCAATCAATCCCCGCAGGCAGAGAGGACTGAATCTAATGGGGCTGACCGGGTTCAACATGACACAAAGATGACGATTTCGTCATCTTGCCGGCGGGCTAGAGCAAGTTGCTCTCTCCTGTGCCCGCGCAGCGCGCGTTTCACCAATAAAAACGCTGTTGCCCACGTGGCAGAACGGTGAACACTTCAGGTTAATGCACTATCGCGGGAGTGGGAGCGGCTTGCGGAATCCTCATCCGTATGGTCGTGCCGACTCCGGGAGTGCTGTGGGCTTCAATCGTTCCCGAGTGCAGGTCCGCCACGCTTTTGACAATGGCCAGTCCCAGTCCCATGCCACCGCTGGACTGTGTGCGAGACGGATCGGCCCGATAGAACCGGTCGAACAGGTGCGGAAGATGTTCCGGTGAGATCCCGCATCCCGAATCGCGCACTTCAATGCTCACCCGGTCTCCTTCCAGTGAGGCCCGGAGCGTAATCCCGCCCCCAGTGGAGGTATACGTCAAGGCATTCGAGACGAGGTTGCCGACCGCCCGTTGCAGAAGGGGACGGTTCAATTCGGCGGTGATCCCGTCTGCTGCTTCGACGTCGAGAGTCACTCCCAGTTCATCCGCCCGATTTCCGAAGAACTCACGAACCGTCTCCAGTTCGTGACGGAGATCACAGTCCGTCCGTTCCAGTTGCATCCGTGGATGTTCCGCGCGTGTCAGAAACAGTAGGCTTTCGATGAGCCGTGTCAGACGGTCGCACTCTTCCAGAGCGGAACCGAGGACTTCGACATACTCCTCCTCTGAACGGGAGCGGCCGAGGGCGACACCCACTTCTCCCCGGAGGTTGTTGACCGGCGTCCGCAGTTCATGGGCGATGTCCGCTGAGAACTGGGAAAGCTGGTTGAACGAGCATTGCAACCGAATCAGCATGGCGTTGAACGTGTCGGCAAGTTGGCGCAGTTCCTTGGGCAACCCGGTCGTTTCGAGCCGGTGATCGAGACTGTTGGCCCGGATCGAATCCGCCGTTTCCGTGATCTTCTCCAAAGGCCGCATACCCCGTCGTGCGATTCCATATCCCGCCCCGAGACAGCAAACAAACGCCACAGCCAGGGTCAAGCGGGCAGTGCGTTGTGACTGACGAACGATCGCCTGCTCACGACTACGATCCAGTGCCGCCTGGATGAGCCAGAGCCCGTGAAAACCCTCTTTGGTTCCGGCGTTGGCGGCCAACAGCCGGAACGTGCGATGGGAGGTTTCCAGATCGCTGACCATCGGCGACTTTGGCTCACTGGGAGTGGGGAACACTTCCGGGGAGATCAACTCCGCCATGCCGGGTGTTTCGGACACCACGTCACCATGAGAGTTCATGACACGCACAAAGAACTGCGAGGGAACATGAGACTCTGGAGAGTTCCCCACGAGGCGCACGATCGTCGCCACGTCGAAAGCGTGTTCCTGCATCATGGATTGCAGCAACCGCACTCGATCAGCGAGGACCTGATTGGTGCCCCGGTCTACGTTGCGGACCATTGACCAATGCAGGAAGGCGGTCGTCAGCAGGACGATGAGGAATGCCGAGGCCGCGTAGTAGGTCGTCAGCACGGCGGCCAGAGACCACGGCTGCGGCACCGATGGCTCAGGAGCGTTCTTCAAGGACATACCCCATGCCACGAACAGTATGAATGAGTTTGACTGCAAACGGGTCGTCCACCTTGGAACGCAGACGACGAATATGGACATCCACGACGTTCGTGTCGCTGTCGAAGTTCATGTCCCACACCTGCTCGGCGATCAACGTCCGGGAAAGAATCTCTCCTTCGCGCCGGACCAGCAGGCTCAGAAGGTGGAATTCTTTCGGAGTCAGATCGAGCCGTTGTCCTTCCCGGAAGGCACGGCTGCGGAGGAGATCGATTTTCAGACCTGCGAATTGAACGACCTCCGGCTGACGTGCCGGCCCGCGCCGCAGGATCGACCGGACACGGGCCAGCAGTTCCGAGAACACAAACGGCTTGACGAGGTAGTCGTCAGCCCCCAGTTCCAATCCCTTCACCCGATCCTCCACGGCGTCTTGAGCGGTCAGGATCAACACGGGAATCTGCCGTCCACTTCTCCGCAAGTCTGACAGGATCGCCCAACCGTTCAGCCTGGGGAGCATGACGTCCAGAATGAGCAAGTCGAACTCCATCGTCTTCGCGAAATGGAGTCCATCGTCCCCCCGATTCGCGATATCGACAATGAAACCGTGCTCGCACAGTCCTTTCGACAGGTAGGACGAGGTTTTGGGCTCATCCTCGACAATCAAGACTCGCATCATATCATCCTGTTTGCTGCGGCAAGTTTCATTGAGTTATTGAGGGGTTGAGTGGTGTAAATTTAACGAGATCTCTCCCGTCGTAGCCAGAGACTTGATCGAGGTGAAGGAAGCGAATGTCTGAAGCACGAGCGGGATCTTATGGGCGCTAATCTGAATAGAGGCGTCGACAATTATGCTCCCTTTGAAGCAATCGCCAGCCACACTCCAATCGTCACACCCGCGAGGCAGAGGCCGATCCCCATTGCCGACCAAAACCCCAGCCCGAATCGTTCTGCGAACGCCAGCGGGATGAAGAACGGCAGGCCGAGTGGGACGAGGATGAGCGTTTCTCGGGCCATTGCCGACAGGCTTTTCAAGTCGTGATCGCGATACCAGGCCGCGCCGAAGGCCAGGATGCTGACCAGCGGCAGGCTCAGCAGCAATGCTCCGGCACGAGGCATGCGGCGGGAGATTTCCGAGACGGCCAGGATGATGAGCACCGGCACGACAACACGCAGAATTACCGACATCATCACCTGCCTCCCTCAAGTATTCTCCCTTTGCATCAAATGGCGTTCGCCCTCATCGCTCATTCAGGATGAAACGAAGGAGGACGAACGCCACAGCATCTTCAGTGGTCGCAAACGGTCACTCCTTGAAACTCCCCTGCGACGGCTTGCCATCGATCTCGCCGATCACGGTCCCCTCGAAGTCGGCGACATTGCCGATGCCGGGATCAGTCCCGACAAACTGAGATGCCTTGCCGTCTTTCGCGTCCGTTGGCAGGAGCTTGACTGTCATTGGGGCCACCACGGTTCCGTCTGCGGTCTTGGCTTCCTTAGTCGTCAACGTGAGCTCCGTGGCGGCGACCGGCAATGGCTTGTCGTTGGCGTGATCCCCGGTCACGAACAGGACCGTGCATTCGTTCTTCGGGTGATCGACCGTGAACTCGGCATGGTACTTGCCGAGATCGAACACAACGCCGCCGTTGGGGCCGGTGCCATGCGTATGGCCGCCGTCATCTTTCTTGCCGGTGGCGGCGGGCGGTTCCTTCGCAGGCGATGGCGCGCTCGGTTGCTCGCCGCAGCCCGTCATCATCAGAGCCGCAGTCAGCAGGCTCAGGTTGGCGATTTTCACATACATCATCTCGTTCTCCTTATCACGAAAACACAGGTTGATTACGTCCCTGTCACATGACGGCTGGAGCGCAGCAGTTCTTCATCGGAGACGTCGCTTCGTGCCAGCCGTTCGGCATCCTTGCCTGAAAACTTCCAGAACAGTCCGGGGTGGATCAGGAACTCACAGAAGGTTGAGGTCACTAATCCCCCGAGGATCACGGTCGCTACGGGATACAGGATTTCCAGTCCCGGTTTCTTGCCTCCCACCACCAAGGGAATCAGGGCGATTCCGGCAGTGAGGGCGGTCATCAGCACGGGCGCCAGTCGCTCCAGGCTGCCGCGCAGGATCATCTCTTTCGTAAAGCCTTCGCCTTCCTCCTTCATCAAGTGGAAATAGTGTGTGACCAGCAGGATGCCATTCCGCACGGCGATTCCGCCTAGCGAGACGAAGCCCACGAGACTGGCGACGGTCAACGTCTGCTGCGTCACGACCAGGGCCAAAACCCCGCCAATGAACGCGGTCGGGATCGCGTTGAGAATCTGGAAGGTGATCCGCGCGGACGGATAGAGCATCATCAGCACAATGAAGATGCCGGCGAGTGAGACACCCGCCAGGACGGTGATAAGCGTCGTCGCCGACCGTTGTGCCTCGAACTGTCCGCCGAATTCCACGAAGTAGCCGGTCGGCATAGAGACTTGTCCGCGTACACGCTGCTCGATTTCCACAACCGCACTTTCGAGGTCGCGGCCAGAGACGTTGCAACGGATGGTCTGCCGCCGCCGGACGTTTTCCCGGTTGACCAGGTTCGGGCCGCTGGCCGCTTCGGGAAAATCGGCCACTTCCCGCAGCCGGATCTGGCCACGGCCGTCCGGGAGATCGAGACGCAACTCTCCGAGCTTGTAGGCGTCCGACCGGTACGGCTCCTTGAGCTTGACCACGAGGTCAAACCGCCGCTGCCCTTCCAGGACTTGCGAAACGGCTTCCCCTTTGAGCGCCGTCTGCACGAAATCGGCGACGTATTCGCGGCTCAGACCGTAAAAGGCGAGGTCATCGGGTCGCAGAACGACATGCAGCTCGTCCACGCGCTCCTGCGGGTCGATGATCGGTGGCGTGACACCGGGAACATTGACGATGACATCCTGAACCTGTCCGGCCAACTCCCGTAGCTTGTCGAGGTCATCGCCATAGAGTTTGATTGCAATCTGGGCGTTGACTCCGGAGAGCATGTGACTGATGAGGTGAGACAGTGGCTGTTCGGCTTCAATCTCCACCCCCGGCACATTGGTCCGCAGGTCGGCCAGCAAGGATTTCAGGAACTCATCCCGGCGGTAATGGGCGTCCGGGTTCATCGTCAGGATGTACTCGCCGACGTTCACGGGTTGGGCATGTTCATCCAGTTCGGCTCGGCCGGTGCGGCGGGCGAAATGCAGGATCGGTCCGTCTGGATTGTCCGGGGATTTCTGCATCGTTCTGAGGCGGGTATCGATCAGCGCCGAAACCTGGTTGGACGCCTTGAGCGATGATCCACCGGGCAAGGCGACGTTGATCTGAACAGACCCCTCATCGAACTTGGGCAGGAAGTCGGCCCCCAACTGCGTCAGTTGCCAGACGCTGAAACCGACGAACACCCAGGTCAGGAACAGCAAGCCGCCCGCCCTCCGCATACTCAACCGGATCAGAAACCCAGCCCCGCATTTCAACCATCGCAAGAGCAGTCCGTCCTGATGGCGATGCGTGGCCTTGGATTGTGGCAACAGGTAGTACGACAGTACCGGCGTGACGGTCAGCGACACCAGCAGCGAACCGAGGATCGACACGATGTACGCGATGCCAAGAGGAGCAAACAACCGGCCTTCCACGCCGGAGAGGGCGAACAGTGGCACAAAGGCCAGGACAACCACTGCCGTTCCAAAGACAATGGCGGAACGAATTTCACGGCTCGCCTCGTAAACCACGACAATCGCGGGTTTTGGTGAAAGACTGGCGTTGTTTTCGCCGAGCCTGCGGAAGATGTTTTCCACGTCCACAATCGCATCGTCCACCAGCTCGCCAATGGCGACGGCGATCCCCCCCAGGGTCATCACGTTGATGGACAATTCGGTTCCGGTGAGCATCCCGATCAACCGGAAGACCAATGTGGTGATCACCAGAGACAGAGGAATGGCCGTCAGCGTGATAAATGTCGTGCGCAAATTTAGGAGGAACAGGAACAGCACGATCACGACCAGAATGGCCCCGATCACCAGGGCTTCTTCCACATAGTAAATCCCCCGGTCGATGAAGCTCTTGAGCTGGAACAGGTCGGTGTTGACGACCATATCCGCCGGAAGTGCGGCTTCGGCTTCCCGGAGCGCCGCTTTGACCTGATCGGTGAGTTTTCGCGTATCGGCGTGCGGTTGCTTGACAATCGTGATGACGACACCTGGATGGCCGTCGATGCTGGCGTCGCCACGCTTGGGAGCCGGTCCTTCCTCGATTTGGGCCACATGCCCCAACAGCACCGTGCGGTCGTCGTTGACCTTCACCGGCACTTTGCGGAGGTCGTCGATGACTTTCTCAGCGAGCGGCCCCAGTCGGGCGATGATCCGCACGGGGCGTTCGGTTTGATCTTCTTCCAGAAATCCGCCGCTAGTGTTCAGGTTATTCGCTTTGATGGCCGTCTCGATCTGTTGCAGCGAGACGTTGTATTCCTGCAACTTGTCGGGATCGACCAGCACCTGATACTGCTTCCTGTCCCCTCCCATGACGATCACTTCGGCGATCCCGGGCAGCTTCAGGAGACGGGGGCGGATCAGCCAATCCGCAGTGGTCCGCACATCCATCCGCTCCTCCAGCGGATTCAGAAACGTGGCTTCATGGGATCGGCCGTTCCAGATGACGGAAGCCAAGCGGCCTGGCGTGATCCACTGTGGATGTTCCACATCCACCCGTTCCCAGGAAGGCAAGTCATTCCGGCTCCGGGGACACCAGATGGTCAAAATTGGTTTGCTGTCTGTGCCGGTTCGCTCAGCAATCAAACCCGTTGAACCAATCGGTGCGAGTTCGCCTCCCTGCGGTCCCTGGCGGCGGTGGATGCCCACGTGCAGGATTTGCCCCATGATCGATGCGGGCGGCGTCATCTGCGGACGAACGACTGGCGGCATCGGTAATGCCGCCAGTCGTTCCATGACAACCTGCCTTGCAGCCCGCACGTCGGTCTTCCAACTGAACTCGACGTAGATGACATTCATCCCCTGGCTGGACTGGCTGCGAACGGCTTCGACCCCGGAGGCTCCCAGAATTGCCGTTTCGATCGGAAACGTGACCAGCGTCTCAACCTCTTCCGAGGAGAGGCCGGGACATTCCGTCAGAATGACGACCCGTGGCCGGTCCAGGTCGGGAAACACGTCGATCGGCAGTGTGGTCGAAAGGTACCCCCCATAGACCAGCACCACGACACAAGCCGCCAGGACAAGCGTGCGATTCGTGAGCGAGAAACGAATTAAAGCATTGAGCATGATGGCCCTCGGTTACTTCCCTTCGTCCTCGTTTTTGTGGAGGCTGCCGTCTGCGTGGACGTGGTAGCCCTTGGGCGTACCGCTCGACTGGGACTTGGCCATTCGGTTCAACTGGGCGGCGGCGTTCTGAACGACAAACATGCCGGGCAGCAATGCCCTGTCATGGGCGACGACGGCGTGCTGGCGATCCTGGTGGACAACCCGAACCCCTTTCCGCTCGAAGGTGTTGACGTTTTGCGTGAAGACGAACGCCTCGGCTCCATCGCGGGCCAATGCCTCGGCGGGGAGAACAAAGACGTTGTCGACTTTCTCAGTCCGAATCAGCACACGAAGCTTCTGGCCGGGCCGGAACCGCCAGAGCATCTGTGTTCGTCCCTCGTTCTCCACGGTTCGCGACTGGTTCTCCAGCGGAATCCGAAACGCGAATGTGCGGTTCACCGGATCAATGGTGTTGGCCAAGTGTCGGATATGAAATATCTGATCGAGCGGCGGCCAACCCGCTGAAGCGTCCTCCTGAAAGTCCACTTCCACCGGCCAGCCTTCCTGGACGCTGCGTTCCAGCAGCGGCGTCTCGTCACGGAACGCCCGGCCTTCAATCGCCAGAATCTGGTGATTGGCAAGCAGGCAGAGCGTCTGTCCGGCCTGAACCTGTTGCCCGAGTTCCACCTTCAGTTCCTGCACTTCAAACGTCGGCGGAGGCAACGGGCTGGGTTCACCGCCTGTCAGAGTGAGGGTAGGAGCCTTCACCAGCGGTCTGGCGTCGGCAATGATGGACGCAGGCGGGACCACGATGGCAATCTCACTGACAAATCTCCCCTCGGCAGCCGCATTGATTTGTTCTGGAACGAGGCCACGATTGAGCAGTTCTTGACGGTAGGCTTTCACAGCGATTTCCAACCGGGTGATCTGGTTGTCCACCTCAATGATGCGCGCCTCCGGGATGGCGCCAGCGGCCGCTTTCAACCGTTCCCTTTGCGCCTGGGCGAGCCGAATATCTTGGGTTGCCTTGAACAAGTCCGACTGCGTGAGATGCAGCGACTCGCTGAGAAGGCGAACGGTGAAGAGAGTTTCGTCTGGCCGAACGGTATCGCCCGGAAAGTGGTTGATCCTGGTCACGACTCCCGTGACGGGTGAAACAATGCCCCGATCGCTTCGTCCAGGTTGGTCAACAACCATGCCAGGCACCTGGGTTGTCTTCCAGTACGTCTGCGGCTGGATTGCTTTCGCCTTCACCCCCAGGTTGTCGATTGCCTGGTCGGAAAGCAGAACCCGGTCCGTGGGTGCAGTCTCGTCGCCGGCAGCCAATGGAGCCTCGACCGTCGTAGCGGATCTTTCATGCTGGACCAGGGGGAGCCAGTGGTCTCGCGTGAAATACCCGGCTGCGCCCAGCCCGCCGAGAACGACCACGATCAGAAGCGGCTTCAAGGCCGCTTTCACGATGGATGGGGACTTCATGGATCGTTCCTTTCCGGGAATGGCGTCGCCGAAGCCAACGGCCATTCGTCTTCGAGCATCAGTCCCGCAATCTGGCTGGCGGCTTGCCACACTTCTCCAAGCGAACGCACCAACTCCAGGTTGGCTTCTGCGACCGCCCTCTGGGCCTCCAGGACGCGGAGGTATTCGAATTGCCCTCCCTGGTACGCTGCCTGCGACAATTTGAGCGTCCGCTCAGCCCTGGGCAGAATGGTTGACCGATACCGCTCCGAACGCTCCCTGGCAGACGTGTAGAGGACGAAGGACGTGGCCAGACGGTTGACGAGATCGTTCTGAACGCGACCGACCTGGCTGGCGGCTTCGTTCACTTGGGCTCGCGCGGCATGAATGTTTCCCTGGTTCTTGTTCCACAGAGGAAGCGGAACGCTGACGCCGACATCCCAGTCGTGGGAACGGTTCTGCCCCTGGTAGGTGTAACCCGTCCCCACGGTGACATTCGGAATCGGCTCGACCGTGGCCCTCTTCAGCACCAGTCGGGCGCGATCCACTCCCACCTGTGCCGCACGGATTTCGGGATGAATGCCCAGCACGTATATGCGGGCGTGTTCCAGGTCATAGGGCGGCAGCGGCGTGTCGAGATCGCCCGCCAGCCGTGAAATGAGCAGGCTTTCCATGCCGACGCTCGCCGCCAGTTTCTGGTACGCCCCCGGCAAGGCCCGCCGTGTCGCCTCCAGATCCGCACGGTAGCGCTCCAGATCGACTTCCAGTTGCACTACGTCCAGTTCCGCTGCTTCCTTCGCCTGGAGCAGCCTGTTCGCATTGTCGGTGGACTGTTCGGCCAGTTTCACGAGACTGACGAGGATCTCCGCCCGCCGTTGAAGAGTGACCGCTTCAAAGAACGCCTGGCGGACTTCCGTGAAGACTTCATAGCGTTCCGCAACCACATTGAGCGTCGCCTGATCCACCTCCTTCAACGCGGCAGCCTGGGAAAGCTCCAGCTTGTTCGCGGTGACGATTTCCTGGCCGACGAACGCCGACCAGATCCCCGCCGGTCCCAGCCGGTCGCTGAGTTCGTTGCCGCTGACGCTGGCGGTCGGATTGGGATACAGCCCCGCCTGAACCGCCCGCCCGCGAGCCGCCTCGATCGCCCAGGAAACCTGGGCCAGGCGCGGATTGCGCTCCAGCGTCAGGCCGATCAGGTCCGGCAGCCCCAGAGCGCCGGCGGCTTCGACCGGGACCGGCCCCTCATCCTCAACCGGACCCGGCGGGAGCAACGGCTTCGCGGCCGGGACAATGGGGAACAGCGGCTCCACGCTTGCCAGCAGCGGTTCCGCAGCCGGGGCTTCCGGTGTGTATCCCACCACATGGACAACTTCCGTGGCTTGGGCAACCGTGGTGTCTGACTGAGCCTTCGGTGGAACCGAAGCCTGTGGTGTGGTCGCGCAGCCAACCAGCGCAAGACTGGTCAGGCCACTCCCGAAATAGATCAAATAATTCTGCATCTCATCGCCCCCCCGCATCCAGCAGAGCATGAGTGGATTGAAGTTCAGAGAATCGCTCAGCCGTGCATCCTGCGCAGCCGAGTCACGACGGTCATTGAGGAATACGCCCCGACTACGGCACAAGAGTGCGGAGCAACGCGACGTAGTCAGCGATGCGCAACGAAGAAGGACGCAAGCACGTTAAACGTGCATCAGTCCATTGGCGCAAAAGAGAGGCGGCTTAAACGAGAAGCGTGAGCAGCCGAAGATAGCGTGGACAAGTGTGCCCGTCCGGAGGCGGCGCATGCGCCCAGCGCACCGCAGTCTGCGGCGGGGCCGCCGTCAAGGCGGCAGGCAGACAAAACTCGGCAACGATCCCATCCAGCAGGACCATCAATTCGTAGTCAATCGCCGAATGCCGCGAGTTGACAACAGCCTCCACACCGGCGATGTAGACGGCGTCCGAATCATGTTCGGAGGGAGTCACCGGCTCGGAGACAGGGGCATGACCCTCGTCCCCGTCATCATGATGATGGTGATGACCGCCGGAAGCGTGACAGTGGTGGTCGTGATCGTGCGGTGCCGAACTCGCGTGAAAATGAGGGCGAAGACCATGCCCGACCGGCTCTCCGCCGCCGTGCGCATGACCGAACGTGGCTGCCTGACTCAGCAGCACGCACGGCAACAGCAGCAGCGAAAGGATTCGTCGGGACATATTTCTTCTCGTCGGCAAATGACGCCCTTTAAGTTTAGCGGTTCCGGCCATCAAGTCCAGACCCCCTCCCTCCAGCCGTCCCAGTTTATCCCATTCACCCTAAAGCCCCAGGAACACGCTGCGCCGGTGACTTTAAGGAAGAGGCAGCCTTGGCATCTCAACCGTAGTCATGACCATCTTGTACTTCGGGATGACTTGCCTGTTGAAACACACCGGCATGGATATCTGACTTTCCGAAGTCTGTCATTCGCCATTGTGTCATGTCGTATTTCGTCAACCTTTGCTGAATGAGCTACTGTGAATTACAGGTCTACTCACATTCTTCTCAGCAGAATGTGCAAGAGCAGCAAAAGGGAAAGAGGTTCCGTGGCGTGCAAGAATCGGGAACCTCAAAAGCGGGTTTGTGACCCGTTGCGCTTTCAACGGCAAACGTGGGCCGGGCAGAAAAATCACCAACGGACATCATGGCTTCATTGCCAGAAATGAGCAAAACCGTCCGGTCCCGGCAGGACACTCAAGGCAGGCAGGGCAAGTGCCCAGGTGCGTCTGCCAGTCGAGCGCACTTCGCCCATCTTCGGAATCGATCTCCACGGGGCGGATCGACTCCTCCCAGGACTGTACCGGAACGATGTCGCTCCAGTCAGTGGGAAGTTCTTCCACCCCATCGAAATCGCTTCGGTCGCAACTGTAACAACCGAGCCGGATATGGCCGGTTTGCCGTTCCGAAACGGAAGCGACCTGATCTACAGGAGAAGAGTCAGGTCGCAGGTCATCGGGGAACTCAGGGGAAGGGGGCTTCATGAATTTGCCTCTTTGCGGTATTTCTGCACAAGGCGATGGTGGTGATCGATCAGGAGTGGAAGCCGCCAGAGGGTGACTTCCTTCTGATAGTTCACACCACCGTGAGCACGGGGGGAGTCCTGCCAGTGCCAGAACCAATCGAGTTCACGTCCGATCGGTTCGAGTCCCTCGGCATCCGTCAGCGGCACCGTCTTGAACGGGCCGCCGGAGGTACTCATCACTTCTCGTTTCACGCCGTCCGGTGGGCCGATGCCCGGACCCCAGAACGTCCCGACCTGATCACGGGGGGCGACATAAATCTCCTCCCCCTCGGTGATCCAGACGGTGACTTCACACACGCGAAGTCGCTGGCCCGCTTTCAAGGCATACCATTCACTCTTTTCCACCAGGATCAAATCACCTGGCTGTGGAATTGAAATTGTCATTGAACATTTCCTTTCTCAGCGACACAAAGAACAAAAACCATGACGGTCCGGTGTTTGAATCCGGGACCGCTCGACATGGTCCAACACGCCCCCGTCAAACTCGCCTCGAAGCATTCGGTTCAAATACTCCAGGGCACATTCTTCCGAGAACCACGAGAACGTGATGCTTTCAATCTGAATCAGCCGTGACGCACTGCCGGGGTCCGGAAGAAACACTCCGTATTCCTGTGCCCCATCCGCAGACGTTGCATCGTTGGCGAGGATGTACCGGCTCAGTGTGAATGCCTGGCAGCCGGTCCAGGTCATTTCGGTCAACTGGTGGGCGAGTCCTTCAGCGGAACTCGCCGGCACCTGAAACCACGAACGCTGTTCATGCCACATGGCACACCTCCCTGAAGTAATGTTGCTCCCGTTGAGGGATGGAATGGATCGTCCCACCACAGACGATTCCGTCTTCTCGTTTCATTGATCTCTCCTGTTCCGGAACCAGCCGTCCGGTTCGGCCTCGTTCGGGGTCTTGAACGAACTGGAAAACCTTGGGATTGCACGCCACCGGCCTCCAGCCGGGACCACAATTTGGCCCGTGATGGAAGCAGGGGACGGATCGTCTCCCCAGAGCGAAATCAGAAAGAACAGGAAAACCGGTCAGCGGCGGTTCTCGTGAGAGTGAAACACTGGCTCCAATTGCGGTCACCAGTGGTCGGCGAAGCAGTCCAGCTCGCCTTTATCATGAATTGGAGAATTGCTCAACCAGGCACGAGGCGAGGATCGTCCGTTGAGGGATCAGCCGCGTCTTGGTGGAGTGTCTGTGAGAACGTTGCCCGCTTTGCCGAGCAAGAGGACCAAAGCTTCCCAGGCAGGGACATCATCATCGAATACGAGATTGCCCAGGGAGCGTCCATCGGGAAGCTCATACGAGAGTCCGCTGAGAATTCCCTCCGGATCGTCTTCGTCAAAAATTTCCGCGATGAACCGTGGTGCGACCGTGTGAATCATGTAGTGGCGATGCGTTTGAGGACAGTGTCCCTGAATCCATTCGTCGTGAGGTGTCCGGTCCATTTCTATTGGCCACCCCCACGTTCCTGCTCCGATCCCCAATAGTTCGTGCTCTTGATGAATGGGCCGTCGTTCTCAATTCTCAGGACATCCATGTTCCTCCAGGTGTTCGGTTCTGTTGGTCACAGGACATCTCTGCCACAGATTCCAATGGATGTAAATGTAAGCTCCAAAGAAACGGGTGTGATTCGCGTGGGGGACGAGACCTTCCGGACTCCGACCTCAAAATCCAGGCGATTCGATGAATGTTGGCATTCATTTTCTTTCCGGGAAAGCGTGACAAATTCCGTGCGTCGTGATTGGGAACATGACCGGGGACATGCAGGGATTTTCGTGGTGTTTCATCTCAGCCCACCATCGTCATCCCGGCTCGACACAATCGCGTCAGAATGGAAGCGAAAGCACCATCCGCATTGCGGATTGCCTCCGTTTTTCCCCTCACCGACGGGCACCACGATTTTACTCCGACATCTACAGCCGGGCGGCTGGTCGTCAAAGACGCTATCATGATGGGTGCGGCCTTGGTGACGATGGGGGACTCGACCAAGGCATGCCTCCAAAAACGAGCGGCCTCCGTCACGACATCAAAAGTCGCAGTGACCGAGGAACGGCTTGTCACTGCGAGCGTGTGAAATCGAAAGGACCGAACATGACCACCAGAAAACCGTCCCGGCCAATTGATCCGGGTGTCCGCATCGGCCATGTCCACCTGAAGGTCGCCGACCTGGAGCGGGCGCTGCGATTCTACTGCGGCGTTCTTGGCTTCGAGCTGACTCAGCGATATGGGACACAGGCGGCGTTCGTTTCGGCGGGTGGCTACCACCACCACATCGGCTTGAACACCTGGGAGAGCCTGGGCGGATCGCCCCCCCCGCCAGGGACGACGGGCCTGTACCATACCGCCATCCTCTACCCGACACGGCGTGCGTTAGCCGACGCCCTCCGTCGTGTTCTCGAAGCGGGCATTCAACTCGATGGAGCCAGCGATCACGGCGTCAGTGAGGCTCTTTACTTGCGTGACCTGGACGACAATGGAGTGGAGTTATATTGGGACCGTCCATCGGAGGAGTGGCCCCGAACCCCTCAGGGCGAGTTGGCAATGTTCACTCGGCGGCTCGACCTCAATGGATTGCTGAAAGAGATCGAACCAGCACAGAACGCCCCGCAGGTCGATGAAGGGCCGAGAGATTTGTAGGTCAGCCATTTCGCCGTCGCCAAACCTCATCGTGGGGACTGCATCCGGCGAAGCAAGTGCCAGGCAAAGTGATCGTCATCCTTCTGTTGAAGGTCGGGACGCCTCCCGTCTTCGCCGGTGATCGTTCCCCGACAAGCTGTCATGTTTGTTGACGATCCGGGACAGCACAATGTCCCCGCCGACCTTCTCGGCGAACATCAAGAACGAGCCGGTCTGGTTGACTGTCCCGCCAATCGCCTACGTCTTCAGCATTCGTTGATTCCGTTGATTCGATGCCCAGGGCGGCTTCTACTCCACAGATTTCAAGGGGACCGCGACTGAACCAGAAGAAGGATCGCGTCACGAGCCAAGAGTGTTGGCTGGTGACGCGCTTTAGCTCCTGATCCTTACTCCCCGTCGCATGTCGGCTGTTCCCGAGAAAATGCGGGGGCAGTCTGGATTGTCTCCTTTCGGAACACCAGGAGCAACCCAGCCACAATGGCGACCATCCCCCCCCAGGGCCAACAGCGGCATGGCATTGCCGAGAATCAGGTAGTCGAGGATCACCGTGACTACAGGCACCAGGTAAAAGAGACTCGTGACGTTGACCAGGTTGCCGCCCCGAATCAACCTGTACAACAGGAGTTGCGCTCCGACCGAGATCACCAGGCCCAGGTAGAGCAAGGGGATTAGAAAGGCCACGCTTGTCTCGAAATGGAAGGGTTGAAACGGTGCGATGCAGAGATACAGCACCAGTGTCACAAGATACTGCAATAACAACACGTCGGATGGTGGCTATTGGATTTGCTTCTGAAACAAGGAGCCGAAGGTCATGCACAGCAACGCCCCCATCGCGAAGCTCAGGCCGAATCCGGACAGTTTTGTTAGCCCGGATGATTCACACGGTCTGTAGAAAAAGGGCCTTCTTGGGCGTTTAACTTTGTAACTACACAACAGTTAGACACCACAAGGAGGCTTGATCGTGAGTGTACAGTCTGCGTTTTCATTTGTCCTGGATTTTCTGGGGAAAAAACCGGTCGTGCTGGAGGTGTCTGAAGCTCCACTCAGCAGCGATGCCGGATTGGTGCCGATCCGGCAGTTCGATGAGCAGATTCGCTTCACTTGGCAATTTGCGGAAGCCTTGCAGGAGACCCGCGACCCGACCTTCACACAGCACTCTTTGGCCAGCATGGTCCGGCAACGCATTTACGGGATTCTGGCCGACTACGAAGATCAGAACGATCACGACACCCTCCGCTGTGATCCCGTCTTCAAGATGGTGGCCGGACGGATGCCCGATGGGAACGATCTGGCCTCGCAGCCCACACTGTCCCGGTTTGAGAATGCCGTCTCCATCCCGGACCTGTGGAAGTTGCGGGACGTGCTGGTCGAACAATTTATTCAGTCTTTCGAGACTCCGCCGACCTCACTGACACTCGACATCGATGCCTTTGATGATGAAGCCCACGGCCAGCAGCAGCTCACGCTCTTTCATGGTTACTATGGGCAGCATCAATACCTGCCCCTCGCCATCACCTGTGCCCAGAACGATTTCGTATTGCTGGTGGGACTGCGACATGGAACCTGTGCCGCCTCTCTGGGGGCCGATGATGATCTGCGGTTCCTCACCCATCAACTGAGATCCGTCTGGCCGGATGTGTCGATCCATGTTCGAGGAGACAGCGGCTTCGGCGTCCCGGTGATGTACCACGTCTGTGAAGAATTGAACCTGACGTACACGTTCGGCTTTCAGATGAATCCGCGAGTGAAAAGCCTGAGCAAAGACCTGCTCTCACAAGCTGAAGAGCGTTACCAGCAGACCGGCGTCAAGCAGCGACTGTTCATGAGTGTGTGGTATCAGGCCGACAGTTGGGACCGGGAACGGTTCGTCATCATCAAGGCCGAAGTCCACGAAAAAGGAACCAATCGTCGGGCCATCGTCACCAACCGACCGGGAGCCGAACTTCTGATTGAAGCCACCTATGACGAGTACACCGAACGGGGCGAAAGCGAGAACCGCAACAAAGAACTCAAACGCGGCATGAAGGCCGATCGTCTGAGCGATCACCGGTTCCTGGCGAACTTCTTTCGACTGTATCTGCACGCCACCGCCCTCAACCTGCTGGTCCGATTGCGACGCACGGTGACTCACGATCCGTCCCCGGAATCATTGGGAATCCATGAATCGGTCCCTCCCGAAGCGCTCTCGGGGAAGCACCGCAAAGGGTTCTTCAACCGTCGCCGCCAGGCCGATCCACTGGGAGAAGGCGACCCCGACACCTGGCGCTTGCGGTTCATCAAAGTGGCCGCCGAAGTGACGGTCCGCTCCCGCCGAGTGGGGGTCAAGTTCTCATCGTCCCGGCCTCACTTGCCGCACTTGATCGATGTGACCGGTCAGGTGTTGTCGTTCTCATCCGACTGACCGAAAAGCTGTCGTTGTGGGTGTGGGGGAACAGAGCAAAACGCAAC
>Ga0182745_1000893_pt1 | contig 30399 bp, 20 predicted proteins | sample eDN3rd30CKraftBY_FD_128523 | JGI IMG/M metagenome (GOLD analysis project Ga0182745, IMG submission 128523) | Enriched backyard soil microbial communities from Emeryville, California, USA - eDNA 3rd pass 30_C Kraft BY (version 2) (version 2) | ecosystem: Environmental > Terrestrial > Soil >... | reverse complement strand
GCGACGACGAGACGTGGCGACTCGCCGCGGCCGCGGAAGAGCGTCTCGAGCGCGGCCTCGAGCCGATCGTCGAGTTGGCGGTGGAGGTGGTGGTCGGCCAGTGTGTACAGAAGTACGGAGAACCCGAGCAAGGTTAACCCGAGGACGAGCAGGAAGAACGAAGACAGGCGGGTGGCCAAGCTCATGCAGGCGCTCCCTCGACCTCGGCGCTATCGGAATTCGCGCTGAACATGTAACCACGACCTCGGAGCGTGTGGATCAGGCGTGGGCCGTGGGCCTCGAGCTTTCTCCTTAACTCGAAGACATGCACCTCCAGCGTGTTGGAGAGCCCATCATACCGTTCATCCCAAACATGCTCATAAATTCGAGTCCGGGAAAGAACCTCGCCCGGATGCCTGAGGAAAAAGGTGAGAAGGGCGTATTCCTTGGCGGTGAGGTCGAGGGGATGCCCTCCTCGCTCGACCCGCTGGGTCGCCAGGTCGATTGAAACGTCCGAGGTCGTGAGCACCGTCCCGGCTCTTCCCTCCGCGCGCCGGAGCAGCGCGCGAATCCGAGCGAGCAGCTCGTCGAATGAGAACGGCTTGCAGAGGTAGTCGTCCGCTCCACCGTCCAGTCCCAGAACCTTGTCGGAGACCGCGTCTCGCGCGGTGAGAAAGAGGACCGGAGTCTCCCGATCCTTCTGCCGGAAACGTTGCAGGATCGTCAAGCCGTCCTGACGGGGGAGCCACCAGTCCAGGACGACCACGTCCCACTCGGCATGTTGCAGCATCATCCAGCCGAGCTCGCCGTCAGCCGCCCGCTCAACAACGTAGCCTTCCTCGCGTAAGCCTCTGACGACGGAGTTGGCGATCAGCTCATCGTCCTCAACCATCAAGACTCGGATGCCCATGGCTTGACCTGCCGGCTGGAACGCATGATCCCCAGGTTTTCGCTCGCTGGTCGCCCAGCGTTAACGCGAGGGGAATTGGCCATCTACCCTTGCCCGAACCTCTTGAGATCACATCCAACGTTCAACCCATGTTCGGTCGAAATCCTCGCATCTCGGCGAAGTCAGGCTCAGTCGTTCGAGCTCCCTTACCGAGGCCGTTCTCCGCGCATCAGCGCGAGCAAGCTCTCGTTCGTTCAGGATCCTTTGCGAGGCTCCCTTGGGATGGTCTGAGCCTGTTGCTCCCCCTTGGAGATTCGACAACTTCACCCGGGACGTTCTCAGGAAAATGAGCGGAATCATTCCAAGCCTCCCTTACCAATGATAACCGAAAGTGCAACGCTGACCATTCGCTCGAGTTGGCGGTAACGAAACAAAAGGGCTTCACCCGATGGGCCAGGTGTGGTATCGCGATCCCGACCCATTGCGGGCCCCCTGCTCTGACTCGCTCTCGAAGGCCTTCCACACGCTGCTGGTCCATTGGAGCGTGAGATGAATCGGAAGCCCCGTGATGACTCCAAGCGCACATCCCTTGAGTATCGGCAAAATCCAGACCATCAGGGCGGTGGATTCCATGGCGAGTGCTCCTGAAAACGTTGGGAATGTTGCGCTCGGCACCAACTCGATCAGACAAGGGTAAGTGTAGCGATCGAAGGTTAGAGAGCCGTTAATTCAAGATTAACTCCACCAAATCTTTCTGACTTCAACCGGTCGAACTTAAAGGTGGCATTAACCGAGGTTGATGGGAAAAAGCGATGGGCTCGCGCAAACCTGTTTGGAGGTTCGCGCGGGCCCTTGTTTGGGTTGGTAGGAAGGGACGCGAGGAGATCAGGCTTGTTGCAGTCCGGGGCGTCCCGCTTCAACCACGAACGAAGCCCGGGTTTCGACGGCGGAGCCGGGTCGAGTGACATCCTCGACCTCGATAAAGCGAGATTGCCAGGCCTTCGGGCTGACGGTGCATTGAACGTAGCCGCGTTCGATACTATGGAATCGGACGCAAGGGTTGTGGGCGAGTAGTTCGGAGTGCGACCCTGTGTTCTTCGGCTTGCCGCCACTGGAGATCGAGGTGCCGACGAACTCGGTCGCGACGATCGGTGTGTCGGTCTTCCGGTCGTCCACGCGGACCTCGTTGGCCCAGTGCGAATGGATATCGCCCGTGAGGATAACGGGGTTCGGCACGCGCCTTTCTTCCAGGAACTTGACCAGGTTCCTCCGTTCCGCGGCGTACCCCGGCCACTGATCCATGGAATAGAATTCGCCTTTGTCGAAGCGCCGATTGACCATGGCCATCATGACTTGCTGCGCCAGGACGTTCCAGGTGGCGTTCGAACGAAGGAGTGAAGATTCCATCCAGCCCTTTTGGCGCAGGCCCAGCATCGTTCGATTCGGGTCGAAGGCCTCATCGGTCAGCGGACCGGGCTTCTCATTATTGACCTGGTCGCTCCGGTACTGTCGGGTGTCGAGCACCAGGAACTCGGCGAGCCGGCCGAACGAGGCCTTGCGGTACAACCTCATGTCAGGTCCGGTTGGGACCGAGCGTCCACGTAGCGGCATCGACTCGTAATAGGCCTGATAGGCGTTTGCGCGTCGGGCCAGCAAGCTTAGCGCGTCCACCTTCTTGTTGGAAGCCACGCTCCCCGCATAGTTGTTCGCGACCTCGTGATCGTCCCAGGTGACGAACCAGGGGCAATGGGTATGCGCGGCCTGGAGCATCGGATCGGATTTGTAAAGGGCGTACCGGGTGCGGTAGTCTTCGAGCGACTCCGTCTCCGCTTCGGGATGCTCCCGCACATTCCCCGGCTTTTTACCCCCTTCGTAGATATAATCCCCCAGGTGGAAAATCAGGTCGAGCTCTTGCTTGACCATGTGATCATAAGCCGTGTAAAGGCCGGTCTCATAGTGTTGGCAAGAGGCGAAGGCGAACCGAAGCTGGTCCGGTTGATCCGCCGGTCTAGGAAGCGTTCGAGTTCGTCCTTTTCGGCTCTCGGCATCCCCCGCGCGGAATCGGTACCAGTACCAGCGGTCGGGTTCGAGTCCTTCCACTTCCACGTGGACTGAGTGGGCGAGTTGGGGAGGAGCCACCGCCTGGCCACGTCTGACCACCTTGGCCATCGCCTCGTCCTCGGCGACTTCCCAACTCACATCGATCGCGGTGGGGGGGAGGCCGCCTCCTGGAACCAAGGGGTCCGGAGCAAGCCGGGTCCAGAGGACCACCCCCGAGGAAGTGGGATCGCCCGAGGCCACACCCAGGCTGAACGGATCCTTCGAAAAGGAGAGGGTCCGCGTGCCTGTGCCTCCCTGGGCTTGCCTGGCCAGCACGGGAAGGGAGGAGAGCGCGGAGGCGTAGGCCAGGAACGTTCTTCGACTCGCCGACCCTTCCTCTCGAGCCAACTTGTGAAGCAAATCAAGGTCAAATGAAATCATGATCAGAGAGCTTTCAGAAATTTCGGGGAATTTGGAGTGTCCGAGTTCGAGTCACGAAACGGGCTAACCCTGGGGCTTTGGCGTGCGGGGCGGATGTTGGGGGCGGGATGGATCGTAGTTCGGATTTAGTGTGGGCATCTGCGCGCCGACCTCCTTGCGCCAGGCGTCGAGCTTGGCTCGGAGCGCCTTGGCCCTTTCGGGCTGAGAGGCCGCCAGATCATGGGCTTCGCCAGGATCGTTGGCCAGATTGTAAAGCTCAACGTGGTTGTCGTCGAGGAACTCGATCAGGCGATCCTCGCCGGAGAGAATCGCGCTGTAGGGCATCGCTCCTTCCTTCTGGTAATGCTGGTGATGGGGGTAGTGCCAGAAGAGGTCGCGTTTCGGCAGACTGCCCGACTCTTTGAGCAAGGGGACGAGACTCAGGCCGTCGAGGTGGTGCCCTGGTTTGTCCTTCAGGTGGGCCATCTCCAGCACGGTGGGATAGAGGTCGGCGGTGATCGTGGGAACCGAACAGGTCGACCCGGAACGGGTGACGCCAGGCCAATAAACGATGAGGGGCACGCGCACGCCCCCTTCGTAGCACGACCCTTTCCCCGCCCTCAGCGGACGGTTGGAGGTCGTGGGGATCCGTCCTCCGTTGTCCGAGGTCACGATGATGATCGTTCGATCGCTCAGTTTCAGTTCGTCCAGGGTACGTCGGATCTGGCCGATCGTCGTATCGACGTCCTCAAGCAACGCGCCGTACTGCGCGTTGGTATGGTTCAGGCCGGGCTTGAGTTTCGCCTCATACTTCTTGACCAGCTCCGCCCGCCCCTGAATGGGCGTATGCACGCCATAGTGAGGAAAATAGAGAAAGAAGGGCTTCTCGCCATTCCGTCGCAGGAACGCGTCCACTTCGGCGCCGAGCCGAGGAGTCAGGTGATCCCCTGGCTTTCCTTCGGACAGGGTGTGGATTTCCCAGGGGGCGAAGTATCCCTTCGGGGGCTGGGGCAAGTGCGTACCCGCGATGTTCAGGTCGAACCCATGTTTTTCAGGGTAGGTGTCTGGCCCACCGAGATGCCACTTCCCAATACTAGCCGTGGAATAATTTGATGACTTGAAAATGTCAGCGATTGTGGCTTCGTGGAGCGGAAGAAACTTGGTCCAGTCGGGAACCAGGCTCCTGGGGTTCTGGGGCATTTGCCCGGGGATCCAGTCGGTGATATGGAGTCGGGCGGGATACTTGCCCGTCAACAAGCTGGCGCGGGTGGGAGAGCAGACGGTGCAAGCCGAGTACGACTGCGTGAACCTCATCCCGTCTCGGGCGAGCTGGTCGATGTTCGGGGTTTCGTAAAAGTCACTGCCGTAACAGGCGAAGTCGGTCCAGCCGAGGTCATCAACCAGAACCAGCACGACGTTGGGTCGCTCGGGTTCGTTCGCCCAGACGCTCCCCACCATGCTCAAACAGGTGAGGCCGAGCACGGCTCGGAGGGCAAAGTCAAAAAAACTCATGTTTACTCCTGGCAGTCTAGGGCGCTTTGTTTTGGTGATTGGCGATCGCCAGACTTCCGCACGTCAGGAGTCGGCTGACCTTTGATCTGGGGTGGCCCGGGCCTGGGGGATTACCCACGACCGTCCTGCTCGGTCGATGGGGTGGCGAGGGTAAATAAAAGGGGGGAGGAGATAAAAGGGGAAGAACGAGCTCGTTGAGCGGCAATCGGCTGGGTTTTACCGTGCCTTTGGTTTGGCTTTCAAGTCCTTGACCCAGGAGACCTGGGTGATCAGTTGGTTGAGAGCGGCAAACGAGAGGGCCGCGTTCGTCGCGTGGCGAGGGGAGGAATTGCCAGGAAAGGTGGCCAGGCTGGCATCGCCAACGAGAAAGACGTTGAAGTCCTTGGACAGGTTTTCATACCCGGCGGTGGTCTTGCAATAGCACATGTCGGTTGCGTACCCGGTCAGGAGGATGTGACGCACCTTTTGCTTCTTGAGAAAGTCACGCAACGGGGAGTAACCGTCCTCATCGAAGACGACCACATCACTCTCCGCGGTCTCGACATCGCGGGTGACAGGGATCGGTACGTCCCAGAAGCCCTTGCCGTTGTAGCGGGCGCTGGCGTCTAGACCGGGGAACTGGCGAAAGTAGTCGATGACCGGCCGATCGGCGGAGAGGGTCAAGGTTTTGGGGAGTGGCTCACCTTGGTAGGTCAGGCTGGCGAGCGCCTTGGACAGCTCGTTTCGAGCAAGCGCGCGCTCCTGGCTCGAAGGGTTTCCGTGGATGGAGCGATAAAGCTTTCGGCGGATCGGGTCGGACGGGCCACGCAGGCTCATGAGCACCAGGTTCACTCGTCCTCGGAGTGATTTGAGAAACGGGTTGACGATCTCGCGGGTATGACGCGAGGCCAGTTGATTTTTGGTGGGAGTGCAGAAGTCGCAAACGCCGTTCGGTTCCGGAGTTTTCCACCCCTGACCGTCATCAATGCCCCACGGATGAACCATCACCACCGCGGTCTCCGCCGCGCGGAGGCGGTTGGGTATCTCGATGATCGCCCGGGCGTTGTACGAGAACCGCCAGGCTCGGACGTCCAGATCTGCGTCGGCGTCGTCCACCAGGCGCGGGGCTTCGTAGCGTAGCACCTCTTCGACGGGCGCCACGAACTCGGGATGATCCGCCAGCAATGGCTTCGGGTTGATCAGGGGGGTCAGTTGGTTCTGGTAGACCCGAGTCGCGTGCTCCTGGGCCTGCGCGTCGGGGAGGCCAGGTAACACAACGAGCAAGAACAAATAGGGGAACACGTGCAAGCCAGCCCTGCCAATCATTCGGCAAACTCTCATCCGAACGCCCCCTTCATCCGCTAATGTCTGGGATACCTGGCTCCGAAGCGCAAGCATTGAGTCCTATCCCGTACGGATTCTGGTCGCTAGCCACCTCCGAGGCAAGCCTCTCCCTTTTTCCTTTTAAAAAGAGAAATCAGAGGTAAGGCCCAGCTTACCGTAGAAAGGATTATGTCCAATCAAAGAGCCTTGCCACGTCCAATCTGTAGGAATTCATGAATTGTTTGCATCCATTAAATTCACAGAGTAGGATCAGCGGATCTTAATCTCTAAGGCCTGCTTCCGGCTTTGTAGGGTCTCGCTCGTTAAATTGCCGGCGTTGATCGTCAAACACATCGTTTATCGGGAAGCCAGCATGTTAAATGATGAACGTCCGATTGAGGAATTGCCGGAGCCCGTTTCCTCGGCCGAGGAGGCTTCGGTTCCGCCGGTTCGGCCTGCCCGTCCCGCAAGGTCGTGGCCGAGGACACTTGGCATTGCGCTGCTGGCCTTGTCCATTTTCGCCGGGGCAGGTTTTTCCATTTATCGATCGATCAGGTCTGAGCCCTGGTTGCTCGCCCTCACGCAGGCCAAGCCCAGTACTTCCGCCTCCGTACCGAAACTAGAAGGGCCCGTACTTCCGCATCATCGGTGCGAACTGCTCTACTTTCGGAACGGTTCGGGGGGGAAGCCGGTTGCCGTCCTAACCGCGCCGGGGAGTGTTGATCCCAACGATGGGAATTTTACGGGGATCCATAGCCGGCTGGTTCGCGAGATCATGCGCCAGGCGGTATTAATCTCTCTGCGCGAGGAGTTGAACGTCGAGGTTCGCGACCGCGTGCTTGGGGACCCAATGCCACCGGGGAAGCCAGACCTCGTGCTTCAGGTCGAGCCCGATTGTGAAGTCGAGTTCTCGGTGCTCCGAATCCGACGACCAGACGGTAAGAACCAGGAGCCGCTCTTTTCTCGCGTGGTCCGTCCCCTGATGGGAGGACACGTTTACTGGGACATCACCAAGCTCGCCGAGGAAGCGTCCAGAGGTGAACTTCCCAAACTCCTCGCGAAGCTCGGTATCAAGGGAACGGCCCCCGTACAGCCGAGTCACCCGGAGACGTTGCCCGAAGGGGTTGAGGACCGCCTGCGGAAGATGTCGTTCCCATCGCAGTTCGTCGCGGTGCGCCAGATGCACGAGGCGCTCCGGACGTCGGGCCAGTCCCCTGCCCGACTGCATGCGCTGGCGCGGGGGTACGCCAATCTCGGTGCCCTGACCGAGATCAACTGGGACGCTTCGTCTCAGGTTTATCGAGCGCGGAGCTTTCTGTACGCCCAGCGCGATGTGAGCGCCCGCCCCAAGGCCCCTGTCGCCCGCTGGAACCGCGCCTATGCCGCCACGCTCGCGGGACTTCACCGCTGGGCCCTTGATGATACCCGAGAGGCTGCCGAACTCGTGGAACGGTTGGGCGAAGGGGATAAGCCCTCGCGTCCCCCTTGGCTCGACCTGATCGATGCACACTGTCATTTCGATGTGAACGCGTCTCGAGAGCCGAAGGATGAACGTTGGGAAGGGCTCGCCCGGTTTCTTTACCTCCTGACCGTGGAGCGTCCGGCTCGGACCGATCTGGCCATCAAGGCGGCTCGGGAGATGATCCAGCATGAGCCCGCTTGCTTCCGGGCCTATCAGGTCATGTGGGAGCACAGGGGCGTCTCGACCTTGCATGTGTCAACGACCCTGGCGCCCACGACCCTGGAACGTTGGATCCCCAGCGTCATTCAGTCCATGCCAGGGGTCCCCGCCAACGTTTCGGAGGCCGCGCGCGTCCCACGCAATGAAACGGCGTTGATCCAGGAATTGGAAAAGGCCGCCCTCGAAGATCCAGAGGCAGGCGAGCCGCGCTGGTCCGCGCTCGCTCAGTGGATTCGTGAAACCCGCTTCGTTTGTACCTACTGGCGGCTCCGGTTCATGGCCGAAATCTGGAGCGTTCCCACAAGCGATTACTGGGATGAGATCCGCCCGCTGATCGCGAATCATCGCTTCCGCCCGTTGTTGGAGAGTTATCTGGGGGCTCATGATCGCGACACGGCGGACGATTCCTGGCTCGAGAAGGTCGATACTTCGGATTTCGGGACGAACATGCTGCCGATCCGAGAGCGATTTCCCAAGACCGACACGAACGTGAAAGTCTGGAGCCTGTGCCAAGTCTCAATGGACTGGCTCTCCTACGACCTTGGAACGTTCCTGTCGCACTTTGGTTCCGCCCCCAACAAGGCGGAATATGCCAAGAAATTGCTCGCCGTCAGCCCCTATTCCGCGTTCGGCATGGGATGTCTCACCCAGTCGAACTGGGACGAGTTCGCGCCGGTCGAACAACAATGCCTCAAGGACGTGGGAGACCACCCCAGCCTGCTCGGACCTCTTGCCAGTCGTTATGTCGAGCTTGGTCGAGTTGAGGAAGCCAAGACTCTGGCCGAACGTTATCTCGAGCGGTCGCATGACCTCCATATGTATCAATTGCTCGCGAACCTCGCACGGGAGCGAGCCGATTTGAACGCCTGGAAATCGATCATGGATCGCTACCTGGCCGAATCGGAAGATCATGGGCTCGACCACGCCAAGGCCCGCGTCGAGATCGCGAACGTGTTCATGGAAAAGGGGCAATATGACCAGGCTCGCCCCTACGCCGACGAGGCCGCCAAGACTTGGGCGGGCTGGGCCCTGAAGACAGCCCAGTACTGTGCCGAGGGACAAGAGGACTGGGAAGCGGCGGAGGGTTTGGCCAAGGCGTGCGCGGAACGTTACCCGATGCAAAACGGGTATGACTGGCTCGAATTCTGCGAGCGGACGGATGAAGGGGATTTCGACGGGGCGAGTTCGGCGACGCTTAAACTCGTGGAGCTCATGCCCCCCGCTTACCGCAAGAATCAGGCGGTTCCATTCGCCTCCCTCCTGATCGTAAAGGGGCGATTGGCAGACGCCTTGAATGAGCTTCGCGCGGAGTCCAACTCGCCGGACATCGACAGCGGTGCTGATCAGGTTTCGGAAGGTGATTCGAAAAATGCTGATCAAAGCAAAATTAGAGCTCGTCAATACAACATGAGTGTTCAAGTTGCTGCGGCGTGTTTGACCGCCGATCGCACGCGGATCAACTCGGTGATCGGGGATTTTCTGAAGAACGATGCCGCGCACGCGCCCAGGTACTCGAAGGTGCTAGAAGCGGTGCTCGAAACACTCAACAAGGGAGATGACGCAACCCTCGACCTGAAAATGGTGGACTCCTTTATCGAGGACATGGAGGTAGAGTTCCGAGGGGCGCCCCAACTGGCGGTGGCTGCGTTTCTGGCCGGACGGCAGCAAGATGACCTGGCCTCGCCCTACTGGCACCTGGTCTCCTCGTCGGAACACAACGACTTCTGGTGGCGTGTGATCGCGGATGGCCAGCAACGGAAGGCCGCCACCGTTCTCAAACAATAAGGCCGCCCCTTCCCTCTGCGGCGACCCGTTCGAAGGCGCGCTTCGATTAAAGTTACATTTCCCACTGAACATTGAACGCCCCTGCCTCAATCATCGATTCAGGCAGGGGCGGTTTTATTTCGACGTCATTAAATCTAACCAGGGCTCGAGTCGATAACCCGCTTCCGTTTGGTTGATGAAACTCACTTTTCACAAAAGACTTACGTCTGTTTTCGGTCCAAGCGGCGACCTGGAGCCGTGAAACAGACAGGAAAAATCACTATCTCGATCTAATTTGCCGATTATTAATCTTGACTAAATTGGTCGAGCTAATCATGATCATTCCGGTCAAGAGGGTGGTTTGACCCAAAGCCGAAGGGCTTTCAGGGAATCGGTTCCGAGCTCTATTTATGAAGAGGGTTGGGTCGATTGGGCCGTCTTGAAGCGGTAAGGCCGACGTTCGAGTGAGCTGGTTCTCTGTCAGGATCTCGAAAGGAAAACGAGCAATGGATCGGGGTTTGATCGGAGTCGTGGTGAGAAGAGTGCGCCAGGGAACGGTGCCGCGATCGACGCTGGTCTGGAGCGGGGTGAGCCTGATCCTTGCCTGTACCTGGGGATGTGGTGGAGATGACGGGAGGGTGCCGGTTTATCCCGTGACGGGTTCGGTGAGTGTCGCGGGGGAAATTCCGGACGGGGCCTTGATCGTCTTTTACCCAGACAAGCCCGAAGCGGACCCTGACCTTCGACCGTCGGCCAAGGTGAAACCGGACGGGAGCTTTGCTCTAACTACCTATGACGCGGGGGATGGGGCTCCCGAAGGGGAGTACACCGGGACCATCCAGTGGAACAAGCTGGTCAAGAAGGGCTCGGACTTCGTCGCCGGACCCGACCGGGTCCCCAAGAGCTACAAGGATCGGTCGAGCTCCCTCTGGAAACTGACGGTGGGGACCGAAGCCAAGGTTCTGGAACCCCTGGTTATCAAAAAATAGTCAAGCGTGCTGATCCAGGACTTGAGCCCGAGTTGGACGAACGGTCAGGAAGGCTCGTCGCTCGTGAGGCTTCCCCGGAATGGGTCGCTCCATTCTTATCAACAAAACAAAAAAACAATCCCCTCTCGATTTTATGCGAGAGTCTTTAGGAGCTTTTGATGATGGGTCGAAATCGACGAGGATTCACCTTGATTGAGTTGCTGGTGGTGATTGCGATCATCGCCGTGCTCATCTCGTTGCTGTTGCCGGCGGTCCAGGCCGCCCGTGAAGCCGCGAGGCGTTCTCAGTGCGTGAATAACCTAAAGCAGCTCGGTATTGCCTTGCATAACTTTCACGACGTGAATTCGAACCTGCCTTCGAGCGATCGACCGGCCCGAGCGACGACCGCTCCTCGCATTGCGGGTCTGACGTTCATGCTCCCTTATTTCGAGCAGACCCAGGTTTACAACGCCTATAACCAGGAGTTGAACTGGAGCGCTCCGATGAACTCGACGAGCGTGAAGGCCAAGATTAATGTTTTCCTCTGCCCGTCCGCTCAACAGACCGAAGTGCTCGACGGCGACCCGCAGTTGCTCGATGGCTCGCCGTGGGCGGCGAACGTCGCCGCGGTCACCCATTACTCGCCCACCATCGGCATTGACCGCCGGTTGGGTAACCCCGGGTTGGGACTCGTGGGGGCGGCGGGCGACACTCTCACCGTGGGCCCCTGGACCGGCATGCTCCCGAAGAATGTCAAGTCGACCCTCGCCCATGTGAGCGATGGCCTGTCCAACACCATCGCGGTCGCGGAGTCGGCCAGCCGCCCTTATGTCTTTCGGAAGGGAGGGAGGCAGGCCGGGTCGAACTTGCTCACGAATCGAGTGAACGCGGGAGGCTGGTGCCGCCCCGCCAGCGACTTCAGCGTCGATGGCTCCAGTAACGACGGCTCCGTGGTCCCCGGCCCCTGCCCGCTCAACTGCACCAATGGCGAGGATATCGGCTCGCAAAGCTTCCCCTATCCCTACTATGGGTCGGAAGGAACGGGCGAAGCGTTCGGGTTCCACCCCGGCGGCGCCAACTTCGTCTTCGGCGATGGATCGGTCAAATTCCTCAAAGAGACCATCTCCATCCGCATCTTCGCCTCGCTCGTCACCCGCGCTGGGGCCGAGATCCTCAGCTCTGACCAGTACTGAGTCGGACGCCGAGCGAGCCGCTTGGCTTCCTTCCAACGCGAGCCCGGAGCCTTGTGCTTCCGGGCTCGCGTCTGTTTTGGTACCCAGTCAGGCCGGACGACAGGCGGAATCTGCAAAATTAGACCAACGATTATATTTGGCGTATAAGGAATAACCCCATTTACGAGGCATGAGATCCGGCTTGTCAAGCCAGGAAGGTTTCTGGGAAAATAACGGCGCTAGCCCTCAAATCCCCTGCTGAATCCTTCTGTTAATCAAATCCATGGCCATTACGTTCATTCATGCGGCTGATATTCATTTAGATAGTCCGCTAAGAGGACTGGAACGCTACGAAAATGCACCGGTGGATCGTATAAGAGGGGCGACGCGCCGGGCGTTCGAACGTCTGATCGACCTGGCCATTGATCGACGGGTGGACTTCCTCCTCGTGGCGGGGGACCTGTACGACGGCGACTGGCGAGACTACAACACCGGCCTTTATCTCGGGAGGCAGCTTCAGCGATTGCGCGAGGCGGAAATCCCGGTCTTCTTGATCGCGGGTAACCACGACGCCGCGAACAAGATGACCAGGGCGTTACGCTTGCCGGAAAACGTGCGGGTCCTCAGCCCCGATCGGGCCGAAACCGCGCGGATCGAGTCGATCCAGGTCGCGATCCACGGGCAGAGCTTCGCGAGGGCGGCGGTTACGGAGAACCTCGCTCAGGCCTATCCCGACCCCATTCCGGGCTGGGTGAATATCGGCTTGTTGCACACGGGCCTCACCGGCTTGGACGGGCACGAACGCTATGCGCCTTGCTCGCTTGAAGACCTTCGTTCGCGTGGATACGACTATTGGGCCCTTGGACATATCCATAAACGAGGAACTCCTTGCCTGGATCCGCTGGTGGTGTTCCCGGGTAATCTGCAAGGCCGTCATATTCGGGAGATCGGGGAGAAAGGGTGCCTGCTGGTCGAGATCGGTTCGGGGGGCCGGGTCACGACTCCCGTCTTCCATCGCCTCGACGTGGTTTGCTGGGACCGTTGGCAGGTCGATGTGACCGACCTCGAGACCGAGGCGGCGCTGCTCGACCAGGCCGCGCGGGCGCTGGACGGCACGCTTCAGAATGAGCCCGACCCGGACCGGTTGCTGGCCCTCCGGGTTGTGATTCAAGGGGCGTCGAGCCTGCATGACCAACTCCACTCCGATCCCGAGCGCTACGTCGCCGAGATCCGCAACCTCGCACTGGAACGGGCTCCGGATCGGGTCTGGGTGGAGAAGGTCGAGTTCCAGACTCGGTCATCCCGCATGATCCCCGTGCTGGATGGACCGATTGAGGAGTTGAGAGGGGTTTTCGATTGGCTGAGGACCGACTCGGAAGCCCTGGCCGAGATGGGGGAGGAATTGGCCGACCTCAAGCGCAAGCTTCCCGTCGAGCTCACGAGCGGCCCCGACCCCTTGTCATTGAACGACCCGAGCTGGCTGCTCCAGCAGCTCAATGACGTTCAGCCCTATCTCCTCAACCTTCTGCTCCGTTCCGATCGTGGGTCGCATTCATGAGATTGCTCAAGCTTCTGCTCAAGGCGGTGGGCCCCTTCTCGGAGGTAGAGCTCGACCTTTCCGGTGGCCAGTATGGCCTTCACCTGATCCACGGACCCAACGAGGCAGGCAAGACGTCCACTTTGCGGGCTCTTTCGCACCTGCTCTTTGGATTTCCATCACGAACTAATGATAATTTTATTTATCCCTACGACCAGCTTCGGGTTGGCGGCACGATTCGCCACAGCGATGGCGAGGAGCTTGAGTTCGTAAGGCGGAAGGCGCTGCGAAATACTTTGCGCGCGGCGGACGATCAGACTGTGATCGAGCCGGAGCGGCTGGCGCGGTTCCTGGGGGGCGTGGATCAGGAGACGTTCGAGAACCTGTTTGGCATCGACCATGCACGGCTCTCCCAGGCGGGTGAAGAGCTACGCAAGGGGGAAGGGAAGCTCGGCGAGCTCCTGTTCGCGGCGGGGACCGGGCTGGCCGGGCTCGGCCAGGCGAAGCAGAGGTTACAAGAGCAGCTTGATCAGTTGTTCAAGCCAAGAGGTCAGAATCCACGAATTAATCAGGCCCTGTCCGAATTTCGCGGGATTCAGGACGAGATCAAGACATATCAGCTTCCCAGCGAAGAATGGATGAGGCACGACGCCGCCCTGGCCCAGGCCCGCGCGACGTCCGACCGCCTCGTTGAGCAGAGCCGCGCCGCCCGGAAAACGCTGAACCGGATGACTCGCGTGCGCGACGCCATCCCGCAGGTGGCCCGCTTGCGCCGATTGCAGAATGAAATGCGCGCGTTTGACGGCGTGGTTCGGCTCCGCGACTCGTTCGGCGCCGAGGTACGCGAGGCCCAGGATGCCCTTCAACGCGTGGCGACCACCGTCGAAAAGAGCCACTTCACGCTCCAGGAACTCGACGTGGAGATCGCGTCGACCCAAGTCCGCCACGATATCCTCGAGGCCGGTCCCGCTATCGAAACGCTGAGTGAACGGCTGGGGGCTGTCGAGAAAGCCCTGAGTGACCGGCCGAGGCTCGAGGGCTGGCGGCTCGAGAAAGAGCACCAGGCGCGAGAGATCTTGCACAAGCTCGGGCGTGACCGCGACCTCGAGCGAGCCAGCGAGCTTCGGCTACGTTCGGATGAGCCTCCCTTGATCCGTTCGCTCGGCCAACGCTTCACCGCCCTTCGGGTTCAGCGCGAGGAAACGCGCGCGGCCATCGCCAAGTCCGAAGCCCAGATGAGCCGAATCGAACAGGAGCGGAGCCAGCTTGGCTCCCCTCGCGATGTGTCCGGGCTCCGCCGCGCGATTCAGGTTGCGCGCAGGCGAGGTGATCTCGACAGCCAGTATTCTCAGGCGAGGACCAGCCGAGACCGAGCGCTCCGCCAGGCCGACCTGGAACGCCAACGCCTGTTCGGCTGGACCGGAACGCTCGAGGATCTCGAATGCCAGGCCGTGCCTCCCGATCCGGCCCTCGACCGGTACGAGTCACGCTGGCTGACACTCGAGCAAGACCTGAGGCGCCTCACCGAGCAGCAAGCTACCGAAGACGATGCGATTAAACATCTTGAAGTGCAGATTAAAGCACTCGACTTGCACCAGGATGTTCCGACCGAAGAAGACCTGCGGGCGGTCCGCCAACGCCGGGATGAAGGTTGGCGCTGGCTGCGCGACGGACAAGCGCCGTTGCGATCCAATGATCCCGAGGTCGTGCGGTTTATCGCGGAGTTCGCTCCCGGCCGTTCGCTGCCCGACGCGTTCGAGCAGTGCATGGCGCGGGCCGACGCCATGGGAGATCGACTGCGGCACGAGGCCGATCGGGTCGCGCGCAAGGCCGAGTGGCTGGCTCAGCTTCAGACGCATAAGACCGCGAGCCTGGAGTGCGAGCACGCGCGGGCTCGGGTGGAAGCAAGCCGAAACGAGTGGCGCGTCGAGTGGACGCAGCTTGTCGGTGCGCTCGGGATCGAGGTCCCTCACCCGGTCGAGCTCCGGGCCTGGCTGCGTGCTCGAGAGCAAGTGGTGCAGCTTGCCACGCGAGCGCGAGATGCCTCCGCCGAATGCGCCGAACTGGAGCGGCTGATCGCCGATCATCTCACCGCGCTTCGTCTCGAGCTTCAAGCTTTGGGTGTTTCTCCCTCCGATGCCGAAGCGGAGTTGGCCGTCTGGCTCGACCGGGCCGAGTCGGTGCTGGAGCAGGAGGAGCAGGTCGTTCGCCGGCACGAAGCGCTGGGACGGCGGTGGGAGACGGTTAAGGACGACCTGGCTCGCGACCGAGGGCGGCTTCAGGCCACGGAGGAGGAGCTCCACGACTGGAATGAGCGCTGGACCGCGAAGATGGCTCGTATTGGGCTTGGGCCGGATGCCACGCCCGAGCAGGCCGAGGTGGTCCTCTCGGAAATTCAGGAACTCTTCGAGGCGCTGGGCAAACGCAGGGACCACTTGAGCCGGATCAAGGGGATCGACCGCGACGCGGAACAATTCGGGGAAGAGGTCGGCGCGATCGCCAAGCAGCTTGGCTTGGCCCTGGATACCACTTCCGCGTCGGTGCGGGCACGCGAGCTGGCTCGTGCGTACCAGGCGATGCGCGAGCTGAGCAAGAAGGCCGCCACCCTGATCGAGCAACGTGACCGGGAGCATGCGCGGCTGCGCGAGGCCGAGACCGACCGAGTGACCCTGACCTCGCGGCTCGATCGGCTTTGCCAGGAGGCGGGCTGCGATCAGACTGAAGACCTGGCCGACGCCGAGCGCCAATCGCGCGACGCGGCCCGGCTGGAACAGGAGCTGCGAAGTTGCGAGGAGCAGCTTCATCACCTCGCCCCCGGCGCCGATGTCGAGGCGTTTGCCGTGGAGGTCGAGCAAGCTGACGCCGATGAGCTTGGGTTCGCGATGACCCAGCGCGAGTCTGAGATCGCGGCCCTTGAAGCGGAGCTGCTCCTGGTCAATGTCACGATTGGCGAGGAGCAAGCGGAGCTCAATCGCATGGACGGAAGCGACCGCGCCGCGGAGTCGGCCGAGAAGGCTCAGACGATCGTGACCCGGCTCCAGGCCGATGTGGCGCAGTATGCCCGCTTGAAACTCGCCGCGGCGGTCTTGAACCGAGGGATCGAACGCTATAGAGAGCGAAGCCAGGGGCCCGTGCTCACACGGGCCAGCCAGCTCTTTTCCGACCTGACCGGCGGGTCGTTCGCTCGGCTCCAGATCGACGATGATGGTGGCGGGCGTACCGAGCTAAAAGGGGTTAGGCAAGATGGAAAGCAGGTCTCGGTTGAGGGGATGAGCGACGGCTCGCACGACCAACTCTACCTGGCCCTTCGATTGGCGAGCTTGGAGTCATGGCTCGGCTCGCACGAACCGATCCCTTTCATCGTCGATGATATCCTTCTGAACTTCGACGATCAGCGCTCACTCGCCGCCCTCAAGGCCCTGGCCGCCCTTTCACGGAAAACCCAGGTTCTTTTCTTCACGCACCACGAGCACCTGCTCAACCTGGCTCGTGAGCATCTTCCTCCCGACCTCCTGTTCGCCCAGTCACTCCCAACGGCGAGCGCCCGGCAGAATGGCCGGTCTTGAAGGCTCCGTCGCAAGGTCGAACTGGTTTGAGCCAAAGGGGTAACCACGCTCGACTTCGTTCGAAGCCAGCAAGCGCCTTCATGGCTTCTTCGAAGTCGAGAGCGCGTCCTTGAGTTGGCTTGGCAACTCAACCGTGAACGCACGAGGAGACCGCTTTGAAAGGAGCTTCTCCGTCGCCGAGGCCCAACCTTGCCCCGCGAGATTAGGAGTTGGGGTTGCTGGACCACCACGTAACGCGTACGAGAGTGCGGCAGACGCAGGTGTGGATTCTTCCAGGGTCGGGGCGGAGCGTTCCGCTGATTCCTGCTCGACGAACTCGGCGCCGCTGGCGAAAATCGAAGCCGGCGCAGGTGCCGTCGATTCGAGGGGCTCGAGAGCGTCTTCGGCTTCCCTCTCCGCTGGGGACTCGCCAGGGCGAGTTGGCAGGTCGAAGTTCGGTGGGATCGAGAGCGGTTCATGTCCCACGCTCGAAGGCTCGCACGCGATATCTCGGCTCGTCGGAGCGAGCGCATCGACCGTCTCAGCCTCCACGGACGCGGCCAGAGTGGGCAGAGCGTGCTCGACCGATTGGTTCGCAACGTCCTCGCGGATCAGCTCGACGTTGGGGCCTGGCCGATTGACCTCCCGCCCATTGTTGGAGGAGTGCTCAACGCTCGGCGCGGGCGGATCCGGAACCTCGGTCGAGGGTGCGACTGATTCCAATGGTGGATCTGAAAGCGTTGATGCTTCCTTTGACGGGGGGGGTTCTGGCGAGATCGGTTTGAACTGACCGTCATCGCTTTTCAGAAACGACTCGAGCTCGGCGATGAACCCGTTCAGGAACCGCCTCTTGCGCCAGCGAAAGAGTCTTGTCTCCCAGCGCTTGCGCGCGAGCCGGGCCCGTTCCAGCCAGTATTCCGTCTCGGTGGGAGCCCGGAGAATGATCAACTCGGCCCTGGTGATTCCTGCCTTGTACGCACTCATGTCGATCCCTCTCTGGCCGTCGGCGATGCCGCCAGAGCGCTATCTCTCGCGATACGAATCCAATGGAGCAAGATCCGTTTGGCGGTAGCAGTGAGCACCCATTCTCTCACAAGAGTCATCTCAATCAAGAAAATAAGAAATTGTCTTGGCGGTGATTCAGGGACGCGATGGAGGCCAACCTTTCGAGCTGATCGCGGCACTCCGGCCGAGGAGAGGTCCACGCGAATTTGGTGAACAGAGAGTGGGTTTTCAACCTTCTCTCCAAAAACGACCTTCCTCAAAATTTGTGACTCGAACTCACTGAACACCGCCGGGGCTTGGTAAGACAAGCGACAGAGGGGAGCTAGAGAAGGCTATTGGCGTCTTGAGCCGAACGAGGCGAGCCGAGCCGAAAATGGGTTCGGCGGGATTTCCCGATTCGGACCCAGGAGGAGTTGCGATTTCCGTCCTCCCTGGATAACGCGCAGCGTCTTTCCTCACTCCAACGCATGGAGGCCGACGGTAATTTAATTGGCGTGGAATACCCGAGTCAAGGAGGCGATGCCTTTTCTCGACATTCAAGCGTGTCTCTATGGATTCATTCATTTCTTGAGCGAGGAGGCTTTGAACTCATCGGAAAGGAGGCAAGGGGGCGAGGCTGGGGCGTTGATTGTCACCGGCTCTTCCGGCATCGTGTTGGCACATCGCCCTCGACCCGTCCGAGATTTAATGTCACTGGAGCCGCCGATGTCGAGCTTTCACCGTCGATCCTTCCTTGCTTCCGCTGTTGCCACGGGGCTAATCCCTGTTTTCCAGGGGGCGGCCAAGGGGGCCGAGGACAGGGAGGATCCGGCGCGAACGAACGAACGGATCGCGGCGGACCGCCAGGCCGCGCTCGAGATCCTCAAGCCTTCCCCCAAACACCTTCAGCATGGGCTCGAGCTTCACGCCAACTCGGTGGTTCTGGATACCTATGGATTTGGCCCCGGCGCGGCCGTCGATAACGCGGCGCTGGCCAAGTTGATCAACTCCGGTGCCTCGAATCAAGAAATTACCGATGCACGCGAAGACATGATGATGACTCGGTTCATCACCGATGAGGCGGAGCGGAAGGAATATGAGCAGGCATGGGCCGCCGCTGGTGTCACGGCGATCATCAGGAATTCTGGTGAGGAAGGGAGCGACCCGCTTCGGCTGTTGAAGCGTCTGGCGCGTTGGATCTCCGTGACCGACCACCTGCGTGACCGATTTCCGAAGGCGTTGAAGGCCAGCGATGTGGTTGAAGCGCACAAGCAAGGTCGCCATGCGATCATGCTGACGACCAACGGCGTGCCCCTCGCGCAGAACTGGGCGGATACCACGGATGAGCTGCGCTACGTTCGCGTTTTCGCCGAGCTTGGCGTTCGCATGATGCATCTGACCTACAACCGGCGCAACCCCATTGGAGACGGGTGCGGCGAGCCGAACGACGCGGGACTGAGCGACTTCGGCAGGGAGGCGCTCGCCGAGTTGAACCGGCAAGGGGTGATCGCCGACTGCGCGCATAGCGGGCAACGTACCAGCCTCGACGCCGCCCGGCGCTCGTCCAAACCCATGGTTGCCAGTCATACGGTCGTCGCCAAGATCAATCCGCACGTCCGGGCCAAGAACGATGAGGTTATTCGCGCCATCGCGGATACGGGGGGGCTGGTCGGTATTTGCTGTATTCCCGGGTTCCTCGGACGAGGGAACGACATCGCCTCGTTCCTCGACCACATCGACGAGGTCGTCACGCGGTTCGGGACCGATTACGTGGGGATTGGGACCGACACGGGCTATAGTTCCCGGCTCAAGCCCAACGACGCCAAGCTCCCCGCGCGAGGACCTCAGCGCGTGCGCTGGGAGTCGCTCTGGCCCCCCGGCTCGTCCTCCATTAGTACCAGCGCCAAGGCAACAGCCTCACTGGCCTGGACCAACTGGCCGCTCTTTACCGTGGGTCTGGTCCAACGAGGGTACAAGGATCAAGATATTCAGAAGATCCTCGCGGGAAACATGCTCAGGGTCTTGAAGGCGAACGAGGTTTGATTCACGCTGTGACGTGGCAAAACCTCGCTCGTTGATCGTTTTGAAAGTCGCTTTACCTCGCTGCCCGTCGTGACCCAAGTATCTCTGCGCCAACCCAAAACTCGAGCGAGTGATTTTCTCTTTACAAGCCCGAAGCGCAAGCGAGTGAATCGGTTTTTTGCAAATCCAAAACTCGAGCGAGTGAATCGCCTTTTACAAATCCAACGCGCAAGCGAGTGAATCGGTTATTTGAAATTCAGAAATTCTTTGCGTGCTTGTTTCTATGTGGAAAGGCGATTCACTCGCTTGCGCTTCGGGCTTGTAAAGAAAATTCACTCGCTTGCGCTTCGGGCTTGTAAAGAAAATTCACTCGCTTGCGCTTCGGGCTCGTGAAGAAAATGTTGTAACCGCTCACATCTTGATTTATTTGCCGGAGTCCTTGGAGCCGGACTCGACCGGGATGGAAGGCGTGTAGTGCTTCGACTTGACGGGGAGGGTCGGCGCGAACGACTCGAAGACGTCGCCAAGGACCCGGTCGGCCAACATGCCAAGCTGTTTGACGATGATTGGTTCGGCGCCTGCGGCTAGCTCGGTCATGTTCGGCTCATAGCCCCCTTCCTTGTAGGCTTGTGTCGTGCAGACATAATGAATGTTCCCGTTGGCATATCCTACCACGAACGGGATGGCGCGATCGGCAATGGCCTTCTCAATCTGGAAGCCATACTCGACGAACGGTTCACCCGGAATCGTTAGGAAGAGATAGGGGCCAACGCGAAGCGCCTGGAACTCCGCGCGGACGGGGGCCTTCTTGCCCGGAAGCTCCACAACGGTCGAGGCCACCTTGATCGGATAGACCTTGGGCCTCTTGGCGGTCTCGTCCCGAATTCCGGAGCGATCCGCCACGCGAACCACCTCGCACCCTAGGTCTCGGCCAATCCAGCGGATATCGGCCTCGTCGCCGCAGCGATAAGGGAACCCTGGCAGGTTCGGACGGATATTCCCTGCACAACCCTGCATGAACAGGGTCAAGGTCGGGTCACCGTAGACGGATTCCACGAACCGCTGGGCTTCTCCCGGAAAGTCGGCGCTCATCTGGGGAAATCCAGCCGCGTGGGGTTCCGAGTACTTATCTCCCCAGGTGAAGACGCAGGGGTGGCAAACCGCGTGCATCAGGACCGCCATCGGGGCGAGCCCCTTCCCGTCGTCGATTCGAAGGACCTTCACGCGCGGGTCGTTCGGCCCATCCGGGTTGAGACGCACCACGGCTCGGCCGTCGATCACTTTCCTGCGATTGATGTTGAAGTGAATCTCTCCCTCACCATACCCGATCGAGACCGGCCTGAGCGATCGAGCGGCCTTGCCCGCGGCACTCTCAACCTTCTTGATGACCTCCCGGGCATAGTCGGGCGCGGAGCTCCAGTCGGGACCCGAATGATTATGGGATGAGGCAACCAGGATATGTTCACGAGGGATGCCCGCCGCGCGAGCGACCCCATCGCGGACGCCGTTCACGAGCTCATCCCACGAGGCGAGGTAGTCGAAGGTGACGATGGCCGCCTTATTTTGACCGTCCTCAAGTAAGAGGATTGCCGCTCGGAGCGGGTCACGCGCTCCCTTGGTTGAGCGCACATGACCGGCAACCTTGGTGTCGGGCGGCGGAGTGACATCCACCTTGGCGACCGACGCCTTCAGGCCCGATTCCGCCGAGGCGGGGGCAATCACGGACGAAGCCTTTTCCTCTTGGCCAAAGGCCAATGGGCCTCCCAGGCTGGCAACGACCAGGGAAAGGCCTACGGTTTGGCGAAACAAGATGCTTGGCATACGGATTGGTCTCGCAAGGTTGATGCGTAGGGATGAGGAAGGTTGGCGGGCAGCGGGTGGCTCATGGTCTCCCTTCACGATTCAAGCGAGGTGGCATGACGCGTTGAACAGGAGGCCCTTGGCTTTGATCTTGAGGCCCGGACCTGTACGATTCAACCTTTTTCAGGTGGTGCGGCTGACGAATTGGAGTCGAGCCGACGGACCGTGACATAGTAGGCTCCGGCAATCTCGGTCCCCCGCGCATCATCGAAGTGCGTGCGGATCGACGTGGGCCCGGCGGGAAGCTCGAGGCGGAACACAACGACCTTGTCGTTTGGAGCGACCTCGCAGTATTCGCTGTGCTGACCGAGGGTCAGGTGGGCTCGTTGTATGGGAAGCGAGATCCCGGCTGGTATCACCCCGTCGGCGGCCTTGTACTCCGGGGCGGGCGCGGTGATGGCAAGCCCCGATTCCTCGGGCCAGCGGCGCAGGCTGAACTCATAAGTCCCCGCCTGCTCAACCAGCAGGTTAATCGATCCGTTTCTTCGAAGCCCCCGACGCACCTGGAGCGTTTGGTCGAGGAAGACGTCTTGCCAGTCACATGCCGAGAGCAAAACAGGGTTCTCGGCCTCGGATCCAACAGGGATCAGGCGGAACTCATTCACATGCTCCGCCACGGTCTTCCACCACTGGTCGTAGTCGGCCTTGAGCTGCCTCACCAGGTCGGGGTGCTTGTCGGCGAGGTTGGTTTTTTGAGCGGGGTCGGCCTGGATATCGTAGAGCTCGGTTCCCCCGATCAGGCGCCAGCGATCGCGCAGGACCGCGGCGTCCCCTTGAGTGGGAGCAGGGTGATTCATCCGGCTGAACTGGATGATCACGGAGCGCTCGGGGAGTTGGTCCACCTTCCCCTGGAGCAACTTCGCGAGGCTGATTCCGTCGAAGGAGCATTCAGGTGGCGTCTGGAGCGAGCACAGGTCGATGAGCGTCGGTAGGAGATCCTGGCAAGCGGTGAGGGCGTGGACGTCGCCCGTGGGGGCTAGCTTTCCGTTGGGCCAGCGGACGAAGCAAGGGACGCGATGACCTCCGTCATACAGATCCACCTTCTTGCCTCGCATGCCGGCGTTGTAGTGGGTTACGCCCGCGGTTCCGCCGTTGTCGGTCATGAAGATGAAGATGGTATCCCGTTTCAGGCCTGAGGCCTCGAGCATGTCTTCAAGCCGCCCCACGTTCTCATCCAGGTTGGCGATCATTCCGAAGAAGGTGGCGAGCCGGTGGGGCAATTGCTTGTAGGGCGCTCGATAGCGGTCGGGTACGAAGTAGGGGCCATGCGCGGCGTTCGTGGCGATGTAGGCGAAGAATGGCTGTTCGCGCGCTTGACAGGTTTTGATCCAGTCCATCGCCTGGTTGAAAAAAACGTCGGTACAATAACCCTTGAACCGCTCTTTCTTACCGTTGTGCTGGTAGATATCATCGAAGTAATCATTATTCCACGCGTCGGCCGCCGACCCAACATGCGAGGAGGGGAAAAAGACCGACTCGTGGAACCCTCGATCCTGTGGGCGGTAGGGGTAGACGTCTCCCAGGTGCCACTTGCCGAACTGGCCGGTTTGATACCCTGACGCGGCGAAAATCTCCGCCATGGTAGGAATTTCTGTGCGAAGCATGGTCCGGCCGCTGCTCACATTCATCGCGCCATTGGTCAGCGCGAGTCGCCCGGTCATTAACTGGCCGCGGGTCGGGGTACACATGGGCGTGGCGTGGAAGTTGGTCAGGCGGAGGCTTTCGCCATGCAACGCATCGAGTCTCGGGGTCTTGACGGTGGGGTTGCCATGACAACCCAGATCTCCATACCCTTGATCATCCGTTAAAATAAGGACGACATTGGGTTTGGTCATCGCCTGACACGGGTTGGCAAGTAGGGCGGTCGCAAGGCCCAGGTAGACCAAGGATCGTTGGACAAGGTTGGCTCGGAGAGAGGACGCCATTCTGAACTCCTGCTCAGTTGGGGCGAAAGGCGAGGATTGTGGGGAGACGTGGCGAATCCCCTTCTTCCAACTCGGGGCCGCTTTCAGCAAGAGGCTGTTTAGCCGAGACTCGGATTGCCGACTCCTCGGCTGGCTCCGATTAATCTTGAAGATTGCCGATACACACTTGATTGTTGCGTTGGCTCGCTTAGGATCATCGTAGCTTACTTAGAATAAGTCGATGGGGTGCCCCGCACCAATATTGAGTCAAGTCCGCACCTGACTCATGGGAATGAGTGGAATTCTGAGAATTGTGTAGTCTATAATCTCAAAGGCGATGGAGGGAATTCGCAAGGCAGAGAGGCCTAAACCGTCAGACGATTCGATCCCCTTGTTTCCTATCAATAACACCGAGAGGCGATGCTGCCTCTTCTCTTCAAGCATGTTCGTCCAGGCGAGACACATTGTACCGAGGGATCTCTCCCCTGGCCGGGAAATCGGTTTCCGCCTCGAGTTGGATCAGACGAGATTTTCGGCGATTTCGGATCTTCGTTTCCGTCCGCGAGCGAGTTGAACCGAGCTGGTTCATCTTGACATGACCGACCCTATCTCATACTCCCGAGCCGCTCAGCCCGACCGCCCCACCCGGCGGGATGGGACGTTGTTGCTGGAAGTCACTTCTGGTCCCGGTCCCGGTTCCGGATCTGCCCCCAACTTCGACCGGCTCGCGCGCCTCGCCAGTCGTAGCTTGCGCGTGCCAACCGCCATCATCTGGGCCTTGAACGAGCGCGGACAGGCCGTGATCAAGGGACAGGCCGGCGACGCCGCTTGCCTGACCTCTCGGTTCTTAGGGGGGGAGCTCGATCGCCTGGTGGCTCGAACCCTGGCAACGCGGTCTAGCCTGGTGGTCGCCGACGTGGACGAGTCGGAGCAAGGGCCGACGTCCACCACGCCGGAGCTTCGCTCGTTTTTGGGATGTCCGCTGTTGGGAGCGAACCAGCAGGTCGTGGGCGTGCTGAGCGTGATTGGCTATCAGCCCAGACCTTGGCTCCCCGAAGATCTTGATGCCATTTGCGACCTGGCTACGTGCGTCGAGCGAGAATTCCAAGGCCATCGTCACTTGCAGGAAGAGAATCGCCCTTCCGCGAGCCTGATTGAGCATTACCGAGTTCTGTCGGAACATGCCCGAGATATCGTGCTCCTGATCCGTAAGGACGGTAGGATCGTTGAGGCGAACCACGCCGCCGAGGCAGCCTATGGCTACCGTCGTGACGAGCTGATCGGACTTTCCGTCCTGGCTCTTCGAAGTCCGCTGGAACGTTCACTGGTACTGGAGCAGATCGAGGCCGCGGATGCACGCGGGATCATCTTCGAGACGATCCACAGGCGCAAGGATTCGACCAGCTTTCCCGTGGAGGTCAGTTGTCGAGGGGCGGACATTGATGGTGAACGCTACCTTGTGAGCATAATTCGAGATATTAGCGAGCGAAAGCATGCCGAAGCCGAGCTGAGCCAGTCGCGCGAGCAGCTCAGCGAAGCCTTTGCTCAACTCGAAGCCCTGGTCGCGGGGGCGCCGTTTGCCCTGGCATTTCTGGATCGCGAGCTGAAGTTCATCCGACTGAACGAAAGCATGGCGCGTCTCGCGGGCCGGACCGAAGCCGAGTGCCCGGGCCGGACCTATCGCGAGGTGTTCGAGAAGAACGCCGAGGCCATCACCAAGGACCTCCTTGAGGTGATCGAGACGGGACGTCCTCGACTGGGAGTTTATCACGAAGGGGCGAAGCGAGGTTTGCCCGACCAGGTGGGACGTTGGCTGAGCAACTGGTATCCCGTTCGGGCGGAAGATGGCCGGATCCTGGGGGTCGGCATCATGACGGCCGAGATCACCGAGCAACTGCGCGCCGAGGAGGCTTTGCGCTACAACGAGCGGCAATACCGGACCTTGATCGACGGCGTGCTTCATCTCATGTGGGTGAACGACGCCGTGGGGCGAGCGATCTTCTTCAACCGGCGCTGGACCGACTACTCGGGATTTGTCCCTGACGAGCTGACCCGAGAAGGATGGCGACGCGTGGTCGAGCCCTCCGACATGCGTCGGCTTCATCGGATTCGGGAGGAGGGGATCGCGGCTGGTGAGCCCTACGAGTGCGAATATCGCATTCGCCGGCACGACGGCGAATACCGTTGGCATATCGTTCGGGTTGTGCCCGTAAAAGATCGGGACGGGGTGGTGGAGAGCTGGTTTGGCACCGCGACCGATATCCACGACCTGAAACAGGCGGAAGAGGCCCTTCGGGAAGCGCGAGACGCCGCGGAGGCCGGCACCAAGGCGCGAGACCAGTTTCTGGCGGTCTTGAGCCATGAGCTCCGAACGCCCTTGACGCCGGTACTGGTCAGCGCGACCGCGATGCTCGATGATCCCGAGACTCCCGACCCGGTACGCTCCGCGCTTGAGGTCACCAAGCGAAATATCACGCTCGAAGCGCGGTTGATCGACGACCTGCTCGATATCACGACGATCACGCAAGGGAAATTGAGTCTCTGCTATGAATGCGTTGATGCGCATGAGCTGATCCACCGCGCGTCGGCGATTTGCCATGACGAGGTGGGACGCGCCGGGATTGGCTTCTCCATGCAGCTCGACGCCAAGCAGACGATTGTGAATGGCGACCCCGCCCGGCTTCAGCAGATCTTCTGGAACCTGATCAAGAATGCGGTCAAGTTCACCCCCCGAGGTGGCCTGGTTTCGCTGAAGTCTTATAACGAGGTGGGGCCAACCGGCCCTTGGCTCGTGGTGGAGGTACACGATACCGGGATCGGTCTGTCCCCCAACTCGATCCCCCGCCTTTTCAGTGCGTTCGAACAAGGCGAACGCGAGATCACACGCCAGTTCGGCGGACTGGGCCTTGGATTGGCCATTAGCCGGAGCCTGGCGGAAGCGCATGGGGGCACGCTGACCGCCGCCAGTGAGGGGCTCGGGCATGGAGCGACCTTCCGCTTCAAACTACCGGTTGATATCGTAAGTCAACCGGCGCCAGCCGCGCCCGTCACGAATCGGAGTCGGTCGGTCCCCCCCGAATCCCTTTCGATCTTACTCGTTGAGGACAATACCGACACCCTTCGAGTCGTCACCCGACTCCTGGGGGAAAAAGGGTATCACGTGCTTTCCGCCTCCACTTTCCAACAGGCCAGCGCGATCCTCGACTCGGGAGAGTCGTTTAACCTGGTGGTGAGTGACATCGGGCTGCCCGACGGGAGTGGACTCGAACTGATGCATCGCATCCGAGCATGTGGAAATGTTAAGGGGATCGCCTTGAGCGGATATGGCCGAGAGGATGATATCGAACAAAGCTTATCCGTTGGTTTCAGCCTGCACCTGACCAAGCCGGTTGATTTTGCCTCGCTCGAACAGGCGATCCAGCGGGTTGCCCAGCAGGATCTCGAAAGTCGTTCGGAGCCATGAGCCGATCCACGAAGGGGGCGGAACGCGACCAGCGCATTCGGCTCAAGGGAGTGACCGAACTGCCGACCTGCCACGGGCTCTCGCGCTTTCGGGCCGCGGTCGGGGTCGGTCAGGGCACGGGAAAGCGAAAGGGGAACCAGACGAACCTGGGCCTCTACCCCACCCAGTGGATGGCGGCCTTCGCCCACAACGTCGCGATCGAGGCGATGCGGGGAGAGCTTCGGCGTCGTAACGAGATTCCTCGCGAGCATCAGCCCGACGCGGACCAGGTGCGCTGGATTACCGCGCGGGTTCGGGCTCGTCTGGGCCTGGGCCCACTCGCCGAGCCGGTGGAGCGGCCTCCTTCCGCCAGTCAACTCCTGACACTTCTGGAAGTGACGATCGTCGGTTTTTGGCGTGGCCAGGTCGTCGCGCACTCGGCAGCCCTCCGCGACGAGCTCGACCTTGCCGCGGCTCGACTGGTCGAGGCTGCTCGTCTGCTCCTTTCGGGACGAGAGCGAGCGGGCTTGAGTCTCCGTGACGCCTTCGCCACGATCCTGGGACGCCGCGTGGACCAGGTGTTCCGCCGCTCCGATGTCACGCGTCAACTCCTGGCTGACGTGGAGGACGACGTTCAGGAGATGGCCCGTTGGCTCGTCTTCCCCGATCAGTTGCCAGGAGGCGATGGCTTTCTCGAGACGCTCACCCGGGTCTATCTTCCCCGGGATCACGAAGGCGAGAATGGGAGTACGCCTGGCGGCCACGCCTGGGCGGCGGTGTTGGGGGTGGCTCCCCCCTTTAGCCGCGATCAGGTGCGATCCGCGTTCCGCGCTCGCTCCAAGGAGCTTCACCCCGACATGGGAGGAGATCCAGGAGCATTCATTCGCCTTCTATCCGCTTATGAGCAAGCTCAGCACTACTGCGAGACGCGCGGAGTTTAACCGTGAGGTCGCATCGACCGGGATGGAGGGACCAGGCTCAATCGAAGCACTGGTCTCCCACCAGCTATCTCCACGACATGACCTCATGCGACGAAGACTGATATGTCTTGCATGATCGACGCATTCGTCTCAAAGGACTGGGAAGACGTCCAGCGCATCTACCGCGAAGGGATCGAGACCGGCAACGCCACTTTTGAAACCGAGGCTCCAGGCTGGGACGCCTGGGATCGGTCGAGACATGGTTTTTGTCGATGGGTCGCCCGCACCGTCGACGGAGAGATTCTGGGGTGGGGAACAATCAGCCCCGTGTCGGTACGCTCCGTCTATGCCGGAGTGGCGGAAGCAAGCGTCTACGTCGCGAAGTCGGCCCGGGGTCAGGGAGTGGGTAAGGCTTTGCTCCAGGCCTTGATCGACGGGGCGGAGCGGCACAACATCTGGACGCTCCAGGCCTCGGTTTTCCCAGAGAACTGCGCCAGTCTCGGGCTCTTGAAATCGCTCGGGTTTCGCGAAGTCGGCCTCCGCGAGAAGATCGCCTGCCACCTCGGCCGTTGGCGTGATACGATTTTGCTTGAGCGACGAAGCAAAGTCATTACTGATTTGTAGAATTGATCTCCGTAGGGTGGGCATTGCTCACCGGCATAACAGAAAACTTTAAATTGATTCACTCGCTTGCGCTTCGGGCTTGTAGGGAGAACAGAGTCTTTTACAAGCCCGAAGCGCAAGCGAGTGAATCAATTCCGTTCTAGTCTAATTGATCTATTGTTCGATTGTGAATTAGCTGTGTCATGAGCGTTGACGTCCGGGGATCATTTAAAAACGATGGGGTCGGGGCAAAACCGCTTGAGGCGATCGGGGTCGAGCGCAATCCCAAGCCCGGGCCGTTGGGGGATGGAAAGGCATCCCTCCGCGTCGAGTTGGAATGGCTCGGCGACGATCTCGTCGATGTAGGCTGAGGGGGTCAGGTACTCGACGTGGCTGGCGACGGGGATCGACGCGGCGAACTGAAGGTCGGCGGCAAGTCCCACCGCGGTGTTCCAGCCATGCGGGACCACGCGAACGTTATGGTCGAAGGCGAGCCAGGCGATGCGTCTCGACTCGCTCAGGCCGCCGTTCTTGGTGCAGTCGGGTTGCACGATGTCGAAGGCTTTCCCTTCGATCCAGGGTTGAAACGACTGGCGGCGGGTGAGGACTTCCCCCCCAGCGATCGGCACCGGGGACTGACGTGTCAGCTCGATGTATCCGGCGAGGTCATCCGGTGGCAGGGGCTCTTCAAACCAGGAGATGCCGAAGTCGGCGAGCATGATCGCGGTGTTCCTGGCCCAATTCGTTCCGTGCGGCCAGAACTGTTCGCTCCCCCCCGCGTCCACCATCAGTTCAACCTCGTCGCCGACCGTTCGACGCGCGGTCTCGATCAGGCGTTTATCGAAGGCACGGTCACGGCGGCCGAAGGGGCGCCAGCCCATCTTGATGGCCTTGAAGCCGCGTTCGACCACGCTTTCGAGCGTCCGGCTGAGTGCTTCGGGCTCGTCGAAGAGAATCGACCCGTAGGGCTTGATCCGCGATCGGTAGTTACCCCCCATCAACCTCGACACGGGCTGACCGCACGCGTGCCCCATCAGGTCCCAGAGAGCGATGTCGACGCCGCTGATGGCGTGCTCCACCGCCCCACCTCGCCCCTGCCAGAAGCTGGCCTGGCGGAGTGTTTCCGCGACCCGCTCCGGTTCCAGCGCGGATTCTCCCTTCAGGAGAGGCCAGAGCAGCTCAATGGCGCCGACGACGAGCTTGCCCGAGGTAAAGCAGCTACCCAGGCCAAAGAGCTCGCTATCCGTCCGCACGATCAGCAGCGTATGCAAGTTCTCCTGGGGCTCGTGCCCCTGGGGCCAGCCGCCATCCACGGTCGCGCCGGTGAGCGGGTAAACCTCGACCGCCTCGATCTTCAACGGATCATCCTCCCATCCTCACGGCCAAGAAAGACGAGGCCGCGCGAGCCTTGAGCGTTGATCTCAAGCAAGCGACTGGCCCCGTCTTTGTCATCACCGACACTTCACGTAATAGGAGCTTTGACCGGGTTGAACGAGCCATGTTGGGCTAGTCCCGCTTCGTTCAACCTAGCTCCCAGCCTTTCCGGCGCGGTTCGTTGAAGATGGCGTCGGCTTCGGGAACTCCGCGTGCCTTGATCGCCTCGGCGTCCCAGTCGATCAACTTGCGGGTTCGGAGCGCGGCGACTCCCAGCAGGGTAATCTCCGTGAGGCGAGCGCCATACTCGAAGTTCGAGCTGGCGGCCGGCCCCCCTTTGATCGCGTCGAGCCAGTCTCGGTGGTGCCCATTGGAGCGGACCAGTGTGGGGGCGGGGCGGGTGAATTCCTTGTCCGCGGCTTCGGGCAAGAGCTTGGGGGGGTGGCCGGCCCCGCCGCAAACGATGACCCCTTTATCGCCG
>Ga0182745_1000891_pt1 | contig 30480 bp, 22 predicted proteins | sample eDN3rd30CKraftBY_FD_128523 | JGI IMG/M metagenome (GOLD analysis project Ga0182745, IMG submission 128523) | Enriched backyard soil microbial communities from Emeryville, California, USA - eDNA 3rd pass 30_C Kraft BY (version 2) (version 2) | ecosystem: Environmental > Terrestrial > Soil >... | reverse complement strand
GCCGCCACAACTCTGCTCTCTCAGCGTCCGATAGCCTGCTTTGGCCCTTGTTGATCATCGATGCCACCTCCCTTCCTACCTCATACCAGGATGGTGTTGCATCGACCCATTGAACCCGCCGTGATTTTTCCCCGATGCAAGACGCCACCTTCGGCGGCGGGCACATCCATGTGCCTGGTCAAGACGGGTGCGGAGGGCGGGCAACCGTGCGATGACAAAGCAAATTCAATACAGACAGGTTCGAGACGGGACAAGTTCCGGTCGAGTTGCGAGTCGGAGTTCAACGCCGGCGATATTCGAGGTCCCACACGCCATGGCCCAGTCGCTGGCCGCGGCGCTCGAAGCGTGTCAGAGGACGCACGGTCGTGCGCTCGACGAAACCAGCGGCACCCGCAATGTTCTCGAGGCAAGCGCAGGCGTCCAGGGTTTCGCGCATGTGATGAGCGTAGTGTTCCCAGTCGGTGGCGAGTCGCAGGATTCCTCCTTGCATCAAGCTGCGTGCGAGCAGCTCGGCGAACGCGGGCTGGATGATGCGGCGCTTGTGATGGCGTTTCTTGGGCCAGGGATCGGGAAAGAAAATATGTACGATCGAGATCGAGCCCGGCGGCAGTTGCTGCAGCACTTCGACCGCGTCGTGACTGATGACGCGCAGGTTGGCCAGGCTGGCGGCTTCGATGCCCAGCAGCAGATGCCCTACGCCGGGTCGGTGTACTTCCAGTCCCAGGCAGTCCTGTTCCGGGTGATTTTTCGCGTACTCCAGCAGCGCTTCGCCGGCGCCGAAGCCGATCTCGATCATGCGTGGCGCCTGGCGGCCAAAGGCCCGATCCAGGTCGGGAGGCTGGTGGGTGAACTCGATGCCGTATCGCGGCCAGAGTTCAGTCATTGCGCGTTGCTGCGCAACGGTTTCGCGTCCCTGACGCAATACGAAGCTGCGCACGGAACGTCGCGGTGAATCGTTCGTGGTCGGGGGCGAAGCGGAAGAGAGGGGCGTAGGGTCTTTTTCGGACATCGGTCGCGTCTCGCATCGGCCCGGCCGATGGGCGCGCGATAGTATCAGGAGTGATGGGCGAGAGGGGCGGGCAAACGTTGCGCGCGCTGGCCCGGTCAGGCCCGGTTCGATCAGGTTTGGCTGCGCAAGTGCTGCAGCAGCAACTTGGCCGCCGAGTGCAGTTCGGCATCGGATCGCAGGCACAGGAATAATTGACGATGCGCCCAGGCATCGCTGAGCGGTACCACGGCCAGCGACAGCGAACGGATGTAAGGTGTGGTGGCGCCGCGCGGTACTACGCTGACCCCCAGTCCCGCCGCGACCATGGCGCAGGCGGCATCGAAGCTCGTGACCTGAATCCGCAGATTTACCGCCACCCCGGCTTCGGCGCAGGCGCGTGACAGCAGGTTGTGCAGCGAACTGCTGGCATGCAGACCGACGAACGACTGGTCGGCGACCTCGGCAAAGGCGATGGCGGGGCGCTGCGCCAGGGGATGATCGGGTTTCAGCACCAGCACCAGGTCATCCTTGCGGAACGGGACGGTGGTCAGGCCGTCGATGACGGGCAGCTCGCTGACGATGCCCAGGTCGGCGGAATTGTCCGCGACGGCCGCGGCGATCGCGGCGCTGACGTGCTCTTCGAGGTGGACGTGAATGTCGGGGTGCCTGGCGGTGAAACTGGCCAGCGCACCAGGCAGAAATTCCACGATGGATGAAATATTGGCGAACACCCGAACATAGCCCCGGGTGCCCGAGGCATGTCGCCGCATTTCGTCGTCCAACTGGGTGGCCTGGTGCAGCATGACCCGCGCCCGGATCAGCAGGGCGTGACCGGCCGCCGTCAGTTCGACCCCCTTGGCGCCGCGCACCAGCAATGGGGTGCCGAAGGCTTCTTCCAGGTCGGAAATCCGTTTGCTGACCGCCGAGGCGACCGTGTGGCTGCGTTCCGCCGCGCGCGCAATGCTGCCCGCCTCGGCCACGGCCACGAAAAGCTCCAGGTCACGTAAATCGAATCTCACGGTGCAAGGGTACCGCAGGTTGCCTGCCGGCTGGAGGTGCGCCTAGAATGTCGCCGAGTGTCCGCACCAAGCGGGTGTAGTTCAATGGTAGAACTGTAGCTTCCCAAGCTACTAGCGTGGGTTCGATTCCCATCACCCGCTCCACTCCAAATCGGGCCAAGCCGACGTGCGCCGGCTGATCGTTGCAGGATGACGAAAAACCATCCAGGGTATGCATCATGCGACACCTCCCTTCACTTTCCCTGATCCTGCTGGCTACGGCAGCCTGCACCTCCGCCACACCGCCGGGAGAACCAGCAGCCACCCAACAGCCCGGAGAAGCGGCCATGGCATTCGATGCCGCACGCCTCGCCGCCTTCCACTGGAAGCTCGTAGATGCGACAGCCGGCGACAACAGTCACATCGACGCGTTGTTCCCGAGGGCCGACAAGCCGCTGCAGCTGGATTTCGTGGCGGGTCGTGTTGGTGTCACCAATGCCTGCAACCGTATCGGTGGCAGCTATGGACTCGACGGCAGCACGCTGTCGGTCGGCTCGCTGACGGCGACGCAGATGGCCTGCCAGGACAGCAAGCTGATGCAATCCGACGCGCAAATCACACAGCGCCTGGAGGCTGGCGGCACCTTGCGTTTCGAAGGCGATACGCTGATCTACGTCACGGCGGCAGGCGACACACTGCGCTTTGCCGGCGAACCGACGCCCGAGACTCGCTATGCCGGTCCAGGCGAACGCATGTTCCTGGAAGTCGCTCCGCAACGCGTGTCCTGCCCCCACGCCATGATCCCTGACTACCAATGTCTGCGAGTGCGCGACATCGTGTACGGCGACAACGGGCTGAAGAAGAGCGAAGGCGAGTGGCGGTTCTTCTACGGGGACATCGAGGGTTACACGCATGAACCCGGTGTACGCAACGTGCTGCGCTTGAAGCGCTATGCCATCGCCAATCCGCCCGCGGATGCGCCGTCCGCAGCCTACGTGCTTGACATGGTGGTGGAGTCGGAAATGGCGGGCAGGTGAGCAGATCGGACTGTTCTTGGTACGCTCCGCCGGGCCGATGACAATTATAAATGGGGTGTTGTATGCCGCACCGCAAGTCTTTGCTTGGCTTGTCCTTAGTGATTGCAATGCTCTGTGGTGGCTGTTCGCGTGAACACGCTGACCACTCTGCGGCGAAGCCTGCCGCAGCCGGACCTACTACTCGCGACGGACACCTGTCGCCGCTGCTCAGCAACCTGGGCAAATTCAGCCGTAAGGTATCGACGTCCAACGCCGACGCGCAAACGTACTTTACCCAGGGCCTCACCCTCGTCTATGGCTTCAATCATGCCGAAGCGGTACGCAGTTTCGACGAGGCGGCGCGTAACGATCCAAAACTGGGCATGGCCTACTGGGGCAAGGCACTGGCCATCGGTCCCAATGTCAACGACAACGCCGACGAGCCCGAACGAGAGCAGCAGGCATACCAGGCCGCGCAACAAGCGGTCGCGAACCGGGATGGCATGAGCGATGTCGAGCGGGCGCTGATCGACGCCATTGCCGTGCGCTTTTCGCATCCCGAAGGCGCGGACCGGGAAAAGCGCATGAATGCCTATGCCGAGGTGATGGAGGAGGTATACGCGCGCTTCAGCAGTGATCCGGACGTCAGCGCGTTGTACGCCGCCGCCGTGATGGACACCATGCCATGGAACTATTACCTGCAGGACGGGCAGCCCAAGCCGCAGATCGCCAAGGCGGTCACGGCACTCGAGAAGGCGATCGCGCTGGCGCCCGATCATCCTGGGGCGCATCACTATTACATCCATGCGGTCGAGGCCTCGCTCGATCCCGACCGAGCCATTGCCAGTGCGGATAAGCTTGGCGCGCTCGTGCCCGGCGCGGGACATCTGGTCCATATGCCGTCGCACATCTACATCCGCGTCGGCCGTTACAGTGACGGTACGGAAGCCAATCTCAAGGCTATTCGCGCCGACGAAGACTATATTACGCAGTGCCGCGCGCAGGGCATCTATCCGGCCGACTATTATCCGCACAATGTGCACTTCCTGACCGCGACCCTGTCCATGGAGGGTCGCAGCAAGGAGACGTTGGCGGCGGCACGGAAAGTGGGTGCGCATCACGGCCACGACATGCTGGATGTGCCCGGCTTCGGCCTCCCGCATCTGCTCAAGAGCATTCCCATCTTCGCCCTGGTGCGCTTCGGCAAATGGGACGAGGTGCTCGCATTGGCGGAACCCGATAACTCCGATTTTGTCCGGGCCATCTGGCACTATGGCCGTGGTCTTGCGCTGACGGCGAAGGGTGACACCGCTGGCGCCACGAAGGAGCTCATCGCGCTGCGCACGGCCGCGGCGGAGCCCAAGCTGGAGGCGCTGACCATTTTCGACGTCAATCACTTATCGTCGCTTGCCGCCATCGCGGTCGATGTGCTCGACGGTGAGATTGCGGCGAAGCAGGGCGACCACGGCCACGCGATTGCCAGCTTGCGCAAGGCGGTGGCCGGGGAGGATGCGCTGTTGTACAGCGAGCCGCCCGACTGGCCGATCCCACCGCGCCACAACCTTGGCGCCGTACTGCTCGAAAGCGGCAACGCGGTGGAAGCCGAAAAGGTTTTTCGCGAGGACTTGCAGCGCCATCGTAACAATGGCTGGGCGCTGGTCGGACTGGCCAAGAGCCTGGAGGTGCAGGGTAAGAGCGCCGAAGCACAGCAGATCCGGGCGCAGTTCGATAAGTCCTGGGCCAAGGCCGATATCAAAATCGCAGCGGCGCGCCTGTAGTCTCGGGAGTTCGGTGTGCGGCTGGGGTGAAAATATCCGCCGGACCGGTAGCCATTCGCGGTGGGGCGACGCTCTAAAGCCACGGGTCACCCGTTTTGGGACAGTTCATTGGCAACCGATCGCAAGCAAGCCTTCCTCCTGGCCATCGAGCAATCGCATGGTCCGAGGCTGCGTCGCTATCTGTCGGCGCGGTTGCGTAATGCGGCAGCGGATTTGCCCGACCTGATGCAGGAGGTGTTTCTGCGGCTGCTGCGCATGGACGACCACGCAGCCATTCGCAACCCTCAGGCCTATTTGTTCACCATTGCCAGCCATGTACTGCACCAGCACCTGTTGCGTCAGTCGGCCACGCCCGAGACGGTAACCCTGGCGGATGCCCTGGGTCAGCTGCCCTCCTTGCCGGATGCCGACCCGGCCACCCAGGTGGAGGCGGAGCAGTGCTTCGAGGTCATTGGCCGCGGCCTCAAGGACCGTTCGCCGCGCGCCTATGCGACCTTGCTGCTGACCCGCTGCGATGGTGTGTCGTTGCAGGAAGTCGCCGACCGCATGGGGGTATCACGCCATCAGGCCAAGAAATATCTGGCCACCGCCTTGGTTTATTGCCAGCAGGAACTGGCCAAGCAGGAGCAGGAGACACGGACATGAGCGATATGTCAGGGAAGATCAGCGCCGAGGTGCTGACCGAAGCCTCGAGCTGGTTCATAGATTTCAACGAAGGTGACGTCGACGCGGCTGCCAGGACGCGATTCACGCAATGGCTGCGTAAGTCGCCAGAGCATGTCAGCGCCTATATCCAGATCGCCGCAGCTTGGGAGGACGCGCCGCTGTTGCAGCAGGAGCCGCGTTTCGACCGAGAAGCGCTTTACGCACTAGCAGCGGCTGAAGGCAGCGTGACGCCGTTGCGCGCTGCGCTCCCCGCCGCTCAAGCCACCGCCTCCCCGGCACCGACGGCCCGGCGATTTACCGCGCCTCGTTGGCAGGCCATTGCCGCCTGTCTGGTTCTGGCCTGCGGAATTGGCGTGTGGTTTCAGTGGCAGCGCCCACCGGTCTACCAGACCCACATCGGCGAACAGCGCTCCATCGTATTGAAGGATGGTTCCACTCTGTCGCTTAACGCCCGCTCACGTGTCAGAGTGGCATTTTCGCGTGGCGAACGCCGCATCGACTTGCTGGAGGGGCAGGCCTTGTTCGACGTGGCCAAGGACCCGTCACGCCCCTTCCTTGTCCACAGCGGTACGACGGTGATACGCGCCGTAGGAACGCAGTTCGATGTCAACCGGACGCATGGTGGAACTGTCGTCACCGTCCTGGAAGGGCGCATTGCCGTCAGCAACGCGCTTGCGCCAACTGGTGCTGGCGGCGTGCTGCAGCCAGGGGACAAGACGGTCGTCCCGCCGATGGTCCGCCTTATCGGCGCGGGTGAGCGGATCACAGTGGCTCGCTCGCGGGCGTCGGTGCAGAAACTCGCGGATCCTTCGGTTGCCACTGCCTGGACGCAGCGCAAGCTGATCTTCGATGGCGCGCCGCTCAGCGAAGTCGTCGAAGAGTTCAATCGCTACAACCAGCAACAGATCGTTCTGACCAGCGATGAATTGGCCCGGGTGCGTATCAGCGCCAGCTTCTCGTCGGTCGATTCCCGGCGGCTGGTGCAGTTCCTGCAGGAGCGCTTCGATGCCAGCGTCGACGCCTCCGCGACCGACCTGCGGATCTCCGCGGCCGCCGCGTCGGTGCGGGATCCGTCCAAGCCCTGAGCCATGTGCCGGCGACGTTGGCTCGAATGAGATTTGCAGGCCGGTTACGACGAACGGGTCGGATCGGTCAGGGCTTCGCTCAGGTGATGATGCGTGTCGGTCAGGTGTCCGCCGGGCAGCGAATCGGTCTGGCGCTCGATCAGGCGTCGGACCACGGGCGGGCGGCCGCCACGGTGCAGCGCGCGCAGCCGTTCCGGCACGATGGCATCTTCCTGGGTCATGCGGCTGTTGTGCCGGACGTAGTCGAGCCAGGTCGGGGTGTGGTAACGCTCGATCCACAGGCGTGGATCGGCGAGGTCGCGCGACAGGGTCCAGTTGAAGGCGCCATCGCGGCGTCGGATGCGCCGCCGTTCAGCCATGACGTGCAGGAATTCCACGATGTCGGCCTCGTCGATGGTGTATTCGATGATGACGACGATGGGGCCGCTGCGGCTGTCGACGGGCACGGCGGTGACCGGCTCCTTCCAGGATTGCAACGGCGCGAGGTCCAGTTCTTCCGCCTGCGCCAGGGGCAGCCAGCGGCCAAGCGCCGCACATAGCAGCGAGACCATTGCCGATACCAGCAGCGACACCGAGATATTCTCGGCAGCCACTATGGCGCCCCACAGCCAACTGCCGAGCGCCATGCCACCGAAGGCGGCCATTTGATACAAAGACAGGGATCGTGCAACCACCCACCGCGGCGCCGATAGCTGCACCGCCACGTTGAAGGTGGAGAGCGCCACCACCCAGCCGGCACCGGCGATCAGCAGCATGGCCATGGTGAGCAGCAGGTAATGACTGAAGCCCATCACCGCCGCGGCGATGGCGAAGCCCAGGCTGGCCGAGCGCACCATGGTCTCGGTCGACATTACTTGCCGCAGCCGTGCGCTGCCCACGGCGCCGGCGACTGCGCCGATGCCGAAGGCGCCGAGCAGCACGCCATAGGTGAGCGGTCCGCCGGCGATGAGCAGCTTGGCGACCAGGGGCAGCAGCGCCAGGATGGAGCTGGCGCCGGCGCCGAACAGGGCGCTGCGAATCAGTACGGAGCGAATCGCCGGAGACATGGAAACATAGCGCACCCCGGCCGCCGCCGCGGCGCCGAGTGTCTCCGGGGGCAACAACCGCGGGGCGGGTGTCGGGCGCCAGCGGGACAGCACGGTGATCAAGCCGATGTAGCTGAAGGCATTGACCGCGAACGCGGCGGCAGCTCCCAATGCCGCAACGATGGCACCGCCGATCGCGGGACCGGCGCTGCGGGCCATGTTGAAGCTCATGCTGTTGAGCGCGACCGCGTCCGGCAGATGTGGGCGCGGCACCATGTCACCCACCGATGCCTGCCAGGCCGGCGCCATGAACGCGTTCCCGCATCCGATCAGGAAAGTGAACAGGAGCAACAGCCACGGTGTGATCAACCCTTGCCAGGAGCACAGCGACAAGGTCAGCGAAACCAGCAGCAGAAAAATCTGCGCGCCCAGCATGATCTTGCGCCGGTCGAAGCTGTCGGCCATGGCGCCGGCGATCAGCGACAGCAGCATGATGGGCAGGCTGGTCGAGGCCTGTACCAGCGCCACCATGTCGACTGATTCGGCGATCGAGGTCATCAGCCAGGCCGCGCCCACCGACTGAATCAGGCCGCCCAGATTGGAGGCGGTGCTGGCCAGCCAGACTGCCCTGAAGATGGGGAAGCGCAGCGGCGACAGCGCCGAGATGGCGGGTTCGGCGGCGTCGGCGGGAGCGGTGTTCAGGGGGTCGGTGCGGGCCATGGGACGGCGCGAGGTTGATAGTGGTGAATACTAATCGATCCTGGGTCGATCTCGGGCTGGTTTCGCCGCGGGTCATAGCCTGAGGTTATCCGCCGCAGATGGTTTAGAAGTTCCCCGCCTGCCACGCGTTGATGCATGGTTGCATTCGGAAGCAGAGATTTCGAGATGGGGGCAACATGAACAATAAATCCCGGGCGGCCGGACTGCTGGTGATGACCGGGGTGCTGCAAGCTGCCGCTCCCGCCTGGGCGGATCTGCCGGGTGCCGACCTGATCATCCAAGGCGGCACGATCCATACCGGTGCCGAAGCGCAGTCGCTGACCGGCGACGTGGTCATCGCCGGCGACAAGATTCTTTACGTGGGAGCCGACGGCGCGAGGCGTTATCAGGCCGAGCGTGTGATCGACGCCAGGGGCAGGATCGTGGCTCCCGGTTTCATCGACGCTCACGCCCATCCCGACGAGTACGTGCGTTCCAAGGATGCGCGGCGGCGGCTGGCCGACGCCTGGCTGTATCAGGGCGTGACCACGCTGCTGATTGGTGTCGATGGCGGCGGTACCCCGGAGGTGGCCGAGGACAGCGCGAACTTCCAACGCGGTGGCATTGGGCCGAACCTGGCTCCGTACGTGGGGTTTGGGCCGGTGCGTGAGCGTGTGCTGCATGATGACGCGCGGGCGCCGACAGCAGCGGAACTTCAACAGATGCAAGCATTGGTCGCCAAGGGCATGTGTGAAGGCGCTATTGGCTTTTCCACCGGATTGTTCTATCCGCCGCAGAGCTTTGCCAAGACCGACGAAGTGGTCGCGCTGGCGAGGGAAGCCGCGCGGCGCGGCGGCATCTACGACACCCATCAGCGGGACGAGTCCTCGTACAGCATCGGGCTGCTGAACTCGGTCAAGGAGGCGATTCGGATCGGGCGCGAAGCCGGGATGCCGGTGCACTTCGCGCATCTCAAGGCGCTGGGGGTGGATGTGCAGGGACAGGCGCCGCAGGTGATCGCGTTGATCGAGGCTGCGCGTGCCGCCGGTCAGCAGGTCACCGCGGATCAGTATCCCTGGCTGGCATCGGGACAGAGCCTGAGCAATGCCCTTCTGCCCCGCTGGGCGGTGGACGGGGGCTGGCCCGAGTTGCTCAAGCGGCTCGACGATTCCGCGACCTTGGCAAAGATCCAAGTGGAGATGCGCGACAATCTGCGTCGCCGTGGTGGACCTGAATCGCTGCTGCTGATCGTCCAGGGCCAGCCGTGGACCGGCAAGCGCCTGGCCGAAGTCGCGACCGAGTGGCAGGTGGAACCCATCGAGGCGGCGCTGCGCATCATCCGGACCGGACAGCATCTGGATGCCACGGCTTCCTTCAACATGATCGAAGACGACCTGCGCGCCATCATGCGGCAACCCTGGGTGGTGACCTCATCGGACGGTGCCGATGGTCACCCGCGTGGCCATGCCAGCTTTCCGCTGAAATATGCCAAATATGTGCGCGCCGAACACGTGCTCAGCCTGGAGCGGTTCATTCGCAACTCCACTGGCCGCAGCGCCGATATTTTCAAGCTCGAGCGACGCGGTTATCTCAAGGCCGGCTATTTCGCCGACGTGCTGGTATTCGATCCGGCGCGTTTTGCACCCAAGGCCGACTATCTGCACCCCAACGTGCTGTCCGCGGGAGTGGACCAACTGCTGGTCAATGGCACGGCGGTCATACGGGACGGCAAACTGACTGGGGCGGCGCCCGGTAAAGTGCTGTTGCGCAGCCCGCCGCCAGGAACCTGCCCGTGAAACCGGCAGGCGCCGATCACGCGTCAGCGTGTACCGGCCTCACCCTTGGAGCCCTGCAACAGTTGGGCGAGCGGCAGCGCGCTGTTGCCCTTGACCCGCTTGGTGACGATGTAGGTGAAGTACTTGTCCACGCCGATGTCGTGAGCCAGCAGATCGTCGATGAGTTTCTGATAGTGCGCCACGTCACGTGCAACGATCTTGAGCATATAGTCGATGCCGCCGCCGACCGCGTCGCAGGCCAATACTTCAGGCATTTCCAGCACGATGGCCTCGAAGCGCGAGAAATCGGCGGCGCGGTGTCGGGCCAGGGAAATTTCCGTATAGATCCACACGAACGAACCCAGGCGCTGCGCATCCAGGATGCCCTGGTATTCGCGAATGAAGCCCTCGCGCTCGAGCCGCTGCAGCCGTTCGAAGCATGGAGTCAGGCTCAGGCCCACCGCACGCGCCAGTGCCTTCTTGGAGATGCGTCCCTGGGTCTGGATGATTTCCAGTATCCGGATGTCCTTGGCATCCAGGCGCCGCGCCGAGTTCACATTTTTCATGTGCGCAAAGATACTTGATGGGGGACGGTTCATCGAGTGTTGCCGACATGCTGGTTGGGAGGCCCCGTGAAGCTGGACCGTTTCGATCTGGAAATACTCGATGCGTTGCAGTCGGACGGGCGATTGCCCACCGCACGGCTGGCCGCCCGATTGGGCCTGACCACCAACCCGACCTGGGAGCGGGTACGCAAACTGGAAGCGCAAGGGGTGCTGCGGGGCTATCACGCCGAACTGGCCATGGAGCAGCTTGCCGCCTATCTACAAGTCATCGTCCCCGTGGTGGTGGAGAGCCGGCGTGCGCAGGATTGCCGGCTATTTGAGGGGGCCGTCGCCAGGATTCCGGAGATCGTCGAATGCTGGGCCGTGGATGGCCCGGTGGATTACATGTTGCGGGTGGCGGTGGCACGCATCGATGCTTATCAAGCCATTATGGAGTACCTGCTGCGCCCAGAGTTCGGCATTCAGCGCTACTGGAGCTACGTGGTCACCAAGCCGGTCAAACCGTTCACCGGCCTGCCGCTCACGCGGTTGGTCCACCCTCGTACCGCCCGCCCGGCCGACGCCTGATCGTTGTTGCTGCCCGCCGGCTCCTCTGCAGCAAGACTTCCCGAGCCTTTTTCCGACCTCTGCTCTTACACTGCGCAGCAGTTCGGGGGAGGGACATAAGATGAAGCGTGCAAAGCAACTGGCGGTACCGTTTGGGATGTCGACCTTGCTGGCGGTGGCGAGCCAGGACGTGGCGGCGCAGTCCCAGGTGGTGGAGGAAGTGGTCGTCACTTCCACGGTGTTCACTCAGAACGATGCGTTCGGCGCGACCAAGATGGGATTGTCCATCAAGGACACGCCGCAGAGCGTGGTGGCGGTCACCTCGGATCTGATCGACGTGTCGGCGATGCAGAATTTCAACGACTTCTACAAGGTCGACGCTTCCGGCGGCCCCTCGCAGGCCATCGACGCCTTTCCTCGCAACTATTACCGCGGCTTCCGTCAGCAGGGCAACAATGCCATTCGCGTTGACGGGTTCCGCATGCCGGGCAACATCAACCTGGACCTGGCCATCTTCGACCGCTTCGAGGTCATCAAAGGACCCACCTCCACCTTGTACGGCCAGAGTTCGATCGGTGGCACCCTCAACGCGGTTTCCAAGATGCCGCAGAAGCGCTTCGCCGGCCAGTTCGAAGTCGAGGGCGGCCAGTACGACCATTATCGCGTGGACGCCGATCTGACCGGCCCGATCGGTGGCAGCGACCAATGGTCCTATCGGCTGATCGGGGCCTACACCGACGAGAATTCGTTCATCGACTACGTCAACCAGGACACCAAGCTGTTGTCGGCGTCGGTGGCCTATGAGCCGAGCGATGCGACCCGTTTCGTGCTCCGTGCGACGCACCAGGAACAGAACCTGCGCATGCATTTCGCGCCCATTCTGCAATTGGCCGGCAATGGCACCGGCGATGTGGTGGAGCGCCTGGTCACCGAGGGCCTGAAGGTGCCGGACGCGCCGCGCTCGCGCTTCTTTGGCATGCCATGGAATCACGCCGACATCGAGGCGGACTTCATCCAGTTCCAGGGCGAGCACACGTTTGAGAACGACTGGAAGCTGCGCGCCCATGCGCAGTACAACCGGGTGCGCTACCGCTCCGACGCGTTCGGCGTGAACGGGCCGTTCGATCAGAATGGTTTCGCGTATTTCTCGTACGTCTATGGTCAGGACAACGTGCAGGACCTGTACGGTTCCGAGGTCGACCTGTTCGGCCAGGTGGAGCTGTTCGGTCGCGAACACACCCTGTTCTTCGGCCTGGACTACAGCCATATCGGTTTCGAGGAGCGCGGCGGCGTGACCCTGCTGTCCGAAGGCTTCGACAGTTCCACCTTCAATATTTTCCGCCCCGATTACAGCGCGGTGCCCCGCCAGGGACTGGACAGCTATGCGTACCTCTATGACACGGATAACGACACCGAGTTGTTCGGTGCCACGGTGCAGTTGATCCTCAATCCGGCCGACCGCCTGCACATACTGCTCGGTGGCCGTTATTCCGGCGATCGCTTGACCACACGGGAACGTGGCGGCACGCGCGACCCCGGCGACAGCATCGACGACAAGCCCTTCGACAAGAACCGGCTGACGTTCAACAACTTCACCATGCAGACCGGCCTGACTTACGAGGTGAGCGACGGCGTCAACCTGTACGCCAGCTATGGTGAGACCTTCGAACCGCAGACCCTGCGGACCTTCGCGGGCGAAGGGGTGGCCGGCAAGCTCATCGATCCGGAAGAGGGTACCAACTACGAGATCGGCGCCAAGGCCGATCTTACGCCGGACTTCTCCATGAGCTTGGCGGTATTCCAGATGGAACGGACCAATATCGCCCAGCGCGATGAGGATCACCCGCAGTTCTCCCTGCCCATCGGCACGCAGCGCAGCCGTGGCGTCGAATTGGGCGGGCAAGGGCGGGTACTGCCCGAGCTGAGTTTGTATGCCTCGCTGGCCTACCTGAAAGCCGAGTTCACCGAAGGCGAATTCAAGGGACTGCAGCCGCCCAACGCGCCCCGCTTCGGCGCCTCGGTGTTCGGTACTTATGAAATCCTCGACGGCGGCCTCAAGGGATTGGGTTTCGGGCTCGGCGTGGTGCACAAGAGCGGTCTGGAGACCTTCGACGACGACAAGACCCGTGCGGCCGGTGTGCCCATCACCTTCGATTTCGGCAGCTTCACCGAGGTGGATGCCCGGGTGTTCTATGGCTGGGAACGCTGGCGCTTCGCGGTGTCGGCCACCAATCTGTTCAATGAGAAATACTATTCGCCCACCTTCACCGACCTGGACTACGCCATTCACGTGAACCGGCCGACCACGGTGCGGGCGTCGGTGCGCTACAAGTTCTAGCATGTCTGATAGCATGCGTGCCCATGTTGATCGAAACGCCGATCCGCGAACTGGGGCAGGTCGATTGCCTGGAGCTGACGCAGCGCGTGTTGGGTGCGCCGGAGAGCGCTTGGCACGAGGATGACCGGCGCCAGCGCGACTATGACGTGCACGCGCAGACACAGTCCATCATCCTGACGTTCTGTGAGGGCTGGCCCAAGGTACAGGTGACCAAGGCCAAGGGCTGGGAGGTGTTCGCCGGCGCCGCGGTGCCGGTCATGAAGGCCATCGTGGCGCGGCACTATCCACCCAGGGGCAGCGTGCTGCGGGCCATGTTCGCGCGCTTGCAGCCCGGCTGCCGTATCGCCCGGCATCGCGATTCCCATCCTTCGTTTTCCGTGGCCCATCGGATCCACGTGCCGTTGGTGACGAATCCGGACGTGGAATTCATCGTGGGCACCGAACGCATACCGCCGCGCGCGCATTACGCCTTCGAACTGAACAACAAGATGGCGCACGAGGTGACCAACAACGGGACCACCACGCGCATCCACTTGATCTTCGATTACGCACCTCCTTCGACCTGAGCTACCCATGGCCAGGCTGCCCAAACTCATCGCCTCATCGGTGATTCGCGGCGCGCAGTTAGGCGAGAGCCATGGTGGACTGTATCTGGTGGATCTCGAGCGGGGCCGCGCCGAACTCGAGCTGGACTGGAATCGCACCGACATCGATATCAGTGGCCGGGGCGGCGATCGAGGACTGCGCGGCGTCGCCACGTATGGCGAGCATCTACTGGTGGCGGCGAACTCCGAGCTGCTGCTGCTCGACCAGCAGTTCTCGGTCATCGCTTCGTTCACCAATCCTTACCTGATGCATTGCCACGAGATCAGCGTGGCCAATGGTCATGTGTTCATGGCGTCCACCGGGTTCGACAGCGTGCTGGTGTTCGAGCTGGCGAAGCGCCGATTCGTGCACGGCTTCCACCTCGGGGTGGAGGGTGAGGCCATCAAGCTCAAACGCTACGACCCCACGGCGGCGGGGCCGGAGCCCAGCCGGCGTTTCCATCTCAATTCAGTCAGGGCCACCCCGGCGGGGGTATGGTTCAGTGGGCTGCATACGCCGGGGCTGCTGTTCACCAACGGGCGCAGCACTTCGCTGACGGCACCTTTGCCGCGCGGCACGCATAACGCTCAGCCGTATGAGCAGGGGGTCATCTACAACGATACCGCGTCGGACCGCGTTTGCTACCGCAACGGCTCGTCAGTCATGCAGATGGCAGTGCCGCAGTTCGAACGCGCTCAGATCCTCAACATGGATAAATTCGAGTCCGCCGTGGCACGTCCCGGATTCGCGCGCGGGCTGTGTGTTCTTGGAGAGGGGTTGATCGCTGGCGGTTCCTCGCCATCGACCATAGCGGTCTATGATTTGCGGCGCGGTGAGCGCGTGCTGCACCAGAATATTTCCATGGACGTGAGGAACGCCATCCACGGCATGACGGTGTGGCCGTTTTAGGCCGCGCCGCCGTCATAATGATAGCCGTGGGCCGCCAGTAGCTCGCGCAGCGGCTGCATGTGCCGCTCGTAGTTGCGCCAACGGCCGACGGACTTGCTGTACATGGGTTGACGCACCTGCCAGCGGCTGGGGGTGAGCACGGCACGGTCGGTCTGCTGGTAATTCAAGCAGGCAGGATCCCAAGGCAAACCACAATGAGAGAGCAGGGCGCGCGTGCCGCCTTCCTGGTCGGCCACCAGCCGTTCGTAGGATTGCTCGTGCATGGCGAGCGGCAGGACGCGGCGCCAGTGCCGCATGAGCCGCTCGTACTGCAGGAAGTAATGTCCGAAGCTGACCAGGTCGGTGGTGAAGTCGTGGCTCAGGTCGAAGCGCTCGATGAAACAGGACAGCCCCACATCGAGCGGATCGCGGCGGCAATGGATCACGCGCGCGCGCGGCAACAGAGTCGCGATCATGCCCAGGTGCATGAAATTGATCGGCAGCTTGTCGATGACCCGCACGGCAGCCGGTGGCGCAACCGCTGCGAGCGCCGCGAGATAGCGCTGTGCCTGTTCGCTGGCGGCTGAGGCCGGCTGCGAGGCGAATTCTTCCGGGTAGCGCAGCGTCTTCACCAGGTTCGGAATGTTTTGCAACTCCCCGGCGCCAAACGCTGCCGGATGACTGGCGAGAATTTGCTCGGTCAGCGTCGTGCCGGAGCGCGGCATGCCGACGATGAAGACCGGGCGCTCGGACGGGGAGCCGCCAGTATCGGCAGCCGTGTCCGCGAGCCGTGCAAAGTAGTCTGCCGAGAAGATCTCGATGATCCGGTCGACATACTCGATGGCCTGCCGGGGCTCGAACGGCGCCTTGCGCTGCTTGAGCAGTTCATTGGTGGCGGCGAAATGCCGGAAGGCGCGCTCGTACTCGCGCTGCCGGTCATAGTGTTTGCCTACGCCGTGATGCAGCTTGATGCCGTCTTCGCTGTCGAGGTCGGGCGCGCCGAGCTGCTGTTCGGCCGCATGGATCAGTTGCGGATCGGGGTGCGGGGTGATGGCGATCAGGTTGGCCAGGGCCTTGGGGTGGCCGGGCTTGAGCTCGAGCACGGTCCGGTAATGCTCGCCGGCCGGTTCGAAACGGCCTTTCTGTTCCAGCAGGATGGCGAGATTCAGCCGTGCGGAAAGATGCTTCGGGTCCGCCTCCAGCGCGCGCTCGAACATCTGCAGGGCGGCATCGTAATCCGCCGCTTCCTTCAACGCATTGCCCAGGTTGTACAGGCTCAATGCCGAACGGGGGGCAATCTCCAGCGCGCGCCGATACAGCTCGATGGCTTCCCGCAGCGCGCCGCGTGATTTGCAGGTATTGGCCAGGTTGTTGAGCGAGTCCGCATGCCGCGGATCCACTTCGAGCGCCCGTTCGAAGTAGCGTACCGCTTCCTCGGTATGCCCCTGGGCCAGGACCACCTGGCCGAGATGATTGAACACCCGGGGATCGTGCGGGTTCAGTTCGCTGGAACGGCGCAGCAGCTTGAGTGCCTCATCGCCGCGGCCCACCTGCTGAGCCACCAGCCCCAGGTAGTGCAGGGCCGTGGGATGGTCGGGATGCCGGGCCAGGATCTGGCGGTAGGCATGATAGGCGTACTCGATCTCGCCCCGGCGATGGCGTTGCAGGATGGCTTCGAGCTGGCGATCGGCTTCGGCGCTCATGATGTTACGAATCGGTGCGTGTCGACACCCGCCCGGGCTAAGGCGCGTCCGGCATGAGCCGATCCAGCGGCATGCCGGTGAACGGCTTGACCGCCCGGGCCACGGCATAGGTCCAGTAGCGCTCGATCCCCAGGTCGGCATGCAGGGCGCGTTCGATGGCTTCCTGGCAAGCGCCGCTGCTGGTGCATACGAAGCGCAGCACATAGTCCGTTTCGCCCCCCACCGCCCAGCACTCGACGATTTCCGGGATGGCCGCCACGGCGGCCTCGAAACGCTCGAAATCCTGCGCGCGATGGCTGCCGAGCATGACCGATACGAACATATGGGTGAATTCGCCGAGCTGCTCGACGGCGATGTCCGCATGGTAGCCGCGCACGATGCCGGTCTGTTCCAGCCGGCGCACGCGTTCCCAGGTCGGGCTGGGGCTCAGGCCGATGGATTCGCCCAGTTTGGCGGCCGGCTGGCGCGCGTCGCTTTGCAGGGCCTGCAGAATTTTCAGGTCGAACTTGTCGAGCTTCATGGCGGCTACGCTACGCCACCCTGTCACAGATGTGAACTCGGTCCCCGTGGCCGTCGACCGCCCTTGCTACAGTTCGACGCTGGGATACTGTGTGGATCGAGGAGTTGGTGTGAGTAAGCGATCTGGAATCGACCGGGCTGCGTTGGTGGCGGCTTGCGCGGGAGTGCTGGGGACGGCCGCAGTCCGGGCCCAGGAACCCGTCGCCGAAGGCGTTACCGAGGTCGTCGTCACCGGTTCGCGCATCAAGCAGAACGAGTTCGACGCGCCGACCCCGACGGTGGCCATTTCCGCGGAGGCGCTCGACCGCGCCGGCACCACCAACCTTACCGATTTTCTGCGCACCATGCCCGCGCTGGTGGGTTCCGAGGATGCGGTACGGAACACTTATTCGGAGGGCTACATCGGCAGCACGGGACTGAACCTGCTCGACTTGCGCAACCTGGGGGCCCAGCGGACCCTGGTGCTGGTCGATGGCCGGCGTCATGTTTCCCAGGTAGCGGGGACGGCGGCGGTGGATGTGAACACCATCCCGCAGGACTTGATCGAGCGTGTGGATATCGTCACCGGCGGCGTGTCGGCCGTGTATGGTGCCGATGCCGTCTCGGGCGTGGTCAACTTCGTCATGAAGAAAGACTTCGAGGGCCTGATCGGCCGCGTGCAGTACGGCGCCGCCGATGCCGACCCGAGCAATGTGCGCGCCTCGCTCACCGGCGGCTTCAATTTCGCTGACGGGCGCGGCAACCTGTCAGGCTCCATCCAATACAGCAACGAAGGGCGTCTGAAGTCGTCGGAGCGCAGCTACCTGCGCGGCCGGAACTACACCACCCTGCAGCGCAATCCGGACGATCCGGATGACGATCCGAGCGTGCCCGATTACGTGCCGCTCAACGATGTGCGCTTCGTCGACAGTGCGCCCGCCGGCGCCATCGATGTCGATCACGATTGGGTTCCTGACGTGTTGCCTGATGGTTCGCCGTTCCGTGTCGATCGTTTCGTGGCGCCTTATTTCTCGCAGGGGGGCAGTGGTACCCCGCTATCCGACTATATCGGCGACGTGCTGCCCAAGGTGCAAACCAGTGTCGCCAGCCTGTTCGGCAATTTCAGCGTGAGCGACGCCGTGAATTTGTTCGGCGAGGCCAAGGTGGTGCGTGGCAAGGCGTTCAGTTCCGGCCAGCCGACCTTCGATTTCGGATTGATCCAGTCGGTCGACAACCCGTTCCTGGATCCAGCCATTGCCGCCATGGCCACAGATGGCTATGTCATGCTGAACCGGGACAATTTCGATCTGGGGGTGCGTGGAGAGGACAACACGCGCAACACGCTGCGCTTCGTCGGCGGTGTCAAGGGAGACGTGTGGGAGCGTTACAACTACGAGGCCTCCTATACCTATGGGCAGTCCGACATCAAGATCACCGCCGTCAACAATCGCTACAACGACCGGTTCTATGCGGCCATCGACGTAGTGACCGATCCGCTCACCGGTTTGCCCACTTGTCGCTCCAACCTCGATCCGAGCGCGCTGCCCTATGACAGCTTCGATTATGCCGGGCATCGCCTGTCGTTCACGCCCGGCGCCAACAGCGGTTGCCGGCCGCTCAACATTCTGGGCGACGGCGTGGCCGATCCGGCGGCGGTCGACTGGGTCGCGTTCAACAACAATACCCGGTCACGGCTGACCCAGAACGTGTTCAACGCCTTCCTGGCCGGTCCGGTGCCGGGCATTACCCTGCCGGCCGGCGACATCGATGCCGTGATCGGCGTCGAATGGCGGCGCGAAGCCAGCCGCTCGACGCCGCCGCAGGAGGACCAGGACGGCATCACGTTCGGTAACTCCATCCTGCCGTCACGCGGTGATTTCACCGTCAAGGAAGCGTTTGCGGAGCTGCGTGTCCCGGTGCTGAAGGATCTGCCGTTCGCCGAACTGCTGCAGGTCTCCGCCGCGGTGCGGGCATCCGACTATTCCACCGTCGGTAGTACCACGACTTGGAACACCGGCGTGCTGTGGGCTCCGCTGCGGGACGTGAGCTTCCGCGGCACCGTGGCCGAAGCGGTGCGTGCGCCCAACATCGGTGAATTGTTCAATCCCCAGACCCAGAGCTACGAGGGCATCATCGACCCCTGCGACAGCAGTCAGTTGAACAATGGCACCGGCTACCGCAGCACCAACTGCGCGGCCATCCTGTCCGCCCTGGGAATCGATCCAGCCGGCTACACCGATCCCAACAGCTCGAGCGTCTCGGGTATACAGACCGGTAACTCCCACCTGCGCGAGGAAACCGCGCGCAGCTATACCTTTGGCACAGTCATCCGTCCGCGCTTCGCGCCAGGCTTGTCGCTCGCGGTCGATTACTATGACATCAACATCAAGCAGGCGATCAACACCGCGTCGGCGCAGGAAGTCGCGGACAGCTGTGTCGACCAGCCCACGATCGACAATGTGTTTTGCAACGCGCTGACGCGCAAGGCCAACGGCGGTATCGGCAGCTTCGTCCTGCAGCCCGAGAACGTCGCGTCGTTCCGCACGCGCGGTATCGATTTCAATCTCAGCTATCTACTGGACCCGGCCCGCCTTGGCCTGGATGCCGACATCGGGGCTTTCAATGTGACCGTGGTGGGCAACCGTCTCGACCGGCTCACCACCGTGCCCATGATCGGCGCCGAGCAGATCGACCAGCGCGGTACCCTGTATGCGCCGAAGCGCCAGATCGCGCTGGACGTTACCTGGAAGTTCCACGATCTGGCGGTCAACTACGGGCTCAATTATTTCAGCAAGACCGCGCGCTATCCGCTCTTGACGCTGTCGGGTAATCCGGACCAGGCGTCGCGCGACAACCTGTACTTCGATGCACGCAAGACCCACGATCTGTCGGCTTCCTATGACTTTGGCGGGTACTACCGTGTGTACGGCGGCATCAATAACTTGACCGACCAGCGTCCCGACTACAGCATCATCGCTCCGGTCAACCCGCTGGGCCGGTTCTATTACGCCGGAGTAAAAGTGAGTTTCGGCGGGGCGGCGCTCTGATCGCAGGGGTGGAGACGGCCTGGCGCTAGCGTCGCCATCGCACTTTCGAGCACAATGGCCGCGACGGGGTATGGACCCGAGCGGAGGCCTTGACGATGAATATCCAGCGCCGTGTTGCAGGAGTGCTGCTGGCCATGTGCGTAATGGCGGGACTCGGAGCCTGCGCCAGCCTGCAACGCAACGATCCGCTGCAGGTCAGCGTGGCCGGCGTCGAGCCGTTGCAGGGACAAGGCTTGGAGCTGCGCCTGCTGGTGCGACTGCGAATCCAGAATCCCAACGATGCCGCGGTGGAGTACAACGGTGTTGCTGTGCGCCTGGACGTGCGCGGCAAGACTCTGGCCAGCGGCGTCAGCGATACGGTCGGCAGCGTGCCGCGTTTCGGCGAGCGCGTGATCACGGTGCCGGTGACCGCATCGGCCTTCAATATCGTGCGCCAGATCGTAGGGTTTGCGGAGCGCGACAACAATGGCAAGATCGACTACGTACTCAAGGGCAAGCTGAATGGCGCGCTGTTCCGCAGCGTGCGTTTCGAATCGAAGGGCGAGCTGCAACTGCCCGACAGCGCCGCGAGCACCGGTCCGGGGTGAGAGCGGCGCCAAGGGCGCGATGATGGCTATTCCAAGGACAACAATTTGAGCCGGTTCCGTTCGATCCACGGCACACGTGTTGCGTTGAGCGTGGCGCTGCTGTGCCTGCTGTCCGCCTGCGCCAGCAATTACCAGGGAGTCGCGCCGCAGAACGTCGATCTCAGTGGCCAATGGCGGTTGAACGCCGCGCTGAGTGACGACGCCGAAGCGCTGTTGCAGGAGCATTTGAATCAGGGCCGGAAGGACGACGCGAACCGGGAGAAGCGCCTGATGCGTGCCTCAGGTTCGATACTGCCGCCGCCGGAGAGCCCCCAGGCGAACGACGATGCGTCACCACCGGCGCGGATCAGCAATTCGCGCCGTGTGGCGCAAGAGCGCTACATGAACACCCTGCGACGCATGCTGGGTATCTCCGAGTTCTTGACCGTCACGCAGGCCGGGCCCGACGTGCGGATCGTTTCGGCCGTGGATTCGCGCAGTTTCGATGCCGGCACGCACAGCCAGGTGTCGATGCCGCTGGGCGACCTGGCGGATTCGGCGGTGGGTTGGGAGGGCGAATGGTTCGTGATCGACCGCCGGGTCGGCGGGGGGGCGCGGGTGATCGAGAAGTATCGCCGCTTGAAACCCACCGACCAGTTGGAGTCACTCATGGCCTGGAGCGGCGACGGTCCGCTGTCAGGCATCAAGGTACGGCGTGTCTATAACCGTGTGGTGGGGGCCGTGCCGCCGCCGGATCCAGGGCAAGGCCCGATAAAATAACGGCGGTGCCGGCTGACGCTGCTCCGGACGGAGCGCGTCGAGGTCGCGCTCCGTCCGCTGCCGGATTTCAGCCCGTGAAGCCCATCACGGCCTTGATTTCCATGAATTCCTTCAGGCCCTCGCGGCCCCATTCACGACCATTGCCGGATTGCTTGTAGCCGCCGAACGGAGCGTTGGCGTCGGTGGGGGCGCCATTGAGGTGCACCATGCCGGCCCGCAGCCTCGAGGCGACGCGCCGCGCGTTGTCGATGTTGCCCGAGTACACGTAACCGGACAGGCCGTACACCGTGTCGTTGGCGATGCGAATGGCTTCGTCCTCGCTTTGATACGGAATCATCACCAGCACCGGGCCGAAGATTTCCTCGCGCGCGATGGTCATGGAGTTGTTGACGTTGGCGAACACGGTGGGTTTGATGAAGTAACCCTTGTCCAGGCCGTCCGGGCGGCCCGGTCCGCCGATCACCGCCGTCGCGCCTTCGGCGACACCCTGCTGCAGCAGGCTTTGGATTCTCTCGAACTGGGTGCGGTTGGCTACCGGGCCCATGGTGGTGCCGTCGGCCTTGGGATCGCCGACCACCGGCTTGGCCGCCACGCTCTTGGCGATCTCGACGGCCTGGTCATACAGCTTGGCGGGGATCAGCATGCGCGAGGGCGCATTACAGGACTGTCCGGTGTTGGACATCATGGACAGCACGCCGCTCTTGACCGCGGCGTTGAGGTCGGCGTCTTCCAGGATGATGTTGGCCGATTTGCCGCCCAGTTCCTGTGAGACCCGCTTGACCGTGTCGGCCGCCGCCTTGGCCACCAGCACGCCCGCGCGCGTCGAGCCTGTGAACGACACCATGTCGATGTCGGGATGGCGGGAAATGGCATCGCCCACCGTCTGGCCATCGCCGTCGACCATGTTGAACACGCCCTTGGGTACGCCGGCTTCGGCCAGGATTTCCGCGAACACGTGGGCGCTGAGCGGGGCGACCTCGCTGGGCTTGAGCACCACGGTGCAGCCCGCCGCCAGCGCGGGGGCCACCTTGCAGGCGATCTGGTTGATGGGCCAGTTCCAGGGGGTGATCAGGCCGCACACCCCGATGGGCTCGCGCCGGATCTGGGTGGTGCCCAGGGTTTCCTCGAACTCGAAGTCCTCGAGCACGGCCAGGGTGGTGGTGAAATGCCGTAAACCGCTGCCGGCCTGGGCGTTGAGTGCCAGCTTCATCGGGGCCCCCATCTCGTCGGAGATGGCGCTGGCCAGTCGCGGTATATTTGTTTCGAAAACCTTAATGATTCGTCGAAAAAGAGCGATTCTTTCCTCACGCGAGGTTTGAGAAAAGCTTTCAAAGGCATTGCGTGCGGCCCGCACCGCCAGGTCCACGTCCTCAGCGGTGCCGAGCAGGATTTTGCCGACCGGTTGTTCGGTGGCGGGGTTGATGACCTCGTGCTCGCGCCGTCCCGCGGGCGCCACCCAGGCGCCGTCGATGAAGAATTTTCTGAAGTCGTACATGGAAACCTCCGGCATTCGCGAGCTTGAGAAGTGCAGGGCGCGGGACGCGCCGACCGTCATGCGGCACAACCTTAATAATACGACATGTACCCCGACGGGCGTCTGGTGGCACCGGTAGTCGTGCCACAATCTCTTATCGCTCACACCACGCTGAAATCGCCCGACCGTTCAAGGATATGGCCGAGCACACCTCTGTTCGCGATTGGCTGGCACGCTGGGGTTCACCGCTGCTGTCGGTGCTGGTGTTCGTGCTGGTCCTGTTCCTGCTGCACCGCTCGCTGGCGGGTTATCGCCTCCACGACGTGCTGGCGCAGATGCACCAGATCCCGTGGGGTGTCATAGGCTGGGCCTGTGTGTTCAGCGCCGCCAGCTATGCGGTGCTGACAGGGTACGACCTGCTGGCATTGCGCTACGTGGAGCGCAAGGTGCCGGTGACCCGGACCGTGACCACTTCCTTCATTGCTTTCGCGGTGGGCCACAACATTGGTCTCGCCACGCTGACCGGCGCCGCCATCCGCGCCCGCATGTTCGGCACGGTGGGAGTCGGTGGCGGGCAGATTGCCCTGATCAGCGGTTTTTGTGTGCTGACCACGACCCTGGGCGCGGCGGCGCTGGTCGCCTACGTGTTGATCGCCGAACCGGCGGAATCCAGCGTTCTGTTGCACATCCCGGACTGGATGGCGCGTGAACTGGGCGTCGTACTGGCGCTGTTGTTGTTGGCCTATCTGGTGTTGGTGCGCGTGCGCCGTACGCCGTTCACCATCCGCAACTGGTCCTTGAAGCTGCCCAGCCTGCGGATGACGCTGGGCCAGACCCTCGTGGCGGCGCTCGATCTGTGCCTGGCGGCGGCGGCCTTGTACGTGTTGCTGCCGGAGCCGGTGCAGCTGTCCTACCAGGCATTCCTGGCCGTGTTCGTTCTGGCCACCATCGCCATGCTGGTGTCCAACGTGCCGGCCGGCCTCGGGGTGCTGGAGACCGTGGTGCTGCTGGCGTTGCACCAGGAAAAGGCGGACCAGGTATTGGCGGCGCTGCTGGCGTACCGGGTGATCTACTTCCTGGGCCCGTTGGCGCTGGCCGCCCTGCTGCTGGCCGGGCATGAGTCATGGGCGCATCGTCACCGGCTGCGTGCCGTCGCCGACGTGGCGCGCGACTGGATGTCGGCAGTCGCGCCGCAGACACTTGGCACCCTGGTGTTTCTCGCCGGCGGCGTGCTGCTGCTGTCGGGTGCCACGCCTTCCATCGACCAGCGCCTCGACTTTCTCGCGCCCATCGTGCCGCTGCCGGTACTCGAGTTGTCGCACCTGCTGGGCAGTGTGGCCGGCCTGGGTCTGGTCATCCTGTCGCGCGCCTTGTTTCGACGCGTGCGCCTCGCCTGGCGGCTCGCCCTGGGGTTGCTGGTCATCGGGGCGGTGTTGTCGTTGCTGAAAGGATTCGATTACGAAGAAGCCTCGATCAACCTGGCAGTGGCGCTGGCCTTGTATTTCTGTGGCGATACCTTCTATCGGCCCGCCACCCTGTCGTCCTACCGCTTCACTCCGCAATGGTTGTCGGGATTGGCGGTGTTGGTGGTGGCCACGCTGTGGGTGGGCTGGATCGCGCACCGGAACCTGAGCTATTCGAGAGAGTTGTGGTGGACGTTCGCTCCGAGTGCGGATGCATCCCGTGTGTTGCGCGCGGCGTTGGCGGTGGTGCTGCTTGCAGCCGCTTTCATTCTGCTCAATTGGCTGTCGCCGGCGAAGCCGGCGCGCACCATCACCGCCGCTGACGAAATCGACAAGTGCCGCAAGGTGATCGCCCGGTCCAGCAATGCAGTGGCCAATCTGGCTCTGCTGGGCGACAAGCGCCTGCTGTTCCATGCGCAGGGCGACGCCATGCTGATGTACCAGGTGGTGCGCCGCAGCTGGGTGGCGATGGGCGACCCGAGCGGCAATCCCGCGCGCGCCATGGAGCTGGCGTGGTCGTTTCGGGAGTTGTCCGATCAGCACGGCGGCTGGACCGTGTTCTACCAGGCCACTCCCCTGGCGTTACCGGTCTACGTGGACCTGGGCCTATCGCTGTTGAAGCTCGGTGAAGAGGCACGCGTGCCACTGGCGCAATTTTCCCTGGAAGGCAGCAGCCGTGGCGAGTTGCGGACCGCGCGGCGCCGCGCCGAGCGCGAAGGCGCACGTTTCGAGGTGGTGACCGCACCCGCCAGTCCGGCGATCTTGTCGCGGCTGCGCTCAGTGTCGGATGAATGGCTGGAGGAGAAATCGGCGGGCGAGAAACGGTTCTCGGTCGGCTATTTCGATCCGGGCTACTTGTCCAATTTCGCGCTGGCGCTGGTGTATCGCGGCGACCAGATCGTGGCCTTCAGTAACTTATGGTTTTCCGGGGGCCGCGAAGAGGTGTCGGTCGACCTGATGCGTCATTCGCGAGCCGCGCCCAAAGGCGTGATGGACTATCTGTTCGTGGAGCTCATGTTGTGGGCCAAGTCGCAAGGCTATGGCTGGTTCAATCTCGGCATGGCGCCGTTGTCGGGCCTGGAGCAGCGGCCGTTGGCGCCGGCGTGGCACCGCATGGGCAAATTCGTGTTCGACATCGGCGAGCACTTCTACAACTTCGAGGGGCTGCGGCGTTACAAGGAGAAATTCCTGCCCGTGTGGGAGCCGCGCTATCTCGCTGCACCAGGCGGGTTGGCCCTGCCTCGCGTGCTGTTCGATGTGACCACCCTGATCGCAGGTGGCTTGCGGGAGATCGTGACGAAATGAGCGTGGTCAGAGCGTGTGCGTGGCTGATGGTGGTTGGGTGGGTGAGTGGCGGGGTGCCTCAGGCCTGCGCCCAGGATCCGACCGGCGTGGTGGCGCAGAACACGCGACAGGAGACATTTCAGTTCGGTCGCTTCGGCACCGTGCACATGCTGATTCCGACCACCCGGATCGACCAGGTCACGCTGTTCGCCGGCGGCGACGGCGGCTGGAATCAGGGCGTGAACGACATGGCGCAGCTGCTGGCCAACCAAGGCACTCTGGTCGCCGGCATCGATACAGTGGCGTATCTGCAGGCGGCGAATCAAGGCAAGGATCGCTGTATTTACCTGGCGGAGGATTTCGAGAACCTGGCGCACGCGGTGGAGAAGCGTTATCGGCTCAAGACGTACTTGTTACCGGTGCTCAGCGGTTATTCCTCGGGCGCCACGCTGGCTTATGCGGCCCTGGCGCAGGCCCCGCTGGGGACTTTCAAGGGCGCGCTCGGCCTGGGGTTTTGCCAGGACATCGATGTCACGCGCCAGGTCTGTCGCGGCCGGGGGCTCGGCACCGCGCCACGCGCGAAGCCGCCCGGGATGTTCTTCAAGCCCATGCCCGACCTGGCGGAACCGTTGACCATTCTACAGGGAAAGACCGACCAGGCCTGCCCGCTGCCAGGTGTCCAGGAATTCGCGCGGCAGATACCCAGCGCCAAAGTGCTGGCGCTGCCGAAGGTCGGCCATGGCTTCTCGGTGGGCAAACGCTGGCATGACCAGTACCAGGCGGCACACCAGCAGATGCAGCGTTCCACGGTGGCGCAGGCGTTGCCCGCCGACGTCGGCGATCTGCCGTTGATCGAAGTGCCGGCGCCGTCCGCCAAGGGCGGCAACGCCCTGGCGGTGCTGCTCACCGGGGACGGTGGCTGGGCGGGTCTGGACCGCGAATTGGCGGCCGGCCTGGCGAACGCCGGCATTCCGGTGGCCGCGCTGAGCTCCCTGAAATATTTCTGGAGCGCGCGTACCGCGGTGGGCGCCGCCAAGGACGTGGCGCGAATCATCGATCATTACACCAAGCACTGGCAGCGCCAGCGGGTGCTCCTGGTCGGCTATTCGTTCGGCGCGGACGTACTGCCGGCAATCGTCAACCAGCTGGATGCCTCGACCCGCGCACGCGTCGAGTCGGTGGCGTTGATCGGCCTGGAGCCGACCGCCTCGTTCGAAATACGGGTGTCGGGCTGGCTGGGCAAGTCGAGCGGCGCAGCGGTGCTGCCGCAACTGCAGGGACTCGCGGCGACGCAGGTACCGGTACTGTGCATCGTCGGCGACGATGAGAAAGACTCCTTGTGCCGGTCGCTGAACCCGGCGCTGGCCAAGGTGCACAAGTTGCCGGGTGGCCACCATTACAATGGTGACTATGCCGCCCTGGCCAACGCCATTCTGGGCTTCCGGTCGGCTGGCTGACCGGCGCGCAGGGATTTTGCTTACTGCTGACTAGGGTTTTCCCGCTATAGGGTTTCCCTTAATCGGCGCCGCCCGCGCGCCAGTACACAGTTTTGGAATTCCAAATGACCCATGCTCGCAGGCTGAGAACGGACGCCCAGCGATGCGACTCATTCATATTCCGATCGGGTGCCCGGCCGCCCCAGTAGCCTGGGCGGTTCCGGCGTCCAGGCGTGGGCTTTCCCTGGCGGGCACCGCATGACAGCGCTGCACGCCCCGCAGGGCCGGACAGTCCTGGGCGATGCTTTCGTCACACTCGACGCTGTTGCCAGTGCCGTCATGGTGGCCGATGGGCGCGCCGGGCAGTGGCCGCTGATCTATGTCAACCCCGCCTTTACCCGGCTGACCGGTTACAGCCGGTCCACCGCGTTGGGCCGCAGCGCCCTGTTTCTGACCGGTCCGCATGGCGATCCGGAAGTGGCGCAGCGCCTGCGCGATGCCATGACCGCCGGCGATTCGTTCACCGGGGAGATCGCCCTGCATGGTAATGAGGACCAGCGCTTGCTGGTGCGGGTCGGGATGCAACCGATGCGCGACAGGCGCGGCGAACTCACCCATCTGGTAATCACGCTGGAGGACATCTCCCGGGCCGCGGCGCTGCGAGAGTCGCTGCTGGCCAGTGCCGCTCGCCTGCAGGCGGCCACGCAGGCGAGCGAGTTGTGCATGTGGGACTGGGACGTGCTGCGCGACGCGGTGTCGTACAACGAGCAATGGCGCGTGGCGCTGGGCATCGACCCGCAAGAACTGTTGCAGCGCGAGGAATTGCAGGATCGGCTCATGCTGCCGGCCCATGAATCGGCCACCCTGGAGCTGTTCGAGCGTTACTTCCATGGCGTCGCGACAGCCTTCGAGGCCGAATATGCCTTGCCGGACGTGGCCGGCAACCGGAAATGGTTCGCGGCACGTGCGGAAGTGGTCGATCGTGACGAGAAAGGTCAACCGCTGCGCGTCATCGGCGTGCTGCGCGACATCTCGGTCCGCAAGCAGGAACAGCAGGCCGCCGCGGAAGTGCAGGAGCGCTGGGAACGGGCGGTGCGGGGCACCTCAGATGGACTGTACGATTGGGATCTGCTGACCGGTCACGTGTGGTATGCGGAGCGCTTCCGCGCAATCATCGGCTATGGCCGCGAAGAGTTTCCCGACACTTTCATGGCGTTCCAGCAAGTACTGCATCCCGACGATCGGTCCTTGGTGCTGGACAAGATCCGCAAGCATCTGGAGAAGCAAACGCGACTGGATGTGCGCTGTCGTGTAGTGACGCGCGGTGGCGAGGAGTTGTGGTGTCGGATGCGTGGCCAGGCGCAGCGCGATGCGGCCGGCCGGCCGTTGCGGGTGTCGGGCTCGATCAGCGATATCAGCGGCCAGATCGACGCGGAACAGGCGTTGAATCGCAGCCAGGATTTCTACGGCACCATCCTCGACTCGCTGCCGCTGTTGATCAGCTACGCCGATCGCCAACAGCATCTGGTCTATGCCAACCGGCAATTCCAGGAATTCTTCCGCATGTCGCTTGCCAACGGCCGCGGCCGCAGTGTCGCGGAGGTGCTCGGCGAGCGGCGTTATGCCGACATCAGTGCGCACCTGCTCGAGGCGTTGCAGGGCGGGACGGTCGAGGCCCAGGGCAAGTTCCGCGATGGGCACGGCCGGCAGGTGGACGTCGATATGGTGTTCGTGCCGCATCGGGATGAAACCGGCGAGGTGCAAGGCTGTTTCGTCGCCGGGCGTGATGTGACCGAGAAGCACCTGCTGGAGGCCGAACTGCGCCAGAGCCAGAAAATGGAAGCCGTAGGCCAGTTGACCGGCGGTGTCGCGCACGACTTCAACAATTTATTGTCGGTGATCGTCGGCAACATGCAACTGCTGTCGCGCGGGTTACGCGACAGCCCGCACTTGCGGCGGCAGGCTGAGGCGGCTCTGAACGCGGCCATGCGCGGCGGCGAACTCACGCGGCGCTTGTTGGCCTTTGCCCGTCAACAATTGCTGGAGCCGCGCGTCATCGACCCGAACGCGCTGCTGACCGGCATGTACGAGTTGCTGCGTCGTCCGCTGACCGGCGACATCGAAATCCGGCTGCGCCTGGACGATGCGGCATGGGCGACGCGGATCGATCCGGGCCAGCTCGAGAACGCGGTGCTGAATTTGGTGATCAACGCCCGGGATGCGATGCCGGCAGGTGGCATGATCACTATCGCCACCAGCAACCTGACCGTGACCGCCGCCGCGGCGGCAACCGGCCCGGGCGAGGCGGCACTGCAGCCGGGAGATTACGTGGCGATCGAGGTGGCGGACACCGGCACCGGCATGTCGGCGGCGACGCTCAAGCGGGTTTTCGAGCCTTTCTTCACCACCAAGGACGTGGGCAAGGGCAGCGGGTTGGGCTTGCCGATGGTGTACGGCTTCGTGCGCCAGTCCGGTGGCCGCATGACCATCGACAGCAAGGTGGGCGCCGGTACCGTGGTGCGATTGTGCTTGCCGCGCAGCTTGGCTAGTGTCGAGCCTGACGGTGAGGCGCAAGCGGACCCGGTGGCGCGGGACGACGACCCGTCCGGCGAGTTGCCGCACGGCCGGGAAACCCTGCTGATCGTGGAAGACAATGCCGATGTTCGGGCCACCGCGGTGGACATTCTGAGCAGTCTGGGATATCGGGTCCTGGAGGCGAGCAACGGGTACCATGCGCTGGAGCAGTTCGCCCAGCACCCGGACGTGGCGCTGGTGTTTTCGGATGTGACGTTGCCCGGCGGGCTGCCCGGGTTCCGGCTGGTCGAGAAGCTGCGGCAGCGGCGGCCGGGGCTCAAGGCGCTGATGACCTCGGCGTTCAGCGAAAGCGCGGTGCTGCAGCGAGGCATGCTCGATGGTTCGCTGGCGTTGTTGACCAAGCCGTATCAGGTGGCGGAGCTCGCACGGCGGGTGCGGGCCATTCTGGATGAAAGCGAGGAGAGCAAAAGTGTCCCGATGTGAGCGCAATCTGGTGCTGGCGGTCGATGACGAAATCGACTTCCTGGAATTGATCGTGCAGATCGGTGAAGGGGTGGGTTGCAATGTGATTACGGCTGAGAGCGCCGCGGCGTTTCGTGAGCAGCTGTCGCGACGCCAGCCGTCGCTGATCCTGCTGGATCTGCAGATGCCGGGCATGGACGGCATCGAGGCGCTGCGCTATCTGGGCCGCATCGGCACGTCTGCCGGCATCCTGCTGGCCAGCGGCATGGACCAGCGCGT
>Ga0182745_1000890_pt1 | contig 30484 bp, 24 predicted proteins | sample eDN3rd30CKraftBY_FD_128523 | JGI IMG/M metagenome (GOLD analysis project Ga0182745, IMG submission 128523) | Enriched backyard soil microbial communities from Emeryville, California, USA - eDNA 3rd pass 30_C Kraft BY (version 2) (version 2) | ecosystem: Environmental > Terrestrial > Soil >... | reverse complement strand
CAGCGCGCCCCTGGCTCCGGTGGGAGACACGGTGCGGCTGTCCCTGGCGCGCGCTGACGCCGCGATGCCCCGCCCGGACGCGTCACGGCTGGTGCCGACGCTGACGCGGGCGGCGGGGGACAACCTGCTGTGTGAGTCCGCGCCACGCGTGGCGGAGGTGGGCGCGCTGGTGCTGGGCCCGCTGAAGCTGGTGGCGGTGCCGGGCGAGCCCAGCGTGGCCGCGGGCGCGGAGCTGCTGCGGCGCACGGGCGCCACCGGGGTGCTCGGGCTGGCGGATGGCTACGTGGGCTACGTGGAGACGGCGGCGAACGTGCAGGGCGGCCTGGGGGAGTCCCGGCGCCAGTACTTCGGGCCCGCGCTGCTGGAGCGGCTGGGCGTGGCGGCGGAGTTCGTGGCCGGGGCGGCGGGTTTCACGCCCTGAAGCGGCCGGGAGCCGCGGGCATTGACTCCCGCGGCGTGGCCGGCCCTGGGGCTGCCTAGAGCTTCTCGAACTTGGAGTCCTTCTCGCGCTTCTTGAACAGGAGCGCGGTGCGGCCCAGCAACTGCGCGAGGTCTGACTGGGTGCCCTCGGCGATGCGCTGGGCGGCCTCTTTGCGCGACTCCGGGCCCTCGTTGATTTTCACCTTGATGAGCTCGTGGTCATGCAGCGCCTGTTCGACGGCGGCGATGACACCGTCGGTGACGCCGGCTTGGCCGACGATGACCACCGGTTCCAGGTGGTGTCCTAGCGCGCGCAGTTGGCGGCGTTGCTTCCCGTTGAGCGGCACGGTGCTTCTCTCCTTCATGGTATTCGGCGGGGCCTTCGAGGCCCCGCGTTGGGGGGGCGCACCCTACTTCCTCTGCGACGCCATGCGGATCTCCCGCTGCGCGTCGATGTGGTCCGGCTGGAGCTCCACGGTGCGCTTGAAGTGCTTGAGCGCTCCGGCGGCATCTCCGCTCAGCTTGGCGATGACGCCGAGGAAGTAGTGCGCGGGGGCACAACGCTCGTTGCGTTTGATGGCGTTGTGGATTTCTCGGAAGGCTTCGGGCTGGGCGGCCTTCTTGTCCGCCGCCGTGAAGAAGCGGGCGTAGCCGCGCCACGCGTAGAACTCCGCCTCCTCCGGGTTCAGCTTGATGGCCTCATCCAGCATCTTCACGGCGTCCGCGAACTTGCGCGCCTTCACCAGGATGCAGGACTTCTGGAACAGCTCCTCGGCCATGAGGATGCTGTTGATGTCCACCCCGTCTCCGCTGCCGCCGCTCTTGAGCTCCTCGATGTAGCTCGCGCGGCTCTTGTCGTCGGAGAGCGTGCGGTAGGCGTCGCCGATGTAGCCGAAGACCTCCGCCTTCAGCTTCTCCAGCTCCGGCGGCGCGCCCTGGGGCAGGGTGTCCGGGTGGTACAGCTTGGCGAGGCGGAAGTAAGCGACCTTCACCGCGCTGGAGTTCGTCTGCTCCGTCAGCCCGAGCCGCTGGAAGTGGTTCTGCTGCTTCATCGCGACGGAGAGCTGGCGCAGGGCCGGAATCTCGTCCGCGCCCGGTGCATTCGCGGATGTCCCCGTGGCCGTGGCGCCCGGGCTGGCGACGGGCGCCGTGGGGCGCTGCGCGGCCGCTGGAGCACGCACGGCGCCAGGGCCCGCGGCCGGGGGGCGTGTCCCCGTGGCGCCGGGACCCGCCGTGGGGACGGGGCGGGGCGCGCTGGGGCCGGCGTTCGGAACGGCGCCAGCCGGGGGGCGTTGTGCAGCCGGGGCGGCAGGGCCCACGACGGGCGGTCCACCCGCGGGCCGCGCGGCTGCTCCGGCGGGACGCGGTGCCCCCGCGACGTGCGAGCCAGCGACGCCGGCGCCCACGGGGGCCTGGGCCGGGGCGGGCGGAGGCTCGACGGGGGGCGGCGTCCCCACCGCTGTCCGCGACTGCCCGGCGAACGACACCGCGTCCAGCTCCTTGAGCAGGAAGGCGAGCCGCAGCAGGTGGTCCGCGTCCTGCGCGAAGTCCGTCAGGAGCTGCGCGATGGAGCGCACGCCGTCGATGACCGTGAGCGCGCGGACCTCATGCGGCGTGAGGCGCAACTCGCTCGCGGCCACGACGCCACCGGACTTCATGATGGGGAGCTGGAGCACCGGCGTGAGCCTGCGCTTGAGGTCCGCGGAGGGGATTCGGCGCACCGTGTCGCTCAGCACCGCCCACCGGTTGCCCAGCGGCATCGCCTTGTTGGCGGGCAGCTCCCGCAGCTCGAAGGTGAAGGTGCCCGCTTCGGCCTTGAGGCCCCGCGAGAGGATGCTCCCCGCGCGCTGCGCCAGGAAGGAGAAGGCCGTGGCCGGCTGGAGCAGCCCCAGGCCGAAGAGCGCGGTGAGCAGGTCTCCGCCGAAGCGCTCCAGCGAGGGCATGGCCTGCTGGAGCTGCTGGGGGGTGAGCAGCTTGCCCGCCATCAGGGACGGCCCGAGCGCTTCCTCCGGGTGGGTGGAGTCGACGAACTCGGGGTTGCCCTTGCGGAAGTGAATCTGGATGGCGCGGTCCGCCAGCGACAGGGTGAGCAGGCCCGTCTGCTCCCTGGCGGCGATGCGGCCGAAGAGGCGAATGGGAGAGTACTGCTCCAGCGGACCCCGGGCCGGAATCTCCGGTGCGGTGTCGTCCCCCTCCACCGCAGGGACCGCCACCGGGACAGGCGCTGGCGCGGCGGCCGGGCTCGCGGCGACCACGGGCGCACCGGGCGCTCGCGCGGGGCCCGCCACGGTGGGAGGTTGAACCGCGCCGGGCGGCCGCACCTGTGGCGTCGCCGGGGCCACGGGACGTCGTGCGGGGTCCACGGTTGCCCGGGCCCCAGGCCCCGCCATGGGGGCAGCCCCTGGGCCCGCCATGGGCCTGACGCCGGGTCCCGCCATGGGGGCGGCTCCAGGCCCCGAGGTGGGCACGGCACCGGGACCCGCCATGGCCCTGACACCGGGTCCTGCCATGGGCGCGGCTCCCGGCCCCGCGGCGGGCACGACACCGGGTCCCGCGAAGGGCGCGGCTCTAGGCCCCGCCGTGGGCACGACACCAGGTCCCGCGAAGGGCGCGGCTCCGGGCCCAGCGGTGGGCACGACACCGGGGCCTGCCATGGGCGCGGCTCCCGGCCCCGCAGTGGGCGGGATGCCCGGCATCGGTGCAGCGCTGGGGCGTGCGCCTCCCGGCGCGGTGGCGCCGTGGATGGCGGGCGAGGAAGCGCCCAGCTCCGACGCGGAGGGAGGGGGCGCGCCGGGGCCCCACAGTTCGTGGGGGATGACCTCCCGCGCCTCGGGGAAGCGCCACGGGAAGGCGAAGTTGAGCCCGTCCCCGGACATCTGGATGCGGCCCTGGATGGCGCCGCTCTCGAGGAGCAGCTCGATGGTCGGCAGGGTGAGGGGCCCCCACATGGTGCCCCTGTCGTTGCGGACCCAATACTGCCGGACCTCACCCTCCGCCATGCGCGGCCCTGCTCCTTCGTCCTGCGAGAAAAGAGAACCCTACCGCCGTCCTCCAGCACATCAAAGCAGACCGCCGGAGCGCGAGCCCCTTACCTCGACTCAGGGCGCCGCGCCATCCAGCGCCGCGAGTCCGAGCGCCGCCAGACAGGCCGCGTCCGCCTTCTGTTCAGCCGGCGGGTCGAAGCAGTGGACCTCGCTGTCGAAGACCTTGCACACCCCGTCCGGGGTGGCGGCGCACGCCGACTTGGAGAACGCGGTGGTGCAGCCGTACCCGCACACCGGGCCCAGCTCGCTGTTCTTGCACTGCGGCGCGGGCAGGGTGCGCTTCCACGCGCAGAGGGCGGCGGGGGACGGGTCGAAGCAGGTGATGCGGCCACTGGACAGCTTGCAGACGCCCGCGGGGGTCCGGGCGCAGCGCACGCCCTCCGATGCGTTGACGCAGCCATAGCCGCACGTCAGCTCCATGCCGTTGCCGTGGCACTCCGCGCGGGGCGTGTCCTTGCCGTACACGGCGAACACCACGGCGGGAGGGTCGAAGCACTCCACCTCGCCGCTCCGGCCCCGGCAGATGCCCGCGGGTGACTTCGCGCACTTCACGCGGCCGGGCTGGGTCGCGCAGTTGTAGCCACACGCCACCACTCCATCGATGCTCTGACACTCGGGCTCCGGCAGCGCCGCGCCGTAGGCCTTCTGGACGTACGCCGGCGGGTCGAAGCAGACGGCCTGTCCGTCGATCACCCGGCAGTGGCCCTTGGGTGTCTGCGCGCAGCTCACGCGCTGTCCGTCCGACTTGCACCCGTAGCCACAGGACACCTTGCCGTCGACGGCGCGGCACGTGGGGGCGGAGGGGTCCTGCGGCATCGGAACCGAGCCCAGGGTGAGCGCCAGCACGGTGAGGAGGGAAGCGAGCATGGGCACCTCGGCGGGGGGGAGCGGAGACTTCCGGGCATTGACGCCCAAGGTCCGTGCTGACGCAAGAAGTGGGCGGTGATGGGCGGCGGGCCGGGGCCATGGTACCCAGTCGCCGCCCGCGAGGAGGCTCATCCCGGTGGACGTGGACGTTGGCGCGCTGCACCTCATCCTGCTGTGCCTCGCCGCGCTCATCGCCGGCATGGTGGACGCCATCGCGGGTGGGGGAGGGCTCATCTCCCTGCCCGCGCTCCTGGCCGCCGGCCTGCCGCCGCATGTGGCGCTGGGCACCAACAAGGGGCAGTCCGTCTTCGGCTCCTTCGCCGCGCTGGTGCGCTTCTCCCGCGCGGGGCTGGTGGATGGGGGGCTGGCGCGCGCGACCTTCCCCTTGGGCCTGGGGGGCGCCTTCGCGGGCGCCGCGCTGGTGCTGCTGGTGAAGCCGGAGGTGCTCAAGCCGCTGGTGCTGGTGCTCCTCATCGCGGTGGCGGTGTTCCTCGCCTTCCGCAAGGCGCCGCGGCCCGGGGACAGGCCGGAGCCCGGACCGCCTCCGCGTGCCCGGGCCATTGGCGCGCTCATCGCGCTGGTCATCGGCGCCTATGACGGCTTCTTCGGGCCGGGCACGGGCACCTTCCTCATCGTGGCCTTCTCGTCCCTGCTGGGCCATGGCCTGGCCCGCGCGTCCGCGGACGCGAAGGTGGTGAACTTCGCCTCCAACCTCGCCTCCGTGGCGCTGTTCAGCCTCAAGGGCGTGGTGCTCTGGAAGGTCGCGCTGCCCATGGCCGGCGCGCAGTTCGCCGGCGCGTACCTGGGGGCGCACCTGGCGGTGAAGGGCGGCGACAGGCTGGTGCGCAAGGTGGTGCTGGGCGTGGTGTCGGCCCTGGTGCTCAAGCTGGGCCACGACGTGGTGGCGGGCTGAGCGCCGTCCGCTCGCCGCGGCTCAGCCGATGTGTACCAGCAGCGCCTCGCGGCGCTTCGCCACCTGGGCGACGAACTTCTGGAGCTCCTCGAAGTAGGAGAGCAGCTCCTCCAGCGGGTCCACCTCCGTCTCGGGCTCGTCCCAGGTGCCCGGGTAGATGTCCTGGGCCAGCATGGCGGCCGTGTCGTAGCGCGCGCGCAGCGTCTGCTTCGTCACCTGCTGGAGCGCCGTGGCCAGCGCCTGCACCTGCGCGGGCGAGAAGATGCGGGCAGTGCCTTCGTCGGAGGGGATGTCCCCCACGTCCTCGCCGCCGCGCACCAGGAAGTCCAGCGGCGGGGCGCCCTCCCACGGCGTCCCCGTCAGCAGGTACTGCAGGCCATGCCACGTCTCGCCGATGTCCAGCTCCAGGAACGCGGAGCCCTTCGGCTCACCGAAGTCCTCCTCGTCGTCGAGGAAGTCCTCCAACTGCTCGGGGGCCTGGAGCAGGGCGGCGCGCTGGGCCTCGGTGGCGCTGCGCAGGGTGCAGAGCATCTCCATTCGGTGGAACCTCGAAGGGGGCGGAAAGCGGAGGGACCCTAACAGACCTGGGCCGGGAGGCACCGCACGCCAGGCGCGGGCCCCCCGTGACGGGGAGCGCTACTCCACCACCACCAGCCTGGCGTTGTTCTCCACGGCGGTGCCTTCCTTGGCGAACAGCTCCGTCACCTTGCCCGCCTTGGGGCTCTTGAGCTCGTTCTCCATCTTCATGGCCTCCACCACGACGAGGCCCTGGCCCTCCTTCACCTCGTCGCCCACCTGCACCAGCACCTTCACCACCTTGCCGGGCATGGGCGCGGTGACGAGCTGCTTGCCCTCGACGGAGAAGGCCGCGGTGGCCGCGCGCAGCCGCAGCCGGCGCTCGTCCGCCACGTCGATGCGGTTCACCTGCCCGCGCAGGAGCACGCCCACCTCGTCGCCGTTCTCCTCGAACTCGACGTTGTACGACTGGCCGTCCACCAGCATGGACAGCGTGCCGTGCTCCAGCGCCAGCGCGTCCACCTGGTACGTGGTGCCGCCCACGGTGATTTTGTACTGGTCGCTCCCTAGCGGCTCCAGGTCCACCGCGACCGCTTCCTTCTGGCCCTGCTGCTTCGTGAAGTAACGCATGGAAGTCCTTCCGGGCTCGGGGTTAGCGGCGCGTGCGCAGCGCCAGCTTCCACGGGGAGACGCCGCCGTTGCCGCCGCCCTGGCCGGCGCCGGGGAGCGTCTTCGCGCGCTTCTGGTCCCGCTGGTACGCGTGCACCGCGCTGGCCAGCAGCGCCATCTCGCTCAGCTTCGGGTCCTCCACGCCGAGGAGCGCGTCGTGCTCGCGGGTGAGGAAGCTGGTGTCGTAGTCGCCCTCGATGAACTCGGGGTGCGCGAGGATGGCCTTCAGGTAGCGGATGTTGGTGGTGATGCCCTTCACCACGTACTCGGACAGCGCGCGCTGCGTGCGGGCGATGGCCTCGCGCCGCGTGGGGGCCCACACGGACAGCTTGGAGATCATCGGGTCGTAGACGTTGGGCACCGTGTAGCCGGGGAACACGCCCGAGTCATCGCGCACGTTGGGGCCGCCCGGCACGCGCAGGTAGGTGATTCTACCCGGGCTGGGCATGAAGTTGCGGCTCGGGTCCTCGGCGTACACGCGCACTTCAATGGAGTGCCCGCGCGGCGTCGGCGCCTCGGTGAGGCCGAGCTTCTCGCCCTCGGCGGCCTTGATCTGCATGGCCACCAGGTCCAGGCCCGTCACCCACTCCGTCACCGGGTGCTCCACCTGGAGGCGGGTGTTCATCTCCAGGAAGTAGAAGTTGCGGTGCACGTCGACGAGGAACTCCACCGTCCCGGCGCCCACGTAGTTGACGGCCTTGGCCGCCTTCACCGCGACCTCGCCCATCTTCGCGCGCAGCTCCGGCGTGAGGATGGGGCTGGGCGTCTCCTCCACCACCTTCTGGTGACGGCGCTGCGCCGAGCACTCGCGCTCGTTCAGGTGGATGGTGTTGCCGTACCGGTCCGCGAAGACCTGGATCTCCACGTGGTGGGGCTTCTCCAGGTACTTCTCGATGTAGACGGCGTCGTTGCCGAAGGCGTTGAGGGCCTCGCTCTTGGCGGCGCGCCACGAGGACTCGAAGTCCTCCAGGCGCTCCACCTTGCGCATGCCCTTGCCGCCGCCGCCGCCCGCGGCCTTGAGCATGACGGGGAAGCCAATCTTCACCGAGTAGGCGCGCGCTTCCTCCATGGTGGCGATGGGCTCGGTGGTGCCGGGCACCACGGGCACGCCGGCCTTGATCATGTTCGCGCGGGCGCGCGTCTTCTCGCCCATGGCGTCCATGGCGGCGGCCGGCGGACCGATGAAGGTCAGGCCGGCGGCCTCGCAGGCGCGGACGAAGGTGGCGTTCTCGGAGAGGAAGCCATAGCCGGGGTGGATGGCATCCGCGCCAGCCTGCTTCGCGGCGTCGAGGATGCGCTGCTGCACCAGGTAGCTCTCGCGCGAGGGCGGGGGCCCCACGAGGATGGCCTGGTCGGCCGTGCGCACATGCAGGGCGGAGCGGTCCGCCTCCGAGTACACCGCCACCGTGGCGATGCCGAGCTCCTTGCACGTGCGCATCACCCGGATGGCGATCTCGCCGCGATTGGCGACGAGCACTTTGCGGATCTTGGGCATGACGCCCGTCTAGCACGGGGCGCCCGGGTTTGCTGCCTTTGCCAACGCTACTTGCGGGCGTTCAGGTACTGCTCCATGTAAGCCCGGGCCTGCGCCAGCTTGGCCTCCACGAAGCGGTCATCCTCGTCCGGTTCCGGGGGGGCGGGCGGCGGACCCGACCGGGGAGGTTCGTTTCCGAAGTCGACCGCGGCGACCAGCAGGTTGCGCGCCGTGTTATCGCCACCGAACAGTCGGGCCAGCAGGCCCGTCTCCACGTCCAGCCAGCGGGCCGCCTGGCGGAGGACGTCCAGCACCTCACCCTCCACGGCCTTGGAGGGGCGGCCCGGGCCGCTGAGACATGCGCGCGCGTAGCTGTGCTCGCGGTCCACGAAGAGCCCCAGCGCGCGGTCCCGGAAGTCCTGGGCCAGCGCCTGACTCATGGCGTCCAGCTGCTCCTCGAGAAAGGGCTGCTCGGACTTGCGCGCCTTGCGGCCGGGGGCGGGTGGCAGCGACAGCTCGGCGGCGTGCCAACCGGTATCGGCCAGCCCCTCGGGGGGCGGCTCCACCCACGTCACCTCGGGCGTGGCGAGGTCCACCGCTTCGCAGACGCGCTTGAGCGTCTGGCGCAGGGCGGTGAGGTTTCCTTCGACGTCGGAGAGAAAGAGGAGGAGGCGGCGGTGGGGCAAGATGTGATTCCTTTCCTGGCCCCTGAAAGCCCGTTCGGCACCTCCAAATTTCCCGGTTCTCGCGCGCCTGCCCGCCCCCCGGACTGAGGAGGGCCGGCAGGTGGGAACCGGGAAGCGGCCTACAGCGGGATGTTCCCGTGCTTGCGCGGGAGGTTCTCCTGGCGCTTGTCCTTCAGCAGCTCCAGGGCGCGGATGAGCTTGGCGCGCGTCTCCTCGGGGCGGATGATCTCGTCGATGTAGCCCAGCTCGGCCGCCTTGAAGGGCGTGGCGAACTTCTCGCGGTACTCGGCGGTCAGCCGCGTGCGCTCGGCGGCGGGGTCGGCCGCCTTCTGGAGCTCGTTGCGGAAGATGATGTTGACCGCGCCCTCGGGGCCCATGACGGCGATTTCGGCGGTGGGCCACGCGAAGTTCATGTCCGCGCGGATGTGCTTGGACGCCATGACGTCATAGGCGCCGCCGTAGGCCTTGCGGGTGATGACGGTGACCTTGGGCACGGTGGCCTCGGCGTAGGCGTACAGCAGCTTGGCGCCGTGGGTGATGATGCCGCCCCACTCCTGGTCGGTGCCGGGGAGGAAGCCTGGCACGTCCACCAGCGTGACGAGCGGGATGTTGAAGCAGTCGCAGAAGCGCACGAAGCGCGCGGCCTTGATGCTGGCGTCGATGTCCAGCACGCCGGCGAGCACCGCGGGCTGGTTGGCCACCACGCCCACGCTGCGCCCGTTCATGCGCGCGAAGCCGATGACGATGTTCTTCGCGTAGTGCTCCTGCACCTCGAAGAAGTGCTTGTCGTCGACGACGGCCTTGATGACTTCCTTGATGTCGTAGGGCTTGTTGGGGTTGCTCGGGACAATCTCCTTGAGCGACTCCTCGGCCCGGAACGGGTCGTCCTCGCACGGCTGGGCGGGGGGCTCCTCCTGGTTGTTGGAGGGCAGGAAGGAGAGCAGCTCGCGCGTCATCACGATGGCGGCCTGCTCGTTCTCCGCGGCGAAGTGGGCCACGCCGGACTTCTGGTTGTGCGTGACGGCGCCGCCCAGCGCCTCCTTGGACACCTCCTCGTGCGTCACCGTCTTGATGACGTCCGGGCCGGTGATGAACATGTACGAGGTGTCCTTCACCATCATGATGAAGTCGGTGATGGCCGGCGAGTACACCGCGCCGCCCGCGCACGGACCCATGATGAGCGAAATCTGGGGCACCACGCCGGAGGCCAGCGTGTTGCGCACGAAGATGTCCGCGTAGCCGGCCAGGCTCTCCACGCCTTCCTGGATGCGCGCGCCGCCCGAGTCGTTCAGGCCGATGACGGGCGCGCCCACGCGGGTGGCCAGGTCCATGATCTTGCAGATCTTCTGCGCGTAGGCGCCCGACAGCGAGCCGCCGAAGACGGTGAAGTCCTGGGCGAAGACGAAGACCTTGCGGCCTTCCACGGTGCCGTAGCCGGTGACGACGCCGTCGCCGGGAATCTTCTTGTCGCCCATGCCGAACTCGCTCGATCGATGGGTGACGAACTTGTCCAGCTCGCAGAAGGAGCCGGGGTCGAGGAGCAGGTCGATGCGCTCGCGGGCCGTGAGCTTGCCGGCCTCGTGCTGCTTGGCGATGCGGTCGGCGCCGCCACCCAGCTCGGCCTGCTTCTCCATCTTCTGAAGCCGTGCGCGGAGGGGGTCCTTCTCGGGAGTCTGGTCCATGGGGGCGCGTCTAGCATGATTGGCGCGGGGACGCGCCTCCTGGATTCCGGGCTTCCGCGACTGGACGCATGGCGTCGTCAAGCCAGGCGTCGACCTGGGCCAGGTCCAGGCCGTAGCGCTGTCGCACCTGCGTCATGGGCGCGTCCCACATCTGACGCCACGGGGCACCAAAGAGGAGCCGGGCCCGTTGCCCCAGCAGCCACCCCCGGACGATGGCGCGCATGCGCGCTTCGCGCTGGGAGAACGCATAGAGGAGGGTGTTCGTCAGCCCGCCGGCGAGCACGGCCAGGGCGAAGGGGCTGCCCAGCTGGGCCAGGCTGAAGGACTGGAGGCCCAGCTCGCCCGGCACGTCCGTCGAGAAGCCGGTGAGGACGTGCCACACGTCATGGGATTCAAGCAGGTGCGCGCGCACGTACTCCTCGTCGGTCCGTGCCTCCAGGTAGGGCAGGGCGTGGATATCCAGCCGGTTCGCGTCCAGGTGGTCCACGAAGGTGCGTCCCAGGGTGTGTCCGGGGAGCTCGCGCAGCGTGGGCAGGTGGAGCGGGCCCAGGCGCGGGCGCTCGACGAGGGCCCGGGTCGCGGTGTCGTGGCGCATCAACCGCTCCACCAGCCGCCGCATCGCCAGCGGGGGCGCGACCACTGGGGCCAGACCCAGGACGTCCTGGAGTTTTTCCGGGTCCCGGATGGCCCGGACCAACCGCCATGCCGCGACTGCGTATGCGGCCGGATTCCTCAAGTCGCCTCCTGGCCAGGGGATGGAGAAGCCGAGCGCCCAGCGTAGACGGGAAGGGGCCTGGGGCGGACGGGGCGGGCGCGCGAGTGCTCGGGGATGGACACCCAGGGGGCGGGCAGTCGACCGTGCCGACTTCAGCCCCGTGCGCGCCGCCGGGACGGGATGGAGGTTGAAGCGACAAGGAGGGGCGCCATGCCCGCCGCGCGCGGTTCCTTTCAAATCGGCTCGTTCCGCGGCATTCCCGTCCGCGTCCACATCTCCCTGCTGATTGTGTTGCCGCTGCTGGCCTTCCTGTTCGGCGGCGCCTTCCGGCGCGCGGCGGAGGTGGCCGAGGTGCCGCCGGAGCGGCTGGGCGGCTCGCCCGCGCTGTGGGGGCTGCTGGTCGCGGTGGGGCTCTTCGCGTCCGTGCTCATCCACGAGCTGGCGCATACGGTCTATGCGCTGCGGCGGGGCGGCGCGGTGCGCTCGATTACGCTGATGATGGTGGGCGGTGTGTCCGAGCTGACAGAGGCACCGCCGCGCCCTCGCGACGAGGCGCTGATGGCGGCGGTGGGGCCGCTGACGAGCATCCTGCTGGCGGTGCTGTTCGGCGTCGCGACGTGGCTGTTGCAGGAGGTGAGGTCCTTCAACATCCAGTTCGCCTGCTTCTACATGGCCGCCCTGAACCTGTTCCTGGGCGTCTTCAACCTGCTGCCGGCCTTTCCCATGGACGGGGGGCGCATCGTCCGCGCGTCGCTGACCGGGCGGCTGGGCCCGGTGCGCGCGACGCGGGTCGCGTCCCTGCTGGGGCGTGGGTTCGCGATCCTCTTCGGCATATGGGCGGTGGTGTCGTTCAACCCGTTCCTCATCGTCATCGCCTTCTTCATCTTCATGGGAGCGCAGGGCGAGGCGCAGCAGGTGCGGATGAAGGTGACGCTGGAGCGGGTGCCCGTGGCCGACCTGATGACGCCGCTCCGGGTGGGGGTGGACGTGGGGGCGTCGCTGGAAGAGGCGCTATGGGAGCTGCGGCGCGAGCGGCGGCTGCTGTTGCCGGTGACGGAGGAGGGCCGGCCGGTGGGGCAGGTGGCGCTGGAGATGGTACGGAACGTGCCGGAGCCAGAGCGGATGACGCGCACGGCGCGCGAGCTGATGCGGCCCGCGGTGGTGGCGCGGCTGGACGAGGACGGCTGGACGGCCCTGCGGCGCATGGCGGAGGAGGAGGTGCCTCAGCTCGCCGTGGTGGAGGTGGATGGGAGACTCGCCGGCACGCTGGACGTGAATGACGTGCAGCGCGGCCTGTCGCTGTTCCAGGCGCGGGAAGAGCGGAATGGGCAGCAGGCGCGGCGCTGGCGGCAGGAGCGGCCGGCGTGACGGGATGACGTTGGAGTGACGCCCCGGCGCGGTGGCGTCCTCTACCACTTGGGCGCGTGTGTTGGCTTGGGCGCCATGGCGGCGCTCCGCGCGACTTACTGACACCTGTACGCTGACCCCGAAGGCGGCGCGTCGTCATCCGTGACGGTCACCACGTGGCGGGAAGCGGGCCGCTCCTCAAGACTGGTCGCGATGGTGGGGCTCGCCTCACTGCTGGCGTGGGTGAGGATGTCTTGAGTCTCTTCTTGCGAAGACTACCTGTTGCGTTGCATACGGAAGGGGCACGCAGGCGCCCTCCGACGCGGCAGGCTCGCACGACAAGGGCGAGGTGCGCGGCAGGCGACGCGAAAGGATGGTTGCCATGCCAAAAGCAATATAAGTTGATATTCATGGAAAACGAGTCGTCCTTGCGTTGCCTCGCAACATGGGGCTCGCTGGCAGCCGTCGTCGTCTCGGCGCTTGGGTGTGGCGGGAGCGCTCATTCCACCGCGACTCGTCAGCCCGTGTACTTGGCCCAGGCGCAGTGCGGCCCCATGGACTCGACGGTGAGCTGCTGCGTGAAGACGCACCCGGCCACGCCTGAGCGTTGCGGGCTGACGGCTTCGGAGGTGAGCAAGTACCTGGTGCCGATGAAGGCTGCCGAGTCCGCGGCTGAAGCTGGCGAAGACGCCATCCCCGCGTGGAAGCAGGTGTGCATCGACAGTTACGCCCTATGTCAGGAGCAGGGTTGGTCGGGCTCTTGTTACGACTGCTTCCGGTACTGCGAAGGGCAACACGAGTGGCCGGTGGATAAGTGCCGCCGTCGTCAGAAAGGCGAGTGAGTCCATGGCCGAAGACATCGACTGGGACCCGGTGCGCGAGTTGGCGCGGCGCGTGGATGCAGGCGAGCCGCTGGCACTGACATCCGAGGTATGCGCGTTGCTTCTCCGCTCTGCTCGGGAGGTGGGCATTCCGGAGGAGGAGGCGCGGGCCGCCATTGCAGGTGTCGCTCCGGCGACAGCCTTGCTTCTCGAGACTCGCCGCCGCATTCGTGATGGCTCGCAACGCCTCATGCGCGCGCTGACGAGCGCCCGGCGCCTCCAGGAGGCGGGCGACGCCGCTGGCGCCCGCGCACTGCTGGAAGACGTGCTCGTGGTGGAGCAGGTGCCGCTCTATCGCGAGCAGGCCGAACTGGCTTTGGAAGACCTGGAGTAAGTCGCCAACGCCGTAGCCATGGCGCAGACCTCTGCGCGCCAAGGACTCGCGCCTTCTCTTGGAGCGAACTCCAGCCTGCGTCCGGCTACGGCTGGGGCAGCGCCCAGGTCATCGAGATGCGATGGAGGCCGCCCGGGAGGGTATCCATCCAGCCGGTGATGCGCTCACTGCGCGCCAGCAGTGGACCCAGCTCGGTGCTGGCGGCGAAGAGGGCGGCCAGCAGCTCGTCCGCCAGGATGTCCGACAGCGATATCTGTGACAGGCCCCGCGCCACGCGCTTGGGGTCCAGGGCGAAGTCCACCGCGCGCTCCTGCTTCGCGCTCGACTCGGGCAACGCCGCCAGGGTGGCCTGGGTCACCGTCTCGTCGTTGCCCAGGACGAGGTGCTTGCCCTTGAGCCGCACGAAGACGCTGCCCCCCTTGAGCGGCAGCAACCAGCCGTCCGCCAGCGCCTTCGCGTCGGGGAGCTGGCCCAGCGGCGCCAGCGCGGACTTCACCGCAGTGGGGTCCGTCACCTCGGCGGCCACGGCCTGCCGCACGGCGAAGAAGCGCGATGACAGCGCGCGCAGCGAGCCGCGCACCTGCACGTGGTCCATGTTCACCAGCAGGTTGCCGGTGAGCTGCTTCGTCACCGCCTTCGCCATCGACTGGAGCTGCTCCTTCGGGCACGCGGGGCACAGCGATTGGAGCGTGCCGCGCATCGTGTCCACGGACTGCATCATGCCCATGGGGGTGACCGACGCACGCGAGACGAGCAGGCCCTCCAGCTTCAGCGCCGCGTAGGGGCTGGTGCCCTTTCGCTGGAACGCGGGCAGTGGCAGCTTCGTGGTGACGCCCTCTGCCTGGAGCGAGGTGGCTGTGCCGTCCAGGCCCACCACCGTGTTGCCCGACACGATGTAGGCCACACCCGGCAGCTTACCCAGCCGTGCGTCCGGCGCGGGCGTCTTGCCCACCAGCCGGACGGCTTCCTTGAGCAGGGCGGCGCCGCCCGGGTCCGCGGCGCCGAAGGCGCAGACCTCCTTGCCCTTCAGCGCGTAGCCCAGGCTGCCGCCCATGGCGCGCTCGACATTCACGGTCGTCACGCCGCCACGTGTCGTCGGTTTCGCGTCAGCGCCGCCCGTGGCGGCGATGGCCTCGGCGGCCTTCTCCTGGAACACCCTGGCGTCGGCCACGCGCATGCACGACACGCGGCCATCCTCGCGCATGGACACCGTGGCCGGCCCGGACGGGTCCAGGCCGAGCGCTGACAGGGTCTGGGGCCGCGTCGGGTCGATGGCGAGGAAGGGATGCAGCTCCGAGCGCCACGCGGCGGGGCGCAGCAGCGCGGCATGCTGGCCCGCGCGCTCCATGAACGCGGCCAGGCCGGTCAGCGCATCTACCTTCGGGACGTGGACCCACGTCTGTGCCGACGCGGCGGTGCGGGGCGCGGGGGCCGTGGCCAGGGTGGCCGCCAGGACGAGCGAGGAGAGCATGTCCCCGTGAGAGCAGCCGGGCTCCCACGCTGTCAAGCAAGGAGGACGCGTCCGAACCGGTGTCCCAGCCCGCGCCGCCGAGCGCCGCCGCCTGCCCGCCCGCTGGCCAGCCTAGAGGCGGCCGGCGTTGGCCCACTCAATCATCCGCTCCGCCAGGTCCTCGGCGTTGCGGCGCAGGTGCGCGAGCTGGAGCACGTGGTCATCCGTGCAGGCCAGCGCCATGCGCAGCGCGAGCGTGTCGGCGAAGCGCAGCACCTGCGCGATGCTGATGAAGTCGCGGTCCTCGCCGGTGCCCGCGAAGCGCGCGGCGTCCGCGTCCACTGTCAGCCCTTCCGCCATCAGGGCCTGCACCAGCGCGGCGCGCGCCACGGGGAGCTCGTACTCCGCGGGGTCGCGGAGCTGGCGGCGCCAGGGCTGCGATTCCCAGCGCGTCAGGGACGCATCCCGGCGAGGCGTCACCGGCGCCCGCTCCGCCGTCTTCTTCCAGAACCCATCAGCGACCACCGGCCTCGAGACATTCATCTCCATCACTGCCCCCTCTCCACTACGGGGTCCATCCACAGGCATGAGCGACATGGATGCTGCTCCGTCGGTACCGCGCGTCCTGCTTCCGGGGCCGCCCTGACGCGGTGGCGGGAGGCCTCGTCTCCATGCCATCTATTACGGCGAGTCCTCGTTTCCTTGAGTCGCCCCGTGGCGCCAAAGGGTTTCATCCGCGCGCCATCACCGGCGTTGACAGGCCGTGGAGCGCTCGGGACAGTCGGCGTGCCATGGCGACCTACCCCTCCACACCCCGAGAGGCGTTTCACCTGCTGCGCGCGCTGTCCGAGGACCTGTCCCACGTGGACCGGCGTCCTCGCGCCCTGGCCGAGCTCCGGGAGCTGGCGGAGCTGGCGCGGCACCAACCCGAGGCGGCGCCGCTGCGGCTGGTGACGGTGACGGTGGCCGTGGGCGCCTCTCAGGAGCGGCTGGAGCTGCTCCTGCTGCCGTCCATCTTCGCCCCCGAGGCCTGGGCCTACACCTTCCTGGAGGGCCTGCTGAGCGTCCCGCTGGACGAGTACGCCGGCAAGCAGCTCGTCGAGGTGGGCGCGGGCTCGGGCTGGATTTGCATCGCGCTGGCGAAGTTCACGCGGCTGGCGCACATCCACGGGGCGGACCTCAACCCGCATTCGCCGGTGGTGGCGCGCTGCAACGCGTGGCTCAACGGCGACGAGGCGCTGGTCTCCCGCCTGTCCTTCGGGGAGAGCGACCTGTTGCGTGGGATACCCGCGGATGCCCCGTGGGACTTCGTGGTGGGCTGCATTCCTCAAGTCCTGAGAGGCGAGGAGCTGCCGGCGGAGCTGTCGCAGGCCGACGAGCAGGCGCTGCATGACCTGTCCAACTACTGCACGCTTCAGAACGTCTACGAGGACCACTTCGGCCTCGGGCTCATCGCGCGGCTGCTGGACGAGGCGCCCGAGCGGCTGTCGCCCACCGGACGGCTGCTGCTGAACCTCGCGGGCCGGCCGGGCCGCGTCATCATCGAGCGCATGTTCACCCGCCGCGGCTTCGACACGCGGGTGCGGGTGGCCCGCCGGGTGATGCAGGCGGCGGACACGGACATCCGCCCGCTGGTGGCGCTGGAGCAGCGCACCGGCCGCGAGTTCGAGTTCTTCATGGAGGCGCGCAGCCCGGAGCCGCTGCGGGCTTCCACCGCCCTGGGCTGGCTCCAGGCGGGGCACCCGGTGTGGCACGAGGTGGCGGTGTGGGAGGCGCGTCTGGCGCTGCCTCGCGAGACGCTGGCGCTGCGGGCCGCGCTGCGCGAGCTGGGCGCGCCGGCGCTCCAGGAGGAGCTGGACCTGGGCGCGGCGTCCGCGGAGCAGCTGGGCTTCGTGGCGGAGCTGGCGGCGAGGCTGGCGTGCGGGCCGCTGATGCCCTATGCGCACGAGGCGGGCGACGCGTCCTTCCGCCGACAGGTGGTGCGCTACCTGGACCGGTACTTCGGCCTGCGGCTGGCGGAGGAGGAGGTCTTCGTCGCGCCGGAGCGCGAGCAGGCGGTGTACTCGCTGCTGCTGGCCACGTGCGACGTGGGGGACGAGGTGCTGGTGTCGCGCAACCTCCACCCGCTGTACGCGCGCGCGCTGGAGAAGGCGGGGGTGCGCGCCACGGTGACCCATACCTCACTGGGGGAGATTCGCCGGCTGCTGTCCGCCTTCGACGTGAAGATGGTGCTGCTGACGGTGGAGAAGGGCGAGCGCACCAACCTGTCCGTGCTGCGCGACATCCTCGCGGAGGCGGCGCGGCGGGGCATCTGGGTGGTGCTGGACGAGAGCGCCTTCTTCAACATCACCGGCGGCGTGGAGCCCCACACGCTCTTCGAGTTCCTGGCGCGCGAGCCCCACGCCCCCAACCTGGTGGTGCTCTACGGCCTCATCAAGAACGCGGTGTGGCCGGACCTGGAGCTGACGCTGCTCATGCCCGTGCCCGCGCCGCTGCGCGGCGACCTGGAGGCCGCTGCGGAGGTCACCTACTCCCGCATCAGCACCCTGGCGCAGTGGTTCTACGAGCGCACCTTCGCGGACCTGCTCTCCTTCCGCATCTCCTTCACGGAGCCGGAAGCCCCCGCGTCCCGCCGGGCGCCGGTGGTGCCGCTGCCCCGCTCGCGGCGGATGGCGCGGCTGATGACCTTCCCGGCCTTCGCCCCCAAGGTGTTCCGCGACGGGGACCCGGAGCTGGTGCGGCTGGACTACGGTGAGAACGAGGGGCCGCTGCCGCCGCCGCTGGTGGAAGGGCTCATCGCCGCGGGCGTCGCGCCGCGCGAGCCCGCGCCGCAGACGGGGCTGGAGGAGGCGGTGGCGGCCTTCCTGCTGGAGTCGCGCGCCGCCCGCTACGCGGCGGAGGAGCTGGCGGTGGCGCCGGGCGTCTGGCCGCTCATCCACCACCTGGGCGTGGCGCTGCGCCAGCGGCTGGGCCGGACGCCGCGCGTCTTCGTGGCGACGCCGTGCTACGGCGTGCTGCCGCCCACCTTCGTCTCGGCGGGCTGCGACGTGGAGCTGGGGCCGCTGCCGGACCTGCTGGCGCGGCGGGGGCAGGGTGGGGGGGCGCCGGATGCCGTCGTCATCTCGCAGCCGTCGAACCCCTCCGGCGTCTACCTGGCGCGCGAGGAACTGGTGGCGCTGGCCACCTATGTGGTGGAGCAGCGCTGCCTGCTGGTGTCGGACGAAATCTTCGGGCTGGTGAACCTCACCAGCCCCACTGCGGAGACGGTGCCCAGCCCGGTGACGCTGGAGGGGGCGGTGCCCGGCATCGGCGCGCGCACGGTGCTGCTCGGGGGGCTGTCCAAGGAGTTCGCGGCCGGCGGGCTCCGCGTCGGGTGGCTGGCGGCGAAGGACCGGGCGCTGGCGGCGGCGGTGCGCGACAGCGGGCCGGGCGTGCTCCACCTGGTGACGGCGCGCGCGGCGGCATACCTGTACGCGGCCTATGCCCGCAGCCCGGATGGGCAGTTGCTGTACGCCGCGCGGCACAAGGCCCTGCGCGCCTTCCTGGTGAAGATGCGGCGCGAGCTGGCGGAGAAGCGGGAGCTGCTGGCCGGCGCGCTGCCGGGGGACGGGCGCTCGGACGTGGGCGACGCGGGCGGGCTCTTCCTGTCGCCACGGGTGACGGCGTGGCTGGGGCACGAGGTCGACGGCGTGCGGCTCACGCCGGAGAACCTGCCTCGCGTGGTGTACGAGCACACGCACGTGGTGCTGAACGGGGGCGCGTGGTGCGGCGACCCGGAGCGGGTGCGCGCGGTGTTCTCCATTCCCCGGGAGCCTCTGCTCCAGGCGCGCGAGCGGCTCCTGCGCTTCGGCGCGAAGCTGCGCAACGGACAGGACGACGCCTGAAAGTGGACGGCCCCGCATGGCCAGTGTCCGGGGCCATGCGCTGCTCCCCGACCGGGAGGCGGGTCGCGAGCGAGGGGTGGGGCCGCCACAATCCCACCCCCTGTCACCGCTCCCCTCGGCGCGGTGGCGGCACCTGGGGGACGTGGGATGGCCGAGCTGGCGCAGCGCAATGCCATCGAGCTGGTGAACGTCTACAAGTCGTTCGGCGCCCAGCACGTGCTGCGGGGCGTGGACCTGGTGGTCCCCACCGGCACCACCTGTGTGCTGCTGGGCGTGTCGGGCTCGGGGAAGACGGTGCTGATGAAGCACATCGACGGCCTCCTGCGGCCGGACCGGGGCTCGGTGCGCGTGGATGGCGAGGACCTGGCCTGGCTGGACGCCGCGGGGTTGGAGCGCGTGCGCCGCAAGCTGGGCATCCTCTTCCAGGGCGGCGCCCTCTTCGACTCGCTCACCGTGGAGGACAACGTCGCCTTCCCCCTGCGCGAGCGGCTCCACCTGGTGGAGCGCGAGGTGCGAGAGCGCGTGCAGCGGGTGCTCGCCCTGGTGGGCTTGGAGGAGGCGGCGAAGCAGCTCCCAGGGGAGCTGTCCGGCGGCATGCTCAAGCGCGCCGCGTTCGCCCGCGCGGTGGTGCTGGAGCCGAAAATCCTCCTCTATGACGACCCCACCGCGGGCCTGGACCCGCTGAGGACGCAGACCGTGGTGGACGTCATCCTCACCGGCAAGCACCGCCTCCACGCCTCGGGGCTGGTCATCTCCCCGGACGTGGCCTCCGCCTTCCAGGTGGCCGACAGCCTCGCGTTGTTGCACGAGGGCCGCATCGTCGAGCATGCTCCGCCCGAGTCCTTCCGCCAGTCCCAGCACCCCGCCGTGCAGGCCTTCCTCCATGACTGGCTGTCGCGACGCGCGCACGCGTCCGGGCGCTCCCCGCCGCTCCGCTCCTGAGCGTCGCGGCTGTTCACCCAGGGACACTCATCCCGTCCCGGCGCTGGATGGCGCTGAACCTGTAAGTCCAGCATGTTCAGGAATCCCGGTGCTGTGGTCGCACCGGGGAGGCCGACCGAAGGACTCACGCATCCGGGGGGATGTCACATGCCCAATCTGCTCGACATGCCTCGACAGGCATTGATGGACCTGCGTTCGCGGCTGAGCCACTCGACGCTGGTGTCGCAGCTTCCGCGCAACGTCGTGCCGGACAGCCTGTCGCTGTCCAGTCCCGCGCCACAGGACTTCGCGCTCGCGGACCCGGAGCGGGTGGAGACGTGGCGCAGGGCCTGCGAGCGCTACGTGCGGCCGGGGCAGGTCGTCATGGATGCGTGCACCGGCACCGGCCTGCGGACGTTCCTGGCCGCCAGCCGCCGCCCGAAGAAGCTGTACGCGGTGGATGGCTCGCGGCTGCTGGACACGGCGCAGTGGGTGGCGCGGCGCAACGGGCTGGAGCACATCGACTTCGTGCGCGCGCAGCCGTGGCGGTACCAGCTGCCGGAGAAGGTGGACGTGCTGCTGCACGAGCTGCTGGGCGACGCCCTCTTCGACGCGGGGCTGGTGCCGCGCATCCTGGACCTGCGCAACCGGGTGCTGAAGCCGGGGGGCCGCATCCTCCCCAACCGCTTCGAGGTCTTCGTGGAGCCGGTGCAGCTGCGGGACGAGGCGTGCATCCCCTTCATCTGGAGCCAGCGCTTCCCCAGTGTGGACTACAGCTGCCTCCAGACGCTGCGCGAGGCGATGAACCCCTCCTACTTCACGCGCGTCATCCGCTCCTACGAGGTGGACCACCTGCTGTGCGATCCGGAGCCCGCCTTCGCCTTCGACCTGGAGACGATGGTGGAAGGCGGCCTGCCGCACCGCGTGCGCTACTCGCGGCCGGTGGTGGAGGAGGGCCGCGTGGACGGCTTCTGCCTCTTCTACAAGGTGGCCTTCGATGCGGAGCTGTCCTTCAACGTGTCGCCGCTGCGGGGGCAGAACTACGCGGGGATGACGCTCCTGCGCGTGGACTCGCGGGAGTTCGAGCGCTTCGACACGCTGTCCTTCGAGCTCGAGCTGGTGGAGCCCGCCGACGTGCGCACCTGGCGCTGGCAGTTCACCTGAGGGCAGCGCCCCGTCCGTGGTGCTGGCGGGTGGACAACACCGCGGGGCCTGGGAGGTCCCCGCGGCGGAGGGCGTGCCTAGCTTGCGCCGTGGCATGACCTCATCGCGGCGCGTCCCCATCCTCCTGCTGCTGGCGCTGGGCGCCGCCCCAGCCGCCCTCGCCCAGAGGGCGTCGTCCTCACGGCGTCCGCGCACCGTGGCCGGAGTGTGCGGCGCCACCAACTGGGCCTGTGTGGCCGAGTGCATCGACGCCGAGTGCGTCGACACGTGCATGCGGCACGACTGTGAGGACGCGCTGACGCGGCTCAAGGCGTGTACCCGGAGCGCGGGCTGCGCACCGGACGACAGCGCATGCGCGGCCCGTGCCTGCCGGCCCCTCTGTCAGCGCTCCTTCGAGCCCGCGCCGCCGAGCCCCGAGAAGGAAGTCCCCGACCCGTGCGAGGGCGCGGAGGCCCGGGGCACGCCGCCGCCCAGCGCGCTGGTGGGGACGTGGACGCTGGTGGCCGCCAGCATCCCGGAGGCGCCGTCCACCCGGGAGGAGCGCATCGAGCCCCAGCCGCGCGCGGACTACGCGCGCTCGTTGCAGGTGACGCCAGCGGGCTGCTTCGTGCTGCGCACCTCGCTGGAGGCCGCGACGCTGGGGGAGGGCAACTCACTGGTCGTCCGCGCCTGGGGCGCGCTGGAGGTGGCGGGCAAGCGCCGGGTGATCCTGCGCACGCGGGCCGGGCAGGCGGTGGGCCCGGTCTGCGGCGACAAGCGCGTCATCCCCCTCGCGGGGTCGGCGCGGAGGTTCCGGGGCCGCACCTACCGTTGGGACGTGGAGCGCGGGGCGCTCACCCTCATGGTGGAGGACGAGACGAAGCAGACCTTCCAGTTCGAACGCGCCAACCCGGGCGGCGGAAAGAAGTAGAACGGCGCCTGCACCCGGAGGTCGTGAGTCATGGCGGCGCAGGAGCGGATGGCGAGCGTGGACGCGCTGTGGTTCCAGATGGAGGAACCCGCCAACCTGATGATGATTACCGCCGTGCTCTGGTTCGAGGGCCGGCTGGACTTCGAGCGGCTGAAGGCCGTGGTGCGGGAGCGGCTGGTGGAGCGCTACCCCCGCTTCCGCCAGCGCGCGGTGGCGGGGCTGTTGGGCCTGCCGTCCTGGGAGGACGTGGCGGAGCTGGACCTGGACGCGCACCTGTCGCGGCTGGACGTTCCCCCGCCGGGGGACCGCGCGTCGCTGGAGGCGCTGGTGGGGCAGTGGATGAGCACGCCCCTGGAGCGCTCCCGGCCGCTGTGGCAGCTCCACGTGGCGTCGGGAGCGGACGGGCGGGACGTGCTGCTGGCGCGTCTGCACCACTGCCTCGCGGACGGCATGGCCCTGGCGCGGGTGCTGCTGACGCTCACGGACGGGGCGGACGCGGAGCCGGCGGCCGAGTCACCCGGGCCGCCGCCCACGCCGGAGCGCGGCGGGCTCGTGGGCTGGGTGCGCGGCGCGCGGGCGGTGGCGAGCACGGCGCGGGCGGTGTGGCGCAAGGGCGCGGAGCTCGCCGCCGAGCCCATCCTCGCCGGGGACCTGCTGCTGCACGGGGCGCGCGGCGCGGCGACCCTGGGCAAGCTGGTGATGATTCCGCCGGACCCGCGCACGCCGCTGCGAGGCCCGCTGGGAACGCAGAAGCGCGCCGCCTGGTCGGCCCCGGTGCCGCTGGAGCGGGTGAAGGCCGTGGGCCACACGCTGGGCGGCACGGTGAACGACGTGCTGCTGGCGGCGGTGACGGGCGCGCTGCGGCGCTACCTGGAGTCGCTGGGCGAGCCGCCCGAGGACCTGCACGCGCTGGTGCCCGTCAACCTGCGGCCCCTGGACGTGCCCGTGCCGCGCGAGCTGGGCAACCACTTCGGCGTGGTGTTCCTGCGGCTGCCCGTCCACCTGGGAACGCCCCTGCGCCGGCTGCGGGAGCTGACGCGGCGGATGGAGCGGCTGAAGCGCTCCCCCGAGGCGGTGCTGACCTTCGGTGCGCTGGAGGTGCTGGGCTACACGCCCGCGGCCCTGGAGCGCTGGGTGGTGGACGCCTTCGGCTCCAAGGCGACGCTGGTCGCCACCAACGTGCCCGGCCCGCGCGCGCCGGTGTCGCTGGCGGGCACGCGGCTGGAGGGCCTGACGTTCTGGGTGCCGCAGACGGGCCACCTGGGGCTGGGCGTCAGCCTCTTCAGCTACGCGGGGCAGGTGACGGTGGGCGTGGCGGCGGACGCGGGCCGGGTGCCGGACCCGCATGCGCTCATCCAGGCCTTCCACGAGGAGCTGGACGCGCTCGCATCCGAGCCCGCCTGAGCCGCTACAGCAGGCCGTACTCCTCCAGCTTGTTGTAGAGCGTGCGCCGGCTGATGCCGAGCAGCCGCGCCGCCAGGGTCCGGTTGTCGCCGGCGCGCCGCAGCGCGTCCGCCATGGCCTGACGCTCCATCTCCTTGCGCTGGAACTCCAGCGTCCGCGCCGAGTCCGGCGTGGGGGCCGCCTGGGGCTCGGTGGGGCCCGCCGCGCTGGCCGCCGCGGGCATGACCAGCGAGGGGGCGGGGGACAGCCCTGGCTGGCGCGCCAGCTCCTGGAGGACCTCCTGGCCGCCAATCACCTGGGTGTCCGATAGCACCACCAGCCGCTCCAGGAAGTTCTGGAGCTGGCGCACGTTGCCCGGCCATGGCTGGGCCTTCAGCGCCGCGAGTCCGTCCGGCGTGAGGGTGAAGGGCGGCCGCCCGTTCGTCTTCGCGTGGACGTCGAGGAAGTGCCGGGCCAGCGGCTCGATGTCGCCGGGCCGCTCGCGCAGCGGGGGCAGCCACACGGGCACCACGTTGAGCCGGTAGAAGAGGTCCTCGCGGAAGCGCCCCTCCTTCACGCGCTCCTCCAGGGGCTGGTGCGTGGCCGCCACGAAGCGGACGTCCACCTTCACCGTCTGCGTGCCGCCCAGCCGCTCCAGCTCGCGCTCCTGGAGGACGCGCAGGAGCTTCACCTGCACGGCCGGGGAGATGTCGCCCACCTCGTCGAGGAACAGCGTGCCGCCGTGGGCCAGCTCCACGCGCCCGGGCTTGCGCGTGGCCGCGCCGGTGAAGGCGCCCTTCTCGTAGCCGAACAGCTCGCTCTCCAGCAGGGTGTCCGGCAGGGCCGCGCAGTGCAGCTTCACGAAGGGGCCGTCGCGCCGGGGACTGGCGTCGTGGACGGCCTTGGCCGCCAGCTCCTTGCCCGTGCCGGACTCGCCGCGCAGCAGCACCGTGGCGGTGCCGGCGGCCGCCTTCGCGAGCACGGCCTGCACGTCCGCCATGGCGGGGCTCTGGCCGATGAAGCCGCCGGTGGCCCGCGCCTGCTGGCGCCCGTCCTCGCGGTGCGCGCGCAGCAGGGCCTTGCGGACGGTGAAGAGAATCTCCTCCCGGTCGAAGGGCTTGAGCACGAAGTCCGCGGCGCCCGCCTTCATCGCCTCCACCGCCAGGGGGACCGTGCCGTGCGCGGTGAGCAGGATGACGGGGATGTCCGGCCAGCCGCGCGACACCTCCGCGAGCACCTGGAGGCCGTCCATGCCGGGCATCCGCACGTCGCTCACCACCACGTCCACCGGCTTGCTCGCCAGCAGGGCCAGCGCCTCCTGCCCGTCTCGCGCGGGATACGTCGTCAGGCCCGCCTGGGTGAGCAGCGCGCCCAGCACCTTGGCGACGGCCGGGTCGTCGTCGACCAGCAGCACCGTGCCCTTCAATGACTCGTTCACGCGGCGTCTCCAGCGTCTGCGCGGACCGGGCTCCCGTCGGCGGCGGGCAGATGCATCCGGACCACCGTACCGCGCCCTTCCCGGCTTGTCAGGAGCACCTCGCCGCCGTGCGCTTCCACCACGCGCTGGACGAAGGCGAGCCCCAGGCCGCTGCCCGTGGCCTTGGTGGTGTAGAAGTCGTCGAAGGCGCGCTCGCGCGTGCGGGCGTCCATCCCCTGGCCGGTGTCCTCCACCTCCAGGGCCACCCCCTCGCCGTCGTGCAGCGCGCGCACGGTGAGGGTGCCTCCGTCCGGCATGGCTTCGCAGGCGTTGCGCACCAGGTTCTCCAGCGCGTTGGCCAGCAGGTCCAGGTCGCCCGCGCAGGGCCGCAGGCCCGGGGCCAGCTCGCGGACGATGGTGACCTTGCCGGGGCTGGCGAAGGCCTGGAGCGACAGCACGCCCTCCACCAGCCGGTGCAGGTCCACTGGCTGCGGCAGGGGCTCCACGCGCGCCAGCCGCTGGTACGTGTCCACCACCCGGTCCAGCCGCTCCACCTGCTCCAGCAGCAGGTCCAGGAACTCGCCGTGCGCGTCCCAGGGCCGGCCGCGCGCGTGCTCCTCCTTGAGGTACTGCGCGGCGCCCTTCATCGCGGCGATGGGGTTCTTCAAATCGTGCGCCATCTGCGCGGAGAAGCGCCCCAGCGTGGCCAGCCGCTCCAGGCGCTCGCTGCGGCTGACGTAGGCGATGACGCCCCGGCGCGTCGCCGCCACCAGCGCGAACGTCACCGCCGTGGTGCACACGATGAGCGTGCCCGCCTGCGCGACGAAGAGCCGCACGACGGCGAGGTAGGCCAGCACGCCCAGCCCCGCGATGCCCGCCGCGTGCAACGCGAGCCGGGGCGCGCCCGGGTCGTCACCGAAGAGGCCGAAGCGCAAGGCCACGGTGGCCATCACCGGAAGGCCCAGCAGCGTGCCCACATGTCCCAGGCGCACCACCTCCAGGCCCAGCTCCGCCGCCAGCTCCGTCATCAGCAGGGCCACCACCAGCGTCAGCCCCAGCAGCACCAGCCCCGCGCGCGCCTGCTCATCCGGATGGCGCGCGCGCAGCACGTGCAGCCCCAGCAGCGCGAAGCCCCAGCCGAGGACGGGGATGCCGAGCGCGGCCACCACCAGCCCGAAGCGCAGCGTGAGCAGCTGCGCCTCCAGCGACGGCGCGCCCAGCGCCACCAGCATGGCGATGGCCAGCACGCCGAAGACGGCATAGGTGCCGTACATGGCCCAGGACAGGCTGCGGCGCCGGCCCACGAAGGCCAGGATGAAGTGCAGCGCGCAGGGCACCGTCATCAGACCCGCGGTGAAGCCCACCAGCCGCCAGCCGTCCTCGTCCGCGCGGACGAGCGCGAAGCCGGAGAAGTTCCACGTCGACAGGGCGATGGCCAGCAGCGACAGCGGCAGCGCCAGCGGGCTCTTGCCCACGCGCGCCAGGGCCAGGCCCGCCAGGGCGAGCTGGCCCGCGCAGGCCACCAGGTTGATCCACATCCCACCCGTCATGGGGGGAGACTAGAGCATGCCCAGCCGGCGCGCGTTGGCCGGCTCCACCGCCGCGGCCTCCCAGCGCCGCACCGCCTGCTCGCGCTCCGTCTCGGGGGCATCCGCGTAGTAGCCCAGCGTGTCGTGCAGCGCGCGGCTCAGCTCCTCGATGGCGGCCAGCCGCACGTCCAGCTCCCGGTGGCGCAGCGCGGAGACGAGCCAGTCCGCGCGGCGGCGGCTGCGGTTCTCCCCCCACCACGCCGACCACAGGCGCGCGTCGAGCCCCAGGGTGGCGCGCGTCACCTCGCGCAGCGCCTCCGCCGCGGCCTGGGCGCACATCTCGTCGTCGCCGCCGGTGAGGTGGATGAGACCTTCAATCGCGTCGCGGTCGTGCAGGGTGCCCAGGGCGCGCGCCGCCAGCGAGCGGCGCAGCGGGTCGCGGCTGTTCAGCTCCTGGCGCAGGTCGCGCAGGGCGGCGTCCAGCCGGGGCAGCTGCTTGAGCGCGGCGGCGGCCACGCGCGCGGCGCTGGAGATGTCCGGCTCCAGGTCGAACAGGCCCCGCAGCACCCCGTCCACCAGCTCCACGTAGGGCAGGTTGCCCGCGGTGAGCAGCGCGAAGTAGCGCGTGTCCGCGTCCTGCGAGTCCAGCAGCGGCGACACGGCCTGCGCGGCGGGGCGGCCCAGGCGGGACAGCGCGCCGGGAATGGGGCCCAGTTCGTCCGCCTCGGGCAGCTCCACCACCGGCAGCCGGCTCCACGCCGTGGGCCCGGGGAAGTGCTGCGCCAGCACGCGGGCGCTGGCCTCGGGCGAGCGGGCCAGCTCCGCCATGGCGTGGGCGCGCTGCGCGGCGTCCGGGCCCGTCAGGCGGCGCAGCAGCGGCGCGAAGTCCGGGGGCGGGCGCTCCTCCTGCGACTGGGGGCGCGGCGGCAGCGCGGCGGCGCGGCCCAGGTTGCCGGTGGCGCCGCGGCCGAAGAAGGGGCTCCAGCCCAGGCCGGCCACCACGGCCGGCGCGGGCGCGGGCGTGCTCGCCACCGGCAGGTCCACGTCGATGGTGAGCTCCACGTCGTCGGCCGCGCGCAGCTCCGATACGCGCTGCTTGCGGAAGAGGATGAGCTCCTGGAAGGCCGCCGGCAAATCCTGGCAGAACAGGATGTAGTCCGACAGGCGGCGCTGGCTGATGGGCCGCTGGCCACAGTCACCGTAGAGGATGGCCACCAGCCGGCCCTTCACCTCCACCGGGTACAGGAAGACGGTGCGCGGCGTCTGGCGCCCGAACAGCTCCAGGTAGTGCCGCGTGAGCGCGTCCGGGGGCAGCGGGCCCGCGTAGCTGCCGCGCGTGACGGCCACCGTGCGGAAGACGCTGCTCGCGTCGAGCGGGATGGACACCTGCGTGAGCGGCTCGCCCAGCATGCCGTCGCCGCGCGCCTCCAGGCCCGTGGCGCCGCCCCGCATCACCGCGAAGGCGGCGACATAGTCGAAGGTCCGCCGGCCGAAGCGCAGCGCGACGTCGATGAGGCGGTCGCGGTCCTTGGTGGCGTCCTTCAGCGCCGCGCGCGCCTGGGCCAGCGTCCAGTCCGGGACGTCAGGGCCCGCGCTGGCGGCCGAGGGACGGCGCTCTGGCGTGGTGGACGCGGCCGGCTTGGGCTGGGGCGCCGATGGGGCCTGCGTGGCGCCGGGGTTGGGGAAGACGAGGAACGCCGGCTCGCTGCGCGGAGGCGCCGCGGGCTTCGGCGGCGGTGTCACCGGCGTGGTGAACTGCGGCGCGGGCGGCGCTGCCGGAGGGGCGGCGGTGGGCGGCCAGACCTGCGGCGTCCCCGTGGCGGTGGGCGGCGCGGGCGGCCAGACCGGAGGAGGGGCCACGGGCTGCTGCGGTGAGGCCACCGCCGGCGGCTGCGCGGGGCCACGCGGCGTGGACGGCGCCCCCGGCGTACTGCCCTGGGCCGTGGCTCCGGCGCTCGTGGGCGTGAGGACGGGCGGGGCGCCGCCCGGTCCCGCGTGAGAGGCGGTCCCCTGGGGTTGCGGCGTGGGGCGCTGGGCCACGGTGGCGCCGTTGGGCGCCGCGCCCGGAGGCGCCGCGGGGGCGAAGGGCAACACCGGAATCTGCGCGGCCTGCGGGGGCGGGCGCTGCGCAGGACGCGCGGGCGCCTCGGCCGGCGGCATGTTCAGGCGCAGCGGCGCCCGGACGAAGGCGGGAGGCCCTGGCGGCGGCGGAAGCGGCTCGGGGGCGGCCGCGAGGGCCTCGGGCGGCGGCGGTGGTGGGCGCTGGGCGCTCGCGGGTGTCTCGGAGGGGGCGGCGGGCGCGCTCGGCGCGGCGCTCACCTCCAGCGGGAGGGGCTCCTCCGCGACGGAGCGGGCCAGGCGCTCCACCATGTCGACGCTGAGCGACACTTCCTCCGTGGTGGGGGGCGGCGGGGGCGGCAGGGCGGCCTGGGCCTCCGGGTCCAGCGCCGCCGCGAGCTTCGCGAAGCGCGGGGCCAGCGGCTGCCGGTAGATGGTGGCGACCCACTCGCGCACCCGGACCTCGGTGGCCACCCACAGCTCGATGGGCTTGCCGAGCAGGAAGCCGACCTCGTCGAGCTCCTTCTTCGGCACCGGGTAGCCGCAGGCGACGTGCAGCGTGTTGCCGTCGAGCGACAGCGGCACCACGCACAGGCGCTCGGCGATCTTGGGCGGGATGAAGGAGGCGACTTCGGGGTTCGGCTCGAAGTCCATCAGGTTCACCGGCATGAAGCCGGAGACCTCTCCGAGCATCGCGAGCACGTCCGGCTCGTTGACGAGCCCTTGCTCCAGCAACACGGAGTCCAGCTGCCCGCCCAGGGTCTGGTGCTGACGCAGCACCTCCCCCGCCTTCTCCTGCGTGAGAAGCATGCGTGAGACGAGGAACTGGGCGAGGCGGGCAGGCATGGAGGACGCGGCATCTTACGGCCGCGGCCGCAAGGCACAATGAGCCGGTGGTTCAGCTCGGTTGAACGACGAAGGTGGACGTCAGCTTGTCATGAAGCGTCTGCCCGCGCCGGTCGAAAAGCGCCATCCAGAAGCCGCCGAGGAAGAAGACGAAGGACACGCTGGCCAGCAGCGCGCGCAGGATGGCCCTTCCCGGCGCGGGGGCCAGGCCATGTGTGTCCACCAGCCGAAGTCCCAGGAGCAGTCGGCCAAGGGTCCGGCCATTCCAGAGGAAGGCGGCGACCGCGCAGTATACGAGCGCCAGGACCAGGACCAGGAAAAACCCCGGGACGAGGATGGTGTGGAGGGCGCGCAGCCACGCCACGAAGGCGTCGAGGCCCGTCAGCCCTGCTTCGGGCGCCTTCGTCCCCGTCACCGACGAGGCGAGGGTGATGTAGAGCGCGGCCACTCCCGCGATGGCCGCCGTGTCGACGGAGAAGGAGAGCAGCCTCCGCCACAGCGCGGCCGGGCGCGCGCGGACCTCCGTGGCGCCCGAGGCGGAGCTCACCTGGGACGGGGCCGCCTTGGCGGGTTCGGAGCGCGCCACACCCATGGACACCCCAGGGAGGAAGGGCTCCATCTGGGGCAGGCCGATGGATGGCGCCGCTGGCGCAGGCTGCGCCGAGGGCAACCCGGTGGGAGCCGCCTGTGCCATCTGGGGCAGGCCAGAGGGAGCCGCTTGCGCCATCTGGGGCAGGCCCGAGGGAGCCGCCTGCTCCATCCGGGGCAGTCCGGAGGGGGCCGCCTGTGCCACCTGGGGCAGGCCAGCGGGGGCCGCCTGTGCCACCTGGGGCAGTCCGGTGGGAGGCGCTTGCTCCATCCGGGGCAGTCCGGAGGGGGCCGCCTGCTCCATTCGGGGCAACCCTGCGGGAGGCGCCAGTGGGGCCACCGCGGGCTCCATGCGGGGCAGCCCGGCGGCCGCGGCGGGAGGTGCTGCCTGGGGAACGTTGACGGGCGCGATCGCGGGAGCGGCCAGTTGCGTCGGCGCTTGCGGACGTGGGGCCGAGGCCACCGGCGGCGTGCCGTAGGCGGGGGTCATCGGGGAGCCGGTCATCGGAGCTACGCGGGCGTGCGCGGCGTGTGGGACACCGGCCCCGGGCTGCGCGGCGCGAGGCATGGCCGCGCCCGGATGCTGAGCGTCAGAGCGAGGCATGGCGGCGCCCGGATGCTGCGCGTCGGCGCGAGGCATGGCAGCGCCCGGATGCAGAGCGTCGGCGCGAGGCGCGGGTTGCTGCGCGGCGCCAGCCGGTTGGGCAACGCGAGGCGCGGGCTGCTGCGCGGCGCCAGCCGGTTGGGCAACGCGAGGCGCGGGCTGCTGCGCGGCGCCAGCCGGTT
>Ga0182745_1000888_pt1 | contig 30591 bp, 29 predicted proteins | sample eDN3rd30CKraftBY_FD_128523 | JGI IMG/M metagenome (GOLD analysis project Ga0182745, IMG submission 128523) | Enriched backyard soil microbial communities from Emeryville, California, USA - eDNA 3rd pass 30_C Kraft BY (version 2) (version 2) | ecosystem: Environmental > Terrestrial > Soil >... | reverse complement strand
GAGGCCGCCGGCAAGCTGGGCAATTACGTCGATCTGGTGTTCGGTTATACGACGCTGAAGCTCGAAGGTCCGGAAGGCGGCAACATGTACCCCTGGGTGCCACGCCATACTGCCAACCTCGCCCTCAGCGGGCGGCTGCCGACACTGCCTTTCGTGCGTCTGGGTGTCAGCGGTCGTTGGCAGAGCCAGACCTCCAACTACGACGATTCCGGCATCGCCCTGATCCACCAGGGTGCCTACAGTACGCTCAACCTGTTCGGCGAATGGAGCGTCAACGACAAACTTTCATTGCGCGCCAACGTCAACAATCTGACTGACGAAAAATATCTCAGCAGCCTCTACTACGTCGGGTTCTACGGCGCACCGCGCAACTACACGCTCAATCTGAACTGGCGGTTCTGACGAAAAACGGATGAGCCGCCCGATACGGCGGCTCATCCTCTACCTTCTTTGCTCTCTGGCCGCGCCAGGTCTCGCCTGACCCGTGTGCAGCGATCGCGGCCACGCGCCAGCGTGGCGGCGCCGTGTCCTTATCCCTACTGCAACATCCCTTTCGATCGACCCTGCCGCAGCACGCCGACGACCACGCCTTCGATGGTCAGCGACTGCTCCTTGAGATCGACCCGGATGGGCTCGAAATCACTGTTCTCCGGCAGCAGCCACACCACTTTGCCTTCCTGCTTGTAACGCTTCACCGTGACCTCGTCGTCCAGGCGGGCCACCACGACCTGGCGGCTGCGGACGTCCGGCGTGCGATGCACCGCAACCAGGTCGCCGTCGAGGATGCCGATGTCCTTCATCGACATGCCACGCACCTTCAGCAGGTAATGCGCCTTGGGCTGGAAGATCTTCGGATCGATCTGATAACGCGCCTCGATGTGCTCCTCCGCGAGGATGGGCCTGCCCGCTGCAACTCGACCAATCAGGGGCAGACCCATTTGCTCGCGAAGTGAGTCCTTGAGCTGGATGCCACGCGACGCCCCGGGAATCAGATCGATGGCGCCCTTGCGCTGCAGGGCACGCAAGTGTTCCTCCGCCGCATTGGGCGACTTGAAACCGAAGGCCTCGGCGATCTCCGCCCGGGTCGGCGGCATGCCGGAGTCCGCCACCGATTCCTGGATGAGCTTGAGAATCTCGCGTTGGCGCGGCGTGAGCTCTGACATGAGTGGATCCTGTATGGATGGTCAGTGACTGTCTTTATATACAGTCACGAGGATCATTGCAATGCCCTGCCATCGTCGTCGAGGCCGACGCTCGGGAAATCCATGTGAGAGGTGCATCACGCTTTACGTCGAGGTGGTTGCGCTTGAATTGAACAACGGCTTTACAGAAGCTCGTCGATCGGACCGCCTGTCTTCAGCCATTTGCCGCTGGTCGGCAGAGCCGATGAATTCGAACATTGCTTCCTATAGTGCGCTCCCATGCAAGGAACCCCAGACATGCGCCCAGGCCCGTCCAGAGCCGCCGGCTTCACGCTCCTTGAACTGATGCTCACGCTCGCCGTGGCCGCAGTACTGGCCGCGGTCGCAATCCCGAACATGCGCGATTTCATTCGTAACAACCGCCTGTCGGCCGCCGCGAACGATCTGTTGCGTTCCACCCAGATCGCCCGCTCGGAGGCGATCAAACGGCAAAGCAGCGTCGTCGTGTGCGCGTCCACGGATCCACTGGATGCTGCGCCGACGTGCAGTTACGGATCGTTCAGCGGCTGGGTCGTTTTTCAGGACACCAATGGCAACTGGGCCCTGGATGCCGGCGAGCCGCTGGTCGAACAACATCATCTGCTGGATACGTCCGTCAGCGTCGTCAACGACAACGACGGCATTCTCAGTTACGCACCGTCGGGATTCGCCAATCCCGCAGGCACCAAGACCCCATCACGCAACATCGTGATCTGTGATGTCCGCGGCAACACCAAGCTCGGTGATAACTCTGCGGCGCGTGCAGTGCTCATAACGGCCACGGGTAGATCGAGAGTGACGAAAGTGTTCACCGAAATCGGTACGGCGATTTCGAGCACGGGTGCCTGCCCATGACGAAATCAACAACCCGCATCGTCCGCCGGCAGCTGCGCGGCTTCAGCATGGTGGAAGTTCTCGTCGCCCTGGTGGTGCTCGGCGTCGGGATGCTCGGGATTGCGAGTCTGTACGTGGTCACGCTTCGCTCCAGCGGCAGTGCCATTTCTCGCATGCAGGCAGTAAATCTCGCCAGCGACTTGGGTGACCGCATCCGAGCCAACCGCATGGGTCGCGACGCCTACGCCGGGGCTGCTGCCGAAAGCGGCGATGCCTGCGTAGGCAGCACTGCAGCCTGCACCCCGGCGCAAATGGCCGCTCACGATCTGTTCGTATGGCAACAGCAGATCGCCGCGGCCTTGCCGGGAACGCCCAGCGGCCAGGTCATCGTCGACAACAGCACCAACCCCCGCACGTACCGGATCATCGTGAGCTGGTCGGAGCCCGACGAGCCGCCGCTCAGCTACGAAATGAGACTGCAGATATGACGCGCGTCATGCCAATTCCCCACCGTGCTGGGCAGCACGGCCTGAGCCTGATCGAGCTGCTGGTGGCAATCACCATCGGCGCGCTACTCATCTTTGGTGCGACGCAGGTGTACGTAGACAGCCGCAACACCTATGAAATCAACGAGACTGCTGCGCGCCTGCAGGAAACCGCGCGCTATGCCATCGGCGTGCTGGAACCGGATATCCGCATGTCCAATTACTGGGGACTGGTCAAAGGCGCCGGCGTCGTGACCGAGCAGGCAACGCAGGTCGAAGCATCCGGCGGCGGACCGGACACTTGCGGAACCAACTACGCGCGGGACTTACTCAACAATCTCGAAGCGACGAACAACACCTATTCGCTTGCCTGCACCGCTTACGGCGCCGGTGCAGTCGCGTCCGCCGATACGCTGACCGTACGGCGCGCTGCAACCACGATAACCAGCGCCACCAACGGCAAGCTGCAGATCTGCTCGACCCGCATGATGGGTCGTTTGTTCAGCGATGGCGGCACCTGCACCGCCGCTCCGGCCGGGCAGGTCAACGATCTCATCGTCAACGCTTATTACATCGACCGTGACTCGGTACAGCAAGCCGGCGTACCGGCATTACGCCGCTGGTCCCTGATCACCGGACCGTCCTTCGATTCGCAGGAGATCATTCCAGGCGTCGAGGACCTGCAGGTGCAGTTTGGCGTCGACACCACGGGAACCAGCGGAACCGCCACCCGCTATGTCGATCCAGAAGCATTGCCGGCTGGAGCCCAGGTGGTCGCAGTGCGCCTGTGGCTGCTGGTACGCGCCGAAAATCCTGAAGTTGGATTCGTGGACGGCAGAGTCTACGAATACGCAGACCGCGTCAGCGAAGACAACGGCAACTGCACCGTCAGCGACCTGAACGCCTCTGGCGCCGCGACGTGCGCCTACAAGCCGGCGGATGGCTTCAGAAGGCTGCTGGTCTCCCGCACCATCCAGATCCGCAACGCCCTGGGCACCTGAGCAATCGCCATGATCGGTCACATCGGAACTCGACACTCGCAGCGCGGCGCGGCATTGGTCGTTGGCTTGCTGTTGCTGCTGGTCCTGACCCTGCTTGCCATCTCCGGCATGAACACCGCCAGCCTCGAGCTGGTGATGGCGGGCAACACTCAGTACAGCCAGAACGCATTCCAGGCCGCCGAAGCCGGTATCGAGCGCTCCCTCATCAACGGAGCTTTCAATCCGGGCAGCGGCGCGGAAGGCCCCACCACCGTAACGTTGACCAGCTCGGATGCATTCACCGCGACGATCACGCCAGCATTGGGAGGCGCTGCCCAGCCGGCCCTGTGGGGATCGAGCTGGGACAGCTTTTCGACCTACCACTTTGAAATACGCAGCGCCGGCACCTCGGCGCGCAATGCCCAGGCAACGAATTTCCAGGGCGTTGCCATCATTGCGCCGGCCGATTCGACCGTAACACCGACCGGCTCGACGACTGCACTGCAATGATGCGCCACCCACATCGAATTCGGCACAGAGGAATCCCCATGCCCCGCCTCTCCCATCGAGCTCTTGGCCTGGCAAGCACATTGCTGGTCGTCGCTGCAGGCTCGACTGCCAGAGCCGACGACACCGAGATCTTCTTCACCGAGACCAAGAGCGGCGGCGACGCCAACCTGATGCTGATCCTGGATACCTCAGGCAGCATGGGCGACACGGCGACCAGCTCGCCGCAGCCGTACGACTCGACTCTGAGCTACTCGCTCAATGGCACCGGCTCGGGAAAGAACGATACTGACAAGTGTCAGAAGGGTCGCATCTACTACCGGCCGAACGATCCGCTCAATGCGACTCCACCGACCTCCTGCTCCGGCCTGTCCTACATCACGTACGACATGGCCTCACCCAGTGGGAGCGACAACAAGTGCAAGGCCAGCCAGTCGGCGCTTAATTACGGCTCGGGGTACGCCGGCAGAGCCGGCTTCTATCGGGACTTCTTCATTCGTTGGGGCGGCAGCGGCAGCAACCGCAGTTGGAATGCCACGCTGAGCGTCTCCAACAATCCGGCCAGCGTGGAGTGCAAAAGCGACGCCGGCAGCGACGGCAATCTGAGCTCATCCAACCCCTACCCGCGGCCCGGCCCGACCAACGACAGCTCCGGACGCTGGGGTAGCGCCGGACAGCAATGGTGGAGTACCACCAATGTCGGCAAGGAATACATCCTGTGGAGTGCCAATTACATCGCCTACTCGAAGATTGCACCCGCGACCACTCAGACGCGCATGGAAGTCGTGAAGGAAGCAGCGACCAATCTCCTCAATGACCTGACGAGCATGAACGTCGGTCTGATGCGCTACGACGCCGCCGGCCACGGCGGCATGGTGCTCGCCGCTGCCAAGCCGATCGACGAAGGCACCAACCGTGCCGATCTGATCGCCCTGGTCAACGATCTCAAGGAAGGCGGCTATACACCTCTGACGGAAACGCTGTTCGAGGCGTATCGCTATTTCTCGGGCGGAGCGGTCGGCTACGGCAACAACTCGAAGGCCTGCAGCGTAAGTTCCAACAGCACTTGCCCCACCAATTCGCAAGTCAACTCCAAGAGCGTCGCGGCAGCGCGCTTTCCTGCAACCGTGACGGGCTCGAACTACGACAGTCCGGCCGATGCCAGCTGCCAGAACAATTACATCGTCTTCCTGACCGACGGCTTGCCCAACAGCGACAACGAGTCGGACTCGGACATCGGGAAACTGGAAGGCGCAACCTGCGATGCCGCGGGTCCGCCTCGGGTCGGAACCTCCGACTCCACCGGCAAATGCTTGAGCGCCTTGACCAAGCACATGTATGAGCACGACCTGCGCGGCTCGGTCGAGGGCATCCAGAATGCCAAGACCTACTTCATCGGCTTCGGCGACGACTTCGCCGGCGGCCTGGGCGCTGCGTTCGATTACCTGACCCGAGGGGCCGAACTCGGCGGCGGCAAGGCATTCCAGGCGAACAGCATGGCGCAGCTGGAAGGTGCCTTCAATTCGATCGTCAGCGACGTTGTCGACACCAATACCACTTTTACTTCGCCAACCGTGGCCGTCAACGCGTTCAATCGTACCCAGACCCTCCGCGATCTATACGTTTCGGTGTTCCAGCCGAGTCTGAACCGTCACTGGCCGGGGAATCTCAAGAAGTACTCGGTCAACAACGGCATCATCCGCGATCAGAACGACAATGCTGCCGTCGATCCGAACACCGGCTTCTTCAAGCCAAACGCCAGAAGTTTATGGTCGAGTGTCACCGACGGCTATGACGTGGCAAAGGGTGGCGCAGCCTCCCAGCTCCCTGGCCCGGCATCGCGCAAGGTGTACACGCACATCGGCGCCAACCCCACGACTGGCATGATCGATCTGACCAGCAGCGACTTCGACACCAGCAACACAGACTTGACCGATGCCCTGCTCGGCACCAGCGGCGGCAATCCGACCCGCGAGGATCTGATCAACTGGGCGCTCGGCCAGGACGTGCGGGACGTCGACCCGGTCAATGGCAACAACACCGAAACCCGGCACGTGATGGGCGACCCCATTCACGCACAGCCCGTCGTGGTCATTTACGGCGGAACGACCAGCACGCCGAATCTCGATGATGCCGTCATCTACCTTCCCACCAACGACGGCTTCCTGCACGCCATCGATACCGTCACGGGCCAGGAACTGTGGGCATTCATACCGCAGGAAGTGATTCCGCAGTTGAATGGCCTTTACCAGAACCAGACGACCACCACCAAGCAATACGCGCTGGACGGCGAAATCCGGGTCCTCAAATACGACGTCAATGCAGACGGTATCGTGGACCCCGCCGCCGGGGATCGCGTGATCCTGTATTTCGGCCAGGGTCGCGGCGGCAGTACTTATTACGCGCTGGATGTCACCGCCAAGAACACGCCCAAGTTCATGTGGTCCATCGGGCCGTCGGTGCTGACCGGCATCGGGCAGGCTTGGTCGACACCCGTGGTCACACGAATCAACGTCAACGGCACGACACAAAACAGCCAGAAGCTGGTGCTGGTGATCGGCGGCGGCTACGACGGCGGTGAGGACGGAGCGTTCTATGTGCCCAGCGCCGCTTCGGGCAATCGCCTCTACATGGTCGATGCGCTCCGGGGGACGCTGCTATGGTCGGCGGGCCCGTCCGGCTCCAATGCCAACCTCAAGCTCGAGCGCATGGACCACAGCATTCCAAGCAGTGTCGTTGTCATGGACACGAACCAGGACGGCTATGCGGACCGCATGTACGTAGGCGACATGGCGGCACAACTGTGGCGCTTCGACATCACCAACGGCAACAATGCCGGCTCGCTGGTCGCCGGTGGGGTCATCGCTTCGCTGGGCACCCGGGATGACGGCACGCACACGGAAGAAGAGGCTCGGCGCTTCTACGTCGCACCTGACGTGGCCGCCGTCCGCCTGCCCGGTCACCTGCCGTTCTTCTCCATCGCCATCGGCTCCGGCTATCGCGGCCACCCCCTGAACAAGGTCAACCAGGACCGCTTCTATGCGCTGCGTGATCTGAAGCCGTTCACCACCATGACCCAGGCCCAGTACGACGACCTGACGCCGATCAAGGATTCGGACCTGCAGGACATTACGACTGACGTCACGCCGACCATTCCTGCCAGCTCGGTGGGCTGGAAGTTGCTGTTGAACCGGCCGGGCGGCTGGCAGGGCGAAAAAGTGCTCTCTGCCGCCAGCACCTTCGACAACATGATCTTCTTCACGACCTATCGGCCGTCGGTGTCGGCGACCAATGCCTGCACTTCCAATTCTGCCGGCACCGGCTCGAATCGGGCCTACGTGGTCAATGCCTTCGATGGCTCGCCTGTGCCTCCCCGACGCGATTCGGAGACCGGCGAGGACGGCGAAACGGGCAACGGCGGTGACGGCGACGAGCTGAGTCCAGAGGACCGCTATGCAGAGCTGCGACAGGGCGGTATCGCGCCGGAAATCTCCTTCCTGTTCCCCGAGCCGAACAAGATAGCGTGCCTGTCGGGGGTGGAGGTGCTGGGCGCCTGCACCAACTTCAACAGCCGAGTCAAAACCTACTGGCGCGATTCCAATGCGAACTAACCTGCATCGAGGCGGTCGTCGCCCGGACTCCGGAAGTCTTCGGGCGATGCAACGCCGACGGAGCAAGCTCATGCTCAATCACCCGCGTATGCGTGGCATGACACTCATCGAGCTGATGACCGTCATTGTCGTGGTGGCAATCCTTGGCAGTATCGCGGTCAGCAGCTATCGCAGTTACCTGATCAGAACACATCGTACGGAAGCGCGCATGGTGCTGCTGCGACTGCAGGCCGCGCAGGAGAAGTTCTTTCTGCAAAACAACCGCTACGCGGACACCAGTCAATTGTCCACGGCTCCTCCCGCTGGCCTTGGCATACCGACGACCACGCCGAACGGGAATTACTCGATCTCCATCGAAAACCATTCGGCTACCACCTATAGGGCAGTAGCCACGGCAACGGGGGGACAGACTGCCGACAAAGTGGCCTGTCAGGTTCTGAAGATCGATCAAAGCGGCGCCCGAGATCCGCAGGACGATTCCGGTTGCTGGAAGTAACAGCCCCGCGCGTCGACTGTCGCTGTGTCCCGACGCCTCAGCGACACACGCTTTATCGCACCGCTTCGATCTAGTATTCTGCCGCCTCGGCTCGGCCCAAGCAGCTTTTACAGAATAAAAGGCTTCTGAGGCGATATCCAAAGGAACAAGCCATAACTCCGATGGATTAAGAGGCGTGAATTTTCGCTCTGGTCCTTATTTTTGTTCGACCCAGTAGAAGGGGAAAGAAGTCATGAAGAACACCATCTCCACCACGCTGAAGGCTGGCGTTGCCGCCCTCGTCCTCGTTGCTGCAAGCGGCTGCGTGTCGCAGAAGTACGTCGACGAAGTGAAGGCGACGGCCGAAAAGGCTGTGCAGGACGCCGCGGCCGCCAAGTCGGCTGCTGACGCCGCTGCCAGCGCGGCCCAGTCGGCCAAGTCCTCGGCTGACAGCGCCCAGAGCGCCGCCAACCAGGCTCTGCAGGCTGCCCAGGCCAGCCAGGCCTGCTGTGACGCCACCAACGAGAAGATCGATCGCGCCTTCAAGAAGTCCGTGTCGAAGTAATTCGCCGAACTTTTCGATCGATACAGGAAACGCCGCGAGCAATCGCGGCGTTTTCTTTTTGGGCGATCCAATCAGGACCGGAAGGTTGGCGCAAGCAGCCGCGGCATTGCCGATAGGTGGACTGCTGCAAATTGCAGCTTTTTTCTTTAGCGACAGCCGCGAACCGTCACGGCGTGCAGGTCTCGGCGGCAACGAAGGCGGACCCCACAGCCTCAGTCATGGACTAACTCGGTGGAAAGGATGACCTCGTACCGCGGGGTCCGCGCACAGCAGTCTACCAAGCACGCAGGCGCGCCCGGCAAGGATGCAATCACTCGAGGAGGGATTTCGTTCGCGGGTTGCTACGGGGTCGAACCGACCAGCTGCGAGGCGGGCGCCCCCAGCATCACGGACTCGGGAATGCCGGTGGCCTGGGAGAACGCCTGCTCGGCCTTGGCCCAATCGATGGCCACCACCCGATCCTGCGTCGCCGAGACCAGCGCCCGGGTGATCTGCGTCAGGCTGTGCTCGCCCTCGGCGCCTTCCAGCGGAGCGTGGACCTCGATGTACAGGTCCTCGCCCTTCCAGCCCATCTTGTATGGCTGATGGATGATGCGCACTGGCGTATTCACCGCGACCACCTTGAAGAATCGCTCGATGTCTTCCGGGAACATGCGGATGCAACCGTGCGTCACCTGCATGCCGACGCCGGCGGGATTGTTGGTGCCATGGATCAGATAAGCACCACCCGGGATGGCCAGGCGCATGGCGTATTGACCGAGCGGATTGTCCGGGCCCGGCGGCACTGCCCGGGGCAGCGGCCGGCCTTCGGCGGCATGCTCCCTGCGCACCGACTCAGGCGGATACCAGATCGGCTTGGCGCGCTTGTCGACGATGCGAGTGAGGCCCAGCGGGGTCTTCCAGTCCATCCTGCCGACGCTGACCGGATAGGTGGAGACGGTCGGTGGTTCGCCCGCCTTGGCCGGTGGGAAGTAATACAGCCGGTGTTCGGCGAGGCTGACCACGATCCCTTCGCGAGGCGCATCCGGAAGGATGTAGCGCGACGGGATGACGACTTCGGTGCCCTCGCCGGGCAGCCACGGATCGACGCCCGGATTGGCGGCGACGATCTCTTCGTAGCCGACGCCATAACGGCGCCCCAGTTCGAGGAACGTATCCTCGTACTTGGCGGTGACGCGCTGGATCTCACCCAGCACCGTGTCGGTGCCTTCCGGAAGCGGATAGGTAGCGGCCCCTGCGGCAGCCGATGCGAAGGTTGCGCTCAGGGCCAGCGCGGACAGGAACCAGGACCGTGGTGCACTAGGAACCATGTGGCGAAGTCTAGCAGTAAAACAACACAGGCAGCGACGCGCCGCGAGAGTTCAATTCGCCTGCGCCCGCAGTAGATTGCTGATCTGAGTCGGCACGCCCTTCTGCGCTTCGATCTGCGCCACGCGGATGGCATTGCCGAACGACAACACGTCGGCACTGCCGTGGCTTTTGATCACCACGCCGGCCAGCCCGACCATGCTGGCACCGTTATAGGTTCGCGGATCGAACTCACGTCGCAACGATCTGAGTGCTGGCCATGACGCGAGTGCGCCCAGGTAACGCAGGGGATTGCGCGTGTACTCTGCCTTGATCGCACTGACCACCATGTTGGCCAGGCCCTCGATGGACTTGAGCGCCACGTTGCCGGTGAAACCATCGGTGACGATGACGTCGACCTCGCCGGAGAAGATGTCGTCGCCCTCGACGAAGCCGATGTAGTTCAGCTTGCTGGCGCTCAGGAGCCGGGCGGCCTCCTGTACCACGCCGTCGCCTTTCATCTCTTCCTCGCCGATGTTGAGAATGCCCACGCGGGGACTGGCGATGCCGTGCATGTCGGCGGCCACTACCGATCCCATCACTGCGAACTGGAACAGGTGCTCGGCGGTGCACTCGGCATTGGCGCCCAGGTCGAGCATGTGCGTGTGACCATGTCGGGCACGGATGCGCGAAATGATGGCTGGCCGGTCGATACCCTCGACGGTCTTCAGGACGAAGCGCGCCGTCGCCATGAGAGCGCCGGTGTTGCCGGCACTGACGCAGGCGTCGGCCTCACCTGCTTTCACCAGGTCGATGGCGACGCGCATGGACGAGTCTTTCTTCTTGCGCAGGGCATCCTGCGGCTTCTCGTCCATCGTGACGACCTGCGAGGCCCCACGAACCGCGAGGCGCTCCCCGAACACCTGTGCGCCACCCTTGAGCTGCGCCTGGATGGCATCGGCCAAGCCGACCAGCACGATACGCAGCTGCGGATCGCGGGCAAGCGCGTCCACGGCGGCGGGCACGGTCACGGCGGGCCCGTGATCGCCCCCCATCGCGTCTACCGCGATCCTGATCGGTCGACTGGTTGCCAAGGGAACTGGCGTGGCAGTAAGCGCCGCCACTCGGGCAGCGCGAGCCAGGCTTACTCAGCGTCGGGCTTGTTGCGGCTCGCAATGACTTTCTTGCCGCGATAGAAGCCATCCGGCGTGATGCGATGACGCGAGTGCGTCTCGCCCGAGGTGGCGTCCACCGACACCGCCGGCTTGCTCAGGCCGTCGTGCGAACGACGCATGCCGCGGGTAGAGGGGGTCTTTCGGCTTTTCTGAACTGGCATGACTGCATCTCTCCAAACATCGATCGATACGCGTTGATCCGCGCGCCGCGCCTCATTGCTTGCGCAGCAGGTCTCGCAGATTCCCAAAAGGTCGTTGCCGGGTTTCCTCGTCGCTGCGCTCTTCCGGCGCGGCGACGCCCGCTTCGCTACATTCTTCCGATTCGTGCCGGGGCACCAGCGGCAGCGCCAGCAGCGCCTGATCTTCGGTCAGCGCCAGCAGGTCGAACCGCGCCGGATCGGCCAGGATCGCTTCGTATCCGCCCGGCTCCTGATCCAGCTCCGCCTCATTCTGCGTCACCAGGACCTGGAACTGCTCCTGCAGCGGCATCGCCACCGGCCGCATGCAGCGCTGGCAGATCAGCACCACCGCACCGTTCAACTCCCCGTCGATGGCCACCCGGCCTTCGAACTCGGAGAACTGGAACTGCACCGTCAGCTTCGATCCGTCCCGCGCGCCCGCATCACGCAGACGCGGCAGATCCGCTGCAGTGAAAGTTCGCTCGACCGTGGTTCCCGCGCGCGCCGCAATCGTTGCGTCGATACGATGGCCGGCAGCATTGCCGGGCTTGACGCCCTGGGGTCGCGACATGGGGCGCGTATACTAGCGGCGACCCCTCAGGCTGTCAAAAGAAAAAGACCGATAAATGCTTGTTTTTCAATGCCTGTTTCGCTTTCAGTCCGGAGCCCGAGCCGCATGAGCTTTGCCGCCCCCGCCACCAGCCCCAAACTGGTGCTGGCTTCCACGTCCCAGTACCGCCGCCAGCTGCTCGAGCGCCTCGGCCAGCGCTTCACCGTGGCCGCCCCCGACACCGATGAATCTCCCCTGCCCGGCGAAACCCCGGTGGACCTGGTGAACCGGCTGGCACGGGCCAAGGCCGAGGCTGTGGCCAGGCGTCATCCGCACAGCATCGTGATCGGTTCGGACCAGCTATCGCTGTTCGGCCGGGAGATCGTCGGCAAGCCGGGCAACCCCGAACGGTGCGTGGCGCAGCTGAAGTCCTTCAGCGGCCAGCGCCTGGCCTTCCACACGGCGGTGCACGTCATCCAGTCCGAGACCGGCGCCAACGAGAGCCACCTGGACATCACCACCGTGCAGTTCCGCAAGCTCTCCGACGCGGAGATCGAGCGGTACGTGGCGCGCGAACGGCCGGTCAATTGCGCCGGCGGCTTCAAAGCCGAGGGACTGGGCATCAGCCTGTTCGAGCGGATCGAGTCGCAGGACCCGACTGCATTGATCGGCTTGCCACTGATCTGGCTGTCGGCCGCCCTGCGGCGTGCAGGCTTGCAGTTGCCGTAAGCACCGCGGCAACGCGCTTCAGTACTTCTCGGCCAGCCGGTCCAGCAGTGACTGCAGCTCTTCTGGCAGCGGCGCGCTCACAGTGAAGGGCTCGTGCGAGCCCGGACGCTCGAATGACAGCGAATGCGCGTGCAGGAACATCCGGCTCAAGCCGAAAGGCTTGAGCAGAGCATCGCGCTCGCGGTCGCCGTATTTTTCATCGCCCGCCACCGGATGCCCGGCGTGCGCCGCGTGAACGCGGATCTGATGCGTGCGGCCGGTGCCCAGGCTGATATCCAGCAACGTCGCCAGCTTCGCGAAATTCCGCACCGGCTTGAACGTCGTCACTGCCTCCTGCCCTTCCGGATGAACGCGCACCACCCGCTCGCCACCCTGCCTCAGATTGGTCTTCAGTGGCAGATCGATGGTCTTGGTGCCAAATGGCCATCGCCCGCAAACCAGCGCGAAATAGCGTTTCTCCATCTCGCGCTCGCGTAATGCCGCGTGCAGCTCGCGCAAGGCGGCACGGCGCTTTGCGATCAGCAGGCAGCCACTGGTATCGCGGTCCAGCCGATGCACCAGCTCCAGCTCCTTCAGCTCCGGGCGCAACGCCCGCAACGTCTCGATCACGCCGAAACTGAGGCCGCTGCCGCCATGTACGGCTACGCCCGCGGGCTTGTTCACCACGATCAGGTCGCGATCCTCGTGAATCACCGCGGCTGCAACGAAGTCACGCAGCGACTTGGAAGGCGCCTTGGTCTGCTCGCGCGGCTGGAGACGAACCGGCGGCACGCGAACCCGGTCGCCCTGCACCAGCCGGTAGTCCGGGCCGACCCGCTTGCTGTTAACCCGCACCTCGCCGCTGCGCAGGATGCGGTAGACCAGGCTGCGCGGCGCGTCCTTCAGGACTCGCAGCAGGAAATTGTCGATGCGCTGTCCGGCATCGCCCTCCCCGGCCTGCACATGGGCCACCTTGGCCGCCTGCGGCCCGGGGTCCCGCGCCGGGGCGGATGGGGCTGGGGCGGTCGGATCGTGAGCACGTCTGGGCATTTCGAGAAATCGCTGTGAATCGCGTGTAAGCCATTGATTGAAAAAAGATGGCCTGTTATATTCCGCGGCGATTTTCCGCTGCGGTTGGCGACAATTCCAATCGCAAGCACCAACGCGGTGCCCCAAGGCCATGCCGAAAAGCGCCGCATCTTAGTTGGTTCTGCGGGGATCTGCTTAAGCCGAGATTCCGTTGGACGATGTTCGTGCCGGTCGTTGGAGCTCATCTCCGACTGGCGCGTGCCGCCGGCGGCGAGGATCAGGATTCCGTTCCGGTCAGCGCCTGCCACGGCTTCGAGGGTCGTCGAGTGGATTGTCTGCCGGCGGATTCCCACCAGAGCCATCGCTCCGGCCGCGCGAACGCTGATGCTGAAGCCTGCAACTCGGGTCTTCAGATCAACGCTCAACGCCCAGGAGCGGGCCCACAGTGGCAGGATTAAAACAAAGCGCGACGCGAAGCCAAGCGCCGGTAATCTCGGATGAACTCACTTTCCGATCAATCCTTTGCTCCTGCGCTGGCGTCCGCCTGGCGTGATCGCACGGCCCTTGAATACTCAGAAGGGTCTCATGAAGCGAATGCTCGTCAATGCAACTCAGGAAGAGGAGTTGCGCGTCGCCCTGGTTGATGGACAAAGAATCTACGATCTCGACGTCGAAGTACCTTCCAAAGAACAGAAGAAATCCAACGTTTACAAAGGACGCATCACCCGCGTCGAACCCAGCCTCGAAGCCTGTTTCGTCGACTATGGCGCCGAGCGTCATGGCTTTCTGCCGCTGAAGGAAGTCTCCAAGGAATACTTCAAGGCGCAGCCGGCTTCCGGCAACCGCCTCAACATCCGCGAACTGCTGGACGAAGGCCAGGAGCTGCTGGTCCAGGTCGAAAAGGAAGAGCGCGGCAACAAGGGCGCCGCCCTTACCACGTTCATCAGTCTCGCCGGCCGTTTCCTGGTGCTGATGCCGAACAATGCCCGCGCTGGCGGCGTCTCCCGCCGCATCGAGGGTGAAGATCGCGAACAGCTGCGCGAAGCGCTCGACCACGTCCAGATTCCCGACGGCATGGGCGCCATCGTCCGCACTGCCGGCGTCGGTCGGTCGGCTGAAGAGCTGCAGTGGGACCTGGACAACCTCAAGGAAGTCTGGACCGCCATCTCGCAGGCCTCCGAAGGCCGCGCCGCGCCCTTCCTGATCTACCAGGAATCCAAGGCCATCATCCGCGCCCTGCGCGACTATCTGGCTGACGACATCGGCGAGATCCTGGTGGACAACCAGGAGATCTTCAACGAGGCGCAGCAGTACATGCAGCGCTTCATGCCGGCCAGCCTGCGCAAGCTCAAGTTCTACGAAGACTCGGTGCCGCTGTTCACCCGCTTCCAGATCGAGAACCAGATCGAGTCGGCGCACTCGCACAAGGTCAACCTGCCCTCCGGCGGCTCCATCGTCATCGACCCGACCGAAGCGCTGGTGTCGATCGACATCAACTCCGCCCGCGCCACCCGCGGCACGGACATCGAGACCACCGCGCTCAACACCAACCTCGAAGCCGCCGACGAAATCGCCCGCCAGCTGCGCCTGCGCGACCTGGGCGGCCTGATCGTCATCGACTTCATCGACATGGAGTCGCAGAAGAATCAGCGCGCCGTCGAAGACCGCATCCGTGAAGCGGTGCGGCAGGACCGCGCCCGCATCCAGTTCGGACGCATTTCGCGCTTCGGCCTGCTGGAGCTGTCGCGGCAACGCCTGCGGCCCTCCATCGGTGAAGCGGCGAACATCACCTGCCCGCGCTGCAACGGCATGGGGACGATCCGTGGCGTCGAATCGTTGGCGCTGGCGCTGCTGCGCCTGATCGGCGAGGAGGCCCGCAAGGACCGCACGGTCAAGGTGATCGCGCAGCTGCCGGTCGAGGTCGCCACCTACCTCATGAACGAAAAGCGCGAATGGCTCAACAACATCGAAGCCAAGAGCAGCGCGCAGATCGTGCTGGTGCCCAACAAGTACATCGATACGCCCGCATACGACATCCGCCGCGTGCGCGATGACGAGGCGCAGTTACCGGAGAACAACGGCGTCAGCCACCAGATTCCGGTAGTCCCGATCGTCACTGCCCAGGAGATCGTTGCGCGCGACAAGCCAGACGCCCCTGCGCCAGCCGTGGTGACAGCCTCGCTGCCGAGCATTCCCGCTCCCGCCAGCATCACCATCGAAGCGCAGCCTGCCGCGCCGGCTCCGGTCGAGCAGATTGGAATCTTCGTGCGCCTGTGGCGCTTCCTGTTCGGCGGTGCCGGCAAGCCGGCCGAGCCTGAGAAGGCACCGGCAACTCGCAGCTCGCGGGACAGCCAGCGTCGCGATCGGCACGAAGGCCGTCACGGACGCGACCGAGATCGTCGTGGCCGCGAAGGCCGAGATCGCGGCGGTGCCCGTCACGACCAGAAGGATCGTGCATCGGCAGATGCGCGCCGCGACTCGCAACAGCAGCGGCAGGATCGCAAGCCACGCGAACACGCAGCCGAAACGCGCTCCGAATCTCATCCGCGCTCTCAACAGCCGGCCAACCGCCCACAGCAGCAGACGCAGGCCCAGCAGCAGCCGCAAAGCCAGCAGCCGCGCCCTGAACAGCAGGCCGCTCGTCCGGAACGTGCAGAACGTGCGGAAGCTGCTGGGGACGCGCAACGAGGTGAACGCGGTGAGCGAGGTGGTCGAGGCCGTCGTGGGCGTCGCCGCCGCGGTGGTCGCGGTCGTGGTGAGGACGGTGCTCCGGCGGCTGCCGGCGGCAACGCATCCCCGGACTCGGGCGATCACGCTCACGCAGAGTCGTCGCACTCGCCGGCCACAGCACGCGAACACGCGGCGCCACAGCCCGAGGCACAGCGTAGCTTCGATCTGCCGGCTGCGGCCGCACCAACTGCGTCCGCACCCGCTGCAGCCGCGCCGCCTGCATCTGCACCGCCTGCTCCCGCGCCGACGGCTCCTGCAAACGAATCCCGGCCACGGCACGAACCGACCAGCGAATCGGCACCGCCCAAGCCGGCTGCGCCCGAAGCCAGTTCGCCGTCGCCCGCACCGCGCTCGGATTCCACTCACACGGTCTGGTCCTCAGGGCCCGGCGCCGGCGCAGCGGGATCCTGGAACAACGGCCCGGACAGCTCGTCCCGGCGCGACGAGTGACCGCACTGACAAGCAGTCCGTAACGAAAAAGGCCGGCTCAATGCCGGCCTTTTTTGTGGATGCGCGTCTGGCACAGGAACGCCCGTTGGCTCGTCGACCCCTAACTGCCACTGGCGAACATGTATGCGCTACGTACTGAAGAACAGCGGGCGCGATTCGACGATGGGCGCGACTACTGACCGCGCGTGCCCCTAAGCTCGCGGATCAAGCCATTGGCTGCCTGCTCCAGCAGGTCGAGCACTTCCTCGAAACCCTGCGGCCCTCCGTAGTAGGGATCCGGCACGACAGACCGGCCGGCCTCCGGCGCGTAATCCATCATCAATCGCAGACGACGATGCTGCGCCGGCCGCGCCCGGTGTTGCAGTTCGCGCAGGTTCTGTTCGTCCATGGCGAGAATCAGATCGAAACGCTCGAAATCCTCGGCGCTTATCATGCGCGCGCGTAGGCCCGACAGATCGATGCCGCGACGCCTTGCGGCCGCAACCGAACGGGCATCGGGCGGCGCGCCGACGTGATAGTCGTGCGTGCCCGCGGAATCCACTTCGATGAGCAGGTCCGGCTGAGCCGTCAGCAGGTGCCGAAAAACGCCTTCGGCGGTCGGCGAACGGCAGATATTCCCCATGCAGACGAACAGGATGCGCATTGGAACGGGCAAGCCTCGATAACTGGAAAACGGATCATCGCGCATCGCTCGCGTCAGGCAAATCGTCGATGTCACCTCTCACATGCGGGCCGGTCTGCGTAACAGTGCACTAAGACAATACCTTAGACGGAAGTGCGGATGCGATCGACCGCCGCGCGGCGTACAAGACACGCCTCTGGCCATGGGGAACCGTGCTGTGCGAGCTGCGCGGACGAAGAATTATTAACCATCTCCACATCCCTGCCCTGTTTCTCGTACCGCCTGCAACCGGGTCGGCACATGAGGCGATCGCACCATGACGAGCAGCATCGCGCACGGCTTCGCCGAGGGTGATCGCGTGGCGGCGATCACCCGCCCGGGCTTTCCGTACGGCACGGTGATCAAGCTGATGGAACTCGGGTACGTGCTGGTGCACTGGGACGGTGACATCCTGGAAACGGCTCACCATCGAGAACTGGTGAAAGCCGAAGCAGGCAATCCGTGAGCACCCGACTCACGTAGACCTCTACACCAGTCCCGCCCGCACCCGCTCGAGATCCTGCTCGGTATCCACACCGATGCCCGGCAGCGCCGTCGCCACTTCAACGACGATACGCATCCCGGCCTGCAGCGCGCGCAGCTGCTCCAGTTTCTCGGTCGTCTCCAGGGTACTGGGCGCAATCTGCGTCAAGCGCCGCAATGCCTCGACACGATAGGCATACAGACCCAGGTGGCGCTGCGCTGCCTGCATGCTCGTCTGACTGGTCAGGCCCTGAGTCGCACCGTCGCGATGCCACGGAATCGGCGCACGACTGAAATACAGCGCCGCGCCCGAATCGGCCATCACCACTTTCACCACGTTGGGATCGAGAAACTCGTGCAGCGAAACGATCGGCGTGCACAGCGTTGCGATGTCGGCGTCGGGATGGCGCTCCAGCAGCATCGCCACCTGATCGATGATCTGCGGCGGCAGCTGCGGCTCATCGCCCTGCACGTTTACGACGATGGTGCGCTCGCTCCAGCCGCGCAGAGCAGCAACCTCCGCGATGCGATCGGTACCGGATTGATGTTCGGCGCGCGTCAGCACTGCGACCGAATGCTGCGGCTGCCGTGAATCGATTGCAGCTTGTGCAATGCGCGCATCGTCGGTCGCAACCAGCACTTCATCGGCACGGCTCGCCGCTGCCGCATCGATTACCCACTGGATCATCGGACGTCCGCCGATCTCCAGCAGCGGCTTGGCCGGCAGGCGCGTCGAGGCGTAGCGCGCGGGAATGACGACTTTGAATGACATGGCCGGCCGGAACTGGAACCTTTGCGATCAGGTTTTGAGCAGCGGGTCCTGCGGCTCGAGCCGCAGCGCTTCTTCTTCGAGCATTATCGGGATGCCGTCGCGAACGGCAAACGCCAGGCGATCGGCCCGGCACACCAGGACCTGACGCGGCTTCGAGTACTGCAACGGGCCCTTGCAGACCGGGCAGGCGAGGATATCGAGGAGCTTGTGATCGAGCATGATGATGACGAAAGCTGCAGCCTGCCGCGGAGCTTACCGGTTTTCGGCGGCCGAGCGCAGCACTCGCTCGAGCAGCACCGATACCTTGGCCGTATCGGCCGCGTCGATGTCCGTGTTCAGGCGCACCGCCCAATGCCGCCCGTCGGCAAAGCCACGGCACTTCACCGCATCCTTCTCGGTCATGAGCACCGGGGCGTCGTCGGCGAACGCAAGGTCTGCGGCAGTCAAGACTGCATGATCCGGCAGCGGACGCGCATCCACTCTCAGCCCTGCCTGTTCGAGCGCGGCAAAAAAAGCTCCGGGATTGCCGATGCCGGCGACGGCGTGCACGGTTGCGTTGCGGAAGGATTCCAGCGGCCGCACCTCGTGCGTCGTCAGCGACACGGCGTGCTGCAAGCTGGCCTGCACCGTGATCCGATTTGGCGCAGTCGCCTCGTGCTCAGGCTGCTGATTCGAACGACGGGTCGTCGCAATGAGATCGACCCGACGCAGCCGTGAAGCAGGCTCGCGCAGCGGCCCTGCCGGCAGCAGCCAGCCGTTGCCCAAGCCGCGATACTCATCCACCACCGCGATCTCGCAATCGCGTGCCAGGCGATAGTGCTGCAGGCCGTCATCAGTCAACACCACGTCGGCTCCCAGCTCTATCGCGCGCAACGCGGCGGCAACGCGATCCGGACCGGCCACTACAATCGCACCGGTGCGAGTTGCCAGCAGCACCGCTTCGTCGCCGACTTCGCTGCTCGGTGTCTGCGACAGAACCTGACGTGGCCATTCACTCGATTCGCCGCCGTAGCCGCGCAGCACGATCCCTACCCGCCTGCCCTTCGACTGCAATAGATCCGCGAGCCAGATCACCAATGGAGTCTTGCCAGTGCCGCCGACGGTGATGTTGCCCGTTACGATGACCGGGCGAGGCACACGAATGGAGCGAAACACGCCGACGCGGTAAGCCGCGCGCCGGCAAGCTACGACGAGGGCGAACAGCAGCGACAACGGCAGCAGCAGGATCAGCAGCCAAATGGGGCTGCGTTCGTACCACAGCCGCTGCATGTGCCGATCGAGCGCCACGGCCAATCAGGCGTTGAACTGCATTCGGTGCAGCGAGGCGTACTGGCCGTTGAGCGCGATGAGCTCGGCATGTGTACCGGCTTCGACCACCCGGCCCGCATCGAGCACGAGGATCCGGTTGGCACGCTCCACGGTCGACAGCCGATGCGCAATCACCAGCGTGGTGCGGTTGTGCATGAGCTGCTCGAGCGCCGCCTGAATGATGCGCTCCGCTTCGGTGTCGAGCGCCGAGGTCGCCTCGTCCAGGATCAGGATCGGTGAATTCTTCAGCAAGGCACGCGCAATCGATATGCGCTGACGTTGGCCACCGGACAGCAGCACGCCACGATCCCCCACCATCGTGTCCAGCCCGGCCGGCAGCTCGCGCACGAACTCCATCACATGGGCGGCATTCGCTGCCTCCTCGATGGCCGCATCCGAAACGTCCCGGCCGAAGGCGATGTTGGCGCGGATGGTGTCATTGAACAGCACGACCTCCTGGCTGACCAGCGAGATCTGCTCGCGCAGGCCATTCAGCTCGTACTCGCGCACGTCGTGACCATCGACGCGCACCGCGCCAGAGCTCACGTCGTAGAAACGCGGCAACAGATTGACCAGTGTCGACTTGCCACTGCCCGAGCGGCCGACGATGGCGATCATCTCTCCGGCCGAGACGTTGAACTTGACGTCGCGCAGCGCCGATCCCTGTCCGGCTGGATACGTGAACGAGACATCCTCGAACTGGATGTCGCCGCGTACCCGCTCCGCCTGCCGCGTTCCGCCCTGATCCTCGATCGACTCGTCCAGCACCTCGAAGATGCTCTCGCCGGCAGCGATGCCCTGCTGGATCGGCCCAGCCACGCTCACCAGGCTGCGCAGCGGCTGCGCGATCTGCACCAGCGCCACCATGAAGGCCAGCAGGTCGCCCATGGTCATGCGGCGGTTGATTGCATCCGAGATCGCGAGGGACAGCACCGCTGCCGCGCCGATCGACGTCACCATCTGCACCACCGGGTTGGATAGCGCCTTGGTCAGCACCAGCCGCATGTTGGAGCGCCGGTTGTGCTCGTTCACGGCTTCGAACTGGGCGTTCTGGTAGTCCTGCGCGTTGTAGACCTTGATGACGCGCGGCGCATCCAGCGTTTCCTTGGCCACGCGCGTGACATCGCCCATGGAGTCCTGGATGCGTCGGCTGTAGCGGCGGAACTTGCGGTTGATCACCGACACCAGCCACGCCACCAGCGGCCCCATGATGAGCGCAACCACCGTCAGGCGCGGGTTCAGCCAGAACAGCGCGATGATGGAACCGATGATGGTCAGCGTCTCGCGCACCGAGACCGTCACCGAATCGGTCGCGGCCTGCCCGATCTGCTCGGTGTTGTACGTCAGGCGCGACAGCAGCACGCTGCCGGAATTGCGATCGTAGTAGCCGATGGGCAGCTGCGTCAGGCGCTCGAAGATCTGCTCGCGCAGCCGCTTGACGATGCGGCGGCCGACGTAGCCCATGCAGTAGGTCTGAGTGAAATCGCCCAGGCCGCGGAAGAAGAACAGCACGACCAGCACGACCGGCAGGAGCACGATGCTGCGCGGATCGCGGTTCTCGAAAGTGCCGTCGCCGAACAGTTTCGCGAACAGCGTGAAGCTCACCATGCTGAGCGAAAACAGCATCGCCCCCACGACACCCAAAGCGAACATGCCACGATGCGGGCGCAGATAGCCCAGCAGCCTGCGATAGGTCTGCCAGGCGCCCGGCGCCGCGGTCGGTTTCGAAGCGTGACCTGCGGCCGGCACGATGGTGGAGCGGGAACTCGCCGATTGACTCATTGCTTGCTGGCGCCGAGCGCCTCGTTCACGGTAGCCATATTGATGCCGCGGAAGCCGAGCCGTCCCACCACGTCCATGGCCGTTACGACCGATTGATGACTGGTGCGCGCGTCGGCACGAATGGTCACAGGGTTGTCGCGTGACTCGCCCGCGAGCTTGGATACAGCGGCCGACAGCGTGGTCGGGCTGTTGTTGAGCAGCGTCCTGCCGTTGACGCGGTACTCGCCGGAGGCGGTGACGCTGATCTCGATCGGGGCGCTGCGGGTCTGCGGTGGCGCCTCGTTGCTGGCCTGCGGCAGCTGGATCTCGATGCGCGACTCGTCGACGAAGGTGGTCGAGACCATGAAGAAGATCAGCAGCAACAGCACCACGTCGATCAGCGACGTCATGTTCAGATCGGGCTCTTCACTGGGGCGCGGCCTCAGGTTCATGGCGGGCGGCTCTCCTCAGCCCGACTGCGCGGCATTGCCGCTTTCGATGGCCTGCACCAGCTTGATCGCTTCCTTCTCCATGTCCACCACCAGGCTGGCGACGCGCCCGCGCAGATACTTGTAGGCCAACAATGCCGGAATCGCCACCGTAAGCCCGGCGGCCGTGGTGATGAGTGCTTCGGCGATGCCACCTGCCAACGCCATGGGATTGCCGGCACCGCCGCTCGACAGCGTGTTGAAGGTGCGGATCATGCCGACCACCGTGCCCAGCAGCCCCAGCAGCGGTGAGATCGAGGCGATGGTGCCGAGCGCGTTGAGGAAGCGCTCCAGCTCGTGCACCACGTGCCGACCCACGTCCTCGATGCTTTCCTTGATGACGTCGCGGCTGCGGTGCCGGTTGGCCAACCCCGCCGCCAGGATCTTGCCCAGCGGCGAATTCTGCTGAAGCGCGCTGATGTGCTTGTCCTGGATCTGGCCCTGCTCCACCCACTTCCACACCTTGTCGGTGAGCTCGGCCGGCAATACGCGGCGCTGCTGCAGGGTCCACAGGCGCTCCAGGAAAATCGCCGCCGCCACGATCGATGACAGAATGATCGGCACCATGACGGGGCCGCCGGCTTTCACGATTTCGAACATGGTTCCCTTGGATGAGCGGGCCTTGTTGTCCGGCGCGAATACTAGCAGTTTCGCTCCCGACGCAAGCTGACGATTCCTGTCAGGCGCAGGATCGATTCAGGCGCAGCACTGGCAGCGCAGAGACTGTGTGGCATGGGTCCTCTAGCTTTCCGGAGCCATGGTGCGGGGGCTACATCCGGGCTGGCTTCGTTGCTTGAGCCTGGGGCGATTGCGCAGGAGGCGCTTGATTGAGAGCGTGCGGATCCGGCGGGGGTATCTCGTTTCGGGACCGCCGTGAATCCGTCCCTGGAGGCTGCCGGCGAAAACATCCTGTTTTCGAGGCTCCCGAAACGAGATACCCCCGCCGGATCCGCAGAGGCTTCTAGGTCCGTGGCACTCGGAGAGCGCGCTTCTAAGAAGCTGGCACGTCCTTTCGGGCGTCGTTCTGGGCGGAGCCACTCATTTTCTTCGATGAGAGGAGGAACAGGACGTTCCGAGTGAGCAAGCCTACATGGACGTATTTACGTGCGGTCCTGAAAATGAGTGGCTCCGCCCAGAACGGCGCCTGGCACGATCTCTCCTAGACCGCACCACATGCGCTGTCTCGGAAACGTGTATCTGGCCGATACCAAGCCATGCCATCAATCATGAGATCCGCCCGATCAGCGGCTCCGCCAATACCTCCGATGCTCGACGCGAAACTCCTTGGGTGGTTGTGCACCGGTCGCACTCACGAGCACCTCGATCGCTCCGCTCCGCGACGTCGACAACGTCTGAGCGCCGGCCGTGCGCCAGCGCTCGACGACGTCCGGTCGCGGAAAACTCCAGCGGTTGCGATAACCAGTGGCAAACAGCACCAGCTGCGGCTGGGTCGCATGCACGAAAGCGGCAGTGGATGAAGTGCGGCTGCCGTGATGGGGCGCGACCACGATGTCTGCGTGTTGCAGCCCTGCTGCCACTAGCTCAGCTTCGCTGCTGCGCTGAATATCGCCCGTCAGCAGCAAGCTCGCGCCGCCGCTCGCGGCAACTCTAAGAACACAGGAGGAGTCGTTGTCGCTCACCTGCGTCGTTGCCGTTGGATGCAGTACTTCGAATTCGACACCGTCCCACGACCAACGCTGACCTCGCTGACATAGGCCGAGCCGCGCGAGCGGCGCCTTCACTGACGGACCGGCCAGCATCTGCTCCACCGGCATGCCAGCAAGGATCGAATGCATGCCGCCGCGATGGTCCAGATCGCCGTGACTTACCATCAGCATGTCGAGGCGGCGCACGCCCTGGCTGCGAAGGAATGGCAGGATCACCAGCTCGCCGGTGTCGCGACCGCTGCGAAAAGCCGGACCCGCGTCGTAAACCAGCACATGGGACTGGGTGTGGATGACGGCGGACAGTCCCTGCCCTACGTCCAGCAACGTCAATCTGAATTCGCCGCGTGCCGGCGTCGCTGGCCTCCAGAGCGCGGCCGGCATGCATAGCAGCACCGCTGCAATCCGGGTCGGGACAATGCCTGGGAGGACGAGCAACAGCGCCCCCACCGTCAAGGCTGCGCCGGTGGCAAGCGGCAACTGCGGGAAGTGCCACATCGCCAGAGGCAGTTGCGACAGCCAGAGCAACGCCGGCCAGAACACTTGCAGCAAACCGGATGCCAGACCAAGCACGATACCGGCACAAGACTGCGACACCGATGCCAGCGCCGCGCCGATCAATGTCAGCGGCACCACGGCCAGGGTGAACGACGGAATCGCGATGGCGTTCGCCAGCGGCGAGATCAACGAAAGGCTGCCGAAGGCGGCGATGAGCACGGGCGTGAGCCCGACGGTCACCGCGAGTTGCACGCGGGCAAAGCTCTTGATGGCGCCTTCACGTTCCAGGCGGCCACCGACACCGAGCAGAATCATGGCCACCGCGCCGAACGACAACCATGCGCCCACCGTCAGCGGCGCAAACGGATCGATCAGCAACACGCCGATCAAGGCAGCGCCGAGTGCGTTGGCGACATCGAGCTCGCGTCGCAAGGCTCGGGCGGCGAAGTAAATGCACAGCATGACCAGCGTGCGTTGCGTCGGTACGGACAGTCCAGCCAGCAATGAGTACGCGATCGCGGCCAACGAGCCACAGAAGAACTGTCCGTGGATCGCCGTCAAACGGCGGCTCTGCGCCGCACGCCAACGAGTAATGCCGCCGCCGAGCCAGGCAGCCAGCGCCGCGACCATGCTGATGTGCAAGCCTGAAATGGCCATGAGGTGCGTGGTGCCGGTCGCAGCAAAGACGCGCCACTGCTCGACGGACATCGCCTGGGTGTCGCCGACTGCCAATCCCTGAAGGATTCCCAGCATGGGATCTCCCGGCACGGCCAGCGCGATGCGTCGAGCAATCCATGCACGCACCCGGGCGATCGCATAGCTTGCAGCAGGCGGCGCCAGTCGCACGTTGCGCTCGTCGGAACGAACGTAGCCGGTCGCGCCGATGTGCTGCTGGAACAGATGACGCTCGTAGTCGAAACCGCCGGGATTCGCCAAGCCGTTGCGGCGCTTGAGGCGGACGACCAGTTGCCATGATTCACCCGGCAGCAGCCGCTGTGCGCTGTCATACCACGTAAGCCGGATGCGTCCGGGAACCCCGTCGGGCGCGGCCGTCACGTCGAATTCGAACTGTGGATCGGCTGCTTCCGGTCCGGGCAGTGAAGCCACGTGACCACGAACCACCAGATCGGCGCCTTCGAGCGTCGTCGGCAGATCATCGGACAGACGGATGGCGGCATGCAGCCACGCCCAGGCGATCCCGAGCAGGAAGACCACACCCAGCTTCGAGCGCAACAGCGCGAACACCGCCAGCAGCGCCGCCAGGATCCAGGCCCAGGGTTGCGCAGCCGGCAATGTCGCGAACGAATGGATACAGCCGTGACCAGCCAGCAATGCGAGTCCGATTCGCAGCATCCCCGCCTCCTTGCGGATCTTTGAGCATCGACGGCCAACGGCCGGGACGCCGACCTGCGATACTAGGGAACGTCCGATTTACCCGTCCACCCGGGTCAGGAAGAATGCCTGATCCATCCCATCATGCCCCGACGAGTTTTCAAGTCTCTGAGTCGCCAGCGCCAGAAATGGAAGGAGCGCTGGTTCATGCGGCCGTTCCGGCTGCTGCTGGAACATCCGGTCTACTGGTCACTGAATCGCCGCAATGTCACGCGTGCTTTCGCGCTCGGGCTGTTTCTTTCGCTGGTGCCACTGCCGATCCACATGCTGCTGGCGGCGTGCCTGGCGCTGGCGTTGCGCCTGAACATACCCGCGGCCGTGCTCGGCACGCTGCTCACCAATCCATTGACCATCGTGCCCATATACATGTTCGCGCACTGGGTCGGCTGCCAGCTGCTGGGTGTGCGCGAACGCCCGATGCATTTCTCGCTGAGCTGGGACTGGCTCACGACCCAGCTGCTGCCGATCTGGAAGCCGTTCCTGCTGGGCTGTACGGTGGTGGGGCTGTCGGCCGCCCTGATCGGCTACATCGTTCTCGGCGGCGTCTGGCACCTGAGCCTGGTGCTCCAGTACCGCAAGCGCAAGAGCACCGGAGAGATCGGTCGCGCCCGGTAGCCGGAAGTCCGTACCGGCTTGCAGGTCAAATCAGTTTGCCATCCTGCAATGTCAGCGTGCGCTGCATGCGCGCGGCCAGCTCCGGCGCGTGAGTGACGATTACCAGGGCGGTGCCGAGCTCGCGGTTCAGCTCCAGCATCAACTCGAACACCTGGCGGGCGTTCGCGCCGTCGAGATTGCCGGTCGGCTCATCGGCGAGGACTACCATCGGTCGCGTCACGAGTGCACGCGCGACGGCGGCGCGTTGCCGTTCGCCACCGGATAGCTGACCAGGGCGGTGATCGACACGCGTGCCGAGCCCGACACGATCCAGCAACTCACGCGCGCGCGTACGCGCTTCTTCTACCGGCGTCCTGCGGATCAACAGCGGCATCGCCACGTTCTCCAGCGCTGTGAACTCCGGCAGAAGATGATGGAACTGATACACGAAACCCAGCGCGCGATTGCGCAGCTCGCCGCGGGCGGCGTCGCTGAGCTCGTTCACCGCTTGCCCGGTAATCGTGACCTTGCCGGCACTGGGCAGATCCAGCCCGCCGAGCAGCTGCAGCAGCGTCGTCTTGCCCGAACCGGACGCACCAATGATCGCAAGCCGCTCGCCCGGCGGTACGGCCAGCTCGACACCGTTGAGAACATCGACGCGCGTATCGCCCTGCTGGAAGTGCTTGATCAGGCCGGTGCAGGCAAGCGCGTACGGGCGTGTTTCAGCAGCAGTCATTCTTGTTCTCTTCACTCATGTCGTGTTCCTCACTCGTGCCGCAAAGCCTGGGCCGGCTGCGTACGCGCCGCGCGCCACGACGGATACAGCGTGGACAGACAGCACAATCCGAAGGCCGTGGCGCTGATCTTCAGGACATCGGGCCACTGCACCGTCGCCGGCAGATCGCTCATGAAATAGACCTTGGCATCCAGGAACTGCGTGCCGACCACAGCTTCCAGACCGTGAATCAACGTTTCCAGATTCACCGCGATCAGCACGCCCAGCGCCACGCCCGACAGGGTTCCGATCAGCCCGATGGCCGTCCCCTGGGTCATGAAGATGGCGAGGATACTGCGCGGGGTCGCGCCCACCGTGCGCAATATGGCGATGTCCGACTGTTTGTCCTTGACCACCATGACCAGCGTCGAAATGATGTTGAACGCGGCCACCGCCACCACCAGCAGCAGGATCACGAACATTACCGACTTGGTGAGCTGGATGGAGCGGAAGAAGTTCGCGTGCTTGCGTGTCCAGTCATCCACGTAATAGCCGCCGCCGAGTGACAGCGCGAGATTGCGCACGACGCGCGGCGCCGCGAACATGTCCGCGAGCTTCAGCCGCAAGCCAGTCACGCGATCTCCCATCCGGTACAGGCGCGCCGCGTCCGCTAGATGCACGTAAGCGAGATTGCGATCGTACTCGTACATGCCGGACTCGAAAGTGCCGACCACCTTGAACCCACGCATCCGCGGCATGATGCCGGCCGGCGTGACCATCGGCTGCGAAGTCGCGATCACCACCCGGTCGCCGAGCTTGACGCCCAGCGCCTTGGCCAGCTCGGCGCCGAGCACGATGCCGTACTGGCCGGATGCGAGTGCATCGAAAGAGCCGGTCTGCATCTTCTGCTCGATCGAGGCAACTTTGCGTTCCTCTTCCGGCAGCACGCCGGTTACGGACGCGCCGCTGCTTTTGCCGCCGGACACCAGCAGCACCTGATCCTCCACGTACGGCGCGGCGGCCAGCACCTCAGGATTTTCCTGCGCCTGCTGCGCCATCTCGCGCCAGTCCGGCAGTCCGTCGCCGAAGGCGCTGATGGTGGCGTGCGCAGTCAAGCTCAGAATCCGGCTACGCAGCTCCTGCTCGAAGCCGTTCATGACCGACAGCACCACGATCAGTACCGCCACACCGATCGCCACGCCGACCATCGAAATCACGGAGATGAAGGACACGAAGCGATTGCCGCGGCTGGAGCGCAGGTAGCGGCGGCCGATCATGAGCTCATAGCGGCTATTCATAGCGCAACGCATCCGCAGGTTCGGTCGCCGCGCCGCGCAGCGCAGGGTAGATGGTTGCAGCCACTGTCAGCAGCAGTGCCGTGCCGGTAATGCCGATCACCTGCGGCCACTGCACTTCGGACGGCACCTCGGTGATGTAGTACACGGTCGGGTCGAAAATGTGCACGCCCATGATGCTCTCGAGCACCGGCACGATGTTCTCGACGTTGAACGCCAGCAGCAGGCCCAGCCCACAGCCCAGCAGCGCGCCGAACCAGCCGATGATGACGCCCTGGGTGACGAACACCGCGACGATGGACCTGGGCGCGATGCCGATGGTGCGCAGGATGGCGATGTCGGTGCGCTTCTCGTTCACCACCATGACCAGCGCCGAGACCGTGTTGAACGCCGCCACCGCCACGATGAGCATCAGGATCAGCGTCATCATGGTTTTCTCGATGCGCACGGCACGGAAATAGCTGGCGTTCTCCTTCGACCAGTCGCTGACCTCGAAGCCGCCGCCAAGCGCCTGCGCGATGGCCGGCGCGCGCCCAGGCGCAGCGAAGATATCCGCGAATTTCAATCGCAGCCCCGCCGGCGCTCCGCCCGTGCCTGCCAGCGCGGCCGCGTCCGACAAGTGGATGAGCGCGAGCACGTTGTCATGCTCCTGCAGGCCGACCTCGAAAATGCCGGCAACCGTGAACGTCTGGATGCGCGGTTGCAGATCGATGCCCGCCACCATGCCCTGCCCCGCGGCCGACTTGGTTGGCACCAGCACGGTGATCTCATCGCCGACGCGCGCCTCCAGTGCCCACGCCAGGCCGGCGCCAAGCACGATCCGCCGCTCGCCCGGCACGAGCGCGTCGAGCGAACCGCTGTTCATGTGCCCCCCGATCTCAGAAACCTGGGACTCCTCTTTGGGCAGCACGCCGCGGACGATGGCCGGCCGCAGCTCCTGGCCGCGTCCGATCATGCCCTGCAGGTCCAGGTACGGGGCAACGCCGGTCACACCATCCTCGCTGCGAATCCGCTGCGCCAGCTGCGGCCAGTCCTGCATCTGCTGCGGGGTGCCCGAGATGGTCGCGTGCGAGGCCAGGCTCAGCAGACGCGTCCGCAGCTCGCTCTCGAAACCGTTCATGACCGAGATGATGGTGATCAGCGCCGCCACGCCGACGCAGATGCCCAGCATCGAGATCCAGCTGATGAACGAGACGAAGAAGCCGCGGCTGCGGCTGCGGACGTAGCGCAGGCCAATGAACAGGGACAGCGGATGGAACATGCGTGGAGCGGTGAGTGAGGCGTCCGGCGCCGGCACAGGCGGCGTAACAAGGACCGGCAAGGCTACACGCCTCGTTATGTCTTTTCACGTCCGGGCGCCGGGCGGCGGAATGTGAACTGGGACAACAATTGGAGGCCGGGCGCTTGGTGCTTATGTCACCCCTGCTATACAGTCGCCTGCGTGCCTTCAATGCGAGACAAGGAGCCTTCCATGCGGTCCGCTTCCAGGACTTTCGCCCTGTTCGCCGGCTTCGCCCTGAGCCTCGTCATGAGCGCCCCGCTGGTCCACGCCGACGAGTTGCAGGTGCCGGCTGCGGCATCGCAGGGTTCCGTCAGTCACCCCTCGCGCGGCATGTCGATGGATAAAGTGGAAGCCGCCTTCGGGGAACCCGCCAACCGCGTGCCAGCCGTCGGCCAGCCGCCGATCACCCGCTGGGAATATCCGGGCTTCGTGGTGTATTTCGAGAACCGCACCGTGCTGCACACGGTGGTCAAAGGCTGACCAGCCTCCGTGACTCCCGCGCACTCGGGAGTCCATGCGTGTGAGCAGAGTGGACTCCCCCCCCTTGCGCGGGAATGACGGGTGGACGGGACGACGTGTAAGTCGAGCGTATCCGTAACTGCGCCGCAGCCGCGGCTATGCATTCCAGTCAGCCGAGCTAACGAGAAAGCGGGACACCGTTGTCGATAGACTCGGGCCGCCACGACCGCGCGTTGCTGGCGACCCGAGTCAGTCTTACGGAGTGCCCCCGATGGTCCCAGCCCCACGCCTGATTTCCCTGCTGGCGGTTTCCCTGCTTGGCTGCGCCGCGGCCGCCACCGCTGCCGAGCCCGTGACGCAAGTGCGCCTGTATGCGCTCAACTGCGGCGACATGACCGCCAAGAACTTGGGCATGTTCTCCGACACCGGCGAGTACGACGGCCGCAGCGGCGAGGTGATCTCGCCCTGCTTCG
>Ga0182745_1000887_pt1 | contig 30615 bp, 15 predicted proteins | sample eDN3rd30CKraftBY_FD_128523 | JGI IMG/M metagenome (GOLD analysis project Ga0182745, IMG submission 128523) | Enriched backyard soil microbial communities from Emeryville, California, USA - eDNA 3rd pass 30_C Kraft BY (version 2) (version 2) | ecosystem: Environmental > Terrestrial > Soil >... | reverse complement strand
CTCGACAGCATGGGCACCACCAATGCCATCCTGCTGGGGCTGTTGCTGGGCGGCATGATGTGCGTCGACCTTGGCGGGCCGATCAACAAGGCCGCCTATGCGTTCTCGGTGGGGCTGCTGGCCTCGTCGAGCTACGCGCCAATGGCCGCGACCATGGCCGCCGGCATGGTGCCGCCGATTGGCTTGGGTATTGCCACCTTCCTGGCCAGGCGCAAGTTCGCCCAGAGCGAGCGCGAGGCGGGCAAGGCAGCGCTGGCGCTGGGGCTGTGCTTCATCTCTGAGGGGGCGATTCCGTTTGCCGCCAAGGACCCATTGCGGGTGATCCCGGCCAGTATCGCCGGTGGTGCGTTGACCGGGGCATTGTCGATGTACTTTGGCTGCAAGCTGATGGCGCCGCATGGCGGCTTGTTCGTATTGCTTATCCCCAACGCGATCAACCATGCGCTGCTTTATTTGTTGGCGATCATGGCCGGTAGCTTGTTGACTGCGGTGGTGTATGCCGTGATCAAGAAGAGCGAGCGGGTGGAGCTGGCGGTGACGCCGGTTAAAAGTACCTGAGCTGACCCCACTTTGTGGGAGCGGCACAAGGTCGCTCTCACAAAGGCCGCGTTGACCTCTCAGCGCCCATGCTTCTGCCGCAACGGCACCAGCAGATCACCCAGCCCGTTGTGATCGATCTCATGCATCAACGCCAGCAACCCGCCCAGTTCCCCTGTCGGGAAGCCCTTGCGCGCAAACCACGCCAGGTAGTCTCCTGGCAGGTCGGCAATGATCCTCCCTTGGTACTTGCCGAACGGCATGCTGCGGGTCACCAGTAGTTCGAGGGTTTCCGGCTTCATCGTCGCGCACCTGGCTGTGGAAAGGCGCCGACCATACTGCAATCTGCACGAAGCCCCAAGCGGCAATCATGCAGAACGCCGTTATCAGCTGTCGTCTCTTTTGTATAACTCATTGAAAATAAAGTAATTTATTTTTGTGGTAAGCGTGGCACGAACACTGCAATTCCCTAGAGGACTATCACCTGCCAAGGAGTTCGACCATGAGCAACCCCAACAAAGACGTGATCGACGTACTCAACGACCTGATCGAGTACAGCAAGGATGGCGAGAAAGGTTTCAAGGCCTCGGCCGATGATGTGAAGAACCCCGAACTGAAAGCGTTCTTCGTCCAGCGCGCGGGTGAGTGCGCTAACGCTGCCAGTGAATTGCAGGGCGAGGTTCGCCGCTTGGGCGGCGACCCGGAAACCTCCACTAGCATCAGTGGCGACCTGCACCGCGGCTGGGTCAACCTCAAGTCGATGGTCACCGGCAAGGACGAAGAGGCGGTGCTGAACGAGGTGGAGCGTGGCGAGGACCACGCCCTCAAGGCCTACAAGGAAGCCCGCGAGAAGCTGGTGAAACTGGGCCGCACTGCCAGCGACATGACCTACAGCCTGGTGGAAAAGCAGCTGCAAGGGGTGCAGCGCAACCATGACCAGGTCAAGGCCCTGCGCAACGCCGCTCGCGCCCGCTCCTAGTCGAGCGGGCCCTCGACCCGGTTTCGGCCCTTGGCCTTGGCCCGGTAGAGCGCTTCGTCCGCAGCACCCAGCACCCTGCCAAGGTCGTGCTGGGTGTCGGACAAACCGATACCGATGCTCACGGTTACTGCGTGGGCATCATCCGCAAACGGCGCCAGCGCCTCGACGCTGGCGCGGATGCGTTCAGCCAGTAGCTGGGCCCCGGCCAGATCGGTTTCCGGCAGCACGACCTGAAACTCCTCCCCACCGTAACGCGCGGCCAGGTCCGCCGGGCGGCGAATGCATGCCTCGATGGCCTTGGCCACTTCGCGCAAGGCATGGTCGCCACCGGCGTGACCATGGCGCTGGTTGAATGCCTTGAAGTGGTCCACATCCACCATCAGTACCGCCAGTGGTTTACGGTTACGTTGGGCGCGGGCCCATTCCTGGCGCAGCACATGGTCCAGCCTGCGACGGTTGGCCAGGCCAGTCAGGCTATCGGTGGAGGCGAGCATAGCCAGGTCTTCTTCGGCCTCGTGGCGGCGGCGCAGTTCGCGGCCCAGCAGCAACGTCAGCCAGAGAATGCCCACGCACAGACCGCCGGTGGCGACGCTGACGACAATGGCGGTGCGGCGCCAGGACTCGAACACCTCGTCGGCCGAGTGCACCACCAGCACGATCAGGGGCAGTTGCGCGACCCGGGCGAAGGTGAACATGCGGAGCTTGCCGTTGATGTCGGAGCGGGCGGTGAAGGTACCGCTCTGTTCAGCGATGATGCGCTTGAAATTGGGCCTTTCGGTGTAGGAGGTTCCAATCAGCGGGTCCTGCGCGCGGTGGGGCTGGCGGACGAGCAACTGCCCGTCGGTATTGAACAGGTTGATGCTGCTGTCGTGGCCAATGTCCAGGCGCTGGAACAACTCACTGAAGTACGACAGGCGCAGCGCACCCGCTGCCAACCCGGCGAACTCGCCATTGAGGCCGGAGATGCGTCGGCTGAAGCTGATACACCAGTCCAGGTCGCCAAGCTTGGCCTTGAAAGGGGGCCCTACCAGCAAGCCGAGGTTGGCATTCTGCTGGTGAGCCTTGAATACCCCGGTATGGCCGAAGTTGGCCTTGCGTGGCACGCTGCTGGTGGAGTCGCCGACGACATTGCCTTGCTTGTCCAGCCACAGCACGTCACCCCGCTTGCGGTCGACGAAGGCTTCATTGAACAGCAGGCGCTGGCGTATCGGGCCGGGGACTTCCGGCAGTTCCTTGCGCCCTACGGCCCAGATCAGGCCTTGCAGTGACTGATCGTAGAGTTCGACGTTGCGCAGGATGTCGCTTTCGATCAGCTGGACGATGTTGTTCGACGAGCGCAACGCCGACTGTTCGACACTTTCGCGCTCGCGGTCAAGCAGGTAGCTGACGATGGCCACGATGGCGAGCACGGCAAGGCAACTGCCCAGGTTGAGGATCAGCTCGGGGTGCGACCTGTAGACTGCGAAACGCGGGGATTGGGTGGGCATGCTCGCTACTGCGTGGGCAGGGCCATTCGCGGCGGCGATATTCTAGGGAAGCAGGGATTGTCGGACAAGATTTGTCCGACGGAAGCACGGTGTACTGTACTTTTCTATTTGTCGTGTACCTCTGTAGGAGCGGGTTTTCCCGCGAACACCGGGGAAGCCTTCTTCGCGGGTGAACCCGCTCCTACACTGGCAGCAAAAGATCAGAACACGTTCAGTGGGTAATCGACGATGACCCGCAGTTCATCGTTGTCGCTGTTGCTGTCGATCGACGCATAACCCTGGCTGCCGCGGTGGGTGGCATAGCGCACCAGCACCGACAGGTCCTTGAGGTCGCCTTCCTGGAACACGTACTTCACGTCCAGATCGCGTTCCCAGTGCATGGCGTTCTTGCCATCTTCACGGTAGTAATCGTAGTGAGTGGTGTCCTGAGTGGCCTTGGTCAGGTCGGCCTCACCGCGCGAATACGACAGCGAGGTGCTCAAACCAGGCACGCCGACTCCGGCGAAGTCATAGCCGTACTGCAGTTTCCATGAGCGCTCGTTCGGCGCGTTGAAGTCCGAGTACATGCGCGAGTTGTCCAGGTACACGCTGTCGCCCAAGTTGATGTAGTCGAATGGCGTGTTGCCGTTCACTCGCTGGTAGGCGGCGGTGACGCTGTGGAAGCCTGCGTTGACGGTGAAGTGCACGCTGTAGGTGTTGTTGTCGATCTTGCCTAGCAGGGCCTGGCCGGTGTCCTGGGTGTGATAGAAGTGCACGCCCGGGTTCAGGCTGACCAGGTCATTGACCACATAGGTGTAGTCGAAGTCCGCGTAATACTGGTTCCAGATGTCCTTCAGCTCGGCGGCGTACAGGTTGGCGGTGATGTGCTCGGTACCGCTCCACGACGCGCCGGCCCAGTTCAGGTGCTTGCTCTTGTCGTGCTCGTCCAGTGACCCGTAGTAGGTGTCGATGCGGCGGTGGCCGCTCTGGTTGTACGGGTGGGTGAAGCTGACCTGGCCGCCTTCGAGCAACAGGCCGTCGATGCTGGTGTTGGTCAGGCTTACACCGCGGAAGGTTTGCGGCAGCATGCGCGTTTCGCCGCCGGCGATCACCGGGTTGGTGAGGAACAGGTCCCCGGCTTTCAGCTCGGTGTCGAAGGCCTTGAGCTTGATCGCAGCACCGGCAGTGGAAAACGAATGCGGGGCAGCGCCCAGCTCGCCGTCGTCCTTGATGTGTTCGGGCAGGATGCTGGTGCCGGCATGGCCGCCGCCGCCGTCGAGCTTCACGCCCAGCATGGCATGAGCATCCAGGCCAAAGCCGACCACACCCGGGGTGTAGCCAGACTCGAAACGCGCAACCGCGCCCTGGCCCCACTCGCGGGTGTCGCGCACGCCGGCGTTGTGGTTGTCGCGGTTGAAGTAGGCATTACGAAAATGCAGGTTGAAGGACGAACCTTCGATGAAGCCATCAGCCTTGTCTTCATCTGCCTGGGCGGCGAAAGGGATCGTTGCAGTCAACGCAATGAAAAGCGGGGTAAAACGAAACGCGGAAGGCACCGGTACTAGCTCCTTTGGTATGACGGTGGGGCAGTTTTTATATTTGAATGTGCGTCTTTTTATAGGTGGACGTTACAACCAGGCTGAGAGTTGAAGCACATAAAAAAAGCCGCTGATTGGCAGCGGCCTTTAAAAGGCTAACATATCGGCACTGGAGGTGCCCATGGCGTAGCCAAGGGAAAGCGGGAGCAGCGACAGCGCCTGATCAGCTGTCGGCATTGGCATCGACAGTAACTTTGGAAGCTGTCTGTTTAGCGCCTTTTGCGGTATCTGCCTTGTTTGCGGCTACAGCGTCACGGGCCTCTTGATGGACAGCCGCGAGCTCTGCATTGCGGGCGACGAAAGCCGGGGATTCTTCGGCCATGGCCAGGGGCGACAACAACAGGGAAGACAGGACGAAGACGCTGGCAATACCCATACTGCTGGACATTTGAAACTACCTTCTTGCGGTGCAAGTGCTAATGAGGACAGGGGTAAAGTTAGTCCTTTCAGTGCACTCGAAACAGAGTGAAGTGCGATAAGCACTGTTACGCAAAAAGTAACGATCCTTGGTGGAGTCAATGGGACTTTTGGCGAAAGCCCCGTGCTAGAGCGCCTGCGTACTGTTTGTAATAGATGGGCTCGTCCCACGAGGCGGTTCACAGCGCTACGGTGGTGTTCGAAGAAAGCCAACGGCAGCTTTGTAGCTGGCCGTCAGCCAGCTATCCGGTCGCTTTTTCGTGCGTGGCCTGGGGCAAGGTGATCAGGCTAAAAACCGATAAAGGCGTAATACACCGGGGTTTCATTGGTCGTGCGCAAACCCAGTGCCTGCAAGCTCGCCGTCAGCGCTTCATCCTGCACATGCAAGGTCCACTGCGTCCGTTCATTCCCCGGCACCTGCGCCAGCGCCGCAGCAAACGCCCCCATATCCGGCAAGTAAGCGGTAAACCCGTTACCTTTTAGCGCACTGGTAGTCATGCCCAATGCCTGACACACCGCCACCTTGGCGGCAATGTCATCGCGGTCGGCCTGGCGCGAAGCCTGGACCAGCGCCTGCAGTTCCACATCGACCAGTTGCGTGCCGTGAATCAGCTCCGGCCCCTGTTGCCAGGCCTCCGGCGGGCAGTCCTTGCTGTCTGGCCGCAATGGAATATGCGGGTTGATTTCTACCGGATAGATGCGACAGACCAGCGGGCGCTGCTCATAGATGGTGCAGAGGTCGTTGGCGTCGAGGTTACGACAACGTCCGGGGTTGAATGCAGCAAAGGTCACCGAGACGCGTACCTCGCCCTCGCCGCAATGCACCGGATGGGAGCGTCGCAGCACATGGTCACGCTGCTCCAGCGGCATGCCAGGGCCGTCCACGACGAAAGCTTCGATCAGTACCACCACCTGGCCGGCATCGTCCGCCCAGCGACGAGCTTCGGCCAGCGTCAGTGGCACATGGTGGCCGGTGCAGCATTTGCCGCAGCCGGTACAGCCGAAACGTAAGCGGTCGGTCACTTGGCTTCCGGGCTCCACTCGCTGACAAAGGCACGCTGGTGCTGGCGATCGTACAGACACAGCTCGGTGCCGGTGCGCTGCTGCATGTGCTTTTGTGGGTAGACGCCTTCGATCAGCAGGGCACTCATGCCTGCCTGGTCATCGAACTCGGCGGGCTTGCCGCGAGCGTGGGCGTTCTTGAACTGGCTTGCGGTCAGGCAGGCCTTGAGCATCTGCTGGCGCTGCTCGTTCCAGGCCTGACTACTGGAGGCCTGGGCAATACCGCTGAAGAGGGCACAGCTGATCAGGATAGAGCTGAGAAGCTTCATATGTGATTCCGGCAATTTTCTTGCGAGGGGCGCGAATTATGCCCGAGTCACCCCCGGCAGCCAGCCGGGGAGTTTGTCGCTGAATATATCAGTGCTCAGCGAACACCACGGTACGCGCGGCCACCACCAGACAATCGGTCAGCTCTGGCGAGGAGAACTTGGTAAGGATGGCATTGGCCCCGGCCTGGGTCGCCTTTTCACTGCTCATGGCACTGTCCAGCGAGGTATGCAACAGCACGTAGAGGTGCTGGAAGTCAGGGGTTTCACGCAGCGTGCGGGTGAAGGCGTAGCCGTCCATCTCGCTCATTTCGATGTCGGAGACGATGATGTTGATCTCCTGCGCGGTGCCTTGCAGTTCCAGCAGCACGTTTATGGCGTCTTTGGCGCTGCGCGCGGTGTGGCATTCGATACCGAGGTTGCGCAGGGTGTGCACCGACTGTTGCAAGGCCACCTGGCTGTCGTCCACCACCAGGATATTGGCGGCGGCCAGCAGGCTGGCATCTTCTTCGTTCAAGGTGCCGTGCGCCGGCTCGGCGACGGGCGGGGCGATGGCGTGTATGACTTTTTCGATGTCCAGCACCTGCACCAGGGTGTTGTCGACGCGCGTCACGCCGGTGATGAACGAGCGGGTGCCTGAGGCGTAGGGTGGCGGTTTGATGTCGGTGCTCAGGCAATGCACGATGCGGCTGACTGCCTGTACATGCAGGCCTTGGCGCGAACGGCTGATCTCGGTAACGATCAGGCAGCCACCCTGTGGGTCGGCCAGCGGTTGTTCGCCAATGGCGCGGGACAGGTCGATGACCGACAGCGAGTGGCCGCGCAGGGTTGCCACGCCTTTTACATGGGGGTGCGACTCGGGCAGCTTGGTCAGCGGCGGGCAGGGTATGATCTCGCTGACCTTGAGCAGGTTGATTGCCATCAGCTTACCGCTGCGCAGGGTGAACAGCAGCAGGGATAGCGAATCCGCGCGGGCATTTTGCGTGGCCATGGTGACCTTCGGTGGGGAGCAGGGGATAACCGGTTATCGGCTCTTTGACGGCTGGCTTTAGGGTATTGATGGTAGTTGATGGGTTCGCCTTGGTCTTTTTTGTTGTCAGTGAGGTCGAGCGCCGCCCGCGCGGCGCATCGCGAGCTGCGCTCGCTCCTACGTTTGTTTCAGGCCAGTAAAGCCTGTTCCGGGCGCGCGGCCGCCATGTGTAGGAGCGAGCACAGCTCGCGATGCGCCGCGCGGGCGGCGCTCAATCTCACTGGCAACGCAAACCTCCCGTCACGCACTACCGTTCACGCAGGGCCTCCTTGGCCCGGTTCAGCGGCTTGATCAGGTAATCGAGGATGGTTTTCTCGCCCGTTCGGATATCCACTGTGGCAATCATCCCTGGCACGATCGCAAAACGCTTACCGGCCTTGTTCTGCAAGCTGTCCTGTTCGGTGCGGATGAACACGCGGTAGTAGTAGATTTCCGGTTTGACCTCGTCCTGCAGGGTGTCCGGCGAGATGCCCACCACCTTGCCGTCCAGCCCGCCGTACACCGAGTAGTCATAGGCACTGATCTTTACCTTGGCCGCCTGGTCGGGGTGAATGAAGGCGATGTCCCGTGGCGCGATGCGGGTTTCGATCAGCAGGCGTTCGTCCATCGGTACGATCTTCATCACCTGGCCACCGGGCTGCACCACGCCACCCAGGGTGTTGACCTCGATGTCCTTTACAATGCCGCGCACCGGCGAGCGCAGGGTCAGGCGGCTGAGCGAGTCGCTGCGCCCGCGGATCACTTCCGACAGGGCGTCCGCTTCGGCGCTGGCCTTGGCCAGTTCTTCCCGGGCACGCACCAGATAGTCCGAGCGCGCCTCGTTGGCCTTGAGTTCCAGCTCGGAACGCTGGCGGTTCAGGCGAATAACTTCGACCCGGCTGGAGGCACCCATCTTCGCCAGGTTCTCGGTGATCTTCAGCTCGCTGCGCACCAGTTGCAACGAGTCCTGAATACCCGCCAGGGTCTGTTCCAGGCCGCGGCGGCGGGTCTGGTACAGCGCGGTTTCGGCATCGATCAGGTCAGGAGAGTCGCGCAGGCTCGCCGGGAAGGTCAGTGGCTTGCCGGTCACCTCTGCCTGCAGGCGGGCCTGGCTGGCCCTGGCCGCGCGGTACTTGGCTTCGCTTTCACCAACGCTTGAGGCCGTCTTGGTCGGGTCGAGTTGGGCCAGCACTTGGCCGCGCTCTACCAGGTCGCCTTCGGCGACGCTCATCTGCGCGACGATACCACCCTCGAACGACTGGATTACCTGCTCTCGCGAACTGGGGATGACCTTGCCTGTGCCGGTGGACACCTCGGTCACCTCGAACCAGGCCGCCCAGGCCAGGAACGCCGCCAGCATCAGCGCGCAGAGGGTGATGAGGCGGCCGGCGCGGAATACCGCCTGGTCGTCCTGCCCGTCCAGGTAGGAAGCCGGGAGTTCGTGGTTGCTCATGCCTGGGCTCCTTGCAGCTTGGCCAGCGCGGCATCACGCGCGTCATCGATGACGATGCGCCCGGCGTCCAGCACCAGGATGCGGTCGACCCGCTGCAGAACACTCAGGCGATGGGTTGCGATCACCAGTGTACGGCCCTGACAGAAGCGCTCCAGGTTATCCAGCAGCTTGCGCTCGGTCATGTCGTCCAGCGACGCGGTCGGCTCGTCCAGCAGCAGCACCTGCGGCTGGCGTACCAGCAGGCGCGACAGCACCAGGGCTTGGCGCTGGCCGCCAGACAAGCCCAGGCCACCTTCTAGGATCAGATGGTCCATGCCCTTGGGCAGGCGGCGGACGAAGTCCAGCGCGCCAGTGGCGGCCAGTGCGGCCACCAGTTCCTGGTCGCTGGCCTGGCCGGCGCCGAGGGTGAGGTTTTCCCGCAGGGTGCCGTGGAACAGCCTCGCGTACTGCGGCAGCAGGCCGACGTCACGGCGCAGGTCAGCCGGGTCGAGGTGAGCCATGGCGATGCCGTCCAGGCTAATCTCGCCCTGTACCAGGTCCATGGCCCCGCCCAGCGCCTGCAGCAAGGTTGATTTGCCGGCGCCGTTGCGGCCCAGCACGGCAATGCGCTCGCCCGGCTGGATGTCCAGCCGGCCAATGTTCAGCACTGGCGGGTACTCTTCGCTGTAGCGGAAGCTGGCCTGGCGCAGGCGGTACTCGCCGTGAATGGCCGGCAGGTGAACGCGGGCTTCGCCTTCAGGGTGGTCGACCGGCGATTGCATCAGCTTGTCCAGGCCTTGCAGTGCGACCTTGGCCTGCTGCCAGCGGGTCAGCACATGGGTCAGCTGTGCCAGCGGCGCCATCATTCGCGACGAAAGCATGGATGCCGCCACCAGGCTACCTGTGGTGAGGTCGCCGGCGATGACCATGGGTGCGCCGATCACGATTACCACGGCAAACACTGCACCCTGCACGTTCTGCGTCCAGGTCACCAGGCCGTTGGTGAGGGTGCGCAGGCGCAGGTTGGTGTGCGCACAGGCCGCGTTGTACTGGTTCCATTGCCGTTCGAAGCGTGCCTCTGCCTGCAGTGCCTTGATCTCGTCCAGGCCCTGGATGCTTTCCACCAGCATGGCGTTGCGCAGCGCCGACTCACGCATCGAGGCATTGGCCAACCGTGCCAGGCGCCGTTGTGCAAGCAACCCTGGCAACACCATGGCCAGCAGCGCGACCAGCGGGATGAACACCAGCACGCCGCCGATCAGCCAGAACACGAACAGGAACAGCAGGAAGAACGGCAGGTCGGCCAGCACCGTGGCGGTGCTGGACGTGATCAGGTCGCGGATCGATTCCAGCTCGCGCAACTGCGAGATGAACGAGCCGGTGGACTTCGGCCGCACCGAGTTGCGCAGGCGCAGGGCATGGCCGTAGACCAGGTCGCTCACCCGCAGGTCGGCGCGCTTGCCGAGCAGGTCGGTCACCTTCAGCCGCAGCAGGCGCATGCTGAAGTCGAACACCAGTGCCAACACCACACCGCCAAACAGGACGTAGAGGGTGGGCAGGGATTCAGCCGGTATCACTCGGTCATACACCTGCATCGAGAACAGTACGCCGGCCAGCGCGAGCACGTTGGCCACCAGTGACGCGACCATCACCTGCCCATAGGGGCGCAGGTCGCGCAGTACGATGCGGGCGAACCAGTGGCGGTCGTAAGGGGCGGTGTAGTCGTCGGTGCGCACATCGCGCAGTGGCCGGGCCGGGCGCAGCAGGGCAACGCGGTTGATGCGGCCTTTCAGGGTGTCGCGGGGCAGGCGCGAAGTCAGGCCTTGGTCACCGGCAAACACTACCGCCAGGTCGTCCTCTTCGGTCACCGACTCGACCACCGCCAGTTGCCCGTCGTCCAGCTCCAGCACCAGCGGCGTGCGCCATTGCCGCAGGCCCTTGGCATCGAAGTGCACGAAGCGCAGTGCCAGCCCCGCCTGACGTGCCATGTGGCGGAGGATTTCATTCAACGGGCGGGCATCCTCCACTGCGGCCAGGCGAATACGCTGGGGTGATACGTCCAGGCGGTAGTGGTGCGCCACCTGCAATATCACCTCAAGCCAGGGGCCAAGGTCTGGCCGGTGCGCGGCGGCCTGCTCCGGCGCGGGTGCCTGGTTGGGCAGGGTCACATCGATCGAATCACTCATGGCTGGATCTCCACACCTTGCAGGTTGCGCCCCTCAAGGCCAAAGGCCGTGCGCAGGGCGCCGGTGTTGTACAGGCAGTCGACATCCAGGCGCAGCAGATCGGAGCGGGTGCCGGCAAGTTCGAAGCGTGACTGGTAGATCTCCTGCTCGGCGTTGAGCAGGTCGAGCAGTGGCCGTGTGCCCAGGTCCAGGTACTGACGCCCGTAGAGCATGCGTGCTTCCTGAATACTGGCCTGGCGCGCTTCCAGCGAGGTCAGCCGGCGGCTTAGCCCGGAGGTTTGCGCCATGGCTTCGGCCAGGCCCCGACGCGCCTGCAGGCGGGCGGCGTCCTCGGCGGAGTCGGCTGCGGTCAGCGCGTGGCTGGCCGCGCGGGTACGGGCGCTGATGGAGCCCCCTTGGTAGATGGGGACTTCGACGTTCAGGTAGATGCCTGCCTGGGTGCGGTCCAGTCGTGAGTTATCGCGGTTATAGTCGTCGTCCAGGTAATGATTGACCTGCGGTTGCAGCGATAGGGTGGGGTAGGCCTCCGCCTTGGCCTGGGCCAGTTCAGCTTGGCCCTGTGCGCGCTGGGCCAAGGCCATCAGCACGGCGGGCAGGCGGTCATCACCCTGTGCAGGGCGCTTGCAGGCCTGGTTCAGCTCAGCGGGTGAGCCCTCGGCCAGTGCCGGAGGGGTAACGCGGCCCATCAGCGCCGCCAGGGTCGAGCGCCAGCGCTCGTACTGCGACTGGTACTCCTCCAGGGTGGCACGGGCGCTTTCCACGCGGGACTCGGCCTGCACCACGTCGGAACGGGTGCTGGCGCCCATGTCGCTACGCTGGCGGGCCATGCCGGCAATGTCGCCCACGCCGCGAATCTGATCGCGGGCAATCGTCAGCAGTTGCTCGTATCGGCGGGTTTCGATCCAGGCATAGGCTGTGTCGCGGGCCAGATCGTCGACCACCAGCAGGATATTGGCCTGGGCGCGGGCGGCAGCCGCCTGGGCGGCATTGACGGCGCTGTCGACCTTGCCGAAGTCATAGAGCATTTGCTTGAGCGACAGGTTCAGGGCCTGGCTATTGCGGTCGCCGCCATAACCGGTGTCATAACCGGTGCGCAGACCGCCGGAAATCTGTGGGTAGTACCCCGCACGGGCGACGTTGATGCCTTCGCCCTGCTTGTAAAGGTTGCCGATGGCCTCAGCGATGCTCGGGTGCCATTGCGCTGCCTGCAGCACTGCGTCGGTAAGGCTCAGCCGTTCGCCACTGGCGACCGGGGCCATGCCGATGGGGGGGCGGGCGGGCACCGCTTCGGGCGCATCGCGTAACAACGATGGCCCGATCTGGCGCAGGTGGGGGTCTATATCATCGGCTGCCTGGGCAACCGGGTGGAAGTTCAGGGCCAGGAGCCCGAATGCTCCCAGCAACAGCGGTGACAGCGGACTGCTTCGCTTCACATAGTTCCCTTACTGCTGGTCGTCCATGCCGCCGGGCATTCACCCGGCGGGTTTGCAGCGGCCTCAAACCACATGGATACCGTTTTGTACCCACAGGTGATGGCTTGGATCCTCCTGGGCCGTGTATTGGTTATAGTCGACGCCGTCGGCAGTTTGGTTCCCGACCAGCGTCCAGTTGTCCGTCATGTGAACCGAGTCTTGGTCGTCCCCCTTGATAATCAGTGTGTCGGTACCGGTTTCGGTGATTGCCACCACGTCCCCCAGGTTGAGGGTGAGCGCCACCGAGCTGGTGTCGTTGAGGTCGAGGATTTCGATGTCGTGCACGCGCTCGGCCAGGTTGCCCAGGTCGATACTGGCGTCACCGCCGCCCCACAACAGGGTGTCGGTACCTGTACCACCATCGACGCTGGCGAAGTTCTGGTCGACTATCACCAGCGTGTCGTCACCCGCCCCCCCTTGCAGGGTGATGTGGCCACCCTGGCTGCCATTGAGGTGGTCGTCGCCGTCGGTGCCGGCGATCACATCGGTGGCCGCTGCCAGGCTGGCGAGTGCCGCTGATTCGTCGCCGCTATCAGCCATCAGCGATGTGGTCGTGGTGAGGCCGGCAGCATCGTCCACGTTGATGGTCAGGGTTGCGGTGTCGGTAGTGCCGTTCGGGTGGCTGAGCTCGTAGGTGAAGGTGTCTTGCTGGCCGACCACCGCCGAGGTGAGCCCCGCGTTGAGGGTGTAGGTGTAGCTGCCGTCGGCATGCACCAGCAACGTGCCGTAGGTGCCGGCCACGCTCACCCCGTTGTAGCCTGGGATGGTGTAGGTGTTGGCCGCTGTCAGCACGCTCAGCACGGTCAAGGCCGAACCGATGTTGTCGTCAGTCAGCAGGTTGCCGGTGGCTGCTGTCGCGCCACTGACCACGAACTCGGTCAGGTACGTTGTGGTGGTGTTCAGGCTGGTGGTGATGGAGCTGAGCAAGCCGATGCCGCCAGCGGTGACACGGACGTGGTAGGTACCGGCGCCCTGATTCTCGAAGGTATACCCGGCGCCGCCCCCCAGCACGCTGATCAGCGAACCACCCGGCACCGACTGCACCAGCACGTACTGGCCGGTGGCCGGGTTGAGCTTGAGCAGCTCGATGGTAGTGCCGTTGAGCAGGCTCAACAGGTTGGCGGAGTTGACCACCACTTGCAGGTCGGCCGTGGTGTCGGCGGCAACCGTGGTGGTGTAGGTGGCCTGGCGGGTACCGATCAATGGCAGGCTCAACGAGCCCAGCGTACTGCTGCTGGTGTCCACGCGGTTGTCCAGGGTGACTTGGCTGCTACCAACGTCGTTGACTGCGTCGACCACCGTGGCCGGTGCACCGTAGTTGGTGTCGCTCCAGATCTCCGTGGCTTGCGGGCTGTCGATGCGCACGTACAGGTTGGCGGTATCGGACAGGCCGTTAGGGTGCACCAGTTGGTAACTGAACACGTCTACTTTGCCGACACTGTTCGGGCTGCCGTTGGGCGTGTAGGTGTAGCTGCCGTCCGCACTGATCACCAAGGTGCCGTACTGGCCCTGAACCGTTGTGGCGGTCCCGGCCGAGACGTAGCTGCCGTTTTTTAGTACTTGCAGCACGGCGGCGCTGTCCGGGCCACTGGCATCCACCGCGCCATCGGTGCCCACGTCGGTAATGACGTTGCCGGAGGTGGCAATGCCGGTGCCGGTGAATTGGGTCAGGCTGGTGGAGACGATGTCCAACGTGGTGCTCACTTCGGTGACCAGGCCGATGCCGCCACTGCCCACGGTCAGTCGGTAATCACCTGCTTGCAGCACGCCGATGTCCACCTGCAAGCCGATTGGCAGCACGATCAGGTCGAGCAGGCCCTGAGTGTTGCCGGTGGCGATGGTCACCCAGGCGCCGCTGGCGTCTTTCACCTGCAGGGTGAAGCTGGTGTTGTTGAGTAGTGCCAGCACGCTGTTGGTGGTCAGTGTGAGGGTAGGGTCGGCCGTGCTGCCTGCTGTCACCGTCCAGGTGTAGGTCTTGGTAAAGCCGGACAGCAGCGTGGTGAAGCTGTCGGTGTAGGTCTTCGTGGCGCTGACCGCTTCCAGGTTGACCGTGGCTGTGGCCAGGTTGTCGCTGGCGATGACCGGCGCGTTGGCATCCACATCCGGTGCAGTGACGTTGACGTTGCCCGACACGTTACCGCGCGGGTCGCTGAGGGTCACAGACAGGATCTGGCCGTTGTCCTGAGGCGGGCTCAGGGTCACAGTGAAGGTGCCGTCCGCCTGCACCGTTGCGGTTTGCAGCACGGTACCACCGGCGCTGCGTACGGTTACGGTGGCACCCACTTCGCCCGTACCGGTGAGGGTACTGCCGTCAGCACTGAATTGCAGGTTGCCGGCAGCCGCAGGCGGTGTCAGGTCCGGTGCGGTCAGCGCAGTGCCTGTGGACACGTTACCGGCGCTGTCGGTGAGGGTGACGCTGAGCGCCTGGTTGTCGATCTGCGCCGCAGCCAGACTGACCACGAACAGGCCGTTGCTGCCCACCGTTGCGGTACCCAGTACGGTACCGGCGCTGTTGCGCACGGTGACCGTGCTGCCGATCTGGCCAGAACCACTGACCGAGGTGCCGTTGGCGTTGATGGTGGCCAGCGGGGCGGCTGGCGGAGTGGTATCCGGCGCAGTCAGGCTGGTGCTGGCGGACAAGTTGCCGGCAGCATCGGCCTGGCGTACCACCAGCAGTTGCCCGTCGTTCTGTGGCGAGGTCAAGGTAATGCTGAAGGTGCCGTTGGCTTGCACCACTCCGGTACCGACCTGGCCGTTCGGGCCTTGGACGGTAACGGTAGCGCCCACTTCACCGCTACCGGTAAGCACGCTACCCGTGCCATCGATGGCGATGTTGGTAGGGGCGGCAGGTGGCTGCAGATCTGCGGCGGTGTAGCTTGTGCTGCCGGACGCATTGCCGGCAGCGTCAGCCTGGCTCACGCTCAGTACCTGGCCGTTGAGCTGCGCGGCGTTCAGGTTGACGGTGAAGACGCCACCGCCATTCACCACCGCCGTGCCGAGCACGTTGTTGCTGGCATCACGCACTGTCACCGTGGCACCGGCTTCACCCGTGCCGGTCAGCACCAGGCCATTGACAGAGAGGCTGGTCACCACCGGGTTGGCCGGTGGCGTGATGTCAGCTGCTTGTAGGAAGGTCGGCTGCGATTCGCCGCCGACCAATGCCACCGCTGTCACCGAAATGTGCTCGCCGTTGAGCTGGGCTGCGTCCAGCGTCAGGGTGAAGGAGCCGCCCAGGGTTGCGCTGCCTGTACCGATCAGGTTGCCTGCGGCATCGTACACGCGAATGTCCACACCGCTTGGTGCACTGCCTGTCAGGGTCAGGCCGTCGCTGCCCAAGGTCACGTCGGTTGGCGGCACGGGTGGTGCGACCAAGGGTGTGACGTAGGTCGCGACCGCAGAAGTATTGATACCGTCAGACTGTGTCACTTCCAGGGTGGCGAGCGAGCCCGCCGCCGGCACCAGCGTTATCTGGAAGTTGCCAGCGGCATCCACCACGCCGGTGCCGATCACGCTTCCGTCGAGGCTGACGGTGACCGTGGCATTGGCTTCGCCTTTGCCGGTCAGCACGTTGAAGGTGTTGTTGATCGCCAGGTTGGTTACCAGGTCGGGTGGCGAGGTGTCGTTGGTCTGGTAAGGGACGGCCACCGAAGCGTTGCCGGCATCATCCGTGGACACCACCGTCAGCAACTGCCCATTGTTCTGTGCCGGGCTGATCGGCACAGTGAACTGGCCGTTCTCATCCACTTCCACCGTGCCCACGATATTGTTGTCCGGGCCGCGTACCGTGATGGTGCTGCCGGCTTCGGCGGTACCTGTCATCGACGTACCGGCTGCGTTGAGCAGCAGGTCGGTCGGCTGTACCGGTGGCGTCAGGTCTGGCGCAGTCACTGCCAGTGGTATCGACGGGTTGCCAGTGGCGTCCTGGGCGATGATGGTCAGCGTTTCGCCGTTGATTTGCGGGAGGTTCAGGTCAAGGACGAAGGTGCCGTCCGGATCTACCGTCACCTGGCCCAGCAGGTCACCGTTGTTGTTGACCACGGTGACGCGGGTGCCGGCTTCGGCGGTACCGGTCACCTGGGTACCGCTGTCGTTGATGACAGCGATCACGGTGGCAGGTGGTGTGGTGTCCGTCGCCGTGACCGAACTGATTGGCGAGATATTGCCGGCTGCATCGGTCAGTGTTACCTGCAGCACCTGGCCATCGAGTTGCGCCGCATCCAGCTCGACGATGAAGGTCCCGTCGGCGCCCACTGTGCCGGTTCCGACCTGCGTGGTACCGACGTACACGCGCACGATGGCGCCCACTTCGCCGATACCGCCCAGCTCGTCACCTGCCGCATTGAGCCGCAGCTCTGTTGCTGCCGCTGGCGGCGTGAGGTCCGGCGCTTGCACGTTGACCGGCAGGCTGACGTTGCCGGGTGGGTCGGCCTGCAGCACCGACAGTGTCTGGTTGTTGATCTGTGCAGGTGACAGTTCGACGCTGAAACTGCCATCAGCAAGCACGATACCAGTGCCCAATACGGTACCGGCTGCGTTACTGACGATTACTGTGGCGCCGGCCTCGCCCAGGCCGCTGACCACACTGCCGTCGGCGTTGATCACCACTAGGGTGAGCGGGGCGGGTGGGGTGAAGTCCGGGGTTTGCAGGGTTGCCACTGCCGACACGTTGCCCGCCGCATCGGCCTGGGTGAAGCTGAGCAGTTCGGCGTTACCCAGCGCCGGGCTCAGCGTGATGGTGAAGTGGCCACTGGCATCGACGGTGGCGCTGCCGATTTCCTCGCCTGCCGGGTTGGTCACGGTCACCTGCGCGCCCACTTCGCCGCGGCCGGTGAGGGTGACACCATCACCGGAAATCGCCAGTTCGCCTGGTGCCGTTGGCGGGGTGGTATCGGGGGCGGTGATGGCGCTGGCGGCAGACTGGTTGCCAGCCGCATCGCCCAGCACTACTTGCACCTGTTGGCCGTTGGCCTGAGGCGATGCGAGGTTGACCTGGAAGGTGCCGTCGGCGCGCACCGTGGCACTGCCCAGCACCGAACCATCGGCGGCGAGCACCCGCACGGCGGCACCCGCTTCGCCGGTACCGTTCAGCAAGCTGCCACCCCCGGCGAAAGCCAGGTTGTCGGCCGCATCCGGCGCGACGCGGTCAGGGGCTGTCAGGCTGACGCTGTTGGACTCGTTGCCGGCCACATCGGACTGGCTGGCGCTGAGCTGTTCGCCGTTAATTTGCGCGGCGCTCAGGTTGACGTTGAAGGTGCCATTGGCATCGACCACGGCAGTGCCCAAGTCGACACCGCCTTCGCCAAGCACGGTAACGGTGGCACCTGCTTCACCGCGGCCACTGAGTACCAGGCCGTCGCTGGACAACACCAGGTTGGTCAGTGGTTGCGGTGCCGTGGTGTCTGGTGCCTGCAGGGTTGCGGGCGATGATACGGTGCCATCGGTACCCGTTGCGCTGATCTGCAGCACTTCGCCATTGGCCTGTGCACTACCCAGATTGACAGTGAACGTGCCGTCGTTGGCGACCGGGCTGCTGCCCAGCAATACGCCGTTGGGGCCGTACACCTTGATTGTGCTGCCCGTCTCGGCGGTGCCGGTCACCGACAGGCCGTCGGCGGCCAGTACCAGGTTGTCCGGTGTTGCCGGTGCCAGTACGCCCGGTGCAGTCACGCTTTGTGCAGGGGAGACGTTCTGTGCGGCATCGGCCTGGACCACGTTCAGGCTCTCACCCGTGATCGCTGTCGGTGAAAGGGACACGGTGAAGTGACCGTCGGCCGTCACTGTGGCGCTACCCAGCACGGTACCGTCCGGTGCCCGTACGGTCACGGTTGCGCCTGCTTCGCCATCGCCTGTCAGGGTGGCGCCATCGGCGGAGACCGCCAAGTTGGTCACGGCGGCCGGCGGCGTGGTGTCGGCTGCGGTGTAGGGTGCGGCCGGCGACACGTTGCCAGCTGCGTCGGTGGCAGTCACCTGCAGCGTCTGGCCATTGGTCTGGGCACTGTTCAAGGCGACCTGGAAGGTGCCGTTGCTGCCGGCTACCGCTGTGCCCAGCACGTTGCCGCTGGCATCGCGCACGGTCACGGTGCTGCCGGCCTCGGCGGTACCGGTCAGTTGCAGCCCGGTACTGGACAGGGCGAGTGCTGTCGGTGCCGCAGGCGGGGTGAAGTCCGGCGCGGTGACCGCCACGGCGGTGGAAGTGTTGTTGCCCGCGTCGGTCTGCGTAACGCTCAGGTGCTGGGCGTTGAGCTGAGCGCTGCTCAAGGTGAGGGTAAAGCTGCCATTGGCCGCTACCAGGCCGGTGCCTATGATGGTCCCGTCCGGGCCGTGAACGGTGACCGTGGCACCGGCTTCGCCAAGGCCAGTCAGGGTCAGGCCGTTGTTGTTCAGCACCACGTTGGACAGCGGCGCGGGCGGGGTCAGGTCCGGGGTTGTCACATTGATTGCCGGCGAGGTGTTGCTGGCGGCATCCACTTGCGTCACGCCGATGACCTGGCCGTTGGTTTGCGGCGTGTCGAAGGTCACCGTGAAGCGACCGTCTGCGCTCACCGTGGCGGTGCCGAGCAAGGCACCTGAGGCGTTGCGTACCTGTACCGTCGCGCCTACTTCACCGCTGCCGGAAAGCTGCCGGCCGTCCTGGCTCAACACTGGGTTAGTGATGGCCGCTGGCGGCGTGTGGTCTGGCGTGGCCAGGCTGGCCGGGCCGGACACATTGCCCGCAGCATCACTGAGGGTGACCTGCAGTGGGCTACCGGTGACTTGCGCGCTGGGCAGGGTGATCTGGAATTGGCCGCTTTGGTTGACGGTGCCGGTGGCCAGGATGGCACCACTGGCATCGCGTACGGTGACGCTGGCACCGGCTTCGCCCTGGCCGCTGAGCACGGTGGCTGCGCTGTTGAGGCTGAGGTTACTGGCCGCCAGCGGTGCCTGCAGGTCAGGCGCTTGCAGGGTGGACGCGAGCGAAACGTTACCTGCGGCATCAGCCTGGGTGACGATCAGGTTCTGCCCATTGGCCACGGCCGGCGAAAAGATGACGCTGAACAGGCCATTGCTGCCGACGGTAGCAGTCCCCAGCACGGTGCCTTGTGAGTCAGTCACGCGCACGGTTGCACCGACTTCACCCTGGCCGGTCAGTGTACTGCCGGTTGCGTCGAGGTTTACCTGTGTCGGCGCGTCTGGTGCCGTGGTGTCACTGGCCACGACGGTGGCCGGCACCGAAGGCTGGCCATCGACGGTAGCCTTGGCACTGACCTGCAAGATCTGGGCGTTGAGCTGGGCGCTCTGGAAGAACACACGGAAGGTGCCGTCGCTGCCGACCGTGGCGCTACCCAGAGTGGTGCCCCCGGAGGTCACGGTAATCAGCGAGCCGACCGTACCCTGGCCGGTCAGCAAAAAGCCGTCGGCGCTGATGGCAAGGGCCGAAGGCGTGGCCACTTCGGCACCGGTCGGGCCAGCCAGTGGTACTTCAGGCGATTCGTTGCCGGCAGGGTCGATCACTGCCACATCAACCGTTTCGCCTGATGCCAGCGGTGGGTCGACCAGTATGACGAAGGTGCCGTCCGGCCCTACGGTTACAGTGCCGCGCACGCTGTCATCCGGGTTGCGGACTTCCACTGTGCTGCCAGGCTCGGCTGTGCCGCCGACCGTGCTGCCGTCCGGGCTTACGGTAAGGCCGGTGGCTGGTTCTGGGTTGGTCGTGTCCGGAGCGGTGACTGAGACCGGCGCCGAGTCGTTGCCGGCTGCGTCGGTCACTACCACGGTTACGGTCTGGCCGTTGTTCTGCGGGGTATCCAGCGGCACGTTGAAACTGCCATCCGGGTTGACCGCCACGGTGATCACATTGCCGGCCCCATCACTCACGGTCACCGAACTGGCGCCAGGTGCGTTACCGCTCACAGCCGTGCCATCGCTGCTGACTGCAACGTCGGTGGGCAGTGCCGGTGGCGTGATGTCAGGCGCAAGGATCGGGCTGGGCTGCGAAATGTTGCCGGCCGCATCGGTCAGCGTCACATCCAGGGCCTGGCCGTCCAACTGGGCGGGCGATAGTGGGACAGTGAAGCTACCGCCTGCGGGCACGACGATGGTGCCTACCAACGTGCCGTCGCCAAGCTTCACTTCCACCGTGGAGCCAGCTTCGCCTGTACCTTGGATGGCGTTGCCAGCCGGGGTGATCGTGAGGTCGGCAGGCGCAGCCGGCGCAGTGCTGTCGTCAGCGGTGAAAGTGGCCGACGGCGAGGCATTGCCGCCGCCATCGATCAGCACCACCGACAGTACTTCACCGTTGGTCTGGGCGGGGGAGAGTACCACTTCGAACGTACCGTCTGCATTCACCGGCATGGTGCCTAGCAGGTCACCCGCAGCATTGCGTACCTCTACGGTGCTGCCTGCCTCGCCCTGCCCGCTGAGCAGTGTGCCGGTAGGGTCAAGGCCGAGCCCCTGCGCCGGCAGCGGTGCCTCGAAGTCAGGTGCGGTCACGGTGCCTGCGGGCGAGCCGTTGCCGCTATTGTCCGCCTGAGTGACAGACAGCGTCTGGCCATTGAGCTGTGGCGGGTCGATTGCTACCTGGAAGGTGCCATCGGGCTGGACCGTTGCGGTGCCCAGTACCGCGCCGCCAGTGCCTGTCACGGTCACCTGCGCACCCGGCTCGCCGCTGCCGCTCAGGCTGCTGCCGTCGCCAGCCAGGACCAGAGCGGTGGGGCTCTCGGGTGCCTGGGTATCCGGTGCTGACAAGTCGACCGCCGCTGACAGGTTGCCGGCCACGTCGCGTTGCTCCACGGTCAGTGCCTGGCCGTTGGTCTGCGGGGTGTCGAGGGTGATTTCGAAAGCGCCGCCAGCGCCGACCACCATGCTGCCCAACACGCTGCCGTCCGGCCCGCGCACGGTAACGGTGGCGCCCGGTTCGCCGTTGCCGGTGATCGTGGTACCGGTGCCGTCGATGGCCGGGTTGGTGACCACTTGCGGTGGGGTGGAGTCGGGTGCAGTGAAGTCCACGGGCCCTGCGCTGTTACCCAGGTTGTCAGTGGCTTCGACGGTCAGGCTTTCGCCGTTGCGTTGTGGCGCGTTGAGGGTGACGTCGAAACGGCCGTCGCCACCCACAGTGGCGCTGCCCAGCACATTGCCGTCGGCGTCACGCACGGTGACGATGGAGCCGCTTTGGCCCTGGCCGGTAAGGTGAATGCCAGCGGTATCGATGGCCAGCCCGGAGGGCTGCAGCGGGCCGTCGATATCGGGCGCCACGATGGTTACGGTCGAGGTGTTGCCAGCTGGGTCGCGCAGTACCACGTCCAGCTCCTGGCCGTCGGTCTGCGGAGGGTTCAGGACCACGCTGATCACACCGCCGGCACCGACCTGGGCGCTGCCCAGCACAGTACCGTCGGCGCTGATGACCTGCGCGGTGGTGCCCGGTTCGCCGCGACCGGTGAGCAGCCCGCCATCGGCGCTCAATTGCAGTTCGCTGGCTTCGTTGGGCGGGGTGATATCGGGGGCGGTGATCTGTGTCGGTAGCGAGCTGTTGCCAGCGCCGTCAACCGCCACGACATCCAGTATCTCGCCGTTGGCCTGGGCTGGGGTCAGGCCGATGGTGAAGCTGCCATCCGGTTCGGCCTGGACGCTGCCCAGAACATTGCCCTGCGCGTCACGCACTTGCACCTGCGTTCCTGCCGGTGCGCTACCGGAAATACTGGTACCGTCGCCGGTCACCAGCACGCCGCTCGGGCTTTCGGGTAGCGGTGTATCGGCAACGGTCACACTGACCCCTGCCGAGGTATTGCCGGCGGCATCGGTCTGCACCAGCACGAGGTTCTCTCCGGCGGCCAGCGGTGCTTCAAGGTCGACCACGAAGGTGCCATTGGGCGCCACGGTGCCGGTGCCGATGACTGCACCTTGGGCATCACGCACTTCCACCGTGGCACCGGGCTCACCACGGCCAGACAAGGCCAGGCTGCCATCGCCTGCCACCACGTCAGTGATGATCGCCGGAACGGTAATGTCCGGGGCCACGTAACTCAGCGGCACCGAGGTATTGCCTGCCGCATCGGTCACTGTGATGGACAGGGTTTCGCCATTGGCCTGTGGCGGGTCGAGGGTCAGGCTGAAGCTGCCATCCGGCTCGGCAATGGCGCTACCGATCAGGTTGCCCGAGGCATCTTTAACCTCCACCCGGGCGCCTCCTTCTGCAGTGCCGACCAGGCTGTCGCCATTGCTCAGTACCAGGTCGGTTGGTTGCAGCGGTGCTATCTGGTCCGGCGCCGTCAGCGGGACAGATGCAGAGATATTGCCGGCGGCATCGGTCAGGGTCACTTGCAGGGATGAGCCATCCACCACCGGGGTTGGCAGTTGCACATTGAAGCTGCCATCGGGCTGAACGGTACCGCTTACCAGCACCTGGCCCTCATCGTTGCGCACCTCCACGGTGGCGCCCGCTTCGCCGCGCCCGGAGACTGTGCGGCCATCGTTGCTGATGGCCAGATCGGTAGCGGGCTCCGGCGGGGTGGTGTCGCCGCCGTTGTCCACGTTCGGTGCAGTGACGCTGCCGGCCGTGGAGGCGTTGCCTGCGGTATCGGTGGCAGTCACCTGCAACTGCTCGCCTGCCAATTGTGGCGGGGTGAGGTCGATGCTGAAGGCACCGCTGGCCCCCACCACGACACTGCCCAGCACCGTGGTGCCGTCGGCGGCCAGCACACGGACGGTGCTGCCTGCTTCGGCGCGGCCGCTGACGACGGTACCATCGCCACTGATTGCCAGGTCGTTGGGCGCCGCAGGCGCGGTGATGTCTGGTGCGGTGATCTGCACCGGCAACGACGAGGTGCCGTTGTTGTCGATGGCCACTACGTCCAGCAACTCGCCATTGGCCTGGGCCGGCGTGAGCACCACGGTGAATGTGCCCTCGGCACCCACCACGATGCTACCGATCAGTGTGCCGTTGGCATCATGCACGTCCACGCGGCTGCCAGTCGGAGCAGAACCGCTGATGCTGCTGCCATCGGCGGCCACAACCAGTTCACTCGGGCTGGTCGGTGTGATCACCAGTGGCACGTCGTAGGTCAGCGCTTCAGAGACGTTGCCGCCCGGGTCGGTCTGTACCAGGGTCAGGCGCTCACCCGGCAGCGCAGCCGGATCGAGGTCGATCAGGAAAGTACCGTTCGCAGTTACCGTACTGGTACCCAGCAGCGTGCCATTGGCATCGCGCACCTCGACGGTAGCGCCGGCTTCGCCGCGACCACCCAAGGTCAGGCCGTCGGCGCCGACGACGATGTTGCTGACCACGGCAGGCACGGTAATGTCCGGGGCATCGAACTGCAGCGGTAAAGAGACATTGCCATCGGTATCGGTCAGGCGGATGTCCAGCACTTCGCCATTGGCCTGGGCAGGCGACAGGGTAATGCTGAAGCTGCCGGTATCATTGACCAGGCCAGTGCCGAGCAAGTTGCCCGAGGCATCGAAGGCCTGCACTGTCGCACCAGGCTCGCCGTTGCCACTCAGGGTCACACCGTCGGCCAAGGCCAGGTTGGTCGGCTGGGCCGGGGGCTGCAAGTCCGGGGTAACCACCGACGCTGGTGCAGAAGCATTGCCGGAGGCATCGATCAGCACCACTTGCAAGTTGCTGCCATCTTTCACCGGTGGGTCGAGGGTGATCTGGAAGGTGCCGTCGGGGTTGACTGAGCCGCTGGCCAGTACATTGCCCTGGGCATCGCGCACCTGCACACTGGCACCGGCTTCGCCGCGGCCATTGAGCTGGGCGCCGGCCAGGCCGACTACCAGGTTGGTCGCGGCATCTGGTGGTGTGGTGTCGCCACCGTCGATGTCCGGCGCGGTGATGTCGCTGGCCGGGGAGGTGTTGCCGGCGGCGTCGGTGGCGGTGACTTGCAGCACCTCGCCGTTTACCTGTGGCGGGTCGAGGGTTACGGTGAAGCTGCCGTCGGGGCCAGCCACCACACTGCCAATCAGCGTGCCGTTGGCGTCATGCACCTCTACACGGCTACCGGCAGGTGCGCTACCGCTGATGCTGCTGCCGTCTTCGGCGAATACCAGGTCGCTTGGGCTGGCAGGCGCAGTGGTGACCGGGACCTCGTATTGCAATGCCGAGGAAGCGTTGCCGCTTGGGTCAGTCTGCACCAGGCTCAATTGCCCGCCCGGCTGTGCGGCCGGACTCAGGTCGATCAGGAAGGTGCCGTTGGCCCCTACGACACCCGTGCCGATCACGGTGCCATTGGCATCGCGTACTTCGACGGTGGCCCCCGGTTCGCCGCGTCCGCTCAGAGCCAGGCCGCCAGCGCCAACTGTAATGTTGTTGACGGCATCGGGCGGGGTAATGTCCGGAGCATCGAACTGCAGCGGCGCAGAGGCGTTGCCGGCAGCATCCACCAGGCGTACGTCCAGCGCTTCGCCGTTGGCCTGGGCAGGCGACAGGGTGAGGCTGAACAGGCCGTCGGCACCAACGACACCGGAGCCAATCAGGCTGCCGGCAGCATCGCGCACCTGCACGGTAGCGCCGGGCTCACCGCGACCGGTGAAGGTGACGCCATCGGCCAGAGCCAGATCGGTCGGCTGGGCAGGGGCTGTGGTGTCAGGGTTGTCGACGTCCGGTGCCGTGATGCTGGCAACGGGCGAGATATTGCCAGCCGCGTCTGCGGCGCTGACCTTCAGGGCCTGGCCGTCACTTTGTGGCGGTTGCAGGGTGATGCTGAACTGGCCGTCCGCACCGGCTACGGCAGTGCCCAGCAATGCACCACCAGCGCCTCGTACGGAAACCGTCGAGCCAGGCTCGGCAAGACCGGTGAGCGTCGTGCCCTGTTCATTGATAGCCAGGTTGGTCGGCGCCAGTGGTGCCGTTGCGTCTGGCGCAGTGACAGTGCCAGGCGCCGAGACATTGCCGGCGGCGTCGGTCAGGGTGACATCAAGGTTTTCGCTATTGATCTGCGGCGCATTCAACGTCACGTTGAAGTTGCCGTCGGGACCCACTGTGCCGCTGCCGATCAGGTTGCCGGCGGCGTCGCGGATGTTCACCGTGGTGCCTGCTTCGCCACGGCCGGTCAGGAGCAGGCCATCCGGTGAAACCAGCAGGTCGATCGGCGTGGCCGGTGCGCTGGTATCGGGGGCGGAACCGCCGCTGCTGCCCCCGCCGCCGTTGCCCGCCGCTGCCGCTGCGCCGCCCACACCGAGCAGGCTGAGCCCGGCAATCGCCCAAGTTGGCATGGCGCTACCGGCAGTGCCGATGCCAGCGACCAGTTCGTCCAGCGAGGCCACTTCTTCGAAGGTGAAACCGGTGAACGCTGCCGCATCGTACTGGGCATGCCACAGGGTGCCGTCTTCGCCGACGAAGACCATATCGCTGCCGACCCCGGCCTGGTCCGCAGCGAAGAAGTTACCGACGGTGACTTTTTCACCCGACTTCAGCGTAACGATCAGGTCTTGCCCACGTTGGGTGACGGTGGCCACTTTGTCGGGAGATACCGGTATCTGCACGACGCTTGGTGCTTTGAGATTGATATTGCCCCAGGCGCTCTGAGTGGCGACTTCGGATTGCTTATCGGCGACGACGATGTTGTCCATGGATGCTCCCTGCTGATATCCGGATCCCCTGGCCCGACTATTCGGGCGACAACCGGCGTAACAGAGCCCTGATAGGGGGTACGCGCAGCCTCGACCAGGCAGTCGACAAATGGGTCGTTAGGGAGATATAGCAGCCGGTGGGGAAGCAACCAGATGGCTTTCTGGGTTAATCCTTTGGTAGAGAAGCCTTAGCGAAGCCCTAGCCTGCGGGCTAAACGGCTCAGGTTTGCGCGGTCCAGGCCGAGTTCGCGGGCCGCTGCTGCCCAGTTGTCCTGGTGCCTTTGCAAGCAGGCTTCGATGATCTGACGCTGGTAAATGTCGACGGCCTCACGCAGGCCACCTTCAGGCGGGGTGGCCACTTGTAACGGTGCCGCAGGGGAGGGCAGCGAGCCTGGCGTCGTTGCCGACACGCGCAGGTCCAGGTCGATGGCGTCGAGAGTGAGGATACGTGGCCGGTCAGGGTGCTGGCCCAGCGCCTTGAGGGCCGAGCGGCCTATCAGGTGTTCCAGTTCGCGCACATTGCCTGGCCAGTCGTAGGCGATCAGCGCGGCTTGGGCCTCATGGCTCAGGCGCAGGCTGTTCAGGCCCAGCCGTGAACGGTTCTGTTCGAGGAAGTAGCCAGCCAGTAGCAGCACGTCTCGCCCACGTTCGCGCAATGGTGGCACGTGCAGCGGGTATACACTGAGGCGGTGGTAGAAGTCGGCGCGGAAGTTGCCCGTACGCACCTCGGCAGCCAGGTCGCGATTGGTCGCGGCGATCAGGCGCACGTCGACCCGGTGCTCGCGGTCCGAACCCAGGCGCTGCAGCTGGCCGCTTTGCAGCACGCGTAACAGCTTGGCCTGCACCGTCAGCGGCAGTTCGCCCACTTCGTCGAGGAACAGCGTGCCGCCGTTGGCCAGCTCGAACTTGCCGCGGCGCTCGCCATGCGCGCCGGTGAAGGCGCCGCGCACATGGCCGAACAGTTCGCTTTCCACCAAGGTGTCGGGCAGGGCGGCGCAGTTGAGGCTGACCAGCGGCTTGTCGGCACGGCTACTGGCCTGGTGCAGGGCCTGGGCCACCAGCTCCTTGCCGACCCCGGTTTCGCCGGTGATCAGCACGGTCAGGTCGCTGCTGCCGACCAGACGAATTTCTTCCACCAGGCGTTTGTGCGCAGGGCTCTGGCCAATCAGCTCTCTATCCTGGCCGCTGGCCTGGCGGTAGAGCTCGGCGCGGTGGTGTTCGTCTTCGGCGCGCAGGGCCAGGTGCTCGATACGCTCGGCCACGGTAACGGTGGCGGCTGCCAGGCTGGCAAAGGCCTGCAGGGCATCCAGCTCCAGGCTCTGGAACTGCCCGGGGGTGAGGGCGTCGAGGGTGACCAGGCCCCATGGGCGCTCATCGACCATCAACGGGCAGCCCATGCAGTCGTGCACTTCAAGGTTGGCATCGGGGGCGTGGACCAAACCATCATAGGGGTCGGGCAGTTCGGAGTCGCTGGCGAAACGGGTGGGTTCCGGGCGGCTGAGCAGGACCTGGAAGCGCGGGTGCTCGCTGACCCTGAAGCGACGGCCGAGAGTGTCGGGGCTAAGGCCATCCACTGCCAGCGGCACCAGCCATTCACCATCCAGTCGCAGCAGTGCTGCGGCATCGCACGGCAGCAGGCCACGCATGGCTTGCAACAGCCGGCGGTAGCGCTCCTGGTCGGGCAAATCGCGGGACAGGTCGCTGACCAGGGGCAGCAGGGCGGTGAGCAGCGGTTTTGTAGTCATATGGACTCCTGTAGGTCGATATGACTATACGCAGGAGTAGGTCTTTTTGACATGACCTGCATCAAGCCCCTGATTTTACGGGCGATAAAAGTTGGCACGATTGCTGTAATGGCAGTGGCAGTCATTTGAAGCCACAGGCTCAGGAGTTGTTGCAATGCTCAATGCCGAACAACGTGCAATCATCAAGGCCACTGTACCTCTGCTGGAAAGCGGCGGTGAAGCGCTGACCACCCACTTCTACAAGATGATGCTCAGCGAGTACCCCGAGGTACGGCCGCTGTTCAACCAGGCCCACCAGGCCAGCGGCGATCAGCCGCGTGCGCTGGCTAACGGCGTGTTGATGTATGCCCGCCATATCGACCAGTTGGAGCAACTGGGTGGCCTGGTCGGACAGATCATCAATAAGCATGTTGCCCTGCAGATTCTGCCGCAGCACTACCCGATTGTCGGAAGCTGCCTGCTGCGCGCCATCGAGGAAGTGCTTGGCAAGGACATTGCCACCCCAGCGGTGATCGACGCTTGGGGCGCGGCCTATGGCCAGCTGGCCGACATTCTGATTGGCGCTGAAGAAAACCTTTATAAAGAGAAGGAAGCGGCCGAGGGTGGCTGGCGCGGTACGCGTGAATTCCGCCTGGTACGCCGCGAGCAGGAAAGCAGCGAGATCGTTTCGTTCTATTTCGCCCCGGTGGATGGCATGCCGGTGCTCAAGGCAGAACCTGGCCAGTACATCGGCCTGAAGCTAGACATAGACGGTGCCGAGCAGCGCCGCAACTATTCCCTGTCGGCGCTGTGCGACGGCAAGGAATACCGCATTAGCGTCAAGCGTGAGGCGGGCGGCAAGGTCTCCAATTACCTGCACGATGACTTGGTGGTCGGCGATACCCTGCAACTGTTCCCGCCTGCGGGGGACTTCACCCTGGCAGCCAGCGACAAGCCGCTGGTGCTGATCAGCGGAGGGGTGGGCATTACCCCGACCCTGGCAATGCTGCAGGCAGCACTGCAAACCCGGCGCGAGGTGCATTTCATCCACTGTGCGCGTAACGGTGCGGTGCATGCCTTCCGGGACTGGATCGATGGTTTGGCGGCACGTCATCCACAGCTCAAGCGCTTCTACTGCTATGCCGAGCCGGAAGGTGGCGCTGCAGCCGATGCGGTGGGTTTGCTGAGTGAAGACCTGCTCGCCGAGTGGCTGCCGCAGGAGCGTGACGTGGATGCCTACTTCCTCGGGCCGAAAGGCTTCATGGCGGCGGTCAAACGCCAGCTGAAGGGCCTGGGGGTGCCGGAGCAGCAGAGCCGCTACGAGTTCTTCGGGCCGGCGGCAGCGCTGGAGTGATGTAGCGTCTGTGCCGGCCTCTTCGCGGGCAAGCCCGCTCCCACAGGTATTGCACCGGTCTTGAATGTGGTGCCGTCTCTGTAGGAGCGGGTTTACCCGCGAAGGGGCCGGTACAGGCTTATAAAGTACTCGTCCCCCCGCTGCAGCACACCTTTCTGCCTATATATAAAGGAAAGATGAAACCGGGCGCTGCGCTTTCATCCTTAATCATCCTTTAATCACGGTATCCTTCACTCCCGGGTGTCGAGGGGCTTGCTCCTGCGCGGCACCTGGGCAGCCGTTTTTTTGCCGCCCGGCGTTGAACCGACGTCGTTGCGGCCGGTCTCAGCCACACTGGATAGCCCTGCGCAGTGCTTCCGCGACGCTCCCTCGGCATGCTCACAGGCCATGCCCAGCGTGTAGACTTGCGCCCAGGCAGGCGGATCACGCTGCCACTATCCATCGAAGGAACCGGCAATGAACGAACAAACATCGCGCCTGAATCGGGAACGGCGCTTTCTGGTGCTGTTGGGCCTGATCTGCCTCTCGCTGATCGGCGGCGCCCTCTACATGCAAGTGGTGCTGGGCGAGGCACCGTGCCCGCTGTGCATCCTGCAACGTTATGCATTGCTGTTCATTGCCGTGTTTGCCTTCATCGCTGCGGCGATGCCTGGGCGCCGCAGCCTGACCTTCTTCGAAGCGTTGGTGGTGCTCAGTGCTATTGGCGGAATCGTTGCGGCCGGCAACCATGTGTATATACTCGCCAACCCCATGGTCAGTTGCGGTATCGATACCCTGCAACCGATTGTGGATGACCTGCCACTGGCAAAGCTGTGGCCACTGGCGTTTCAGGTCGACGGCTTCTGCAGCACGCCGTACCCGCCGATCCTCGGCCTGTCGCTGGCGCAATGGGCGCTTGTGGCCTTCGTGCTGACCGCAGTCCTGGTTCCGCTCGGTATCTACCGCAACCGACGCCAGGTTTAGACAAAAGTCCCGAATTGCATGGGGTCTTTTGCACTCCATGCGAAGAGGGAAAAGTTGCGCACCGCTTGATCCAGATCAATCCCGAAGCCTTGTAGAATGCGGCTTTGAGGCCTGGCAAGCGGGGTGCGACAAACTGTCGCGAAGTTGAATTATTGAGCAGTATTGTTACGGATTCTGTAAAAGACTGTTGCTCAATAAGTCATAGTCAAGGGTTGGCGACCTATCTACAATCGCCCCCAATTTCCGTTCGGCACTGCTTGCGAGTCGCAGGATTGAAGGAAGCCTCAGCGCTCCTTTTTGCTGACTTCGTCAAGTTTCGCCCAACGGCGATACCGGGCGGACACCCCTCCGCGTTTTCCCGCACCAAATGGACTTGGTCTGAAGTACAGGCCTGTTGCCTACGAAACCATAAGCACCGCTAACCCGCTTGAAGCCAAGGTCCTGCAGTCGGACCCCAGGCAGGAGTGAGTACGGGCGCGAAATGCCTCACTTGGCAGGACGAAGTGCTGGCTACCAAAACACAAATTGCATTGAAGCAAGCTGATCTAGAGGTCGTGAGATGAGTAAAAAGCGTTACCCCAGACTGTTTGGCATATTGCCCTTTT
>Ga0182745_1000885_pt1 | contig 30649 bp, 25 predicted proteins | sample eDN3rd30CKraftBY_FD_128523 | JGI IMG/M metagenome (GOLD analysis project Ga0182745, IMG submission 128523) | Enriched backyard soil microbial communities from Emeryville, California, USA - eDNA 3rd pass 30_C Kraft BY (version 2) (version 2) | ecosystem: Environmental > Terrestrial > Soil >... | reverse complement strand
TGAGCGGCGAGCACGGCATCGGCACCGAGAAGAAGGCGTACCTCGCCCAGATCGAGGACCCGGCCAAGCTCGACCTCATGCGCCGCATCAAGACCAGCTTCGACCCCGCCGGCATCCTCAACCCCGGCGTCATCTTCGACTGAACCCTCGACTGGCGCGGCCATGGGCGGCGTCACCCGACCAGCAAGGAACCCGCCTGACATGAACGGCGCCAACGCCCTCATCCGCACGCTCGTCGACTCGGGGGTCGACGTCTGCTTCATGAACCCCGGCACGTCGGAGATGCACTTCGTCGCCGCCCTCGACGACGTGCGCGAGATGCGCGGCGTGCTCGCCTTGTTCGAAGGCGTGGCCACCGGCGCCGCTGACGGCTACGCCCGCATGGCCGACAAGCCCGCCGCCGTCCTGCTGCACCTCGGCCCCGGCCTCGGCAACGGCCTGGCCAACCTGCACAACGCCCGCAAGGGCCACACGCCCGTGGTGAACATCGTCGGCGACCACGCGACGTACCACAAGCAGTACGACGCCCAGCTGGAGTCCGACATCGAGACCGTGGCCCGCAACGTGTCGACGTGGCTGCGCACCTCGGCCTCGGTCGAGGAGGTGGCGGCCGACGCCGCCGACGCCGTGGCCGTCGCCTCGGGCCCGCCGGCCCAGATCGCCACGCTGATCCTCCCTGCCGACGTCAGCTGGAGCGAGGGCGGCACGCCCGCCGCTCCCGTCGCCCCGGCCCAGCCCACGCCGGTGGACGCCGACGCCGTCGCCGCCATCGCCGCCGTGCTCCAGGGCGACGAGCCGGCCGCCCTGTTCGTGGGCGGCCGGGCCTGCCGGGCCGACGCCCTGGTCGACGCCAGCCGGGTCGCCAACACCACCGGCACCAAGCTCCTGGCCGAGACGTTCCCCGCCCGCATCGAGCGCGGCGCCGGGCGCGTCCCCGTCGACCGCCTCGCGTACCTGGCCGAGTTCGCCGCCATGCAGCTCGACGGCCTGAAGCACCTCGTCCTCGTCGACTCCAAGGCGCCGGTCTCGTTCTTCGCCTACCCCGGCAAGGCCAGCGACCTGGTGCCCGAGGGCTGCACGGTGCACGTCCTCGCCGACGCGGCCGGCGACCCAGCGGGCGCCCTCGCCGCGCTGGCCGCCGCGGTGGGCGCGGCGCCCGACGCGGCCACGATCCAGGTCGAGGCCCGCCCCGAGCTGCCCACCGGTCCGCTCACCGCCGACGGCGTGTGCCAGGCGCTGGGCGCGCTCTTGCCCGAGGGCGCCATCGTCTCCGACGAGGGCAACACGTCGGGCCTCTTCGCCGCCGGCCACACGGCGGGCGCGCCGGCGCACGACTGGCTGACGCTCACCGGCGGCGCCATCGGCCAGGGGCTCCCGGCCGCCGTCGGCGCGGCCGTCGCCTGCCCGGACCGCAAGGTGATCGTGCTCGAGTCCGACGGCTCGGCGATGTACACGATGCAGAGCTGGTGGACGATGGCGCGCGAGGAGCTCGACGTCGTCACCGTGCTGTTCAACAACGCCAGCTACGCGGTGCTCAACATGGAGCTGAACCGGGTCGGTGCCACCGAGGGCGGGCCCAAGGCCAAGGAGATGCTCGACCTCACCCGGCCCACGATGGACTTCATGTCGATGGCCCAGGGCTGCGGCGTCCCCGCCACCCGGGCCACCACGGCCGAGGAGTTCACCGAGCAGTTCCAGGCCGCCCTCGCCGCCAAGGGCCCCCGCGTCATCGAGTGCATCGTCCCGTCGATCATCTGACCCTCGCGGCGGCGGCTTCCTGACCGTCTCGCTCTGCACGGCGAGGCCCAACCGAACTTGGTGTGGTTCCTGCTGTCCTGCCTCGATACGCACACCAAGTTCAGCCATGGCAGGAGCGATGGCACCCGCTACCCCCCCCCGGGGATGGGTCAGCTCGGCGCGACGGGACCGAGGCCGAGGGGACGGAGGGCCTCGAACACACTGGTGAACTGCCCCTGGGCGTGGGCGTGCACGTCCGCCGTGCTGGGGTCGGGCTCGAAGGTGCGGTCGAGGCGGACCCACTCGCCCCCGCCGTGGCCCAACTGCTCCAGCGCCCAGCCCGCCGAGGCGCGGGCGCCGGAGTGGCCGGGCTCCTGCAGCACGTGCACGGGCCGCTGGAGGACGTCGGCCAGCACCTGGGACCAGGCCGCTGAGCGAGCGGCACCGCCGGTGAGGACGACCTCGTCGGCGCGCTGGCCGGTGAACGCCTCGACCGGGTCGAGCAGCCAGCGGAGGTTGTGGGCGACGCCCTCTGCCGCCGCCCGCACCAGGTCGACGCGCTGGCTGTCGAGCGACACACCGACGAACCCACCGCGCATCGCCGCATCGGCCTGCGGTGACAACGACCCCGACAACCACGGGAGGAAGCGCACGCCCCGCGCTCCCGCGGGCGACGCGTCCAGCGCGGCGTCGAACCCGGCGAACGGGTCAGCCGCTCCGTGGTCGCCGAGGGCATCGGTGGCGTGGACCAGGTGGGCGAGCACGTGCTCGACGGCGCGTCCGGCGATGCCGTTCTCGGCCGACACGAGGTAGCGGTCCGTCCGAAGCCCCGGCATGGCGAGCACCTCGTGATCGAGGTCGACGCCCAGCGCCTCGACGGAGCTGAGCACCACGCCGGTGGTGCCGATGGCGATGCCGACGCGGCCCCGCGCCTCGGCCCCCGTGGCGTGGGCGCCGGCGCAGCTGTCGGTCATGCCGGTGATCACCGGCACGCCGGTCGGGAGGCCGAGGCCATCGGCCACCTCCGGCAGGACCGTCCCGACCACGCTGCCCACCTCGACCAGCGGAGGCAGCCGACTCGGGTCGATCCCGGCCAGGGCGACGAGCTCGGCGTCGTAGGCGGTCGCGCCGAGGGTCCGGTTGTCGATCAGCTGGCTGGCGAACATCGAGCCCTGCGTGGCGGCGATCGTGCCGGTGAGCCGGGCGGTGACGTAGTCGACCGGTTCCAGGTAGGCCGCCGTGCGCTCGTGGACCGCGGGCTCATCGTGCTGGAACGCCAGCAGGTGGCCGAGGGCCAGACCGCCGCCGACGGGCGGGATCGGATGGCGGTCGAGCCACGTCAGGAAGGCCTCCTCGTGGCGGCCGAGGATGTCGAGGCAGTGCGGCGTCCCGCGCTGGTCGAGGTAGAGCCGCATGGGGGCGAGCGGCGTCCCGGCGGCGTCGACCGGGACGATGGACGAGTACTGCCCGCACAGCCCGATCCCACCCACGGCGGCCACGGTCTCAGGCCCGACGGCGGCCACGGCATCAGCCAGCGCACCGCGCACGGCCGCCCACATCGCGCCACCGTCTTGTTCGGCGGTGGGCCCGTCGCGGAACCAGGTGAGCGGACGGTGCGCGGCGGTGAGCGTGGTCCCGTCGTCGCGGACCAGCACCACCTTCACGTTGGTCGAACCGATGTCGATCCCCAGGGCGTCCACGGCACCTCCCCTTTCGGCGCTCGGACCCTACGCCCCGATCCGGCCCGTGCTGGAGCCCGCCTGCACTCGATCTCCACACCCCCTCCGGGACCGTCACACAGGGGACCACGTACCGTCCCGGGCGCCGGTGGAGCCACCTGCACGGGGCAGGGGCATCGGTACAGGGGGTCAGATGCCAGCGACGACGGGACCGGACGAAGGCTGGGCGCGGCCCCAGGGCCGGCCGCTCCCGCCACCGCCCGGGCCGGTACCCAGCCCGGTGCACGGGGCGACCGCTGTCGGGTGGGCGCCGCCTCCGCCGCTCCCGCCACCTCCGCCCGGTACCGCCTCCGCGGATCGGTGGGTCCCCGATCAGCCCCCTCGACCGCCGCGGGAGGCGGACCCGGCACCGGTCGTGCTCCTCATCGCCGCCCTCGTCGCCGGAGCCGGCCTCGACGTCGGGCTGCGCGGCGAGGTCTCGAACCTGGCCCTGGCCGTCGGGCTGGCCGCCGTGGTCGTCGGGCTGGTGTCCAACCGGCGCCTGCGCCAGCGGCCCGCCCGGTGGCTGGCCATGGCGGCTCTCGTCCCGATCGGCTTCCTCGCCATCCGTTCGAGCGACTGGCTCGCGGCCACGAACCTGGCTGCGGTCGGCGGCCTCGTGGCGGCGGCCATCGCGTACAGCCGGAGCGGCCGCCTCACCGACACCACGCTCGGCCGCCTCCTCCTGCGCTCGATCGAGGCCGTCCCCGCGGCCTGCTCTGCACCGCGGACGCTCGTCCCGCTCCTGCCGCGCCTGTCGTCAGGCCGGTCGGCGCACCTCGCACGCATCGCTCGCGCCCTCGCCGTGTGCATCCCGGTCCTGCTCGTGGTCACCGTCTTGTTGGCCACCGCGGATCCGGTCTTCGCCGGGATGCTCACCCCCGACGTCGACCTCGGGCCGACCGTCGGCCACCTGATCGTCATCGGGCTGTTCGCCCTCGGTGCGGTGTGCGTGATCGGCGCCGCCGCCTCCGACAGCGAGGACCGGCCGGCGGCGGGCCGCTTCGGCGTGCTCGAGGTCGTGACCATGCTGTCGGTGACCGCCGTCGTGCTCGGCTTGTTCGTGGTCTCGCAGATCCTCGCCGCGACGTCAGCCGGAGCGCGGCTGGTGGCGCGTTCGGGCCTGACGCCCGCCGAGTACGCCCGCAGCGGCTTCTTCCAGCTGTGCTGGGCGACCGGCCTGATCCTCAGCCTCTTGGCCGCCATCCGCGCCCTCGCCGTACCCGACGTGCTGCGCACCCGTGCGGTGCGCGGCCTCGGCGCGCTGGTCCCGGGGCTCGCGCTGGGCCTGGTGGCGGTGAGCCTGCGGCGCATGGCCCTCTACGACGACGCCTTCGGCCTGACCATGCTCCGGCTCTGGGTCCTCGGCGCCGCGGTCTGGATGGGGGTGGTCCTGATCCTGGTGGCGGTCCGCAACGCCGGGCTCGGAGCTCGGCGGGAGTGGGTCCTCGCCGCGGCGGTGTTCGCCGCGCTCGCCCTCGTCGTCACGGCCGACGTCGCCAACCCCGAAGCGTTCGTCGCCCGCCACAACCTGGCTCGGGCCGCCCGCGGCGCCGACCTCGACCCGGCGTACCTGTCCAAGCTCTCCGACGACGCGGTGCCCGCCGTCGCCGGGGCCTGGGACGCGGCCGACGCCGAGGGCCGAGCCGAGCTCCGGCCGGCGCTGCGCTGCGGCGTCGATCCGGTGGGTGCGAGCACGCTCAACCTGGCCGTGCACCGGGCCGACGAGATCCGGGCCGCCCGCTGCCACCCGCCGGTCGGCGATTGAGCGGTGCCGGCCGTCACGATGGAGCGCGGCGATCGACCCGTAGCATCACGCCGTGTCCATCCACCACCTCCAGCTCTGGGTCCCCGATCTTCCACGCGCCGAGGAGTCCTGGGGCTGGCTGCTCGAGCAGCTGGGCTACCGGCAGGCCCGACGGTGGGAGCACGGCGTCGTGTGGCGCGAGGACCGCACCGCGATCGTGATCGAGTCCTCACCCGACATGGTGCCGGGCATGTTGCACTCCCGGTTGCGCCCGGGCATGAACCACGTCGCCTTCCACGTCGAGAGCACCGATGCCATCGCCCGTCTGCTGTCGGAGGCCGGCGGCCACGGCTGGCACCGACTGAGCGACGACCCGCGGCACCCGCTGGGGCGCGACCAGGAGGTCGCCTACCTCGAAGACCGCGACGGGTTCGAGGTGGAGCTGATCGCCCCCTCCGCCGCCTGAGCCCGCCGGGCGTGAGCCAGAAGGCCGGCCCTTCGGGGCGACCCCCTTGGGGGCCGGCTCCGCCGGGCCGAAGCCCGACAGAGCCGGTGGTCCACCACAAGGAGGGGCGTGGTGGCCCATATGTGGTGCCGGGGCGGGAGCCCCGGCAGGGACCGTGGCCGGCGGGACGACCACGGTGACCAGATAGACCCCTCGAGGCGGCGCCCCATGACGCTCGATCGCGAGAAAATCTCGTCCGGGCGTGCGGTGGGGTCAGGCACCGCGGGCGGCGACGGCCCGATCGAGGCCGCGCAGCGCCTTGGCCAGGTTCTGCTCGACCCCGCGCCGGGCTGCCCGCACCAGCAACCCGCATCCTCGGCTCGGCTCGACCGCCATGCGGTAGGTGACCTCGGTGCGGCCCGGGCCGAGCTCATGCACGGTCACGCGCTCGACCAGGCTGCGCACGATGCGCGGGCCTTCCAGGCCGGTGAACGCCCACCGCTCGGGCTCGTCCCAGGCGATGAACCGCTCCTGGAACGTGAGCCCACCGGTGAGCACCACCTCACGAGTGGATCCGACGCCAGACGGAGGGGTCGACGTCGGGCGGACCGACTTGAGGCTGCCCATCCACTCCGGCCAGCGCTCGTGGTCGCACAGGACCTCCCAGATCTCAGCCGGGGTCGACGCCACCACCGCCGAACTCTCGAAGGCGACCGGTGCCGACTCGGCGAAGTCGAGGTCCCGGGGGATGTAGGTGGCCACGAAGGGGCTCAGTCGCTCACGCGGGCGGCGTAGGCCGCGCTGCGGAGGATCTGGTCGACGATCGCCGTCAGCGGCTGACCGCCCGCGATCACGGCGAGCGCGTCGTTCAGCTCCGTCGAGGTCGGGGCCTTGCCGAGCATGGTCATCCAGAGGTTGATGACGTCGACGCGGTTCTGCGACTTGGTCTTGAACTCGTTCGACTCGGAGAAGCTCAGCATCACCTGGCCGCGGGGCTGGCGCTTCTTGTCCAGCTGGCTGGTCCAGTACTTGACGCCGCTGGCGTCGCCGGCGCGGCCGAGGACGTTCCGGTACACGAGCTCGACGAACGCCTTGTTGGACAGCGTGCCGTACTTGGTCTTGAACTCGCTGCTGGCGGCGAAGGTGTTCGACACCTTGATGAGCGTCTGGCCCGCTTGGCGCTTGCGCACCCAGTAGTCGTGGCCGCTCTTGTCCGGCGTGCGCTGGAAGTAGGCCCAGTAGAGCCGGGTGATCGGATCGACGGTCGACGCCTGCACCGTGCTGTGGCGCTGGGCGACGACGTAGTCCAGGGGTGACTGGCCGCCCTCGATGGCGTTGACGCCGGCGGTGACCGAGGCGGCGGGCGCGGCGCCGGTGAAGTCCTCCAGCTGCTGGCTGACGAACCTGGACCAGCCGCCGAAGAGGCGCTTGGCGAACGGATCGACCGCCACCGGCAGGGAGGCATCCGAGGCCGGGGCGCTGGTGGTGCCGTAGACCGCCTTCACGGTGAACTCGAGCGGCACCGACTCGGGCGCTGCGGCGAAGGTCGCCGTCGGAGCGGCGCCGTCGATCGTCTGGGCGACCGGAGCGGCGGCACCGGAGGGGGCGCCGGCGCCGAGCTGCGGCACCACGAGGTACGACGTGGGCACCGGCCCGGCCGGGGCCGTCCAGGTCACGACGAGGTCGCCGCCATCGGGCGCCGCCACCACGCCGGTGGGCTTGCGGTCGGGCGCATAGTCACGGCACGGCTGGTTGCGCAGCGACACGGCCTGGGTCGTGACACCCGGCAGCGTGCAGGCAGGAACGATGTTCGAGCTGAAGAACGGTGCCGAGTTGAGCCGGGGCAGGACCACCCGCGACGGCATCCCCGCGCTGTGGCCGACCGAGTTGGTGGCCGTACCGGACAGCTCCTCGAACTTCCAGAACGGCTGGTTGCCGCCCGGTGCCTCGATGTTCAACCGGAGCCGTGAGCCGGGCCGGACGATGTGGGCCCAGGGGAAGAGCTCGATGCGCATCTTGGTGAACTGCCCGGCCGGCAGCGGCTCGGCGTCTGCCTCCTGGTGGTCCTGGTAGGGCACCAGCTCGGTCGAGCGGGCGGGATCCTCCTTGCGGTGGCTCGCACGCAGCCAGCCGCTCTGGATGTAGACCTCCTTGCCGTCGGGGCGGACCTCGGTGAGGGTCGCTTCGAGGTCGGTGTCGGCGGCGCTGGACCTCAACCAGAGGTCGACGCTCCCCTGGCCGGCGTAGGCCACCTTCGACGTGTACGGGGCGGTGACGAAGCTGAGGGCGCTCCCCTCCTTCAGCACATCCCACTTGTAGTTGGGGTGCGGCGCCCACGCCTGATCGGTGCCTCCGGTGAAGGTGCTCTCGCGCTTGGTGGTCGGGTCATAGGTGTAGGACGACGAGGCGCGCGCCGCCGTGTCGGCGATGCTCGGAGCGGTGGCGGCAAGACCGCCATCGGGCTGCAGGTACAGCTTCTCCGCCGTCATCTCGGTGGGCGGCCACGTCGAGTACCGGGTCGAGGTGGTGGACCACGGCAGGCCCTCCAGGCCCACGCGGGCGCCGTTCTCCCAGCGCACGCGGAAGTGGGGCTGTGCCTCCCAGTCCGCCAGCGCGGTGGCGTAGTCCGCCTTCTTGTCCCATTGGTTGAAGGGGAGCTTGAAGTCCGCGTCCCGGTCACCAGCCAGGAACAGGTCGGCGAGGATCGACGGGATGCCGAAGTTCAACAGGGCCGCGGTGTGGGGCTTGCGCTTCCCCACGTAGAGGTCGATGAACGCGAGCTGGTCCTGGATGACCTCGGGGCCCATCGGCTCCACGTGGGTGCCGTTGGTGAAGTCGCCGTAGACGCGGGTGTTGGCCGGGTCGAAGAACGGGACGAGGTTCGCCGAGCTGCCGCCCGTCTGCTCGTCTTGCCACTGCGCGGACAAGAAGACGGGCATCTTGATCTTGTGGACGAACGTCTCGGTGTTCAGGTAGTCGAACTCGTGGTCCGCGAACGGTGTGTTGTGGATGCGCTGGAGCAGCGGCTTGGCCTGGAGGCGCATCACCTGGTTGGCGGCGCAGGTGGTGTCGCCGCTGCTGATGCGGTTCTTCACCCACTGGTGGGCCATGGGCTTGGCGTCTTGCTCACGCTCGGTCGCCCAGCCGAGGGCGAAGCCGTCGTTGAGGATGCCGCCCGGGTAGAGGATGCCGCTGTAGGTGTCGGAGTACGGGCTGGCCGGGGCGATGGCGTCGAGGTGCGGCGGGTTGGTGGCACCGACGTAGAGCTGGCTGTACCCCGAGTACGAGATGCCGGCCATGCCGACGTGGCCGTTCGACCAGGTCTGGTGGGCCAGGGTCTCGACGACGTCGTAGCCGTCGAGGGCCTGGAGGTCCTCCATGAACTCGAAGGCACCGCCCGAGCAGGTGGTGCCTCGGAGGTTGACGCCGACGGTGACGTAGCCCTGGTACGGGTACATCGCCACCTCTTGGGGCGGACTGCCGGGCTGCGACGGGTCGTAACCCGAGTAGTTGAGGACGACGGGCCACGGACCGGTGCTGCCGTCGTTCGGCATCGTGATGTTGATCGAGAGCTTGGTGCCGTCTCGCGTGGTGAGGTAGCCGTACCCAGCCGAGAGCGGCTCATTGAGGGCGCGCTGGGCGTAGAAGGAGTCCGGCGGGTTCTGGCTGGTGTCGGTGACCGTGAGGCCGCTGACCGTTCCGGCCGCCGTGCGCACCGAGTAGCCGCTGCCGGCCGCGACCTTGCGGAACAAGAGCGCGCCCTGGGCATCCGACGTTCCCGTCTGGACGGTCACGTCGCGGTCGTTGATCAGCTCGACGGCCGTGCCGGTGCCGAGCCCGTAGGCGTACACCTGGTTGACGCTGCCCTTGGCGGTGAACGGATCGGCGGCCACCGCCGGCGTGGCCGTGGTCGCCGTCACCAGCGGGACCGCGGTCGCCATGAGGCACAGCGCAACGAGCAGACGACGCATCGGAGATCTCCCTCGGAGACCCCCTGGCCCCCATCGTGTCCTGCGATTCTGGTGCGGTCACCAGGCCGGACCAAGTCGCCGTCGCGGGAGCCATGCGTTGCCCGATGACGCTGGCCGTGCCAGTCTCGCCTCGCACGATCGTCTCGGAGGAACGCCGATGGGCCCCGTCGCCACCACCCGCCCGCCCGCACGGCCCCGCCGCCGGTTCACCAGCCGGACGCCCGGGATCCACCCCGCTGCGGCCCGCATGTGGGAGCCCGAGCCGGAGTGGGTGCCGGCGACGCCCTCGAGCGCCGAGCTCGTCGGCGGCATCGCCGGTGGCGTGTTCGGCGCGCTCGCCGCGCCGGTCATCGCCCGGCCCATCCTCGGGGCGATGGCGAACCTCGGCCCCGGTCCGGGCAGCCGGCCGGTCGACGCCGCCGAGATGGGCGATCCCGGCTGGTTCGGGCCCGACAGCGTGGCCTGGCGGGTGCACAGCGACCCGTCGCTCCTCGTCGCCGGGATCGCGGCGTTCACGTTGCAGGCCCTGCACCCCCTCGCCATGGCCGGCGTGGCCGAGCACTCGGCGTTCTCCGATGACTTCATGGGCCGGACGCGCCGCACCGGCGAGTTCGTCCAGGGAGTCGTCTACGGCTCGACGGCTCGCGCCGAGCGCCTGTGCCGCATGGTCCGCAAGGTGCACGAGCCCGTGGTGGGAACGGCGCCCGACGGCCGGGCCTACGCCGCCAACGACCCCGAGCTCCTCGACTGGGTCCACATCGCCGAGTACCTGGCCATCGCCGCGGCGAACCGCCGCTTCGCCCTCCACCCGATGACCCGCGACGAGCTCGACCGGTACATCGCCGAAGTGGCGGTCGTCGGCGAGCACACCGGCGTCGAGCGCCCGCCGCGCTCGTGGGACGAGCTGCTCGCATCGCTCGAGCGCCACCGACCCAACCTCGCCGTCGCCGAGTACGCCGCCGCCGGCCTGGCGTTCCTCGACGACCCGCCGATCATCCCCGGCCCGGCCAAGCCGGTCTGGCGGTCGATGTGGTCCGGCGCCAAGGCCTGCCTCCCGCCGGTCGGCCGCCGCCTGCTCGACCTCCAGCCGCCCAGCACCGCCGAGCTGGCCACCTGCCGGGCCACGCTGCGCCTGTTCGACAACCTCGGCGGCGACGGGCCCGACCTCGCCGCCGCCAAGATCCGGATGGGCCTCACCACCTGACCCTGCGAAGGAAGTTGGAGGATCTGCGCCGCTGAGCGGCACTTTTCCTCCACGTTCCGCCACGAACCGCCAACTCCCGGGGGTGACCTGGATGGGTCGCAGTCCCTAGCGTGGGTCGGTGACCCGTCCGGCCCGTCGACGTGATCCGCTCCTGGTGGAGTGCTTGATCTTCTTGTCGTTCGGCGCGCCGATCGGGATGCTCGGGGCGGGATGGCCCGACGCCCGCTACCTGTTCGGCCAGTCGAGCGGCGCGCTGGGCTGGGCGGCCGGGGCGTACGGCGTCGGCCGGCTGGTCACCGCCACCTCGGCCCTGCCGATCCTGCGGCGGTGGCCCATCCGCCACGCGAACGGCGTGCTGGGCGCGGCGCTGGCCGCGGCGGCCGCGGTCGTCGCCGTGACCCGCTCGTTCCCCGTGCTGGTGGTGGCGTTCTTGTGCATCGGGCTCGCCTCCGGTTGCCTCGACGCGCTGGGCAACCGCTTCCAGACCGTCGTGCGCAGCGTGGGCAGCGCCGGGCTCATGTTCGGGTCGTTCGGCGTGGGCGCCACCCTCGGGCCGGTGCTCGTGGCCGTCACGTCGTGGACGCCGGCGTTCCTGGTGTCGGCGACGGCCGCCGCCATCGCCGCGGCGTCGGCCGCCCGACGCCGCGTCCACTGGCCCGAGGCGCTCCAGACCGCTGAGCCGCCGCCCGGCGATCACAGCCGCGTCCACGTCCCCCGCTGGGTCGTCGCCTTGTCCCTCAGCCTCTTCGCCGTCTACTGCGGCATCGAGGTCACCACCGGCAACTGGGGCGCCACCTACCTCGAAGGCCACCGGGACGTGTCCGAGGCCGCGGCAGCGTGGTCGATGAGCGGGTTCTGGGCCGGGATGACGCTCGGCCGCCTGGGCCTCGGCCTGGTGAGCGGGCCGGGCCGGCCGCTCACCGCGGCGCGCACGCTCGTCTTCTCGGGCGTCTCGGCCACGCTGGTCTACGTGGCGATCCCGCTGGTCCCCGTGCCGGTGGCCATCGGGCTGTTCGCCATGGCGGGCATCTCGCTCGCCGCCATGTTCCCGACGCTGATGTCGACCACGGCCGACCGCGTCGGCGTGGGTGCCACCGGCCGGGTCATGGGGTGGCAGCTGCTGTCAGCCAACCTCTTCGAGCTCGGCTTGTCCGCGGTGGTCGGCATCGCCGTGAACCGGGCCGGCACGGGCGCCTCGGCCGTGATCCTCGCTGCGCTCAGCATCGTGGGCCTTCCGCTGCTGGTGAAGTCGACGAGCCTGCACGCCGCCGATTCGACCGATCCGCTCGAGATGACGGCGGTGTCGGCGCCGAACTGCTAGCCAGATCACCCATGGAGCAGGGCGAGGGACGCTACGAGGCCGACATCCGCTGGACCACGCACGGCGTGGCCCACATCCGAGGCGCCGGGTGGGGCGACGTCGGCTTCGGCCAGGGGTACGCGTGCGCGCGGGACCACCTGCCGACGCTGGCCGACCAGATCGTGAAGGTGCGCAGCGAGCGGGCCCGCTTCCACGGCGCCGGCCCCGATGGCGCCCACCTGGCGTCGGACCTCGGTTACCTGGCGCTCGGCGTGCGGGACCGGGCCGCGCCGCTCCGCGACGTCCAGCCCGACCACATCCGCCAGCTCGTCGCCGGGTACGCCGCCGGCTGCAACGCCTGGCTCGCCGAGGCGCTCGAGTCCGGCGACCTGCCCAGCTGGTGCAACGGCGCCGAGTGGATCCGCCCCATCGACGAGCTCGACCTGTGGACCTACTACGTCGACATCGGCCTGCTGGCCAGCGGGCGGAACCTGGCCGAGATCATCGGCCGGGCCGAGGCGCCGGGACCCGACGGGCCGGCACCCGCCTCGCCCACGTCTGCGCTCGGTGGCGGGGCGGGGGCCAGCAACGGCTGGTGCTTCGGCGGCGACGCCACCGCGTCGGGCCACGGCCTGGTGGTCGCCAACCCGCACTTCCCGTGGGGCGGCGAGGCCCGCTTCTGGGAGTGCCACCTCACCGTCCCCGGCGAGCTCGACGTGTACGGCGTGGCCCTCATCGGAGCGCCCGGCGTGCAGATGGGGTTCAACGCGGAGGTCGCCTGGGCCCACACGTTCAGCCGCGGCAACCGCTTCACCCTGGCCAAGCTCGAGCTCGTCTCGGGTACACCGACGTCGTACCGGTATGGCGACGAGGTGCGGGCGATGACCCCGCACGAGGCGACGGTCGAGGTCCTCGGCGGTGACGGCTCGATCACGCCGGTGACCCGCACCCTCTGGCGCAGCCACCACGGCCCGATGGTCAACCTGCCGCTGCTCGGCTGGGGCCTGGAGACCGGGTTCACCTACCGCGACGCCAACCTCGACAACGACCACGTGATCTCCCAGTTCCTCGGCATGGGCCAGGCGCGGAGCATGGACGAGTTCCAGGCCGTGTTCCGCGACGTGCAGGGCATGCCGTGGGTCAACACGCTGGCCGCCGACCGCACGGGCCGGGCCTGGTTCATCGACGCCTCGGCCACGCCGAACCTGAGCGACGAGGCGATCGAACGGTTCCACGACCGTCTCCAGAACGACCTGATCGCCCAGATCCTCTTCGACAGCCGCGTGGCCCTGCTCGATGGCAGCGACCCCGGCGACGAATGGCAGGACGACCCGGGTGCCCGCAGCCCCGGCCTGCTCCCCTACGACCGCCTCCCCCAGTTCGAACGGCGCGACTTCGCGGTCAACGCCAACGACTCGCACTGGCTCAACCACCCCGACGTGCGACTCGAGGGCTACTCGCCGCTGCACGGCCTGGAGGGCACCCCCCGCACGCTGCGCACCCGCCAGAACCTGCTCACGGCCGGCCGCCTCGCCGCCGCGGGGGACCTCACCGTCGATGCCGCCATCGAGGCCGTGCTCGGGAACGACAGCCTCAGCGCCGCCCTGCTGTGCGATGCCGTCGTCGCCCGGGCCCAGGCGGCCGGGGCCGTCACGTCCGAGGGGGTCGACGTCGACCTCGCTGCTGCCGCCTCGGTGCTGGCGGCTTGGGACCGCCGGTGCGACCTGGACTCGGTGGGCGCAGCGCTGTGGCGCGAGTTCATGGCCGGGTTCGACGCCAAGGCGATGCAGGCCGCCGGCCCGCTGTTCGCCACCGGCTACGACCCCGCATCACCGGTGACCACGCCCGACGGGCTGGCCGAGCCCGACGAGCTGGCCGGCGACACGGTGGTCGCCGCCCTGGCCAAGGCGGTCCACCTGCTCGACCAGGCCGGGATCCCGATCGATGCACCACTCGGCGAGGTGCAGTGGGCCCAGCGCGGCGAGCACCGGGTCCCCGTGCACGGGGGCTACGAGGGCGAAGGCGTCCTCAACATCCTCGCCCCGTTCGGTGCCCTCAACTCGCTGAGCCTCGAACCGGACCCTGCTCCGCTGCCAGCCGTGGCCCCGGAGCGCACGATGACCAGCGGCATCGCCGCCGGCGGCTACCGGGTCACCTACGGGACCAGCTTCTTGATGGCGGTCGAGCTCACCGACCACGGCCCGCAGGGCATCGGGCTGCTCGCCTACGGCCAGTCCGGCGACGACCGCTCGCCGCATCACGTCGACGGCACCGAGGCCTACGCCGCCAAGGCGACCCGCCCCCTCCTGTTCACCGACGAGGCCATCGACGCCGACCCCGACCTGGTGCGCAGGACCCTGCGGGGCTGACCTCGACGACCGGCTCCTGCCGGGTCGCGGGTTCCACCGCCGCCGTCGTCGGTCGCTGCTCGTGCACCTGGGCCCGCCCCAGCCGAGGTTGGTGTGAATTCTGCTGTCCTGCCTCAGAACTCACACCAACTTCGTTCGGGGGGGGCAGGACGGACGGACCGTGAGCTCGGCTGTCCGGGCAGACCATGCCCGCCGCCCAGGGTGACGGGCCGGCCGGGGTGGGAGCCAGGATCAGGCTGGCCGAGCTACTCCTGGCCCAGCACCACGAGGAACTCGAAGGAGCCGGCGTCGGCGATGGAGGCGACCGGGCCCATCGTCGGCTTGTCGATGCCGTAGTCGGCGAGGGCGACCGGGACCGGCTCGGCAGTGGCGACCCGGATGGTGTCGCCCACGATCTTGGCTTCGACGTCGAACGTCACCGACTTGGTGACGCCGTGGATGGTGAGGTCGCCCGTGGCCGACGCGGTGACGGTCTCGCCCTCGGCCGGCTTCGCACCGAAGTCGATGGGCTCGGTGAGCTCGAAGCTGGCCTCGGGGAACGTGTCCGTCTCCAGGCCGTTCTGCTTGAGGGCGTTGGCCCGGTTGCCGACCGGCAGGCCCGGGTCGTCGGTGAACTCGAGCGAGTCGAGGCCGACGGTGAACGCCGCCTCGGTGATCTCGGTGCCGTCGACGGTGATCGAGCCGCTGACGTCGTCCGAGCGGCCCACCGCGGTGTGGTCGGTGAGACCGCTGGCGAAGGACTCCTCGATGCGGAACCCCGCCGTGGTGTCGCCACCCGTGCGCACCGACCAGGTCCCGTCGAGCGACGCCGGCACCGTGCCCGTGGTGGTCTGGCTGGTGTCGGAGGAGCCGTTGTCGACCGACAGCTCCGGCGGGTCGTCGCGGTTGGACGCGATCAGGATCCCGACAGCGGTGATCGGCACCAGCAGACCGATCGCGCCGAGGACGACGCCGGCGATCGCAACGCCGCGCCCCTTGTCCCCGGAGCGCTTGATCTGCGACAGGCCGACGAGCCCGAGCACCACCGCGAGCAGCGCGCCGAGTCCACCCAGCCAGATGATGCCGAGCACCAGGGAGGCGATCGCCAGCCCGTTGTAGCCGCGCGCACGCCCGGGCGCGTTCGATCCACCAAGGTTCGTCGTCATCGGACCAGTGTGGCCGGGGCGGCCGGGCGAGAGAGCGGATCCCGGCAGATTCCCTGGGAGCTCTCAGGATTCCTACAGGGCGAGGCGGGTGGCCTTCTTGACCTGGTACATCGCCTGGTCCGCCCGGTGGACGAGGCTCTCGGGCGTGTCGCCGGATCGAGCGGCGGCGCTGCCGACCGAGCCGGACACCACCAGGGTGTGGCCGTTCACGTCGAACGACCCATCGAACGCGCGGCGGGTGCGCTCGGCGATCAGGTCGAGGTCATCGGGGTCGTCGACCACGATGCAGAACTCGTCGCCGGCATAGCGGGCGACCGAGCCCTCGTGGCCTGCCGCGCCGGCCAAGCGGTCGGCCAGCTCGATGATCACGCCGTCGCCGGTGAGGTGGCCGTGGAGGTCGTTGATCTCCTTGAACCGGTCCAGGTCGATGAACACCAGTCCCGGCAGGTAGCCGCGGTTGAGCATGCGGTGCAGGTAGGCGACCAGCGCATGGCGGTTCCAGGCACCGGTGAGACCGTCGTGGTCCACGCGGTGGCGCAGCTCGGACTCGGTGCGGCTGCGGTCGCTGACGTCGCGCCCGATCGCGTAGACCATCCCGGCCTGCACGTCGGGCACCAGGTCGAGCTCGATCCACACGAGGTGGCCGTCTTTGTGCTGGATGCGCCGCACGACGCGCTGCGGGCCGTCGGTGTGGGTGAGCAGCGCGACCGAGTCCCGGCCGTCCTCGGGCTCCAGCAGGAACGAGCGGTCCCGCGACCGCAGCTCGTCGGCCGTGAACCCGAGAACCGCCTCGGAGGCCGGGTTGGCCGACAGCACGGATCCGTCGAGCGAGAAGGTGAGCATCAGGTCGCGCGACGCCTGGAACACGGCTTCGGCGGCGCGCCGCTGCTGGCGCATCTCCCGCACGGCATTGCCCACGATCGAGGCGACCAGCACGACCACTCCGAAGCGAAAGGCGGCGTACCCGACCGAGAAGTGGAGGTCGTTGCGGACGTGGGTCCCGAGGGACCAGCCGGTGAGCAGCAGCCCACCGCAGATGCCGCCGACCACGCCGCCGACGCGGGCCCACCGCACCGCGGCCTCGACCGCAAGCGCCAGGGGAAGCAGCTGGATCGGGTCGTCCGAGCTGGTCATGAGGTTGCTCATGATCATGATGACGACGATCGAGTCGGTCGCCATGGCGATGATGCCCACCAGCGCGACCGGCGTCTTCGATTCCGGCTGGAGCGCCCAGCGGACCCAGACCCAGCTCAAGAACAGGACCGCCATGGCGCCCCAGGCGAGGTACCAGAACTGGCCCGGGTAGAGCGCGGTCTGCACCAGCGCGAGGACGAGGCACCAGCCCCGCACGCGCTGGATGCCGGACTCGGTCTCGAGATCCGCGGACGCCCCTGCTGCAGCCAGGCGAGTGCTGAGGCTCGCATCGAGCGTCGCGGGGGTTCCCATCCCTGTTCCATCGGCAGGACCTGGGACGACCTTCAGGATGGTCGGGAAATCACCCGAACAAGGCCCTGACCAGCGGTGTCACCGGGGTGCGATGGCCTTGAAGTCGTCGCGCGAAAGCGGATCGTCGCTGAGCGTGCCGTCGGTCAGGGGCACGGTCACATCCTCGCCCTCCACGGTGAAGCGCACCCCGCCGATGCCCGGCTGCCCGGTGAGCGTGTAGACGATCTGGCCCAGCGCCAGGATCTGGTCGCCGCTGCGGATGTCGCCGAACGACGACGAGAGGTCGACGCCGGCGATGCCGCGGCTGGCATCGACGGATGACACCGCACCCGCCGGGACGGCACTGGTGATGCCGAGGGACTGCTCCACCTCGGTCGGCCCGGCCATGGCCTGGCGGAGGAGGTCTCCGAGGTCGGCGCCGGCCGGCACCGAGCGGTCGACGGGGATCAGCCGGTCCTCGCTGAGGAGGTAGATGGCGGCGGTCTTGCCCGCTGCCACCACCGTGGTCGTCGGCTGGTCCTCGAGGAGCCCGAACGGCACGTCTTCGGGTTCGATGCGGGTTGCCGCCCCCTGCGGCGACACGCCGCACGCGGCCAGCGCCCACGAGGCGACGAGCGCGACCAGCAGCGCGGCGCCCGCCGTACGCAGGGCGCGGCTCACCGCAACGTCCTCGGGATGGTGACGACGAAGCGCGCGCCGCCAGACGGTGACCGCTTGATCACGACCGAGCCCTCGTGCAGGCGCACGTGCTCCTTGACGAGCGCGAGCCCCAGCCCGGTTCCCGGGACCGACGGGTCGTCGCCGCGCACGAACCGCTCGAACACCAGCTCGCGCTGGACCGGCGGAATGCCGGGACCGGCATCATCCACGATCACCCGGAGGTGCCCGGAGTCGCCACCGAGGCGGATCTCGGTGGCGCCGCCGCCGTAGTTGTCGGCGTTCTGCACCAGGTTCACCAGGATCTGCCCCATGCGGCGCGAGTCCAGACGGATCCGAGCCGGTGCATCCCGTTCGACGACCACGGGAACCGCCTGCCGGTCCATGGACACCAGGACCTCGGCGACGAAGGCCTCCGGCTCGACCTCCTCGAGGACCAGCTCGGCGACCCCGGCTTCCACCCGGGAGATCTCGAGCAGGTCGGTGATGAGGGTGGTGAAGCGGTCGACCTCGTGCTGGAGGTGGTCGAGCGCCTCGGTGGCCGCGGGTTCCTTCACCCGCCGGCGGGCCACGGAGAGGGCGGAGAGCATGGCGGCGAGCGGCGTCCGGAGCTCGTGGCTCACGTCGGACGCGAAGCGCGCCTCGCGCTCGATGCGGCTCTGCAGGCCGTCGACCATGTTGTTGAACGACTGGACCAGCGGTTCCAGGTCGGCGTCACCGTCGCTCTCGAGGCGGCGGTCGAGCGCACCCTCGCTGATGAGGTTGGCGGCCTCGGCCGTGCGGCTGACCGGGCGCAGGATGCGGGCGCTCGCCCACCGCCCGGCGATCACGCCGGCCAGGGTCGTGACCGCGGCCGCGAGGATCAGGCCCTGACGGATGCGGTTGACGGCATCGGAGACCTCGGACATGGGCACGAGCTCGACGTACACCGGACCCGTCGAGGCGCCCGACAGCGGCACCCCCACCGCGACCGCAGGCCCGGAGTCCAGGTGGACGCGCTGGCGGGCTGCGGCACCCGTGTCGATCACGGAGATCAGCGAGCCGGGCACGTCGCCGCGGTCACCGGTGACCGAGCTCGAGTACCAGGTGCCGTCGACCCGGACCAGGGCGAAGCCCTGGCGGCTGGTCTGGGCATCGGCCAGGGCCGCCGTCGGCGATGCCGGATCCCGCGTGAGGGCGTTGTCGACCGAGCGGGCGTTCACGTAGGTCTGGCGTTCGGCGACGCGCTCGCGCTGTTGGATCAGGGTGGACCGGGTCACCTCGAAGCAGACGATGGCGAGCAGCGTGGAGACGATCGCGGCCAGTCCGCCGAAGGCCAGCATGGCGCGCGTGCGCAGCGGCGGTCGCCAGGTCCGTGCTGCACCTCCGCTCCCTTGCACCCCTCGACTGTGGCAGGCGCGGCGGCCCGATCGGGGTCACTCCCGCACGGGTAGGGTCAAGCGCCGTGGCCCCGCAGACGGACTGGAACCCCATCCTGCGCGGAGAGTTCGCCAAGCCCTACTGGCCCGAGCTCCAGTCGTTCGTGGCCGACGAGCGCCGGCACCACGCGGTGTACCCACCGCCGGAGCAGGTGTTCGCCGCCTTGCACCAGACGCCGTACGCCGACGTGAAGGCGGTGATCCTCGGGCAGGACCCGTACCACGGGGCAGGCCAGGCCCACGGCCTGTGCTTCTCCGTCCGACCCGGCGTGCCGCTCCCGCCTTCGCTCCGCAACATCTTCCAGGAGCTCGAGGCGGACGTCGGCGTGCGCCCACCGAACCACGGCTGCCTCGATGCCTGGGCCGACCAGGGCGTCCTGCTCCTCAACACGACGCTCACGGTGCGAGCCCACCGAGCGGCCTCGCACCAAGGGCACGGCTGGGAGACGTTCACCGACGAGGTGATCCGGGCGGTCGATGCCAAAGACGAGCGCGTCGTGTTCATCCTCTGGGGCGCCGCCGCCCGGAAGAAGAAGGCGTTGATCGACCGCAGCCGCCACGCGGTGATCGAGTCGGCCCACCCCTCGCCGCTGTCGGCGCACAACGGGTTCTTCGGCAGCCGCCCGTTCTCCCGCACCAACGCGGCGCTCGACGCCGCCGGGCGCGCCCCCATCGACTGGTCGATCCCCGACCGCTGAGGGCAAGGTCCGACGGCAGGCGGTCGTCGCAGGACCGGATCGACGCGGCCCGTCACCGACGCGGCCTGTCACCGGCCGAGGGCGTCCATCCGCCGCTCGACCCACCGGTCGTTGGCCTCGGGCAGGCCCAGCCGCCGCGCCGCGGCCCACGCGGCGCGGGCCTCCTCGTCCCGACCGAGGCGGGCGAGGAGCTCGGCCCGGCTGGCGCACCAGAACGGGTACGCCTCCAGGCCCGCGACGGCGTCGACCGCCTCCAACCCGAGCGCCGGCCCGTCGCGCTCGGCAAGCGCGGCCGCCCGGTTCAGCCGCACCACCGGGGTGTCGTGCACCGCGAGCAGCACGTCGTACCAGGACACCACCGCCTCCCAATCCGTGGCCGCCCACGTCGGGGCCAGCGCGTGGCAGGCCGCGACGGCCGCCTGCACCACGTAGGGATCGGCCCGGTCCGGCGTCCGCCGCAGGCCGTCGCCCACCAGCACCACGCCCTGCTCGATCATCGCTCGGTCCCAGCCCGAACGGTCCTGGTGGGCCAGCGGGATGGCGACGCCGTCCGCGTCGAAGCGGCCCCCGCGACGCGCCTGCTGCAGCAGCACCAGGGCGAGCAGGCCGATGACCGACGGCTCGTCGGGCATCAGGCCGTGCAGCGTCTGGGCCAGCTCGAGCGCCTCGACCGCGGCGTCACGGCCCGGCGGCGCGACCGGCGGCTCGCTGTACCCCGCGTTGAACACGAGGTACACGGTGGCGGCCACGCCGGCGAGGCGGTCCGGCAGCTCGTGGTCGTCCGGCACCCGGTACGAGATGTTGGCGACGGCGATCTTCTTGCGGGCCCGGGTGAGGCGCTTGGTCATCGTCGCCTCGGGCACGAGCAGCGCCGTCGCCACCTCAGGCGTCGTGAGACCGCACAGGGTGCGGAGGCTCAGCGCCACCTGGGCATCGAGCGACAGCGTCGGGTGGCAGCAGGTGAACACCAGGCGCAACAGGTCGTGCTCGTCCTGGGCATCCGCCCAATCGCTGGAGCCGTCGTCGTCGAGCATGCGGACGGCCTCCTCCTCCTTGTGGTCGCGCCGGGCCTCGCGCCGCACGATGTCGACCGCCCGGTTGCGGGCCACCGTCGTGAGCCAGGCGCGCGGGTGGTCGGGCACGCCGTCGCGCGGCCAGGTCTCGAGGGCGCGGAGCACGGCCTCCTGCACGGCGTCCTCGGCCAGGTCGAGGCGCCCGGTGGTGCGGACGAGGGTGGCGAGCACCGCTCGTCCCTCGGTCCGCACCAGCCGGTCGAGCGAGCCCGCGGCGTCGGCGCCCGACGGAGCGGTCACCCCATCGGGAGGATCGGCCGGATCTCCACGCTGCCCGCCCAGGCGCCCGGGATCATGGCGGCGTAGCGGACCGCCTCGTCGAGGTCGGCGCACTCCAGCAGGTAGAAGCCGGTCAGCGCGTCCTTGGACTCGATGTACGGGCCGTCGCTGGTGACGACGTCGCCGCCCTTGCCCCCCGTGACCTTCACCGTGGTGGCGGTGCTCGTGGGGTAGAGGCCGGCGCCGCCGCGGATGACGGCGGCGGCCGCCTCGCCGAACGCCATGTAGCCCTTCGTGGTCTCGGCGTACTGCGGCTCGGTGTAGTCGACGTCGGCGGAGTAGATGATGGCGGCGTAGGTGGGCATGGTGGTGGTCCTTTCGGATGCGCCGGCCCGAGTGGCCGGTCGTCGCAGAGGAGACGAACCGGCCGAGCCGAAAAGGACAGTCGACCACAGATTCTCCCGGCGCCGTCCGCAAGCGGCCGGTACGTTCGGACGATGACCGCGGTCCCGGAGGTCCTCCCGTTCGGCACGCTCGCCCGTGCCGACGTGACCGGCCGGCGCGACGTCGACCTCGTGGTGCTCGAGAGCTCTGCCCTCCGAGTGTCGGTCCTCACCTACGGGGCGGCGCTGTGGAGCGTCGAGGCACCTGACCGCTCCGGCCAACGCGCTCCCGTCGCCCTGCACCTGCCGACGCTCGCCGACATGGAGGACCGGGCCCGCAACCCGTACCTCGGCGCTACGTGCGGACGCTTCGCCGGGCGCATCGCCGGCGCCCGCTTCGTCCTCGACGACACGCTCGTGGTGCTCCCGCCCAACGAGGGCGCCCACCAGCTCCACGGCGGGCCCGACGGCTTCGACCGCCGCAGCTGGGGCGTGGCCGAGACCGCGCCGACCGACGACGGGGGCCGCGTGGTCCTCGCCCTCACCAGTCCCGACGGCGACCAGGGCTTCCCGGGCACGCTCGACGTGACGGCCGTCTACGAGCTCCACGGCCACGTGCTGCGGATCACCTACGAGGCCGCCACCGACGCGACCACCGTCGTGAACCTCACGAACCACGCCTACTGGAACCTCGGCGGCGACGACCACGCATCGGCCTCTGGCTCGATCGGCGACCACGAGCTGCGCCTGCCCGGCGAGCGCTACCTCCCGGTCGACGGTGAGACCATCCCGCTCGGCGGCCTCGCGGCCGTCGCCGGCACCGCCTTCGACCTGCGCCACGAGCGCCTGCTGGCCGATGTGCTCGCCGAGCTGCCCGACGGCATCGACCACGCCTACGAGGTGCACACCGCCGACGACGTCGAGCGCGCCGCGTTCGACGGCCTCCGCCTCGCCGCCGAGCTCCACCACCCCGCCTCCGGCCGCACGCTCACCGTCGCCACCGACCAGCCCGCCGTCGTCGTCTACACCGGCAACCGGCTCGGTCCCCCCTTCGCCGCCCAGGCCGCCATCTGCCTCGAGACGCAGGGCTACCCCGACGTCCCGAACCGTCCCGGCCTCGGCTCGGCCGTGCTCCGCCACGGCGAACACCACCGCCGCAGCACCGAGCTCACCTTCGGCGTCCGCTGACGCTCGCCCGTGGCCGGCTCGGAGGCGGCCGCGGTCAGGCGGCCGAGGCAGTCAGGACGAGCGGGTGGCCGTCGGTGATCACGACCGTGTGCTCGAACTGCGCAGCCAGACCGCCGTCGTTGGTGAGCAGCGTCCAGCCGTCGTCAGCCGTCGTGGTGTGCATGGCACCCATGGCCAGGAACGGCTCGATGGCGAGCACCAGGCCCTCCCATAGGACCGTGGGGTCGGACCGATCCTCGATGCTCGACACGTTCGGGTCCTCGTGGATCGAGCGTCCGACGCCGTGGCCCAACAGGTCGGCCAGGATCGTGAAGCCATGCCGTCGGGCCCGATGCTCCACCGCACGGCCGATGCGGTGGAGCGGACGGCCGGCCACCGCCGCGGCCATGGCGTCGGCCTGAGCCAAGCGGGTGGCCGTGAGGAGCTCCTCGGCCCGGTCGCTGACCGTGCCGACCGCCAGGCTGGCGCCGGTGTCGGCCCAGTAGCCGTCGAGCTCGGCCGACACGTCGATGTTGACCAGGTCGCCGTTGCGCAGCGGCCGCAGCTTGGACGGCACGCCGTGCGCCGCCTCCTCGTTCACGCTGATGCACGTGCTCCCCGGGAAGCCGTAGGCAAGGCGAGGCGCCGATCGGGCGCCAGCCGCTCGCAGGTGGGCCCGGCCGATGGCGTCGAGCTCACCCGTGGTGATGCCGGGCTCGACGGCAGCGAGCATCGCGTCGCGCGTGTCGGCCACCACCCGTCCGGCCGCGCTCAGTCCCGCCAGGTCGTCCGCATCATCGATCGTCATGCCCCAAACGCTACGGCCGGCCGTCCCGATTCGGGCCGGCCTCAGCTGCCAGCGCGGCCCGCACCTCGACCACGAGCGTGTCGAGATCCACCGGTCCGATGGTGTCGACCTCGATCATCGGTCCGAGTCCGAACGGCTCCCGGAACTCCTCCCACACCTCGGGCGCGAGCGAACGGGCCACGTGGACTGGGTGGCGCTCGGCGGTGGCCGCCCGGTGCTCGAACCGAGTGCGGGCCACCTCCATCGGGATCCTGCAGAACACCTCGACGGGCCGCTCCGACAGCCCGAGCAGCCGCTCGCGCTCGAAGGCGCTCCCCGATCGGAAGTTGGCCTCGATCACGACCGACGGGCAGTCCGCCGCCAGCCGCCACAGCAGATCCATGGCCGCCGCCCCCAGCTTCCGGGACGACTCCCGCTCGTCGAGGCCGACGTGCCCGAGGGAGTCGAACAGCGATTCCTTGATCATGTCCTTGGCGAGCAGCGGAACCCCCAGCGCCCGAGCCAGCGGTGCAGCGAGCGTGGACTTGCCCGCCCCCGGAGCCCCCGACACGACCACCACCTCCGCCATGGGCGCAGCCTCCCACGCCCATCAGAGGCAGGAGCGCACCACCACCGCGTGATCGGCACGGGCCCGTGCCGCCGCTCCCATCGCCGCATGCGGCTCACGACCCTTGCTCGAGGTCGCGAGGACGTCTCGGTTCCGACCCGACCAAGGATCAGGACCGCTCCACCTCTCCTGCCATCGCTTCCAGGTTGATCGCTTCGGACCACCTCCCGCTGCCGCGGCGCGCCGAAGCGCCCGCGTCGGCGGGGTGGCTTCGGTGCTTGGGGTGGAGCCCGGGAGGCCGGTCAGGTGATCTCGGTGCCGTCAGGTCGGTAGACGTGGTAGCGGCCGTAGCGGTCTCGGACCACGGTGTAGCCCTGTTCCTTCTTGCGGTTGTGCCGCCCGCACGCGGGTGCCCCGTTGCCGGGGTCGGTTCGTCCCTGCCCGGGGCCATGGAACGATTCGAGGTGGTCGCACTGGCAGTCGCTCGACGGGACATCGCAACCGGTCCAGACGCACGACCGGCTCGAGAGGCGAACGGCGAGCTGGCGGGCGCCGGTGAAGAGCCGGGTCCTGCGGCTCATGTCCATCACCACCCCATCGGCTCCTGCGACGGTGCGCCGGACCTGCCCGATCAGCGCGGCCACCACGACCTCGGTCGGATCCAGGGGCCGCCCGTCCACGGTCCCGCACCGGTACCCGATCAACCCGCCCGGCGTCCCCGGCCGCGGCGCCCCTCCCCTGTTGGCATCGGCACCGACGTTCCCGTCCCCTTCCACACCTGCATCGACGCCGGAATCGGCGTCGGCGGGTGGAATCGGATCGACGCCGGCGTGAGGGACAGGTTCGGTGTCGGCGGCTGGAAGGCGGCCGGCGGGCGACGGCGATGCGCTGCTGCTCACCGCGGGGTCGAGGTCGACGAGGGTGGTGGTGAGGTCGTCCCACCAGGTGGCGAGGCGGGGATCGGGGCCCGGGTCGGTGCCGAACAGCATGGCCAGGCGGCGCTCGAAGGTGACGTCGTCCACCACCAGCTCCGTGCACGTCCGGGCCTCCACCCCGTACTCGGCGAGGTCGCCGCGCAGGAAGCACGCCTTCATGGCGTCGAAGCGGCGCTGCGCATCGGTGCGGGCCAGATCGTCCTTGGTCGCCGCGTCCCCCAAGCGGCAACGGGCATCGGCCCAGTCCGCCTCCCACTCCCGCTTCACCTGCCGCTGCCACACGTCTTCGATCTGCTGCATCGCCACCCCGCCCCCGCCTCCGTCGAACCGGCCCGACCCGTCGAGGTTCCGCGGCATCCGGAAGTCCCGGTTCGCATCGGCCCGCTCCGCCCGATCCCCCGCCCCGTCCTCATCGGCCAGGCGCTCCCAGTCGGTGATCGCCTCGTCGAAGTCTCGGTACGGCAGCATCACGGCCGCCTTCATCACCGCCGCGTCCTCCGCCACCATCGACTCCCGCACCCGCTTGTTGGCGTGCACCCTCGCGATCCGCTCCGCCTGAGCCACGCCCAACCGGCCCGCCGCGTGCGCAGCCGCCACCACCGGGAGATCCCGCAGCGCCGACGCCACCTGGCTGCGGCGCAGCGCCTCCGCATTCGACAGGTTCCCGCAGTGGCGCACCATCACCTTCGCCGACGCGTGCCCATCCGCCCTGTGTGCACCAGACCGGTCCACTGCCGAGAGCACCCCCACCTGCATTGCATGGAGCCGGCGGCCGAGCGCCTCGGTCTCCCGGATTCCCCTGGCTGCATCATCGGCATCTGCCGGCACCCAACCCTCCAGCGCCACCGCGAGCTCATCGAGACCCGCGCTCACCCGCTCGATCGCCCCCGTCATCACCTGGTCCTGCACTGCCGATTCCATGTGCACATCATGCGGAGGGGGTCTGACAGTGAGACAGCTCGAAACAGCATGAAATCGGACATTTCACCGTTGTTTTTCATGGATCTTGCCCATTCCTCACCGCCCGGACGCAGGCTCCACGCCTGGCATGGGAGCGGGTCGGGGCGGGCCACTGGCATCGGGTGGCCGATCCGTGGTGGAACGCCACGTTCTCGACGTTGCGTGGCCGAAGGCGGGGGTCGTGCCCATCCGGTTGCGGTCCTACCGGTGGCGGCCCGTCCAACCGGACGGCACCTCGACCGTGACGGACCGAGCCACGGCCCGCGACGCCATCGAGACCCCGCTCCGCACCTACCTTCTCCGCACTCCGGAGCCCTGACCCCCATCGCCCGCGACGGGGCGCCGGCGCGGCTGCACCCGCCCGGGCCGTCCGACGTCGTCGGGTCAGTCGGTGCCGGTCCGTTGGGGGATGCCCAGGGACCAGAGGAAGCCGGCGAGGACATCGGCATGGCGGCGGTTCGGGACGCTGACCTCCAACGTGGCGCCGTCGGCCAGGTCCAGCGTCGCGGGGCGCTCGCCGAGCACCGAGCTGCCGCCGATCTCGTAGGCCACCACCGCAGCGAGCGGGATGCGACGGGTGCGCAGCGGCGCCCGCCACTCCAACGATCCGCCCTCGATCCGCACCGACACCGCGCTCCTCAGTCCGTACCGGGTGACGATGAGCGCCACCACCGCCGTCCAGAACACGGCCCCCTTCGGGCCGGCACCCCCGTCGCCGTCGAGGAGCGATGCGATCGTCACCCAATCGATCAAGAGCGCCAATGCCCCGACCAGCACCAAGCCGAGCCAGAACGCCCAGGGCATGCCCTCTTGCCGGTAGGCATTCGGCGGCCACGGAGGAGGCGGGGCCGAGCGCAGGCGCACGCACATCCACGTGCGCCGTCCGGCGAGAAAGGTGCAAGCCCCGGTGAGCAGCGCCACCAACGGCGCCACGATCAGGGCGCGGACGCTGGTCGCATCGGTGTCCTCGCACCACGCGGGCGACGCCTCGGTGCGGCCGAGCAGCGCCGGGCACTCGGTCAGCGTCACGTTGCCGTGGACCCCCTCGACCGTGTACCAGGGCGTACCCTGCGGGAGCCGAGCGGGGTCGATGGTCGCCGACTGCGGTTCGATCAGGACGCCGAGCGCCACCAGCGCGGCGATGGCGCACGTCGCACACGCGAGCAGGGTGACCACAGCCCAGAGCCCGGTCTGGATGACCGACGGCCGCCGCACATCCGGACGAGCAGGGGCCTGCTCGATCATCGCCACGGTCGTCCATCGGCCAGACCCGGACCGACCTGAGCGAACTCGACCGGAACGGTCAGACGTCGAGGCGGGGCCGGGCGAATCGGGCCGGGCGCGCTGCGATCGGCCCGGGCGCAGGTCAGTCGCCGGTGGTGTCGCCTGTCGTCTTGGCGGCCTCGCCGGTGGGCTCGGCGCGCTTCTTCGACGGCGGGTCGTCCATGCCGTAGCGGTCGCGGACACCGGAGCCGGCGCAGTGGCCGCCGTCGGTGCCGGACGAGGCGCCGAGCTGGTCGTCGAGGAGCGGGCTGGCGGCGCTGAACACGCCCCACGGGCTCTCGCAGCCCTCCACCACCCAGGCGTGGCTCATCCACCCCTTGGAGCCGTCGTCTTTGGAACCGCCTCGTGCTTCGCAGTCCTCGACCGTCGTGGTGCTGTCGCCGATGATCTGGCCGGTGGTCGTGCTCGAGCAGAGGCCGATGTGGCGGTGGGCGTGGTCGTTGTCGCCGGTGAAGCCCTGGGTGGGCTTGTTGTCGCCGGCGTGCCACTGGTAGTAGCTCAGCCCCACGACGTGGGCGTCGAGGCCGTTGCCGTCGTAGAGGATCATCTCGGGCTTGTCGATCTCGAACGTGTCGTCGATGAGGCTGCCCTTGATCCAGTGGGCGGCGATGCCGGGCACGTAGCCGGTGACGAGCCGGTAGCCGGCGTCCTTGGCGTCTTGCGCCGTCGGGTACGTCATCGCCGTGTCGCGGGCGAGCTGCAGCTCGGCGGCGGTCTTGTCGCACAGCTTCTGGTCGGTCATGGCGACCCAGGGCTGGGGGCCGACGTGACCGCCGTGGCCGCTGCCGTCGCCAGCGGCGGAGGTCGACGAGTGCTCGTGGCTGAGCGACCCCGACCCGCGGAGCCACCAGAGCCAGGCGTCGTAGTCCTCGTCGCTGGCCTTGCTGAGCGACGTGATGAGGACGGCTGCCGCGCCCTCGCTGGTGGCCGCGAGGCCGGTGTCGGAGACGAGCTTGTCGAGGCCGGGCGAGCCCCGGCCCTCGTAGGGGTCGGGCTCGGTGGTGGTGGTGCTGCTCGCCGCCGTCGAGGCGGGGGCGCCGTGCGTGTGGCCGTCGGCCGAGGTGGCGGCGGGAGCGCCGGCGACGGCGGGCGGGTTGTCGCCCCACCGGGTGTCGACCCCGAGGTACTTCGCCTCCTCGTAGTACGCCGGGATGTTGAAGTCCTTGTCGCAGCGCTCCTTGTCCACCTTGATCCGCAGGGCGTCGATCCCGGTGGGCTCGGCGGTGGTGGTGCCGTGGCTGTGGTTGGCGGCGTCGGGCGACGTGATGACGACGGTGGCCAGCCCGAGGGCGGCGACCGCGCACATCGCCGGGGCCAGCCGGCCGACCGAGCGCTTCTCGGGGGCGATGATCAGGCGCAGGGCCACGAGGATGACGCCGGCTTGGAGGAGCACGCACACGGTGTCGATGGCGCCGACCGACTCGGCGGCGTTCGGCGTCTCCCCGAACGGCAGCCCGACGGTGCGGCTGTAGATCCAGACGCTGATGAACGCGAGGTTGGCCAGCGCCACCAGCTCGTAGAAGCGCTTGCCGCCTCGGTCGGCCAGCACGATGCCGGCGGTGACGAGCTGGAACCAGCCGGCCGCGGCGAACCCGAGCGCCTCCTGCCAGGCGGACCCGGCGTGGATCGGCGTCATGGCGATGTGGATCACGCCCGCGCCGGCCGACAGCCCGGCGAGGGCCCAGCCCAGGTGCGGCTCGGCCGGCGTCGGGCCGGATGCTGGGTCGGGCGCCGGATCCGGCGCGTCGTTCCCCTGATCGACGAGTGTCTTGCTCACGGCCGTTCCCCTGGTTCCGTAGCCTTGGCCCACCAGGCTACGTGTCCTTGCACGGCCGGTGCGAGAAGTTGCGGCACGCCCCGGCGTCGGCGCAGGTCATCTGCTCAAGGGACCACTCGCCCGACGTCAGGTCGGCGCTTCGGCCAGCTCCTTGAGCCGTTGCAGGGTCGCGGCCATGCCGGCGCGCAGCTCACCGGTGTGCTTGTCGACACCGCCCAGCAGGACGGTGGTGAACGCCTTGGCGATGAACGGGTAGGGCTTCGACGCGGCGCGCGACTCGGTGACCACGGTGCCCGTCCCGTCGGCCTCGAAGGTGTAGCGCCACCGCGTCCCGCTGTCGCCGGTCTCGAACGCGAGCTCCTTGCCGCGCTCGGCGGCCACCACCGTGCTCTTGGTGGACCAGCGCACGAAGCCCCGCTTGTTGGTGCCCTTGAACCGGGCGCCCACCGCGGCGCCGGACGCACCGTCGAGCCAGTGGCCACCCGTGCACTCGGGGCTGAGGCGCCCCATGTTCGCCGGGTCGCTGATGATGTCGTAGAGCGCATCGGGCGCCGCCTCGATCCGGAGGGAGACGGAGTCGGCGGGATCGGCAGCGGGCACGTCGGTCATGCGCGGAACGTACCCGAGCGGCAGCCGCGGAGCCTCGGTCTGCTCCTCCAGCGCCTCCGACCGGGACCGGCCTCAGCGCCAGGAGCCGGCGCTGGCGCCGGAGCGGCACCGGCGGCGAGCATGCAGCCATGGCCGCCACGATCCGCCCCCTCACCCCAGCGGACGCACCAGTCGTGCTCGCGATCAACGAGGCGAGCGTCCACCACCTCGCACCGCTCGACCACCGGGAGTACCTCCGGTTCCTCGACGTCGCGGCGCAGGCCTGGGGTGCCGAGGTCGACGGCGACCTGGTGGGGTTCGTGTTCGTGCTCGACCCTGGCGTGGACTACGCGAGTCCCAACTACGCGTGGTTCTCCGAGCGCTACGGGGACTTCGCCTACCTGGACCGGGTGGCGATCGATGCCCGTGCCCGCCGCCAGGGCGTGGGCACCGCGATCTACGACGCCGTGGAGGCTCGCGCCGCCGAGCGCGGCGTCCCGCTCCTGCTCGAGGTGAACGTCGAGCCGCCCAACGAGGCCTCGCTCGCGTTCCACGCCGCGCGCGGGTTCGTGGAGGTCGGGACCCTCGCCCACGACGGCGGCGCCAAGGTCGTCCGGCTGCTCGCCAAGGCCTGACCTCGTCCACCGGCGCCACCGGCTCCACCGACGATGGCCGACCGGAGGGCCTCCACGACGCCGGACGCCTCGGCGCCTCGGTACCCTCCCGCGGGTGGACGCACCGGAGGCCCCGACCCGAGACGGCGTCGACGACGCCCCGGGGCTCCGCTACGGCACCCCGCAGGCCTGGTGGACGATCGGGGCGGTGGTCCTCGGCTCGGGCATCGTCTTCCTCGACGGCACCGTCGTCAACGTCGCGCTCCCCTCCATCGGCCAGGACCTCGGCACCTCGCTGGGCGGCATGCAGTGGACGGTCAACGCCTACCTCGTGACCCTGTCGTCGCTGCTGCTGCTGGGCGGGTCGATGGGCGACCAGTTCGGCCGGCGCCGCGTCTTCGTCGCCGGCCTGGTGGTCTTCACCGCGGCGTCGATGCTG
>Ga0182745_1000884_pt1 | contig 30653 bp, 30 predicted proteins | sample eDN3rd30CKraftBY_FD_128523 | JGI IMG/M metagenome (GOLD analysis project Ga0182745, IMG submission 128523) | Enriched backyard soil microbial communities from Emeryville, California, USA - eDNA 3rd pass 30_C Kraft BY (version 2) (version 2) | ecosystem: Environmental > Terrestrial > Soil >... | reverse complement strand
GTCATCGTCACCGATTCGACGTTCACCGGCGAGAGCGACAATGGCGCGCTCACGGCGAGCGGCGGCACGCTGACGGCTACGGACTCGACGTTCACCGACATCCAGATAGCGATCAACGTCGTCGATCTCGAGCTGACCGCGAGCCGCCTGGTGATCACGAATCCCTCCTATGCCGGCATCAATGCCTATCAAAGCGGCGCGCACGCGACCGAACTGACTGATGTCGAGGTCGCGAATGCCGCCCTCTGCGGAGTCTCCATCGCGCTGCTCGACGCGGCGACGTTCACCGCACGCGGCCTCGACATCACGGGCAGCGGCTGCGCTGGACTCGGCATCGACTCCGATTCGAGTGGTGCGATCACCGTCGAGGACTCGGTGTTCTCCGGAAACTACGAGGGCTTGGAGGTCCTCACTTCCGGCTCGGGGCCTATGACCATCGCCCGTTCGACCTTCTCGGCGAATGACGTCGGGGTCGACATCTTGGGCGCGGGCAGTGGGACGATCTCGATCACCGACTCGGCGATCGTCGGCAGCGACGTGGTGCAGCTCGCGATCCTCACGACCGGCACCACCCTCGTGAGCAACTCGACGATCGCCGACGGTCAGTCAGGGGCGATCTACGCCGACGTCGAGGGCACGCTGATTATCGAGCACACGACGATCACCGGCAACGACGTGAGCTCCGGCGGCCCCGTCGTCGACATCTGCGGCTGCGGCACCGGCACCGCGCTGATCAGCCACACGATCATCGCGGGGAACCCCGGCGCCGACGACGCCAACCCCGACCTCGTGGCCGACCTCTCGACCGGCACGACCGTGGTTCGCAGCCTCATCGGGCACGTCGATCCCGCCGACACCGTCACGCTCGACGCCGTGACGGATCCCACTGGCCACAACCTCTTCGACGCCACGACCCCGATCGACCCCGAGCTCGGCGCGCTCGCGCTCAACGGCGGGACGACGCCGAACCATCTGCCGAACGCGACGAGCCCCGTCGTCAACGCCGGCGACCCGGCGTTCGTCGCTCCGCCCGCGACCGATCAGCGCGGCTCGGCCCGGATCTCCGGCGGCATCGTCGACATCGGGTCCGTCGAGGTCCAGTTCACGTCGTCCCTCGTGCTCAGCCGGACGTCGACCGCGGTCGGCGACCAGGTCACCGCGACCGGCACGGGCTTCCCGGCGAACACGACATTCACGATGGTCTTCAACTCGACGCCGGTGACCCTCGGGACCGCGACGTCGAACGCGAGCGGCGGGCTGTCGTTCGCCTTCGCCGTGCCGACGAGCGTCTCGGCCGGTGCGCACACCGTCACGGCGACGCTCGCGGGGAACGTCGTCGGCTCGGCCGCGATCACCGTCACCGGCCTGCCGGACACCGGCTCGGATGCGAATCCCGCGGCGCTCGCCGGGTTGCTGCTGCTCCTCGCCGGCGCCGCGGCGATCGGGCTGCGCCGGCGTCGCGCCTGAGCGATCGAACGGACGCCGTCGCTCAGGCCTGAGCGAGTGCCCGATCGAAGCGCTGCCCGTATGCCTCACTCGGCATGAGGCAGAGGACCAGCACGATGATGTGCCCGACGGACGGGATGAGCAGTAGCCAGGCGAGGTGCCCCGACTTGTTCGAGTCGTGGAGCCGACGCACGATGAGCGCGAGCGCCGGGATGAGCAGCGCGAGCTCGATGACCACGACGATGACCCAGATCACGGCGAATCGGCCGAGGAGCCCCCAGACGGCGGCGCTCGCCGCGAGCGATGCCTCCGCGGTCTCCGTGTTGAACGCGTCGGAGCGAGCGAGATCGATGCTCGCCGGCACCATGACGGCCACGAGGATGACGCCGAGCACTACGCCGAGCAGCACGTTCCACAGGAACATCCACCAGAACTCCGAGAGGCTCGCGCGACCGCTGAAGCGCGCGTACTTCTGGAAGAAGCGCGTGAGCGCGCCGCCGAATGACACGCCGCGGATCGGAGCGTCGAAGGGATCGGTGGGATAGGGCGACTGGTACGGCTGGCCGTAGCCGGACTGCGGGGCGGTCATGGCGCCCACGCTATCGGCTCGTGCGCTACTCGCGCACGTCCGACGCGTGCGCGGCGTAGTAGGCGCGCGCCTCGTCCTGCCTCGCCCGTTCTTCGCCCGTCGCGATGCCGGCGCCGATGAGCTCGTCGGAGAACTCGAAGGCGTCGACGAGCTCGACCGCGTGCGCGCGCAGGCGCGGCAGCAGTCGGGTGTCGATGTACTCCGTGATCGCGCGGGCGCGATTCGCCGAGATCTTCCCGTTGATGAGGTACCAGCCGATGTGGCGCTCGATGAGGCCGAGGCCGAAGAGGTCCCGGAGCCAGGTGAGCACCTGCGCCGTGTCCTCGTCGAGGTCGGCGGCCTCGAGCGCGTCGGTGAACGCCTCCCACTGGAGCAGCTCCGCGTGCGCCCGGGCGGTCATGATGAGGTCGTTCTGGTGGCGGCTGAAGAGGTCGGCCGCGTCGTCGGCGTTCATCCGCTTGCCGGCGCGCAGCGCCTGCGCGAGCTCGGCGACCCTCGTCTCGACGCGGTCGGTGAGCAGCTGGCGCTGCGAGTCCGTGTCGCGCACCCAGCCGACCCGGCGCGCGGTCGAGCCGAAGTCGCGGATGTCCTGACCGAGCTGCCGCAGGCCCGTGCGGCCGACGACGACCTCCTCGACCTGGTCGGCGACGTAGGCGCGGATCGTCGCGGCGTCTGGCTTCGACATGCGCTTCGCGTACTCCGTGAGCAGGCGCTTGCCGACCAGCTGGAGCAGGACGTTGTTGTCGCCCTCGAAGGTGACCCAGATGTCCATGTCGGCGCGCAGCGGGGCGATGCGGTTGACGGCCATGAAGCCCTGACCGCCGCACGCCTCGCGGCTCTCCTGGAGGATGTCGAGCGCGGCCCAGGTGCTGAGCGGCTTGAGCGCGGCGGCGAGCGTCTCGAGGTCCTGCCGGTCCTCGTCGGTGTCCGCCTCGCCGCTGAACACCTCGTGGTACTTGCGCATGAGGCCCTCGTGCGCGAAGTTCATCGCGTAGACCTCGGCGAGGCGCGGGAGCAGGCGGCGCTGGTGCCGGCCGTAGTCGAGCAGCACGGTCTCCTGGCTCTCGCGGTCGGGGGCGAACTGGCGGCGGACGTCGCCGTACTTGATCGCGATCGTGATGGCGAGCTTGGCGACCGCGGTCGCCGAGCCGTCGAGCGAGACGCGCCCCTGGACGAGTGCGCCGAGCATCGTGAAGAACCGACGGCCGGGGCTCGCGATGGGGGAGGAGTACTCGCCGTCCGGCGCGACCGCACCGTAGCGGTCGAGGAGGTTGAACCGCGGCACGCGGACCTGGTCGAAGTGGAGCCGGCCGTTGTCGACGCCGTTGAGCCCGCCCTTGACGCCGTCGTCCTCGCCGCCGATGCCCGGCAGGAACTGCTTCGTCTCGGGGTCGCGGATCGGGACGTAGAACGCGTGCACGCCGTGGTTCACGCCCTGCGTGATGAGCTGCGCGAAGACGACTGCGGCGGTGCCGGTCTCGGCCGCGTTGCCGAGGTAGTCCTTCCATGCGCCGCGGAACGGGGTGTGGATGACGAACTCCTCGGTCGCGGGATCGTACGTCGCGGTCGTCCCGATCGAGGCGACGTCCGAGCCGTGACCGGTCTCGGTCATCGCGAACGCGCCGGGCACGCGCAGCGTCATGCAGTCCTCGAGCCAGGCGTCGTGGTGCTGGTCCGTGCCGAGCAGCAGGATCGCCGAGCCGAACAGCCCCCACTGGACGCCGCCCTTGATCGCGACGCTCGGGTCGCCGAGGACGAGCTCCTCGAAGCCCGAGATGTTCGCGCCCGGATCCTCCGAGCCGCCGATGCGCTTCGGGAAGGCGCGTCCCGTGACGCCGAGCTCGACAAGGCGGTGCAGCGCCTTGACCACGCGGTCGCGGTGCTCGCGCAGCGGCTCGCCAGGCACTCGCTTGATCAGGGGGTCGACCGAGATGCGCCGGGCCTCGCGCCGCACGTCGGCCCAGCGGCCGAGCAGGAGCTCGCCGAGTGCGGCGACGTCGACGTCCCGGGTGTCGAGGTGCCGAGTGCCATCGCGCTTCGCCGCCGTCGCGGCCATCGCGTTCTTCGCCTTCGGAGCGGTCTGCGTCGTCATGATGTCATCGTAGGCATCTGACAGGCGAACAGCCCGTTCGCTGTGCACCTTGGACAAGTCGCCGGGAGTTCCGGTGACCCGCATTGTGCGGGTCGCGGTGGAGACCGCAACGGGTCACCGGAACGCCGGACGGGGCGCTCATCCGAACGGGCGCTGGAGCAGAACGGCCCGGTCGGCCGCCATCCTCCTGCGCTCGTTGTCGAGCACGAGCTCGTGTCGGCGGAGCGCCGCCTCACGATCGAAGCGCTCGAGCCGGAGCACGGCGCGCATGGCGACACGCAGCGCGATCCGCTCGAAGAAGCCCAACCGGGGCAGGGCGGTCTCGAGGTGCTCGAGCTCGCGCTGCCGCGTATCGGGCGGATGGTTCTGGACGGTCGTTGACATGGGAGATTCCTCGTGAATGGGTGAGTCGGGGGCACGACGGACGTGCCCGGACGGGGCGCCAGGGTGGCGAAGCACACGCGCGGCGAGCCGCGACGTGGGGACAGTGGCCCTCTGAGGTCAGGCCGTCAGTGCGTCATGCGACGCGAGAGCCTGCGAGCATGGAACGGCGGACTCGGCGGTCGGATGCACCACGGACTGCTGTGGCCGGAGCTGGATTCTTGATCACCGCGGAGCCCTCCTTTCTCGATCAGGCTGTCTGCCCGACTGGGCAGCATTGCAGGATATGCCCACTCGAATCCGCGGCGCGAGCGGATTCGATAACGGGTGGATAACGCTCAGGCGGCCGTCGCGACGAGCTCGAGCACGGCCTCCCCGTACGTCTCGAGCTTCTTCGCCCCGACCCCCGAGACGAGTGCGAGCTCATCGAGCGTCACGGGCCTCGTCGTCGCGATGCCGCGCAGCGTCGCGTCGGCGAAGACGACGTACGCGGGCACGTTCTGCTCCTTCGCCGTGACCGAACGCCAGGAGCGCAGGGCCTCGAAGAGCGGCAGCGCCTCCGACGGCACGTCCGCGGGCGCGGCCTTCGTCCCTCGAGTGCTCGACCGGCGAGCGGTCGCCGAGTCCTTGCGCAGCATGACGGGGCGCGCGCCGCGCAGCACCTCCGCCCCCTCGTCCGCGAGGTGGAGCGTGCCGTAGGTGTCCCGGACGGCGACGAGCCCCTGCGCGAGCAGCTGCCGGACCACGCCGCGCCACTCGGCCTCGGAGAGCTCGGTCCCGATGCCGAACGTCGAGAGCGTGGTGTGATCGAGCTGCCGGACCCGGTCGGTCTCGCGCCCGAGCAGGATGTCGATGAGCTGGCCCGCGCCGTAGCGCTGGCCGCGTTCGCGGTCGAGCCGGACGATCGTCGACAGCAGCTTCTGCGCGGCGAGGGTGCCGTCCCACGCCTCGGGCGGGCTGAGGCAGGTATCGCAGTTCCCGCAGCCGGCGCCCTCGGCGCCGGCCACGTAGTCCTGCCCGAAGTAGCGCAGCAGCCGCGCCCGCCGGCAGTCGACCGTCTCGCAGAGGGCGAGCATCGCGTCGAGGTGCGCCGAGAGATTCCGACGATGCGCGAGGCTGCCCTCGGACTGGTCGATCATCCGCCGCTGCTGGACGACGTCGGCGAGCCCGTACGCCATCCACGCGGTCGACGGCAGCCCATCCCGGCCGGCACGGCCGGTCTCCTGGTAGTACCCCTCGACCGACTTCGGCAGGTCGAGATGCGCGACGAACCGCACGTCGGGCTTGTCGATCCCCATCCCGAAGGCGATCGTCGCGACGATGACGACGCCGTCCTCGCGCAGGAACCGCTCCTGGTGACGCCGGCGCACGCCCTGGTCGAGGCCCGCGTGATACGGGATCGCGTCGATCCCGGCGGCGGCGAGCGCCTCCGCCGTCCGCTCCACGGAGTTGCGCGAGAGGCAGTAGACGATGCCCGCGTCGCCGGGGTGCTCCTCGCGGATGAGGCGCAGGACCTGCTTGATGGGCTGGTCCTTCGGCTCGATCCGATACGTGATGTTCGGCCGGTCGAAGCTCGCGACGAACTGCCGCGCCCCGGTCAGCGCGAGGCGCTCGACGATCTCGACGCGCGTCGCGTCGGTCGCGGTCGCCGTCAGCGCGACGCGGGGGACCGATGGCCAGCGCTCGTGGAGGACCGAGAGCGCGAGGTAGTCGGGCCGGAAGTCGTGACCCCACTGCGCGACGCAGTGCGCCTCGTCGATCGCGAAGAGCGCGATCGGCGCGGCATCGAGGAGCTCCATCGTCGCCTGGACCGCGAGCCGCTCCGGCGCGAGATAGAGGAGATCCAGCTCGCCCGCCCGATACGCCTGCTCAACCGCCCGGCGTTCGTCCGGATTCTGCGTCGAATTCAGGTACGCGGCCCGCACGCCGAGGGCCTCGAGCGCGTCCACCTGGTCCTGCATGAGCGCGATGAGCGGCGACACGACGATGCCCGTCCCGTCCCGCACCAGGGCCGGGACCTGGTAGCAGAGCGACTTGCCCCCGCCCGTCGGCATGAGCACGAGCGCATCACCGCCGGCGACGATCGTGTCGATGATCTCGGCCTGGTCGCCGCGGAATGCGGGGTACCCCCAGACGCGTTGCAGGACCCCGAGGGGCTCGGAACGCGCGTCGGGATCGACCATGCCGCGAGTCTAGGGTTGACCTCGGACGGGAACGATGTTGGGCGACGAACGCGAGCGGGCACGACTGCGTCGTTCCCCGAGCCCGCGTGCGATCACCGCCGCCCTCTCGCTCGGCGGCCTCACCGCATCGTTCATGCAGACGGTCATCGTGCCGATCCAGGCGGAGCTGCCCGAGCTGCTCGACGCCCCGCGCGCCGACACGGCGTGGGTCGTCACCATCACGCTCCTGACGGCCGCCGTCGCGACGCCCATCGCGGGCCGGCTCGGCGACATGTTCGGCAAGCGCCGCATCGCGCTCGCGACGCTCGCGATCATGACCCTCGGCAGTGTCATCGCCGCGACCGTGCCCGACATCACCGGCGTGATCGTCGGCCGCGGGCTCCAGGGCGTCGGAATGGGCGTGCTGCCGCTCGGCATCTCGATCATGCGCGACGTCCTGCCCGAGCGCCGGCTGCCCGGCGGCATCGCGCTCATGAGCGCGACGATGGGGATCGGGGGCGCCATCGGCCTGCCGATCAGCGCGCTCGTCGCGGAGCACCTCGACTGGCACCTGCTGTTCTGGCTCTCCGGCGCGCTCGGAGCGATCTGCTTCGCGTTCATCCTCGCCGTGGTCCCGGTCAGCGTGCTGCGGACGCCCGGCCGCTTCGACTGGGTCGGCGCGATCGGCCTCGCGGTCGGCGTCGTGGCGCTGCTGCTCGCGCTCTCGCGCGGCAACGAGTGGGGCTGGGCGTCCCCCGCGACGATCGGCTCGGGCGTCGGCGGCGTCGTGGTCCTGCTCGCCTGGGGCTGGTACGAGCTCCGCGACCGCAACCCCCTCGTCGATCTCCGGGTCGCCGCCCGCAGACCGGTGCTCCTCACGAACCTCGCCTCGATGCTGCTGTCGTTCGGGATGTTCTCCTTCAACATCCTCATCCCGCAGTACCTCGAGCTGCCGAAGGAGTCCGGGGTCGGGCTCGGCTACTCGATCTTCGTCGCGAGCCTCGGGATGCTGCCGTTCGGCCTCATGATGCTCATCCTCGCGCCCGTCGCGGGCCGCCTGATGGTCATCGTCGGGCCGAAGGCGATGCTCATCGCGGGCGGGATCATCGTCGCGATCGCGTACAGCGTCATCCTCATCGACTTCTCGACCATCTGGTCGGCGATCATCGCGAGCCTCATCGGCGGCGTCGGCATCAGCGTCTCGTTCGCGGCGATGCCGACGCTCATCATGCGGTCCGTCCCGGCGACCGAGTCGGCCGCGGCGAACGGGCTCAACAGCCTCATGCGCTCGATCGGCACGACCCTCGCGGCCGCCCTCATCGGCACGCTGCTCGCGACCATCACCCAGGCCTACGCCGGAACCCAGGTCCCGACGGAGGGCGCGTTCCAGTTGACGTACATCATCGGTCTCGGGGCGGCCCTGCTCAGCGCCTCCGTCGCCTCCTTCATCCCGCGCCACGTGCCGCGCCGCGCGGGCGAGCACACCGCGCTCCCCGACGGCGCCTGACCTCGACGCCCCAGTAGGCTCGGTCGATGCTCACGGTCGTCGTCGGTCTCGGGAGCGCGCTCATCTTCGGCGCCGCGGACTTCCTCGGCGGGCTCGCGGCCAAGCGCCTCGGCGCGATCCTCACGACGGGCCTCGCGGCGGCGGTCGGCATCGGGGTCTTCACGCTCATCGGGTTCGTCGTCCCCGGGCGGTGGAGCTGGGAGGCGGTCGGGTACGGCGCCCTCTCCGGCGTCTTCGGCGCGGCCGCGATCGGCCTGCTCTACGCCTGCCTCGCGATCGGGCCGATGAGCATCCTGTCGCCCCTCACGGCGCTCGTCTCGGCCGTGACCCCGCTCGTCGTCGCGGTCGCCTACGGCGACGTCATCGGCATGCTCGGCTGGATCGGCCTCGGGGTCGGGCTCGTCGCGATCGTCTTCGTCGGCTTCGTCCCGGAGAAGGGCGCGGTCCGCCCGAGCACTCGGGGCATCCTCATGGCGATCGGATCCGGCATCGCGATCGGGGCGTTCCTCATCGTCATGGATCTCGCGCCCGACGACTCGGGGATCGTGCCGATGCTCGCGAACCGCACGACGAACGCGGCCATCATGCTCACCATCGCCGCCGTCATCGCGATCGTCGCGGGCGTCCGGCGTTCTCGCGCCGCCTCCCTTCCCTCGGGCGACCCGTCCTCTCCGCTCCGCCCCCTGAGCGAGCCGTCCTCTCCTCTCCGCCCCCTGAGCGAGCCGCAGGCGAGTCGAAGGGGCGGCGCCCTCCGCACCGGCATCTGGCTCGTCGTCGCCTGCGGCGTCGTCGACGCGATCGCGAACGGCGGCCTGCTCTGGGGCGTGCGCATCGGCGACCTGTCCGTGATGGCGGTACTGACCGCGCTCTACCCGATCGGGACGATCGTCCTCGCGCGGGTCGTGCTCAAGGAGCGCATCGCCCCGATCCAGTACGTCGGGCTCGTCCTCGCGATCGCCGCGAGCGCGCTCCTCGCCCTCGACTGACCGGGATCAGAACGCGGTGAGGCCCGTGAGCGCGCGGCCGACGATGAGCTGGTGGATCTCGTCGGTGCCCTCGTAGGTGCGCACCGATTCGAGGTTCGCGAGGTGGCGCATGACCGGGAACTCGTCGGTCACGCCGTCGCCGCCGAGGATCGCGCGCGCCGCCGACGCGATGCCGATCGCCTCGCGCACCGAGTTGAGCTTGCCGACGCTCACCTGCGCCGGTGTGAGCGCGCCTCGCTCGCTGAGCCGCCCGAGGTGCAGGGCGAGCAGCATCCCCTTCTCGTACTCGACGAGGGCGTCCGCGAGCTTCGCCTGGACGAGCTGCGTCGCACCGATCGGTCGGCCGAAGACCTCGCGGGAGCGGGCCCGGTCGACCGCCGCCTCGAGGCATGCGCGCGCGGCGCCCAACGCGCCCCAGACGATCCCGTAGCGCGCCTCGGTCAGGCAGGCGAACGGGCCGGACAGGCCGCGGGCGTGCGGGAGGACGGCGTGCTGCGGGACCCGCACCCCGGAGAGCGCGATGTCGCACTGCACGCTCGCACGCATCGAGAGCTTGCCGGCGATGGGCGTCGCGACGAAGCCGGGCGTCCGCGTCGGGACGATGAAGCCCCGGACCTCGCCGTCGGCGTCACCGCCGTGCGCCTTCGCCCAGACGATCGCGATGTCGGCCTCGGAGGCGAGCCCGATCCAGCGCTTCGCGCCGTCGATGACCCACTCGTCGCCCTCGAGCCGGGCGGTCGTCGTCATCGCGGCGGGGTCGCTGCCGCCCTGCGGCTCGGTGAGCGCGAAGCATCCGATGAGCTCGCCGGCCGCCATGCCCGGCAGCCACTGCCCGCGCTGCGCGTCGGAGCCGTGCTTCGCGATCGCCGTCATCGCGAGCGAGCCCTGGACCGAGACGAGTGTCCGCCAGGCGCTGTCGGCCCACTCGAGCTCATGGCAGACGAGACCGTAGGAGACGGCCCCGGCGCCCGCGCAGCCGTGGCCCGTGATGTGCATGCCGAGGAATCCGGCGGCACCGAGCTCGGGCACGAGCTCGCGGCGGAATCGCGCGGCCTCGAAGTCCCCGTCGATGACCGGCAGGATCCGCTCGGCTGCGAACGCCCGCGCCCGATCGCGCCAGTCGAGCTCCTCGGCGCTCAACAGCCCGTCGAGGTCGAAGACGTCATCGATGGCGTTCACGCGACAAGCATGGAGCAGCATCTCCATCGACTGTGCACTTTCGGGCCGAATTCCGCCGGATCGCGCCCGAAAGTGCACAGTCGATGCGGGAAGGGGGAGGGGTCAGCGGGAGGGGCGCCAGGCGCGGGCGAGCACCAGCACCGCGATCGCCACGACGAGCAGCACGAGGGCGAGGGCGACGGCCGTGCCCTGGGATACGCCCGCGCCGTTGAACGCCGTGTAGATCGCGAGCGGCATCGTCCGGGTCGTGCCAGGGGAGTTGCCGGCGAAGAGCGCCGTCGCACCGAACTCGCCGACCGCCCGCGCGAAGCAGAGCGTGAGGCCCGCCGTCACCCCGGGGCCCGCGAGCGGGACCGTGACGCGCAGGAACGTCTGGAACGGCGTCGCCCCGAGGTCGGCCGCGACGAGCGGCAGCTCCGGGTCGAGCGCGCGCACCGCGCCCTCGACCGCGAGGACGAGGAAGGGGAACGCGACGAACACCTGCGCGATGACGACCGCCGCGCTCGTGAACGGCAGCTGCACGCCGACCGAGGAGAGCCCCTGGCCGAGCCAGCCGTTGCGCCCGGCCAGATAGAGCAGCGCGACGCCGCCGACCATGGGCGGCAAGATGAGCGGGATCGTCGTCACCGCGCGCAGCAGGGACGCGAGCCACGGCCGCGCCCGCGCGATGCAGATCGCGAGCGGAATGCCGAGGACGGCGCAGATCGCGGTCGCGAGCAGCGCCGTCCAGATCGACAGCCAGAGCGCCTCGAGCGTCGCGGGCGAGACGACATCGGTCCACAGCGTCGACCAGTCGGCCCGGCCGACGAGCGCCGTGAGCGGCAGGAGGAGGAACGCGATGCCGATGAACGCCGGTACCCCGAGCCACAGCGGGACGCCCCCGGTGCCCGCCCCGGATGCGGGACGGACACCGGCGATGACGGAGGTCACGGCTTGCCGAAGCCGAGTTCCGCGAGGATCCCCTGGGCGATCGGCCCCGTGACGAACTTGACGAACGCGGCCGCCGCCTCTGGGTTCTGGGCGGCGTCGAGCGCCGCGAGCGGGTACTTGTTGATGACCTCGCCCGCGTGGTCGGGCACGAACGACTCGACGTCGGCATTGCGCGCGACATCGGTCGCGTAGACGAGGCCCGCGTCCGCCTCGCCGGCGCCGACCTTCGTGAGCACCGCGGTGACGTTCTGCTCGAAGCTCACCGGCGTCAGCGCGACGCCGTTCAGCTCGAGGAGCTTCGTCGACGCCTTGCCGCACGGCACCTCGACATCGCAGAGCACGACCCGGATCGCGGGGTCCGCGAGGTCGGCGATCGACGTGACGCCGGCGGGGTTGCCCTTCGGCACCACGACGACGAGCGTGTTCGTCGCGAAGAGCGTGCCGCCGCCCGTGAGGAGGCCGGCGTCGACGACCTTCTGCAGGTTCCCCTCGTCCGCCGAGGCGAACACGTCGACGGGCTTGCCCTCGATGATCTGGGTCGCGAGCGTGCTCGAGCCGTCGTACTCGATCGGCAGGATGTCGACGTCCGGGTACTCCGCCTCGAAGGCGGTCGCGATCTCGTCGAACGCCTTCGTGAGCGACGCGGCGGCCGAGATCGAGAGCTCGCCGCTGATCGTCGGAGTGTCGGGGACGGCCGGCGGAGCGCTCGGGCTCGAGGTCGGGGTCGGAGCCGGAGACGAGCAGGCGGCGAGCACCGCGGCGAATGCCGCGGCGGTGATGGCGGTGAGAACGCGCTTGGTGCGCATGGTCAACTCCTCGGGGTGTCGATGATGACGGTCGTCGCCTTGACGATCGCAATGGCGAGCGAGCCGGGCTCGAGCCCGAGCTCGCGGGCCGCCTCGGCGGACATGAGCGAGACGACCCGGTGCGGCCCCGCCTGGATGTCGACCTGGGCCATGACGCCGTCGGCGACGACGCGGGTGACGAGGCCGACGAACCGGTTGCGCGCGCTGCTGAGGCGATCGGTCGGGTCGGGCGCGGCGTCGGTGCGATCGCGCGCCCATTCCGCGAGCGCGGCCCCGGGGATCTCGACGGGAGTGGCCCCCGTCGTCGGCAGCGCGCCGGAGTCGACCAGCCGGCGGACGGTGTCGTCGCTGACGCCGAGCAGCCTGCCCGCCTCGGAGATCCGATAGCTGTGCATGAGAAGCAGTCTATCGACGCATTTGCGGCCGGAAACAGGGATTTTGTCCGCAACTGCGGTAGTTGACCGGAGATAGACTGCCGACATGGGTCTGCCGCCGATCGTCGAGCCCGTGCCCGCGCTGAGCGACGCGGAGCGCGCGCGGACCGAGCGTCACGCGGCGCTCGCGGGCTTCGGTCCCATCGGCCAGCGGCGTCTCGCGGGCGCCACGATCGGCGTCGTCGGCGCCGGCGGCCTCGGCTCCGGCGCGCTGCTCTCGCTCGCCGCCGCGGGGATCGGCAGGATCGTCCTGATCGACGACGACGAGGTCGATCTCAGCAACCTGCATCGCCAGATCATCCACGGCGTCGAGGACGTCGGCCGGCCGAAGCTCGACTCGGCGATCGAGTCGATCCGGGCGGTCTCGCCCGAGACGGTCGTCGTCCCGCACGCGGTCCGTCTCGACGACGAGAACGCCGTTTCCCTGCTGCGCGGATGCGACGTCGTCCTCGACGGCTCGGACACGATGGCGACGCGGACGGCGGTCGCCGACGCGTGCGAGGAGCTCGGCGTCCCGCTCGTCTGGGGGACCGTCCAGGAGTGGAACGCGCAGCTCACCGTCTTCTGGAGCGCGCCGCCCGAGGGCGTCGAGGCGATCGTGCTCCGCGATCTCTTCGACCCCGCGACGACCGGCGAGCCGCCGACCTGCTCCGCCGTCGGCGTGCTCGGCGCGCTCACCGTCCAGGTCGGCGCGCTCATGGCGACCGAGGCGATCAAGCTCGTGACCGGCGCCGGCGCCCCGCTCCTCGGGCGAGTCCTCCTCATCGACGGGCTCGGGGCGCGTCAGCGCGAGATCGCGCTGCACCCGGCGTCCCCCGTCCCGGCATGAGGTCGGTCGAGGAGCAGCAGGCGATCGTCCTCGCGGCGGTTCGAGCGCTGCCGTCTGAGCGCGTCGCGCTCGCCGACGCGCTCGGGCGCACGCTCGCCGCGCCGATGCTCGCCGCCGTCCCCATCCCCGTCTTCACCAACTCCGCGATGGACGGCTTCGCGGTCCGGGCGCAGGACGTGCTCAGCGCGACCGCGGCCTCCCCGATCGTGCTCGCCGTGGTGGGGGAGGTGCCGGCGGGGTCGCCCGAGGACCCGCCGCTCGCGGCCGGTCAGGCCGTGCGGATCATGACGGGCGCCCCGCTCCCCTCCGACGCCGACACCGTCGTGCCCGTCGAGGACACCGTCGAGGGCTTCGCGGCGGAGGTCGGCGGGACCGTGACCGTGGTCGTCGCGCCTCGACCCGGCGGCGACGTCCGACTGGCGGGTGCCGACGCGGGCATCGGCGACATGGTGCTCCCGGGGGGTGTCGCGGTGGGGGCGCTCCAGCTCTCCGCGATCGCGGCGGCCGGCGCGGGGACGCTGCCGGTGGCCGTGCGACCACGGGTCGCCGTGATCTCGACCGGCTCGGAGCTCGTGCCCCCGGGCGCCGCGCTCGAGCGCGGCCAGATCCCCGAGTCCAACTCGTTCGTGCTCGCCGCCCGGATCGCGGAGGCGGGCGGCTCGGTCGTGCTGCGCACCTCGGTCGGCGACGATCCGGCCGAGCTCGCCGCCGAGCTCCGCCGCGCGTTCGATCTCGGCGTGCACGCCGTCATCATGTCCGGCGGAGTCAGCGCCGGCGCCTACGAGCCCGTCAAGCAGGCACTCGGACCGAGCGGCGCGATGGCGTTCGAGAAGGTCGCGATGCAGCCGGGCAAGCCGCAGGGCTTCGGCGTCACGTCCGAGGGCGTCCTCCTCTTCGGCCTGCCCGGCAATCCGGTGTCGGTCGCGGTCTCGTTCGAGGTCTTCGTCCGGCCGGCGCTCCTCGCGATGCAGGGCCGCGGCACGCTCGAGCGGGACCGGATCCTGCTCCCGGCCGGCGTCCCATGGACCCCGCCGCGCGGCCGCCGCCAGTACCTCCCCGCGCGCATCGACCGGTCCGACCCGGCCCGCTGGGTCGTCGCGCCGGCGCACCCCGGCGGCTCGATCTCCAATCGCGCGGGCGGGCTCGCCCTCGCCGAGGCTTTCGCGATCGTCCCCGCGGAGATCGAGCAGGTCGACGCGGGCGACCGCGTCGAGGTCATGCTTCTGGGCTGACGAGCGGCACCGCCTCCTCGGACGGGTCGGAGTCGGCGTGGATCGGGCCGGACTCGTCCGAGAGTCGCGTCCCGGTGCCGCCGCGGTGCTGCTGGATGACCTGCGCCATGATCGAGACGGCCGTCTCCTCCGGCGTCCTCGCCCCGAGGGCGAGCCCGATGGGACTCTCCACGCGGGCGATCTCGGCCTCGGTGAGTCCCGCTTCGAGGAGCCGTCGAACGCGATCCTCGTGCGTCCGGCGGGAACCCATCGCCCCGATGTAGGCGACCGGCGGGCCGCGCAACGCGATCTGCAGCGTCGGGACGTCGAACTTCGGGTCATGCGTGAGCACGCAGATCACCGCGCGGCCGTCGATCCGGCCCGCCTCGATCTCCTCGGCGAGGTACTCGTGCGGCCAGCGGGTGACGAGCTCGTCGACGCCGGGAAAGCGCTCGGGCGTGACGAACACCTTCCGCGCATCGCAGACCGTCACGCGGTAGCCGAGGTAGCCGCCCAGTCTCGCGAGCGCCGAGGCGAAGTCGATCGCGCCGAACACGATGAGACGCGGTCGCGGCGCGAAGCTGCTCACGAAGACGCTCATCCCCTCGCCGAGGCGTTCGCCGTCTGGCCCGTAGTGGAGGGTCGCCGTCTCGCCCTGCGAGAGCAGACCCCTGGCGTCCTCGCCGATGCGCCGATCCGCGTCGTCGCTGCCGAGCGACCGCGCGACCCGATCCGGCCAGACGACGATGCGCCGGCCGACGCGCGACGGGTCGACGTGCTCGATGACCGTCGCGACCGCCACCGGTCGCCCGGCCTCGATGTCGTCCGCGACCTGCTCGAGCTCGGGGAACGTCGTGCGGCTGATCGGCTCGACGAAGACGTCGAGGACGCCGCCACAGGTGAGGCCGACCGCGAAGGCGTCGTCGTCGCTGATCCCGTAGCGCTCGAGGACGGGCCGCGAGCCGGCGATCGCCTCGTTCGCGAGCTCGTACACCGCGCCCTCGACGCAGCCGCCCGACACCGACCCCGCGGTCGCGCCGTCGACCGTGACGAGCATCGATGCGCCTGGGTCGCGCGGCGCCGACTTGAACGTGCGCACGACCGTGCCGAGGCCGACGGTCTGCCCCGATCGCCAGGCCGCGAGCAGCGTTTCGAGGACGTCGCGCATGCCTACTCCGCGGGCGTCGCGGGATCGGGCTTCTCGTCGTCGGTCTTCTTGTCCCGGTGGAACATCGATCCGATGACGCCCCTCGCGATCGCGAGCCCGTCGATCGCCCCGCCGGCCGTCTCGGCGTTGCCGGATGTGTCGCCGCCCGCGATGAGCGTCTCGATGTTCTTCACGACGACCGGCACCATCTGCTTAGTGACGCTGTCGATGACGCCCTTGCCCATCGCGGCCACCCGTCCGGACAGGCCGATGTCCGCCTTGAGGCTGCCCCTTGTCGTGTCGCCGTCCGCGGTGAGCGAGATCGTCGCCGTCCCATCGGCGGAGCCCTGGCCGGCCTTCTCGAGCGCCTTGCCCTTGAGCACCGCGACGTGGTTCACGTCGTCGCGCGAGACGAGCTCGACCTGGCCCTTGTACTGCATCGAGAGGGGTCCGACCTTGATCTTGACGAGCCCGTTGAAGACGGTGTCCGAGATCTGCTCCGTCACCTGCGCGCCCGGGATGACCGTCGCCGTCCTCGCGAGGTCATCCATGACCGTGCTCCACACGACGTCGATCGGCGCCTGCACCTCGAAATCCGCATTCAGTTCCATGAGTCGTCTCCCTTTCTCCTGCCCGACGTGCGACGGCCGTCCGATCGGTCGTCGTCTCCGAGCGCGCGGACCAGGTCCTGCAGCGCCTGGAAGCTGTGCCCGCTGACGAACGCGTCGACGTACGGGAGCGCGGCGGCCATGCCGCCGGCGAGCGGCTCGAATCCTGCCGCGGCCTTGCGCGGGTTCACCCACACGATCCGGTGCGCGAGCCGCGAGAGCCGCGCCATCTGCACGGCGACCTCGGCGGGATCGTCCTGCGACCAGCCGTCCGAGAGGATGACGACGACCGCGCCGCGGGCGAGCCCACGACGTCCGTGATCGTCCACGAACGTCCGGATGCCTTCCGCGATCCGCGTCCCGCTCGACCAGTCGGCCGCCTCCGCGGCCGCGGCCGCGAGTGCGCGATCGGCGTCGCCCCCCGCGAGCTGTCGCGTCAGTCGGGTCAGGCCGGTCGCGAAGACGAAGGCCTCCGCCCGGTGACTCGCGACGAGTCCCTGCATGAGCGAGAGGAAGACGCGGGTGTAGGGCTCCATCGAGGCGGAGACGTCGGCGAGGAGCACGATCCGGCGCGCGCGCCGGGCCGCGGTCGTGCGGACCGGGCGGATCGCGTCGCCCCCCGATCGACGCGCGAGGCGGATCGTGCGGCGAAGGTCGATCCGGCGACCGCTTGACGCGAGCCTGGTGCGCCGCGCGGGCCGAAGCGGCGGTCGGACGGCGAGCTCCACGACGAGTCGACGGATGTCCGCGAGCTCCTCCTCGGTCAGATCGGAGAACGCGGTGCCGTGCAAGCGCTCCTCGCGGCTCGCGGCCATCATGAGCGCCTCGCTGCGCTCCGACTCCTCGGAGTCCCCCTCGCCGGCTCCGGCCGGTCGCGGCACGCCGGGTCGACCGGTGACGTCGGCCGCGGGCGGGTGCGGACCCGCCTGCGCCGCCGAGCTGCGGCGGCGCACCGCCTCGAGGTCCTGCGACGGCTGGTCGCCGCGATAGTCCGCCCAGTCGGTGTCGCCGTCGAAGACCGCGGAGAACACGCGGTCGAAGACCGCGATCTGCCGCTGCTCCGTCACGAAGACCGACCGAGCGGCCCAGTAGAGATCGGCACGGGTGACGGGCGGGACGAGCCGCATCGCCTCGACGAACCAGGCGGCGCGCTCGGAGGCCGTCGGCAGTCCGCCGACGCGCAGCGCGTGCGCGAGCGCGGCGCCGAACGCGGCCGGCTCCACCCGATAGTTCCTGCCGAGGATCTCAGGCATCCGCACCCACCAGTGCCGCGGCATCCTTCGAGGCGACGAGGTCGAGGTCCTCACGGTTCTTCACGACGGCGCCCCAGGTGAGGGAGGCCGTCTCGGGGTCGATCCGATTGATCCCGAGCATCGTCAGCGCTCCGACCCAGTCGATGAGCTCGGCGACGCCCGGCGGCTTGACGAGATCGAGGTGGCGCAGGCGGCCGACCGTCTCGGTCGCCTGGAGGACGAGCGGCTCAGCCGCGCCGGAGACCCGGCGACGCACGATCTCGAGGACCTGCTCCGGCGGCGGGAAGTCGATCCAGTGATAGATGCACCGGCGCGTCAGCGCGTCGTGGAGGTCGCGCGTGCGGTTCGAGGTGAGGACGACGATCGGGGCGACCGCGGCGGAGATCGTCCCGAGCTCCGGGATCGTGACCGATCCCTCTGCGAGCGCCTCGAACGTGAACGCCTCGAACTCGGCGTCGGCGCGATCGATCTCGTCGAGCAGCAGCACGGCCGGGCGCGGACCCGGGTGCTCGATCGCCTGCAGGATCGGGCGGCGGAGGAGATAGTCGGAGGAGAACAGGTCGCGCTCCGCGAGCTGCTCGTCGCGGGTGTCGGCGAGCCGGATCGCGAGCAGCTGGCGCTGGTAGTTCCACTCGTAGATCGCCTCGCCGGCGTCGATGCCCTCGTAGCACTGCAGGCGGAAGAGCGGGGTGTCGAGGACCGCCGCGAGCGCCTTGGCGGCCGACGTCTTCCCGACGCCCGCCTCGCCCTCGAGCAGCAGCGGACGGCGGAGCCGGATGGCGAGGAAGAGCGCGGTCGCGAGCCCGCGGTCGACGATGTAGTCGATGCCGTCGAGCGCCGCCGCGAGCGCATCCGCGTCGGGGACGAGCCGCTCGACGGCGGGACCGTCGCCCGTCACGCCGGCCCCGGCGTCTCGGCGAGCAGCGCCTGGTAGTCGGACTCCGTGTCGACGTCGGCCGGCATCCCGCTCGCGATGTCGACCCGCGCGACCGCGGTGCCGAGCCGCTCGATGAGCTTCCACACGCCGCGATCGCCCTGCAGCGCCCCGAGTGCCGGGAACGTCGCGCGGCTGAGCACGAAGGGGTGCCCGATCCCGTCGCGATACCTCGCGACCGCGATCGGGGCGTCGCCCCGCCCGCGGACGACCGCCTCGATCGACTCCGCCCGCATCATCGGCTGGTCGCCGAGCAGGAGCACGATGCCCTCGACATCCGGGTCCACCGCACCGATGGCGGCGCCGATCGAGGAGGAGCAGCCGGAACGGAAGTCGTCGTTGAGCACGACGTCAAATCCGCTCAGGTCGACGGTCGCGCGCACCTCGTCGGCCGAGCCGCCGAGCGTGACGATGCGCTGGGCGAAGGCGCCCTCGCGGACGAGATCGAGGACGACGTCGAGGAGCACACCATCGCCGAACGGCAGCAACTGCTTCGGCCGGCCGAGCCGGCTCGAGCTCCCGGCGGCGAGGACGACGGCGGCGAGGCGTGGTTCAGGCGACGACCGCATAGGCCTTCGGATCCTTCAGGAACGCCCGGCGGCAGCCCTCGCCGCAGAACCAGACCGCGCGGCCCTCATGCTCGACGTGCGGGGTCGGGGGCGCCGCGACCACGGTCATCCGGCAGACGGGGTCGATCGCGGTGACCGGTCCGTCGACCCGGTGCGCCGCCGGCTCGCGGTACTCGTGCGGCGCGTGATGCCCGCCTGGCGACGCATCGTGCGACTCCGCGACGCCGCCGCCCGCCGCCCGCGCCTGGACCAGCTCCGCGAGCACGCCGAGCGCGATCTCCTCGGGCCGGTCCCCGCCGAGCTTCAGACCGGCGGGGGTGCGGACGCGGGACTTGAGCGACTCGTCGACGTCGAGCGAGGCGACGACGGCGGGACCGCGCTTGTCGCTCGCGACCAGACCTATATATGGGATGCCCGCGATCAGCGCCTTCTCCAGCGCGGGCTCCTCGCCCTTGCCGTGCGCGGCGACGATCACGGCGGCGATGCCGTCGCCAGGATCCCACGTCTCGCCGTCGACGATCGCCATCCGATAGCCGAGCGCCACGCCGAGGCGCTCGAGCGCACGCGCGACCGGCTGGTCGCCGACCACGACGACGTGCGGCGCCGGCACGACCGGCTCGAGGAAGACATCCACGGAACCTCCCGAGAGACACGGATTGTGCACTTCGATCGCGCCCTCCAGCTGCCGCGCGAGCGGCTCGCCAGGACGGATCTGGAGCAGCAGCGGCTCGCCGCGCTCGAGGACCTGCAGGCCGTACTCGCGCACCGAGGACTCGACGCAGGTGCCCCCGACGAAGCCGGTCAGCGCCCCGAGCGCGTCGACGACCGCGGTGTCGCCGGCGCGGGCGCTCGTCGGCCGCTCGGTCCGCACCACGGTCGCCCGCACGAACGCCTGCTGCTGGCGCTCGAGCTCTCGCTCGCGACCTGCGACGGTCTCGTTCGCGACCACGATTGCCTCCCTGGCGTCGACTCCGATCTGACTGGCTGGTATCGGGTCCCGATCAGACCGGCGGGGTCGCCCGGCCGTTCATGGCGTCCCAGACCCGGTTCGGGGTCGCCGGCATGTCGATCGACGTCACCCCTCGGGGTCGCAGCGCGTCGATGACGGAGTTGATGATCGCCGCCGGCGAGCCGACGGTCGCCGACTCCCCGATGCCCTTCGCACCGATCGGGTGATGGGGCGACGGCGTGACCGTGAAGCCGGTCTCCCAGTCGGGCACCTCCATCGCCGACGGGATGAGGTAGTCCATGAACGACCCGCCGAGGCAGTTGCCCTGCTCGTCGAAGCCGATGAACTCCATGAGCGCCATCCCGACGCCGTCGGTCAGACCGCCGTGCACCTGCCCCTCGATGACCATCGGGTTGATGCGGGTGCCGCAGTCGTCGACCGCGACGAAGCGCCGCACGGTCACCTTGCCGGTGCCGGGGTCGATGTCCGTGACGCAGAAGTAGGCGCCGTAGGGGTAGGTGAGGTTCGGCGGGTCGTAGGTGACCTCGGCGTCGAGGTTGCCGTCGACGCCGTCCGGGAGCGTCATCGTGCCGTGGACCGCGAAGGCGACCTCCTGGATCGTCTTGCCGACGGTCGGGTCGCCCTTGACGAACCAGCGGCCCTTCTCCCACTCGAGGTCGTCCGGGCTGACCTCGAGCATCGCCGCCGCGACGAGCTTGGCCTTGTCGCGGATCTTGCGGGCGACGAGCGCCGTGGCGGCGCCGGACACCGGCGTCGAGCGGCTCCCGTAGGTGCCGAGGCCGTACGGCGTGTTCTTCGTGTCGCCGTGGATGACATCGATGTCCTCCGGCGGGATGCCGAGCTCCTCGGCGACGATCTGCGCGAACGTCGTCTCGTGCGCCTGGCCCTGCGTCTGGACGGAGATCCGCAGGATCGCCTTGCCGGTCGGGTGGACGCGGAGCTCCGCGCCGTCCGCCATGCCGAGGCCGAGGATGTCCATGTGCTTGCGAGGCCCCGCGCCGACGCCCTCCGTGAAGAACGAGATGCCGATGCCCATCAGCTCGCCCCGGGCCCGCCGCTCCTCCTGCTCCTTGCGCAGCTCCTCGTAGCCGAGGAGCTGCATCGCGTGCCGCATCGTCTCCTCGTAGCGGCCCGAGTCGTAGTCGAAGCCCGCCTTGTTGTCGTAGGGGAACTGCTCCGGCTTGATGAAGTTCTTGAGCCGCAGCTCGGCCGGGTCCATGCCGAGCTCGATCGCCGCGCGGTCGACCATCCGCTCGACGAAGTACGACGCCTCGGTCACGCGGAACGAGCAGGCGTAGGCGACGCCGCCGGGCGCCTTGTTCGTGTAGACCGACGTGACCTTCCCGTAGACCGCCTCCCACGTGTAGCTGCCGGGGAAGAGGTTGAAGAAGCCGGCCGGGTACTTCGTCGGCTGGGCGGTCGCGTTGAACGCGCCGTGGTCGGCGAGCACGTCGGCCCGCAGGCCGAGCAGCTTGCCGTCGTTCGTGACCGCGAGCTCCCCCTGCATGATGTAGTCGCGCGCGAACCCCGTCGACATGAGGTTCTCGCTGCGATCCTCCATCCACTTGACGGGCTTGCCGGTCACGATCGAGCCGACGGTCGCGAGCACATAGCCGGGGTAGACGGGGACCTTGTTGCCGAACCCCCCGCCGATGTCGGGCGAGATGAGGTTGATCTTGTGCTCGGGCAGGCCCGCGACGAGCGCGAAGACAGTGCGGTGCGCGTGGGGCGCCTGCGAGGTGACGTAGAGCGTCAGCTCGCCGGAGACGCGGTTGAAGTCCGCGACCGCGCCGCAGGTCTCCATGGGCGCGGGGTGCACGCGCGGGTAGACGATCTCCGCCTTGACGACGACGTCGGCCTTCGCCTTGACCGCCTCCCAGGCCGCCTGGTCGCCGCAGTCCCAGTCGGCGATGCGGTTGTCGGTGCGCCCCTCGAGGTCGTCGCGGATCACCGGCGCGTCGGCGTCGAGCGCCTTCCGGGCGTCGTGGACGACGGGCAGCATGTCGTAGTCGACGTCGATGAGCTCGAGCGCGTCGCGCGCGGCATAGCGGTCCTCGGCGATGACGAAGGCGACCTCCTGGCCCTGGAAGCGCACCTTGTCGCTCGCGAGGACGGCCTGGACGTCGTAGGAGAGCGTCGGCATCCACGCGAGCTTGAGCGGCTCGAGGTCCTTCGCGGTGATGACCGCGACGACGCCGGGGTGCGCCTGGGCCGCGCTCGTGTCGATCGAGTTGATCCTCGCGTGTGCGACCGGCGAGCGCAGGATCGCGCCGTGCAGCATGCCGGTGAGCTGGATGTCGTCGGTGTAGTTGCCCTGCCCGCGGACGAACCGGGGATCCTCCTTGCGCTGGATGCGCCCGAAGCCGACCGGACGATTGGGGTCGTCCGCCGCCGGGTTGTGGTCGTGGTCGCGGCCGTGGTCATAGCCGAAGTCGTCGCCTGCGCCGTGGCGCCGATGCGCGCGCGGCTCGTCGATGATGGTCATGCCGACACCTCTTCCTTCTCCGCCTGGCCGTTCGTGATGCCGGCTGGGTGATCCGCGGCCCACTGGATCGAGCGGACGATCGTCGAATAGCCGGTGCACCGGCAGATCTGGCCGGAGATCGCCTCGCGGATCTCGCCCTCGGTCGGGTGCGGGTTCGCGTCGAGGAGCGCGCGTCCCGTGACGAGCATGCCCGGCGTGCAGAATCCGCACTGCAGGCCGTGCTCCTCCATGAACCCCTGCTGGATGGGGTCGAGCACGCCGCCGACCTCGAGGCCCTCGACCGTCCGGACCGCGTGCCCGTCGGCCATCACCGCGAGGACCGTGCACGACTTGACCGGGAGGCCGTCGAGCAGCACGCTGCACGTCCCGCAGTTCGTCGTGTCGCAACCCCAGTGCGTCCCCGTCATGCCGAGGTCGTCCCTCAGGAAGTGCACGAGCAGGACCCGGGGGTCGATGTCGCGTTCGACTCGCTGGCCGTTGATCTCGACCGAGATGTGCGTCATGACTGCGCTCCCTTCGCCCGCGCGATGGCTCGCACGATCACTCGCCTGGTCAGCTCCTCGGCCAGATGCCGTTTGTATTCCGCGGTCCCGCGGAGGTCGTCGATCGGGTCGACCGCGACCGCCGTGAGTCTCGCCGCCTGGGTGATGAGCTCGTCGGTCGGCGCCTTGCCGCGCAGGACCGCCTCGGCCTCGGCGGGCCGGTCGTCGAGGCCGACGGCGGCGAGGCCGATGCCGATCTCCGCGATCGTGCCGTCCTGACCGAGCGCGACCGCGGCGCCGGAGGCCGCGACCGCGTAGTCGCCGACCCGGCGTTCCACCTTCTCGTAGGCGCTTCCGGAGTGCGGGCGGATGGGGACGCGGAGCTCGACGAGGATCTCGTTGTGCTCGGCGGCGGTCTCGTACGGACCGCGGTGGAACTCGGACATCGTCAGGGTGCGCTCGCCGTTCGGGCCGCGCAGCACGACGGTCGTGTCGAGCACGATGCAGACCGCGGTTAGGTCCTCCCCTGGGTCCGCCTGGCAGAGCGAGCCGCCGATCGTGCCGCGGTTGCGCACGAGCGGGTCGGCGATGACGCGGCCCGCGTCGCCGAAGATCGGGAAGCGCCGCTGAAGGATCGGGGAGGCGATGAGCTCGTAGTGACGTGTCATCGAGCCGATTCGGACGTGGTCGTCCTCCTCGACGATGTACTCGAGCTCCGCGAGCTCGTTGATGTCGACGAGCGCCTCGGGGCGGGCGAGCCGCAGCTTCATCATCGGCAGCAGGCTGTGCCCGCCGGCGATGACCCGCGACTCCTCCCCGAACTTGTCGAGGAGTGCGATGGCGTCATCGACGCTCGTCGCCCTCGCATAGTCGAACGGCGCAGAGATCTGCACGATGACCCCTTCCACACGAGAGGAGGCACCACAGCATTGTGGTGATGTGGCCAACCATCGCCCGGACTGCGTAGGGTGTCAACGAGGACTTAAGCAAAAGGTTAAGGACGATGGCGTTCACCTTGAACCAGCTGAGCACGTTCGCGCTCGTCGCGAAGCTCGGCTCCCTGCGTGCCGCCGCGAAGGCCCTGGGCGTGAGCGAGGCCGCGGTGTCGCAGGCGGTCTCGGCGCTGCGCGCCGACCTCGGCGACGAGCTCATCGCCCGCGGGCGAGCCGGGGTCATCCTCACCCCGGGCGGCCGGATCCTCGCCGATCGCGCCGAACGGATCACCGGGCTCGCCCAGGAGGTCCGTCGCGACGTCAAGCACGCCGCGACGAGCGCCCGCGAGCTCCGCGTGCTCGCGACCGCGTCGTTCGCCGAGCACGCCGCCGGCCGCCTCATCGACCTGTTCGGCGCCTCGATGCCGCCGACGGCGATCGACGTCATCGTCGAGAGCGCGGTGGACATCCCCCGGCTGCTGACGGAGCGCGTCTACGACATCGCGCTCGGCGCTCAGCCCGCCCCCTCGCGCAACCGCGGCCTCAGCGTCGTGCCGTTCCTCAAGTACCAGCGGGTCATCGTCGCGTCGATGCACCATCCGCTCGCACGGCGCACCGACCTCGTCGCGATGAGCGACCTGCTCGCCGTCCCCTGGTTCTGCGGACCGGGCACCTTCGAGCCGGAGACCGAGGAGGGCCGCTGGTTCGGCGGGCTCTCGACGCTTCCCGACGCCGTCGAGCTGACGAGCGAGAACGACGCGCTCGCGGCCGTCGCGAGCGGCGAGGGCGTCATGCTCGCGCTGAGCCACGTCATCGCGCCTCGGCTCGTCGGCGGCACGACCGGCCAGGCTGCGGAGGCGGGCCGTGACCTCGTGCGCCTGCATGTCGCGGGGACGCCCGTGACCGGCCTCTGGTCCGCGACGACGCTCGATCGCGACGCGGCGAGCGAGTCGGCCCGCCTCCTGCAGCGCGCGGCGCGCACGCCGGAGGCGACGAACGCGATGATCTCGGCGACCGGATCCCGCGGCCTCTCGATGCGCGGCAACAAGCTCCGGGCCGCGCTCTGGTCGCGCGGCCTCGGACCGCCGCCGGACTAGACCGGCGATCCTCGGGGCTCAGCCGCCGATGGCGCCCATCGAGCGCTCCGGCGGCATGAACTCCGGGCGCTCCATGCCGTGCCCGGCCGGCTTGTGCCACATCGCCGCCCGCCAGCGGTCCGCGATCTCCGCGTCGCTCGCGCCGCCGCGCAGCAGGTGACGCAGGTCGGTCTCGTCGTCGCTGAACAGGCAGGACCGGACGGTGCCCTCCGCCGTGATCCGCGTGCGATCGCACGCGGAGCAGAACGACCTCGTGACGGACGCGATGATGCCGACGGTCGCCGGGCCGCCGTCGACCAGCCACTCCTCCGCCGGCGATGACGGATCGTCCCGGCCGACCTCGTCGAGCGTGAACTCGGTGCGCAGCACCGCGAGGAGCTCCGCCGCCGGCACCATGTGCTCGCGCGCCCACGCGTGGTCCGCGTCGAGCGGCATCTCCTCGATGAAGCGCAGCTGCGCCCCGTGGTCGAGCGCCCAGCGCAGCAGCTGGGGGGCGTCGCCGAGCGTCTCGCGCATCATGACGGCGTTGAGCTTGAGCGGCGTGATCCCCGCGGCGCGCGCGGCGCGGATGCCGTCGAGGACGCTCTCGAGTCGATCCCGGCGGGTGAGGCGCGCGAAGTGCTCGGGGTTGACCGTGTCGAGCGAGATGTTCACCCGGTCGAGGCCGGCGGCGAGCAGCTCGCCGAGGCGGCGGTCGAGGCCGATGCCGTTCGTCGTCATCGCGAACGTGGCGCCCGATCCGGCGGCGCGGCTCTCCCGGATGATCTCGGCGAGGTCGGCGCGCATGAGCGGCTCGCCCCCGGTGAAGCGCACGTCGTGCACCCCGAAGTCACGGACCGCGATGCCGACGAGCCGGCCGATCTCGCGCGGCGTCAGGAGATCCTCCCGGGGGATCGCGGGCAGTCCCTCGGCGGGCATGCAGTAGGTGCAGCGCAGCGAGCACTTCTCCGTGACCGAGACCCGCAGGTCCTGCGCGACGCGCCCGAAGCGGTCGATGAGGACGGGCACATCGGGTCGCCCTTCGACCGACGGCGCCCCCATCGGCGTCCCCCGGAGTCGCGGCACTCCCAGAGCGATCGTGCTCATGCGTGCACCCTAACAGGCGGCCATCGACGCGCACTCCCGAAGCTAGACTGCGGCCGTGATCGCCGACGAGGGCCTCGCCTGGGTATTCACGGCGTGGTTCGCGATCCTCGCCGGCGCGTCGACGATCGGCGCCATCCGGGCGCAGAACGCGGCCGACCGGGCCTCGTACATCGCCCATGTCGTCATGCTCGCGGTCATGGCGATCATGCCGTGGCACTGGTTCATGGCCGTGCCGGGAGTCGTCTGGATCAGCATGTTCGCCGCTGCGGCACTCGGCTACGCGGTGCTGACGCTGAGTCGGCCGAGCGTCGTGGTCGGGCCAGGCGCCGGGCACCACGCGCGGCGGCTCGTCGCCTGGTACCACGTCGCGATGATGCTCGGCATGGTCTGGATGATCGTGCTGATGGAGCAGCTGCAGGCCGCCGGGCTGCATGCGCTCCTGCCGCTCGGTGCGGATGCGATTGGTGCCGATGCGGTCGGTGCCGGTGCGCACGGGCACGGCGTCGCGGCGCCGTTCGCGCCCGGGTCGATCGACGTGCCGCCGCTCTGGCATCTGCCGCTCTGGATGATCGGGGTGACCTATCTCTTCGCGGCGATGTTCGTCGTCGCGGCGGTCTGGTTCCTCGTCCAGCTCCGCGGCGCCCCGCGCGGGACGCGCCGCGGGGAGGCGCTTCCCGCCCGAGCGGAGCTCGTGATCGGCGCCGCGATCGCCGCCGGGATGGCGTTCTCGTACTTCGTGATGTCCTGAGGCCGCTCCCCGCGACCCCCCGCGGTGAGATGCTGGTGGCGTGACCGAGGAATCGCCCGACGCATTCACGCACCTCGACGAGGCGGGACACGCCCGCATGGTCGATGTCACCGCGAAGCAGCCGACCGTGCGCTCGGCGACCGCACGCGGCTTCGTCCGCTGCTCGGCCCGGGTCGTCGCGGCGCTGCGGGACGGCTCGGTCCCGAAGGGCGACGTCCTCGCCGTCGCCCGGGTCGCGGGGATCGCCGCCGCCAAGCGCGTCCCCGACCTGCTGCCGCTCGCCCACGTCATCGGGGTCCACGGCGTCGTCGTCGACCTCGCCGTCGAGGACGAGGGGGTCACGATCGAGGCGACCGTGCGGACGGCGGATCGCACGGGCGTCGAGATGGAGGCGATCACGGCGGTTGCGGTCGCGGGGCTCGCGATCGTCGACATGGTCAAGGGCCTCGACAAGGCGACGTCGCTCGAGTCGGCGCGCATCGTGGCGAAGACCGGGGGCAAGTCGGGCGACTGGCTGCGGCCGGATGAGTGACGCCCGGGTCCCTCCTCTCGCCGCGATCGTCATCGCGGGGGGCCGGGGGACGCGGATGGGCGGCATCGACAAGCCGGGGCTCGCGATCGGGGGCTCGACGCTTCGCGAGCGGGCGATGGCGGCCGCGCGCAGCGCGGGCCTCGCGCCGATCCTCCACCTCGGCCCCGAAGTCGACGGCGGCCCCGTCGCGGCGCTCGCCGCGGGTGTCGCCGAGCTCGACGCGGACGAGGTCGTCGTCCTCGCGGGCGACCTCGTGCACCCCGAGTTCGTCCTCGTCGCACTGGCGGCGGCGCGCGACGGACGCGACGGTGCGGTGCTCGTCGACCCGGACGGCCGCGAGCAGTGGCTCGCGGCCCGCTACCGGGTCGAGGCGCTGCGAGCCGCGCTCGACACCCTGCCGGACGGGCCGCGGGACGCATCGTTCCGCGCCCTCGCCCGCGACCTGGACCTCGTCCGCGTGCTCGTCGAGCCCTCCGTCGTCGCCGACATCGACACGTGGCAGGATTACGAGACGGCGAAGGAGCAGATCGATGGCTGACGGACAGGACACCGCGCCGGAGCTGGCGGAGTGGGCCGAGGTGCTCGTGCACGAGTTCGGTCTCGAGGTCGAGCAGGTGCCGGTCGACCGCATTCTCAAGCTCGCCGCCGTCGCGGCGCACGGCGTGACCCGTCCCGCCGCGCCGCTCTCGGCCTTCGTCGCGGGGCTCGTCGCCGGTCAGCTCGGCGGCAGCCCGGAGGAGATCGCCGACGCGATCGCCTCGATCGAGTCGCTCGTCGCCGACCGGGACGAGGAGACGGGCTGATGGCGCAGGTGCGTTACTTCGCGGCCGCGGAGGAGGCCGCCGGCGTCGCCGAGGAGAGCCGCGACGAGACGACGCTCGGTGCGCTGCGGGCCGCGCTCGCGGCCGACTACCCCGGACTCGCGCGGATCCTGCCGCGCTGCTCGGTCCTCGTCGCCGGCTCCCGGCATGAGGACCCCGAGACCCCGCTCGGCGCGGCGACGCTCGTCGACGTCCTGCCCCCCTTCGCCGGCGGCTGACCCGCCCCTCCGCCCCGCCCCACGGCCGTCGGTGCATGTGGTTTGCGCCGCTGCATGCGGTTCAAACGGGGTGCAACGGGGCAGACCGCATGCCAGAACGCGGTCCGCCCGGCGGCCGCGCAGGGCAGGATGGACGGGTGACCGTCTTCGCCGTCGTCGTGCTGTTCCTGAGTGCCGTCTTCAACGTCTGGACGTGGCCGACATTCTTCCGTCGCGTCACCCGGGACGCACGGGCGAGGGACGAGGCGGGCCGGCCCACCGCGTTCTATCGGGTCCACCTCGTGCTGCTCGTCGTCGGGCTCGCGATCGCCGCCGCGTCGGTCGTCGCGGGAATCCTGCTGCTCGTCTGAGCCCGGCCGCGCCGCGGGCGGCCTATCGGAACTGGGCGACGAACTCGCCGATGACGGATTCGAGCGCGAGCGAGAACGGGTACACGACCTGATCGGCGGGCTGGAACACGTCGGCTGAGCCGATGTCGCGCAGGATGTGCACCATGTCCGGGATGATCACGAACCGGGCGACCCCCTCGCCGAAGGCCTCCGCCACCGCGATCACGCCGGAGCCGAGCGTCCCGTCTCCGCACGGGGTGTTGAAGTCCTTCGATCCGCAGGTGATGAGGGTCGGGACGCGGACGAGCGGTGCGAGCGCGGCCGGGACGACCTCGTCGAACTGCTTGCCGTAGAGCGTCCGGTAGGCGTGCGTGACGACCATGTGCGCCGGGTCGGCGCCGTAGATGTTCGAGGCGATCGTGCTCTGGTACTGGGCGGCGGCGTCCGTCGCGTCGGGGAACGGCACCGGACCAGGGTCCGCGTACGGCGGCGTGCCGGATCGGATCTGGTCGATCCCGTCCGCCATCCAGGCGGTGAGGCCGGCGGCCTCGTCGGAGGTCATCCCGCCTCCCGCCGCGGCGGCGTCGATCTGCTGGCCGAACTGGGAGGCGACGACGTCGAGGATCTGTGCGTACGCCGGCTCGACGAGGAGGAGGCCCGCGAGATCGGGAGCGCCCTTGAGGTTCGTGGCGACCACGAGCGACGCGGCGCCGCCCTCGCTGTGCCCGAGCAGCAGGATGCGCTCGGGATCGACGCCCGGCTGCGCCGCGACGAAGGACAGCGCATCCCGGATGGGCTGCAAGCGCAGCTGCTCGTAGCTGAGCGCGAGCATGGCGTCCGGGTCGTCCGCGTACGGGCCGAGCCCGGTATCGCCGGTGCCGAGCTTGTCGTAGCGCAGCGACGCGACGCCGTTCGCACTCATCACGTCGGCGAGCCACTCGTACGCCTGGGTCTGCAGGGTCGGCGCGTCGCCGTTGCGGTCGATGCCGCCCGTGCCGACGACGATGACGACCGCCGGGACGGGTGTTGAGGTGTCGAGGGGACCGCGGTAGCTCGCATGGAACGTCACCCCGCCGCTCTCGAAGGCGACGTCCTGGTCAGGGCCGATGGCCGACACGCAGCCCGGACCGGCGGACCCGGATTCGGCGGCGGCCGCGCTCGCCGGCGCGACCGAGCCGCCGAGCGCGATGCCGCCGGCGGCGAGGAACGCGAGCAGCACGAGCGCGAGCGACGCGCTGGCAGTCCCGGCGCCGCCGCCCGAGCCGCGACGCGCGCGCACGATGAGGATCACGACCAGGGCGACGACGAGCGCGACCACGAGGCCCAGGACGACGAGAAGCAGCACGGATATCGGACTGCTGAGCCACGATTCGGCAAGGCACTCGGTCATCGCGTTCTCCCCCGGTCATCGACCAGTGTCCTGAATCGTCCAAACTGGGACAAGCACCGCTTGCGGACATGTCCGCAAGCGGGCACAGTTGCCGGATGAACGACGAGGACCTGCTGGCCGTCGCCTACCGCGGGCGCCCGGCCACGATCGCCGAGCTCGCCACGCTATCGCATGTCCCGGTCGAGGAGGCGCGCACGGCGGTGCGCCGACTCCGCAGCCACGCTCGGCTCGGCGGTCGTGGCGAGCGGATCACGTACTCGCACCCCGCGAACTGGGCGGCCGAGTCGGTCGCGTCCCGCACGACGGAGCTCCGGCGCAGCACCGACGAGCTCCTCGCGCAGATCGAGCAGATCATGGCCGGTCTGCCCCGGTCGATCGCGCACTGGTCGGTCGGCGAAGCCTCCTCCCAGCCCATGCCCGTGCTCACCCGGCACGGACCGCGAGCCGCCGAGGACCTCTGGTACGAGATCGGCCGGCACGGCTCCGGCGTGCTGGAGGCC
>Ga0182745_1000883_pt1 | contig 30655 bp, 24 predicted proteins | sample eDN3rd30CKraftBY_FD_128523 | JGI IMG/M metagenome (GOLD analysis project Ga0182745, IMG submission 128523) | Enriched backyard soil microbial communities from Emeryville, California, USA - eDNA 3rd pass 30_C Kraft BY (version 2) (version 2) | ecosystem: Environmental > Terrestrial > Soil >... | reverse complement strand
CGCCGGCTTCGCGCCGATGGTGGCGCTGTGGCTGTCGAGCGAGTTCGGCCTGCTCGCCGCGGGCGCCTATCTCCGCTCGGGGGCGATCGGCACGCTCGGCGCGCTGTGGCTCAACCGCGAACTCGCGCGCACGATCGACTGAGCGGGCCGACTTGCCGTCCAAAGTGGGTCCGCTTTGGGGTAGGAAGCGGACCTCGCTACATGTCCCGTCCAGTGGAGAGCGAATCGGTCCGCGCGCCAGCAGTGGGACCCCGGATCGAGTCCGAGGTGACGGGGAAGGAAGCCCGGCGCGGCGGGACATTTTATTTCCTAACTTGTCAAACTTGTCACTCCCCTCGGGTATAATAATACCCGTGGAGAATTTTGGGGGCGCCGATGCGCCTCGATGCGACGCCGGTGGTGGCGGGGTATCCACGAAGTGAAAGAGCCGATGGGGGAAGAGGCTGGCACGGCGCGATAATGTAGGAAACCGGTTTTTTGGAGTTAATATCGGCTTTGGGGTGGTTAGCGGACGTCACTAATCGTGAAGATTATCGTCTATCCTACCTCTGTATTTGAGCTCCGGCTGATCGGTATCCGGTTCGCAATCGCTCCAGCGTAATAATGAGGCATCCACCGTCTCCGCGCCCATGTGGGTAACGAACGCTTCCATCAGCGCGGCCTTGTGGCGTGCAAAATCAGAGAGGTTAGGATTAAGATTGTCAGCCAAGATAAGCCATTCGGCAAACTGGGACGCGTGAACCGGCCCGGTCGGTGGAATCAGCATGGTGACATGAAGCGGTTCTCCGCGCTTCATACACCCACAAAAGCCCCAGTTGACGCACGCCACGTGCATCAGCGCGTCAAAGCCTAATACATTCATGACACCAGTCTAATCCGCGTCACGAGTGTCCGCAATCGGTCGAAACGCGCCCCTCCGTTCCGATCCATCGACGTCTGCCAGCCGAAAGGCAGCCCGGCTCGCCAACGGCCAAGCGTCCTTTCCGCCCCGCGTTCATTCTCTTGACAAAACAGGTCGACCCGTCTGTATTGAACCTGGAGGATGCATTCATGGTCAAACCCCTGTTCAAGGCAGCATCGATGGCAGCGATCGCGGCGGCGGGCATCGCGCCCGCAATGGCGAAGGAGGGCGACGCCCAGGTCGTCGAACTCCGGCAGTACAAGCTGGCCGAGGGGCGTCGCGACGCCTTCGTCCAGCTGTTCGAGGACAAGTTCGTCGAAAGCCAGGAGGTGCTCGGCATGCGGCTCGTCGGCCAGTTTCGCGACCATGCCGAACCCGACCGCTTCACCTGGATCCGCGCCTTCGCGGACATGCCGTCGCGCGAGACGGGGCTGAACGCCTTCTATTTCGGCCCGGTCTGGCAGGCGAACCGCGAGGCCGCGAACCCAATGCTCGTCGACAACGACAATGTCCTGCTGCTGCGCCCCGCCGCACCCGGCCTCGCCTTCGCGCCCGCCGCGCCGCGCGAAGCCGCCGGCGCGCCGGGCGGCGCGGTATGGGCGGTCATCGAATATCTGTGGAAGACGCCCGACGAAGGTTTCGCCGCCTTCTTCGATGAGCGGATGAAGCCGGCGCTGGCCGCAGCCGGAGTGAAGGTCGTCGGCGCCTATGTGCCGCTCGCCGAGCCCAATAATTTCCCGCGCCTTCCGGTCCGCGACGACCGCAAGCTGCTCGTCTGGTTCGTGCGCGGCGACAGCCATGCCGCGATCGAAGCCGCGATCGCCTCGGCGCGAGCGTCGCCGCGCTGGCGGGCCGAGGTCGACGCGCCGCTGCGCGATGCCGAGGAGCGCGCGCCGCAGATATTGCGCCTCGACCCGACCCCGCGCTCGGCGCTGCGCTGACGGGAGGGGCGACATGAAGGGACTGCATGATTTCGCCTTTCAGACCGGCGACTGGCGGGTGCGGCACCGCAAGCTGCGCCAGCGGCTCGCGGGGAGCGACGACTGGCACGAATTCGGCGGCACCTGCCGCGGCTGGGAAATGCTCGGCGGCGCGGGCAATGTCGACGATCATTGGCTCGACGATCCCGCGGGCGCGTACGCCGCCGCGACGGTGCGGCGCGCCGATCCCGCGACCGGCATCTGGACGATCTGGTGGATCGACTTGCGCTTTCCGGGTCTCGCCGCGCCGCTCGACGGCCGCTTCGAGGATGGCATCGGCACCTTCTTCGGCAAGGACGAGTGGGAGGGCCGGCCGATCGACATGCGCTTCCTCTGGTCCCGGATCACCCCGACGTCGGCGCGGTGGGAGCAAGCCTTCTCCGCCGACGGCGGCGCCAGCTGGGAAACCAACTGGATCATGGACTTCACCCGCGCATGACCGCCTATAGGCTGTTCGGCAGCCTCCATTCGGGCCATTCCTACAAGACGCGGCTGGCACTGCTGCTGCTCGGGATCGATCATGATTATCGCGCGATCGACATCGCCGTGCCGCGCGCCGCTCGCGATCCCGATTGGCGGCGCCACAGCCGCTTCGGCGAGGTGCCGGTGCTGGTCGCGAACGGCGTCCCCATCGTCCAGTCCGACGCGATCCTCCTCCACCTCTGCCGCACGCATGGCGCGCTCGGCTGGCCCGAGCAGGCCGACGGCGTCACGAGCTGGCTGTTCTGGGAAGCCAACCGCATCGGCTTCTCGCTGCCCAACTACCGCTTTCACGCGCTGTTCGGCGATGGTTCGGGCACTGCGGTGATGGCGTGGCTGCACGACCGGATGCTGGCCGATCTCGCGGCGCTCGAGGAGGCGGTGACGGCATTTCCCTTTCTGCTCGGCGACGCGCTCACCGCCGCCGATATCGCGTGCGGCGCCTATCTTCTCTACCGCGACCTCCCCGGCCTCGACCTCGAGATCTATCCCGCGATAAGCGCCTGGCTCGCACGCATCGAAGCCCGTCCCGGCTGGCGCGCGCCACAGGACGTGATGGGATAAGGGCCTCCGCGCGTGCAACGATCCGGCCCCAGAACTCGTTTCTGGTCCATCGCGGGAGACGAACAATGAGCGATCGCTTCAAGGTGGGCGACCATGTCGGATGGAACTCCGAAGCCGGGCACGTCAGCGGCCACATCATCAAGGTCCATACCAGCAACGTCGATTACAAGGGCTATACGCATCACGCGAGCCCGTCCGAGCCGCAGTATGAGATCAAGAGCGACAAGACCGACCATGTCGCGATGCACAAGGGATCGGCCCTGCGCAGGATTGCGGACTGACGCCTACAGGCCCAGCGAGCGCACAGCCGCCCGGACGTGCGGCACCAGTTCGGCCTCGAACCACGGATTCCTCGCCAGCCAGGGCTGATTGCGCGGCGAAGGATGCGGCAGAGGAAGGAAGCCCGAAGGCAGATAGTCGCGCCACGCGCGCACGGTCTCGGCCAGCGTCGCCTTGCGGCTGCGGCTCAGATACCAGGCCTGCGCATAGTGCCCGACCAGCACGGTCAGTCCGATATCGGGCAACAGCGCCATCAGCCTGCCATGCCACAGCGGCGCGCATTCGGATCGCGGCGGATTGTCGCCCGACACAGCCTTTCCGGGATAGCAGAAGCCCATCGGGACGATCGCGACCTTCGCCGGATCGTAGAAGGCGGCCGGCGTCAGGCCGAGCCAGTCGCGAAGCCGCCGGCCCGAGGCATCGTCCCACGGAATGCCGGTTTCGTGCACCTTGCGGCCGGGCGCCTGCCCGACGATGCACAGCCGCGCGGTTTCCGCCGCCTGCACGACCGGGCGCGGACCGCAGGGCAGATCGTCGGCGCAGTGCCGGCACGCGCGGATATCGTCGAGCAATTGGCTCAGCGGGTCCGGCATGTCCGGCGGCCTAGCGTCCATATTACCTGGATTGGCCCACTGCGTCATTGCGAGGAGCGAAGCGACGAAGCAATCCAGAGCAGGGCAAGGCCGCCCTGGATTGCTTCGCTTCGCTCGCAATGACGCAATGGGAAACACAGATGCGAAAGGGATAAATGCTTAGCCTCATCAGGCTCTATGTCCTCAGCAATCGCATCAGGATCGCGACCGTCGCGTCGAGCCGCTCGGGTGACTGCTCGGCCTTCGCCATCGTCATCGCGCCCGAATAGGCGGCGACGATGAAGCCCGCGAGATCGTGCGCGCTGACGCCGGCGAAGGCGGGCGGCTCGGGTTCCGCCGCCAGCCGCGATGCGATCGTCCGCTGCCAGTCGGCGAAGATCGCCTGCAAGGCCTCGCGGAAATCCGAATCCGAAAAGGCGAGCTCGACCGCCAGATTGTTGACCGGGCAGCCGCGCACGAAGCCCTGCGCGCGCAAGTCGCCGCTCGTCGCGCCGATCGCGTCCCGCACCCCCTGGGCGACCGTCGGCGCCGCGAGCAGCGGGTCGAGCCACGCCTCGCGCAGCGCGCCCGACACGCGGTCGTTCACCACCGCGAGGCCCAGCGCCTTCTTCGATTCGAAATGATGGTGGAAAGCGCCGCTCGACACCTCCGCGACGCGCTTCACATCCTGCACCGACGTATCGTGATAGCCGCGCGCCTGGAACAGGTCGGCCGCGGCGTCGAGGATGCGCGCGCGCATCCCCTCGGGGTCGTTGATCCTCAGCTTGCCGCGGCTTTTTCGTTCCATCGCGTCCATCATTAGGCGATTTTCGGACGGGCGAACAGCATCAGCCCAGCGGCAGTTCGGTCGTCGACTTGATCTCGGAGAGCGCGACGGTCGAATTGATTTCCTGCACCCCCGGCAGCTTGCTCAACTGGTCGAAGAAGAAGCGCTCATAGGCGTCGATGTCCTTCGCGACGACGCGCAGCATGAAGTCCATCGACCCCATCAGCACATAGGCGTCGAGCACCTCGGGAAAGGCGCGGATCGCCTCGCTGAACTCGTCGAGGTTGGCGCGGCCGTGCGCGTTGAGCTTCACCTGCGCGAACACATGCGCGTTCAATCCGACCTTGCGGCGGTCGACCACCGCGACGCGCTTGCGGATGAACCCCTCGCGCTCGAGCCGGTCGATCCGCCGCCAGCAGGGCGAGGAGGAGAGCCCGACGCGCTCGGCGATCTCGGCCGTCGTCTGATTCGCGTCACGCTGCAGTTCGCGGAGGATCTTTTTCTCGAACGGATCAAGGTCGGTCATAATATTCCCATATCACCGATTATCCGGTCATAACATCCCCATATTCGCGCAAATCCGCGGCAATGCGCGAAAGATTATCCTCGTCGGCGGTGCAATGATCCCGGCTCCACTCGAAGGAGCAATGACGATGGTTTCCCGCCCTGCCCGCCTGACCCCGCCCGTCGAATGCGTGCGGCTTTTCGATGCCGCCAGCGGGCTCGACGGCGTCATCGCCATCCACTCGACCGCGCTCGGGCCGGGCGCGGGCGGTTGCCGCCTGTGGAGCTATGACGACATGGACGCGGCGCTCGCCGACGCACTGCGGCTCGCCGAGGGGATGAGCTACAAGAACGCCCTCGCCGGGCTGCCCTTCGGGGGCGCCAAGGCGGTGCTGCGCCGGCCCGCGGGCGATTTCGATCGCGCCGCGCTGTTCCGCGCCTTCGGCGAGGCGGTAGAAAGGCTCGGCGGCCTCTACGTCACCGCCGAGGATGTCGGCACCGGCGTCGACGACATGCACGAGGTCGCGCGCGTCTCGCGCCACGTCGCGGGCCTGCACGCGAAGGACGGCCGTGCCGGCGGCGACCCCTCGCCGTGGACCGCGCTCGGCGTGTTCGAGGCGATGAGGGCCGCGGCGCGCTTCGCGCTGGACAGCGAGCTCGAAGGCCTGACCGTCGCGGTGCAGGGCACCGGCAATGTCGGCGCCGACCTTTGCCGCCGCCTCGCAGGCGCGGGCGCGAAGCTGGTGATCGCCGACCCGAACCCGGCGCGCCGCGACCGGCTCGCCCATGTTCATGACGCGCGTGTCGTCGGGGTCGACGAGATTGCCGTCGCCGATGCGGACATCTTCGCGCCCTGCGCGCTCGGCGGCGCGCTCGACCGCGACGCCGTGAAGCGCATGAAGGCGCGGATCGTCTGCGGCGCCGCGAACAACCAGCTCGCGACGCCCGACATCGCCGCGTTACTCGTCGATCGCGGCATCGCCTATGCCCCCGATTATGTCGTCAACGCGGGCGGGATCATCAACGTGTCCGCCGAATATCTGGGCGAGGACGAAGCGAGCGTCGCCGCACGCGTCGCCGGAATCGCGCCGCGCGTCGCCGACATTCTCCGCATTGCCCGGGAGGAAAAGCGCTCCCCCGCCGCGGTCGCCGACGAGATGGCGGAGGCGGTGATCGCGGGCGCCCAGCGCGCCGTCGCGGCTTAGACTAATCGAGCAACCGGAACCGAATCGCCGCGCCGCCGCCCGGCGCCAGCGCCAGCGCCAGCGTGTCGGCGCGCGTCACGACCCGCCTGGAGATCGCCAGCGCTTCGGGGTTGGTGCGGTAGTCCGCGCCCGGCGCGTCGGCGTAGATCTGCGCCTCATAGCGCTTCCCCGGCGCGAGGAAGGTGAGCGGCTGATCGAGGCCGCGCGCTTCCTCGTCGCCGATCGCGCCCAGATACCAGTCGCCGCCGCCGCGCGCCTGCCGCGCGACGACGACATAGTCGCCGATCGCGCCCTGCAGCGTCCGCGACGTCTCCCAGTCCGTCGGCACGTCGCGAATGAACTGAAAGGCATCGGGCCGTGCCTCGTAATTCTCGGGAAGGTCGGCGGCCATCTGGATCGGCGAATAGACGACGACATATTCGGCGAGCTGGGTCGCGAGCGTCGACTGCACCCGCCGCGTCAGCGCCTTGCCGCCGCGCACGATGTCGAAGATGCCGGGGGTGAAATCCATCGGCCCGCCGAGCAACCGCGTGAAGGGCAGGATCGTCATATGCTCGGGCGGATTGCTCGGGTCGCCCCACGCATTGAACTCCTGCCCGCGCGCGCCCTCGCGGCTCACCCAATTGGGCCAGGTCCGCCGCAGCCCGGTATCCTTGACCGGTTCGTGGGTATCGATCGCGATATGATGCTTCGCCGCGCGCTGCACGACGTCGAGGTGGTGGCGCACCGCATATTGCCCCGCGAACCACTGCTGCCCGCCCTCGTCATCGACCATCGTCCCGCTCGGGCGGACATAGCCGGTCTTGATCACCGACACGCCGTGATCGGCATAAAGCTTCAGCGCGGCGTCGAGCTGGCGCGCGTAATTCTCGATAGCGCCGCCGGTCTCGTTATGCCCGATCAGCTTGACCCCCTTCGCCTTTCCGTATCGCGCGATCGCGTCCATGTCGAAATCGGGATAGGCCTCGGTGAAGCTGAACTTGTCGCCGTTGGCGATCCAGTCGCCGTCCCAGCCCCGGTTCCACCCTTCGACAAGCACGCCGTCGAAGCCGTATTTCGCCGCGAAGTCGATATAGCGCTTCACGTTCGCGGTGGTCGCGCCATGCTTCGGCCCGCTGCCCCAGGTCGATTTTTCGAGGTGCATCTCCCACCACACGCCGACATATTTGCCGGGCTTGAACCAAGTCCCGACGTCGGGAAGCTTGCTCGGCTCGTTGAGGTTGAGGGTGATCCGGCTGTCGGCGAGCGCCGCCGGGCTGTCGCCGACCAGCACGGTTCGCCACGGCGTCGCGAAGGGCCCCGTCTTCTTCGCCAGCGTCCCGTCGGGCCACGGCATCAGCCATGCGTCATAGGTTCCCGCGCCGTTGCCGCGAAGCAGCATCGACGGAAAATCGACCAGCGCCGCCTCATGGAAGCTCAGATACAGCCCATTGTCACCCTTCAGCGTCAGCGGCGTCTCGGCGAGGGTGATCCGGCGCGCATCGTTCTGTTTGTACAGATATTCGTCGCGGTCGACGCCGAGCGCCTCATACCACCACGCCTGATAGGCGCCGACGGTGCGGAACTGGCTGTGATCGGCGGTCACCGCGACCGCCTGCCCCGCCGGAATGCCGGCATAGTCGTAGCGAAAGCCGAAACCGTCGTCGAAGAGGCGGAAGGTCACGCCGACCGCCCGGCTGAGCGGCGTGTCGCCCGCCAGCGTCACCCGGAGTTCGCCATGATCGTCGCGGATCAGCCTTTGCTCGCCCCAGGGCTGTTCCCATGTCGTGTCCGACGCGCCGCGCGTCACATCGGTGATCGCCGCATAGCGCGGGTCGGCCTCGCCCGCGAAGGCGAGCCCCAGCCGCGACGGCGCGATCACCGTCACCTCGCCGCGCGTCACCTCGTAAAGCGCCTTGCCGTCGGCCACCGACACGCAGAGCTCGAGTATCTTGCCCGGCGACCGGACGCATTCGCGCGCCGCGGCGGGGCTCGCGAGCGCCAGCATCGACAGACCGAACAGCAACGGGGTTTTCAGCGTCATCCTATCTCTCTTTCGGGGGAGGGTCATGTCTGGAAGGCGGCGGCGAGCCGGCGGCGCAGCGCCGCGCGCTCGTCGGGCCGCATCGCCCCGAGCGCGCCGCGCAGTCCTTCGGGGATATGGCCCGCCGAAGTCCCGGGGTCGCCGAACACATGCGTCTCGACCATCGCGCGCCAATAGGTCCGCGCGCCCGGCGGCAGGTCCTTGAGCGCGAGCAATGCGGCGAGGAAGGCGTCGTACGGCGCATCGTCGCCGCCCCACCAGTAATTGACCATGGCGTTGAACGGATTCCGCGAGGTCACATGGTGCCACCAGTAACGCGGCAGGAACAGCGCATCGCCGGGTTCGAGCAGCGCGACCCGCGCCGCCGCCATCGCCTCGCGAAAGCGCGGGAAGCGCTCGTAATCGGGCGCCTCGGGGTCGACGAGCGACAGCGACGGCGGATTGTCCAGCGGCCCGACATAGAGGTTCGCGACCTGTTCGGGCGGGAACAGCAGGAAGCGGCGGCGGCCCGCGATCACGCAGGCGAGATTATGGTCGCGGTCGTTGTGCGTCTGCGTCTTCACCGCGCCGCCGAGCCACAGCTTCGGCCCGGTGCCGGCGGGCAGCAGCGGCATCGGGTTCTGAACCGCGAAATCGGGCATCGCCTCGGCGAGCGGCAGCATCTGGATCGCGGCGGTCGGCGCTCCCTCGCGCCCGGTCAGCGCCTCGATCCGCGCCAGCGCCTCGCGCAGCGGCGCGTGCCGCTTGGTGAAGGTGAATTCGCGCATGTCGGCGCGGTAGGCGAAACGCCCCCCGGCGCGCGCCGGCGCCTCCATCACCGGGACGGGCACCCCGCGGTCCATCCCCGCCAGATAGGCGATCAGGCGGCCGGACGACGCGCGCCCGGCCGCCAGCGCGACCCAGTCGTCGAAGAGCCCCTTCAGCACGACGGGGGTTTCCGCCGCGACGATCGCGGCGAAATCGGCGGGCGCCGGCGCGCGGCGCGCTGCGATGCGCGGCAACGCGTCGAGCGGCGACGGCGCATCGCCGGGCGCGTCGAGGCGCGCGGGTTCAGCCACGCGAGGCTTGCGCGATGCGCGCCAGATAGGCGTCATGGGTCGGCTGGCGCAGCACCTGCTCGCGCACGAAGCCCAGCATCTTGCGGAAATGCGCCTTCGCCGCATCGGGCGGCAGGCGGTCGGCGGCGGGGCGCCAGCCCTCGGACACGACCCCGAGCCCGGTGAACAGCGCGCGCCATGCGTCGGGCGGCAGGCTTTCGCCCTCCTGCGGCGCGATCTCGCCGCGCGCGCGAAACAGCGCGATCAGATGGTCGAGCTCGGCCGACAGCGGCACGCGCCGCGCGGCGTCCCAGAATGGCCCCGCATGCCGCTGCAAGGCGAAATGCGCGACCTCGAAATCGCGCACCCGCGCGATGTGGATCGCCATCTGCCGGTTATATTCGGCGCGTCGCGCCTCCATCGCGCCGCCCGTCGGGAAGCAGGCGATCAGATGGACGAGCCCGAGTTGCAGGGCGTGCAGCGCGAAGCCGTGCAGCGGATCGAACCCCGCCGCCGCCTCGCCGACCCCGACGACATTCGCGGTCCACGGCTCATGGACGAAGCCCGGCGCGACCGCCCGGACCGCCGGCGCTTCGAGCGCGAACCCGCTCGCCGCCCCGGCCGCCGCCAGCGCCTCCTCGTCGCTCGCCGCCGCGCTCGACCAGACATGCGCGACATGCAGATGCGTCAGCCCCGGATAGAGCGCGGTCCAGCCCTCGGCGCCCGCGCGGACCTCGGCATAGACCGGCACCGAGGCGAGCCGCGGCGCCCGCGCGGTGAACATCCGGTCGCCCGGCGCCGCCCACGGCACGAACGCCTCGCCCAGCCCTTCGCGTAGCACCACGCCCTCGCGCGTCGCATCGACGAACAGCGCCGCCGCGATACGCGTCCCGTCGTCGATCCGCAGCGCCGTCACCCCCGCCTCGCCGTGCTCGACGTCGACCGTCCGCGTCTCGGCAATCCGCACCCCCAGATGCCGCGCGATTGCCTTCAGGTTCTTCGCATAGCCCGCGGCGGGCAGATGATAGCCATAATCGGCACGGCCATAGCGCGCGCTAACCTCGTCGGGCAGGAACAGCCGGCCCTGATGCGCCGCGCTCGCGGTCAGCGAGAAATCGTCGAGCCCGACGCCGAGCCCGTGGTGCCGCGCCTTGAGCCAGTGGGGAAAGAAATCCTCACCGTCGATGCCCGTCCCATATCCGCCGTGCGCGAGCAGCAAGGGTGGCTGTTCCGCCCCGCTCCGGTCGACGATATTCCGGCCCAGCGTAAACGCCCCGCGCGCGCCGCGCAGCAACACCGCCTCGTCGATTCCGATCTGATCGTGCAGCGCCTCGATAGCCGGCAAGGTCGGATAGAGATCGCCCGGCGCGGTCTCGTCGGGCAATGCGACGGCGTCGACCTCGACCCCCGCCGGCCCCAGCGCGCGCCGTAGCGCCGCCGCCGCGAGCCACAGCGGCGCGCCGCGCCCAAGGATCGCGACCCCGCTCATGCCGCGCTCACCGCGACGCCGGGCAAAGCGACTCCTTCCGCCGCGCAGTAATCGGCGAGGAATTCGGCGAGCGGCGTCATCTCGGCGGCGTTGAGCGCGATGCGCTCGGCCAGATCGTCGAGCCGGCGCTGCAGTTCGGGCAGCGGCAGGCGTTCGGCGAGCGGGCTGTGCGCGCGCGGCACGACCCCCTGCCCCTCGAACACCGACAGCCAGCTGTCGCGCGAGAACAGGCCGAGCGCATAGTCGGGGGCGATCGCGCTTTCGCGGAACAGCTCGATCTTGTGCGTCAGGCTGTCGGGCAGCGCCATGTGGCGGACATGATCCCACAGCGGCTCGCCCTCGCGCGCGTTCGCCGCATAATGAAGCACGATGAAATCGCGCGTGCGATCGTAATGCACCTCGAACAACCGGTTGAACTCGGCGCGCAGCCGCGGATCGACGCGCTGCCCGCGCCGCGGCATCAGCGCCGCAAGGTCGGTCACCGCCGCCTGGATCAAAAAGATGCTCGTCGATTCGAGCGGTTCGAGGAAGCCGCTCGACAGGCCGATCGCGACCGCATTGCCCGCCCAGCCGGCGCCGCGTCGTCCCGCCTGAAAGCGCAGCAGCCGCGGCTCGCCCTGCACCTCGCCGTCGATCGCGCCGCGCAAGGTCCGCTCGGCGTCCTCCTCGCTGCAAAATTCGCTCGCGAAGACATGGCCGTTGCCGATGCGGTGCTGGAGCGGGATGCGCCACGTCCAGCCGCCGCGCTGCGCGGTGCAGCGCGTGAAGGGCAGCATCGGCGCCGTTCCCGCGCACGGCAGCGCGAGCGCGCGGTCGCACGGCAGCCATTCGCTCCAGTCGTGCCACGGTACCCCCATCGTCTGTCCCAGCAGCAGCGAACGGAAACCCGAGCAGTCGACGAACAGGTCGCCCGCGATCTCGGCCCCGGACTCGAGTGCCAGCGCCGCGACGTCGCCGCTCTCCCCGTCGCGCCGGACGCTGGCGACCTTCCCTTCCAGCCGCCGCACCCCGCGCGCCGTCGTCCATTCGCGCAGATAGCGCGCATAAAGGCCCGCATCGAAATGATAGGCATAGGCATAGGTCGAGCGGATCGAGCCCGGATCCTCGCCCGGATGTTCGAACCCCGCGGCACGGCACACCGCGACCGCGAAGCTGTAATCCTGCAGCGAGCGCCGGTCCGATCCCGCCAGCCGCGCGCGCGCCCAGTGGTGCTGGAAATCGGCGCCGGCCCAGCGCTCGCCGAAGGTGCCGAAGGGGTGGATATAGCGCTCGCCTTCACGCCCCCAGCCGACGAATTCGATGCCGACCTTGAAGCTCGCCATCGCCGCGCGCATGAATTCGGCCTCGTCGAGCCCGAGCATGTCGTTGAACGTCTTGATGTGCGGCAGCGTCGCCTCGCCCACCCCCACCGTCCCGATCTCGTCGGATTCGATCAGCGTGATGTCGTAATCGGCGGCGGGCAGCAGGCGCGACAGCCCCGCGGCACACATCCACCCCGCGGTCCCGCCGCCCAATATGACGATCCGATAGGGGCTGCCCGTCATGACCGCTCCGTTCGCATGCCCATTCGCTGGGGGCACCGCACCGCCATCCCGGCATCGTCATGCTGAACTTGTTTCAGCATCCATGGCCAGGTCTCTCCTTCCGCGCCGCGCCCTATTCGAGGGCTGGCCATGGACCCTGAAACAAGTTCAGGGTGACGAAGCTGAAGGATCGGCGCCATCGGAAGGGAAGCCGTCTGCAAAGGATATGCTCCCATAAAAAGGGGCGGCGCCCGGCCGCCCCTTCCCCTTTGGTCAGAACTTCACGCGCGCGCCGAACTGGAAGCGGCGGTCGACCCGGCCCCAGTTGGCGTCGCGATAGACCGGCTTCGCGCCCGGGGTCAGCACCGTGTCGCCGAATATCTGCTGCTGATAGACGGTCGTCGTGTTGAGCAGATTCTGGCCCTCGATCGACAGCTCGAGCCACGGCGTCGGTGAGAAGCGGATCGACCCGTCGAGGAAGCCGACCGGCTTCTGGAACACCGGCAAGCCGATGCAGCAGTCGAGATTGTTGGTCAGGAAGCGCGAGCGCCAATTATAGGCGAGGCGCAGCGCGATCGGTCCCTTTTCATAAAGGCCGACGAGGTTGAACGTGTGCTTCGATATCCCCGCGAGCCGGTGCGAGTCGATCACCGCGCCGCGGCCGCCCGATACGTCGAGCCCGGCGCCGAAGCCGCCGGTGCCGCCGCCATCGAGCGCGCCCTGCGTCACCAGGTTCGAATTGTTGATGCCGCTCTGTTCGACCAGCGTGTAGTTCGCCTGCATGCCAAGGCCCGAAAGCGCCCCCGGCAGGAAGTCGAAGAAGGTCTGGAAGCCGGTTTCGAAGCCATAGAGCTCGCCGCCGTCCTTCACGTTGCGCGGTCCGCGCATCACCACCGTCTGCTCGGACCCGCCATTGTCGAAGGTGCGGATGAACTCGCCGTAGGACACGGTGTTGCGCAGCTTCTTGTAGAAGATATCGGCGTGGAACGAGGTGCTGCCCCGATAATGTTCGAAGGTCAGGTCGAACTGGTCGGCGAGGATCGGCTTCAGCCCCGCGAAACCCGATTCGGCGCGGAAGAGGAAATTATAGCCGGTGATGTTGCCCGCGCCATCGCGCACGATGAACGGGCTGTCGGCGGTCGCGTCGATCAGCGGCGCCTGGATCGAGACGAAGTTCCGCAGCAGCCCGAAATCGGGCCGCGCCATCGCGCGCGAATAGCCGAAGCGGATGAAGTTGTGGTCATCGAGCCCGAAGCGCACGTTAAAGCTGGGCAGGACGTTAGTGTAGGAGGATTTGAGGTTGTTCGGCGTCCCGCTGCCGTCGGCGAAGGCGATCAGCTCGGGCGTCAAGTAACAGGCCGGGTTGACCACCGCGTCGGGGCCGAGCGGTGTGCCGCACGGCGTCGCCAGCAGCTGCGCGAAGACGTTCGGCTGCGGAAAGCCGACATTGCCGACGCTGTCGATATTGGTCTGGACGATCCGCACGCCGATGTTGCCGCGCACGTTGACGCTGCCCATCATCGCATTGTCGCCGCCGAAGCGCAGCACCGCATAGGCGGCCTTGGTCTTTTCGGTGACCTCCATCACCTCGGACGGGGTGAAGCATCCGACCGTCGCCTCGGCGCGGTCGCAGATCGGGGTCCAGCCGGGCAGGATCGGCGGATTGACGTTCGACCCACGCAGCCCGTCGACCAGCCGGCTGCGATCGCGGATCGCGTCGCGGCCCAGGAAGACGAGGTCGCCATTGTCGTAGGCGGTGCCGTTGTAGAAGCCGCCGCCGAGGCTATAGGGTTCGAACAGGCCGGCGCCATAGCCCTGGAAATCGGGGCGCGCGCCGCAACCCGCCGGATAGGCGGCCGGGGTGCTGTTGTCGACGTTGAAGCCCGGCCCGTTGCAGTTCCAGCTCGCCGCGATCGGCGTCCAGTTGAAGGTCGAATAGCGGACATTCTGGTTGCGGTCCGAATAGCGCACCCCGACCTTCAGCGAGTCGATCCAGTCATTGCCCTCGAACTCATATTCGGCGTCGGCCTTCAGCGCGAGTTCCTCGGCATCATTGTCCTCGAGATGCGCCTGGATGAACGGGATCCAGTAGTTGTGCGGATTGGCGAGCCCGCCGTCGGCATAGTTGACGTGCGATCCGGGCAGCAGCGTGATCTCGGGCGTGCCGTCGGCGTTCACGCGATAGTCGTAGTCGGCCATCGACCCCGTCGCGACCAGGATATCGTCGTTGGTCGTGCTCGCCTTGATCCACTGCGCGTCGAAGTTGAAATGCAGCCGGTCGGTCGCGTCCCACTGGAGGTTCGCCGACAGGTCGCGGGTCTTTTCGCGATGGTCGAAATTGCGCGCCTCGTTCTGGAAATACATGCCGTTGGTGCACGCCGCGGGGTCGGGGCAATAATCGACGAAGGGCTGGCCGGGGACGGCCGATCCGGTGTCGGTCATCTCGGCCGCGCTGCCGAAACTGCCGCGCCAGCTGCCATAGGCCTGGGTCAATATCCCCGACTGCAACATGCCGTCGGGGCCGAAGGTGAAGGCGCTGCTGCCCATCTGCGGGCGCAGGATCGTCGAGGCGACCGGGTTAAACGCCGGCGTCCCGTAATAGGTCCCCTCGAGGATCGCGTGCGAGGCGTTTTCGAGCCAGGCATTGTGATAGGAGGATTTGATGAACTGCACCGTCGCGCGCACATTGCCGGTCGGGCTTTCATATTGGCCCGCGAGCGCGATGCCCTCGCGCGTGCGGTCGTAATCGACCAGCGAATAGCGCACGCCGTCGGGGGCGAAGGCCCAGCCCGTGCCGCCGAACGGATTGCTGTCGCACGCGACGCTGCCGTCGGCATTGACGATGCCGCTGCCGTCGGCGTTCGTCGCGCCCGACGAGCAATAGCTGCGGATTTTGTCCATGATCACGCTCTCGGTGCGCGTGACGACATGGCTGCGCGCATAGTCGGCCATCAGCCCGAAGCGGCCGATCGGCGTGTCGAACGTCTTGCTCGCGAGCACCGAAAACTCGCCGTTCCACTTGTCCGACCGGTCACCATAGGTCGCCTTGGCGTTGGCGGTGATCACCAATCCCGGTTCGTCGAACGGCAGCCGCGTGCGCAGGTCGACCGTCCCAGCGATCCCGCCCTCGATCATGTCGGCGGTCTGGTTCTTGTAGGCATCGACCCGCGCCATCAGTTCGGGCGAGATGTCGTTGAAGTTGAGCCCGCGATAGCTGTCGGCCGAAAAGCTGTCGCGGCCGTTGATCTCGGTGCGCACGAAGGTCAGGCCGCGGATCAGCACGCCCGCGGGCTCGCCCGACGGGTGGGTGCTGTCGTCGGTCGACTGCAGCCGCGACACGGTGATGCCGGGAACGCGCTGCAGCGCGCTCGCTACCGAATTGTCGGGGAAGGCGCCGATGTCGGTCGCGTCGATCGAGTCGACGACGGTGTCGGCGTTCTTCTTGCGGTCCTGCGCGCTTTGCAGCGCGGCGCGGACGCCGACGACGACGATCTCGTTGCCCGTGCTGTCCGCCGTCGTGTCGTCGGCGGGCGCCGCCGCTTCCTGCGCCGCGGCCGGCACGGCCATCAGCAACCCCGCCGCCGCCAGCACCGACAGCGACGCGCCACCGCGCAAATCCACGCCTCGTCCGAATCCCATGAGCATCACGGCTCTCCCCTTCCCTGCTGACCCATTTTTCCGGGCCTTTCGTTCGCACGGACAGGCGGCCGATCGCCGCTGCGTCCGTTTGCACTATTTTGCGTATTGTTGCAGGAATGGCAAGCCCGTTTTCCGCGCATATCTATCTATTTGATTATAGCTATATAGTTAGATCAAATCCTAGGATTTCCAGAGACGAACCCCGATAAAACAACCGAATCCCCTTGCCGAATACGATTGCATAGAGGCATATTTTATGCAAATATTTGCATATGAAATGCCGATCAACCGCGCTCCGCGGCCCTTTCGCCAACTTCAGGGCGCGACCGGATGGACAGCGCCGCGCCGGCCGCGAGCGCGAGCAGCACGCCCGCGAGCCCCAGCGCCGGGCCGGGCTCGCCGCCGAACAGATGGCGGATCGCGGGACCGAGGCACACCGCCGCGACGAGCTGCGGCACGACGAGGAAGATATTGTGGATGCCCAGGTAAACCCCGACCTTCTCGGGCGCGACCGCGCTCACGATGATCGCATAGGGCAGCGACAGCACCGCCGCCCAGGCGAGCCCGATGCCGAGCGAGGCGAGCCAAAGCAGACGCGGATCGGGCAAGGTTACGAAGCCCGCCATCCCCGCCGCGCCGCACAGCAGGCACAGCGCATAGGTGCGCCGCTCGCCGATCCGCGCGGCGACGGCGGGCAGGGCCAGCGCGGCGAGCGCGGCAACGGCATTGTAGCCGGCAAAGAGAATCCCGACCCAGTCGGCGGCGGCGTTGAACGGCGCCGAGGCGGCATCCGCGGTGCCGTAATGCGCCCGCGCCACCGCCGGCGCGGCATAGATCCACATCGCGAACAGGCCGAACCAGGTGAAAAATTGGACGAGCGCGAGCTGACGCAGCGCGTGCGGCATGCGCCGGAAATCCTCGACGATCTGCAGCATCCCGAGCGCGCCGTCGCCGCGCGCGCGGCGCCGCGCCACCGCGATCTCGGCCGCCCCGATGAGCAGCGCCGCGCCCGCGAGCAGTGCGACCTCCCATTGCCAGTCGAGCGCGAGCGACAGGACCATCAGCCCGCCCCCTCCGGCGGCGAGTCCCCAGGCGCGGCGCAGCACCGGCGGCTCCGCCTCGCGCGCGTCGTCCGGGCGGCGGACGGGGCTGTCGGCGGGCCGCTCGGGCGTCGTCAGCACGGTCCACAGCATCGAGGCGAGCAGGCAGGCGGCGCCGATGTAGAAGGCATAGCGCACCGACGGCGGCAGACCGCCCGCCTCGCCGACCCCCGACACGCCGAACCAGTTGACGAGCACCCACGGCAGCGACGAAGCGAAGACCGCGCCGGTGCCGATGAAGAAGACCTGCACCGCATAGCCGCGCGCCCGCTGCGCCTGCGGCAGATTGTCGGCGACCAGGGCGCGCGACGGGTCCATCGCGATATTGTTCGACGCGGTGAGCAGCCACAGCGCCGCGATCGCCGCCCACAACGTGGCGGCATTTGGCATCAGGATCAGCGCGAGCGCCGACAGCAGCCCGCCGGCAACCAGAAACGGACGGCGCTTGCCGTGGCGCGAGCGCGAATGGTCGCTCAGATGCCCGATGATCGGCTGGACGATCAGCCCGGTGATCGGCCCCGCGATCCACAGCAGCGGCAGTTCGGCGACGTCGGCGCCGAGCGCCTGGAAGATGCGGCTCGTGTTGGCGTTCTGCAGCCCCCAGACGATCTGGATGCCGAACAGCGCGAAGCACATGCTCCACAGGCGAAAGCCGTCCGCGCTGCGCGCGCGCGAAGCCTCGCCCCGAAGCGCCACCCCCTCGTCGCTATGCAAATCTTGCATTGCCCTCCCCTGCGCGGCTAACGCTCGCGGCGCCAGACACGGATGATCTGTTTATGACCCAGAGCAATACCAGATTGGAAGACCTCGCGAAGATGGCGGGCGTTTCGACCTCGACCGTGTCGCGCGCGCTCAACGATCATCCGCTCATCAGCCTCAAGACCAAGAAGAAGATCTGGGCGCTGGCGCGCGAGAATCATTATCCCTTCCGCAGCTCGATGCCCGCGGCGCCGCTCGGATCCGAAGGCTCGATCGTCGTCGTCACCCCGCATATGCAGGGCCGGCCACTGCCGCTCTCGCACCCCTTCTTCCTCGAACTGCTCGCCAGCATCGGAGAGGCGGCGCGCGCGCGCGACTGCGACTTCACCGTCAGCCACACCGCGCCGCGCGATTTCGACGACCTCGTCGCGGTCACGACGACCAGCCGGGCCAAGGGCGTCATCTTTCTCGGCCAGTCCATGCTCCACGACGAATTCAACCGGCTCGCCGATTCGAACGGCAATTTCGTCGTCTGGGGCGCGCATCTGCCGGGACAGAAATATCGCTCGGTCGGTTCGGACAATCTGCTCGGCGGCCGCCGCGCAACGCTCCATCTTCTCCGCCTCGGGCGCCGGCGGATCGCCTTCCTCGGCAGCAGCGACCCCGAAGCGATGCAGCGCCGCCAGGGCTATCTCGAAGCGCTCGAATCGAGCGGCGTGGCTTTCGATCCCGCACTCGACGTCCGGGTCGATTTCGGCTTCGAATCGGCAGAAAGTGCGGCCGCCAAGCTCTTGGCACGCGGACAGGAAATCGACGGCATCGTGGCGACGAGCGACCTCATCGCGCTGGGCGCGATCCGGGCGTTGCGCAAGGGCGGCCGGGCGGTCCCAAAGGATGTGTCGGTGGTCGGCTACGACGACATGCTGCTCGCACGGCTCAGCACCCCGGCGCTCACCACGATCCAGCAGGACACGGCCGAGGCCGGGCGGCGGCTGGTGTCGCAGGTCATGGATTCGGATTCGGAACAGCCGCCCGAATATCTGCCGACCAATCTGATCGTGCGGGAATCGTGCGGGGCGTAGCTCCCGCTATTCCGCCTTCGCCGGACAGGGCAGATTCTCGCCCACCGCCTCGACCTTCGCGGCGAGCAGCGTCGCCGCGAAGCCCTTGTCGGCGGTTACCGACACCGCATGATCGACCCGCGCCAGATTGGCGCCCGCGTCGGCGAAGCAGCGGAGCGGGACCTTCAGCGTCGAAATCTCGCCCGCCGGCGCCGCCTTGACCATCGCGCCGACATCGAGCCGCACCCCGCCGAGCGCCAGCCTGACCGGGGCGCTGCCCGCGGCGTCGATCCGCCAGTCGAGCCGCAGCGCGAAGCTGTTGTTGAGCTGGCGCGTCATGTCCGCCACCGGACCCGACAGGTTGAAGGTCGCGGGGCCGGTCCACACGAAAGCCTTGCCGTCCTCCTGCGCCTTCACATCGACCGAGCGCGTCTGGAGCAGGCCATAGCTGCTGTCCTGCGGTGCCGACCCGACCTGGCGCGAGCCGCCCGCGTCGGCGATCGACAGCGTCCACGGCGCCCGCGCGCGGCCGCCGGCGAAGAAATTCTCGACATTCATCATCGCCGCGACATCGACCCCCAGCTCCTCCGGAAGCGCAGGCACCGTCTTCTTGTCGGCGTAGGTCAGGCCATAGCCGACCGCGAACTGCGGATTTTCGACCGGCGAGCGCGCATCGGCGGGCCACGCGAAGGGCAGCGTGCCGGTGAAATCCTTTGGTGCCTTTCCGTCCGCGCCCGCCACGAGCACATCGGCGACCCCGGCGCCTTGTGATCCCGGCAGCCACGCCGCGACGAAGGCGTCGGCGGCGTTGATCTCCGGGTTGGTGAACATCGGCCGGCCCGACAGGAAAAGCGCGACGACCGGCACGCCCGCGGCCTTGAGCTTCTTCAGCGTCGCAAGGTCGGTCGCTTCGGCGGGCTGATAGTCGAGCGTCGGCACGTCCCCCTGAAACTCGGCATAGGGCTCCTCGCCGAATACGACGATCGCGACGTCGGGTTTTTCGCTGAAGCTGCCGTCGGCCGACAAGGTCGCGCTGCCGCCCGCGGCCTCGGCCGCCTGTTTCAGCCCTTCCCAGATCGTCTGGCCGTTCGGAAAATCGTCGTGGGTGACGTCGGTGCCCTGCCAGCCGATCGTCCAGCCGCCCGCCTGCATCGCCATATTGTCGGCGCCGGGCCCCGCGACGAGCAGTTTGGCGCCCGGTTTGATCGGCAACAGGCTCCCATTATTCTTGAGCAGCACCAGCGACTTGGCGACCGCTTCGCGCGCGACGGCGAGATGATCGGGCGCGCCGACCGCCGCGAAATCGCCCCGATCGACATGGTCGGTGTCGAACAGGCCGAGCTTGTATTTGACGCGCAGGATGCGGCGCACCGCATCGTCGAGCCGCGCCGCGCCGATCGTGCCGTCCTTCGCCTCCTTGAGCGTGCTTTCGTAAAGCCCCTTCCAGCTATCGGGCGCCATATACATGTCGAGCCCGGCGTTGACCGCCGGCGCGCAGTCGGTGACGCTGCACCCCGCGACCTGGCCGTGGCCGTTCCAGTCCCCGACGACGAAACCCTCGAAGCCCATCTTGCCCTTGAGCGCGTCGGTGAGCAGCCCCTTGTTGCCGTGGTTCTTGACCCCGTTCCAGCTCGAGAAGCTGGCCATCACGGTCAGCGCGCCGGCGTCGATCGCGGCGGGATAGCCTTGCGCATGCTTGGCGATCAGCTCCGCCTCGCCGATCTTGGCATCGCCCTGATCCTTGCCCTCGAAGGTGCCGCCGTCGGCGAGATAATGTTTGGCGGTCGCCGCGACATGCGTGGCGTCGACCGGCCGCCCCGTCGCGAGCTTGCCTTGCAATCCGAGCACCATCGCGCGCGCATAATCGGCGACGAGCTTGGGGTCGGACGAATAGCCTTCGTAGCTGCGCCCCCAGCGCAGATCCTGCGGCACCGCGAGCGTCGGGGCGAAAGTCCATTCGATGCCGCTGCCGGAGATTTCCGCGGCGGTCACCGCGCCGATGCGCTGGATCAGTTCGGGATCGTGCGCGGCACCGAGCCCGATATTGTGCGGGAAGAGCGTCGCGCCGGGGATATTATTGTGTCCGTGCACCGCGTCGACGCCGAAGATGATCGGGATCGCGACGCCATTGTCCCGAGGGCGCAGCGAGACAGCGCGGAACTCGCCGACCAGCTTGGCCCAGTCGGCGGCACTCGACCGTTCGTTGCCGTTGGGCCCGCTGTTGCCGCCGGCGAGGATCGATCCGAGCGGATAGGTTTCGAGGTCCTTGGGGGTGACGGTGCTGATGTCGGCCTGGATCAGCTGGCCGACCTTCTGCTCGATCGTCATCCGCGCCATCAGCTCGTCGATCCGCTTCTCGGTCGCCGCGTCGGTAATCGCCGCCGGGCTCTTCGCTGCCGGCCAGAGTTCGGGATGGACGGTCGCGGCGCCGGTGTCGCCTTCGGGCGCCGCCGCCAAACCGGTTCCCGCCAGCAGAAACGCCGTCGCCATCGCAAGTGCCGATCGCTGCATGTCTCTCCCAATTCTTTTGTGAACGTTATCAATACTCGTCTCGCATAGCGCCTTTGCGAAATCAAGGACTAGTTTCGGCAGGCGGGGCTCAGCGCATGCGCGGCATGGTCGCGAGCAGCAACACGGCGCCCCCCGCAAGCGCCGCGAGCAACAGGAACAGCGCCTCGAAGCCGAAGCCGGGGACGAGCGAAATCGTCAGCCACGGCATGATCAGCGACGGCACGGTATTGGTGAGGTTGAACACGCCCAGGTCGCGCCCGCGGCGGTCGGATCGCGGCAGGATGCGCAGCGTCTGTGCCGAATGGAGCGACAGAAATACGGTCGTTGCTACGCCGAACACCAGATAGCTCGCCTTCGCCAGATCGACGTTGCCGGCGAGCGCCATGCCGACGAGCCCGATGGCCGACACGCTCGCACCGATCACCAGCGGCCGGAACGGCCGGTCGTTGCGATCGGCCCAGCGGCCGGCGAGGAGCGCGATCGGCACCGCGACGGTCAGCGCGACGCTGAACAGCCGCGCCTTTTCATTGTCCTGCATGGAAGGGTCGATCGCACGAAACCAGAAATAAAGATAAGCAAACAACGCCGCCTCGGCGATCTGGACGAGCAGCCGCGCGAGCCACATGCGAACCGCCGGTCCCTTCGGCCGCGCCGCGACATCGCCGTCGGCCTCGACCGGCGGGGGCGCCGTCAGCTCGGGGAAAGGCCGCGGCCGGCCGAGCAGCAGCACCGGCAGCACCGCCGCTGCGACGAGCAGCGCAACGACGCCGAGCCGGCCGTCGACCGACACGAACCCGGGCATCGTCGCGATCGCGCCCGACCAGGCGCCGAGCGCGGGCGACAGCGCGAGCAGGCCGCCGAGCAGCCCTTTCTGCTCGTCGGGCACGCAATCGCCCGCCCAGGCGGCGAGCGGGCCGAGCATCATGTTGAGCGCCAGTTGCCAGACGACGATAATGCCGATCAGCGTCCATACGTCCTTCGCGAGCGGCACCGAGAGCAGCAACGCGATTGTCAGCACCAACCCGCCAGAGACCCAGCCGCGGCGGTTGCCGGTGATGTCGCTGAGCCAGCCGAAGAGGATGCCGCCAAGACTCGCGGCGACGGCGCCGCAGAAGGTGATATAACCGAGATACTGGACGTCGGCCTGACCCGCGAGTGCGGTCATCCGCGCGGGCAGCAAGATCGTCAGGAAAGGCACATAGGCCATCGCGCCGCCCGCGGCGGCGAGCGCATAGAGCAGCAGAAAGCCGAGCGATTGGCGGCGCGGAAAATCGCCGTCCCTCATGCCCGTCCGGGCGGCGGCGGCGCGGTCGACGCGCGCTCGACCAGGCTGCCGCGCACCACGGTCGGCGCGTCGGCCTTCGGCTTGCCGCGTTGCTGGGCGATGATCAATTCGACCGCGCGCGACACCGTCTCGGCGATCGGCTGATCGACCGCGGTCAGCGGCGGCTGGGTGAAGCGGACGATCGGCGTATTGTCGAAGCTGATGATCGACAGGTCGCGCGGAATTTCGAGCCCGCGCGACCGTGCGACCTCGAGCGTCGCGAGTGCCATCTGGTCGTTGCTGACGATGATCGCGGTCGGCGCATCGGCGCCGTCGAGCAGGGTTCGCGCCGCCTGCTCGCCCGATGCGTAGCTGAAGTCGCCTTCGACCAGCAGATCGTCCGTGCCGAGCCCAGCCGCTTCCATTTCCTCGCGCCAGCCCTCCACGCGCCAACCGCTCAGACTATATTCGGGCGATCCGGCGATGAAACCGATCCGCCGATGGCCGAGGTCGAGCAGGTGCCGCGTCGCGAGCTGCGCCGACCCTTCGTCGTCCATCGTCAGCGCGATGCCCGCCGCGCCGCCCAGCGACCCGATGCGCGCAAAAGGAATCTTCGCCTTGTCGAGCAGGCTCACGATCAGCGGATTGTCCGAATGCGGCGGGGTCAGCACCACTCCGTCGGGCTGCAGCGCGGCGATCGTGGCGCGCAGTTCACGCTCGACATGGTCGTTGTGAGTGTCGACCAGTTCGAAGATCATCCGGTAGCCGAGCTCGGCGCATTTCAGCATCCCGCCGAGCAGCATCTGGTCGACCCAGTCGATCCCCTGCCGCCCCCGCCAGTCGGCGATGGTGCGCTCGCGGTCGTTGATCGCGAGGATCAGATAGGAACGCGAGCCGCTCATCCGCTGCGCCGCGATCGAGGGGACATAGCCGAGCTTGTCGATCGACGCCTGCACCCGCTCCTTCATCTCGGGGCGGACGTTGGGCTCGTTGTTGATGACGCGGCTCACCGTCTGCAGCGACACGCCCGCGTCGGCCGCAACATGCTTGATCGTCACCGACTGCCGCCGACGCCCCATCAGTCCTTCCGCCCCTCCGTCACGCCTTTACCCGTGCTGCTAGCGCCCTCTTCGCCGCTTTGCCAGACGCGAACCCAATCTATCTCCATCCTTTTCGGATAGCCTTCCGCGTCAACGCCGCCGACCCCGCGGCTCTCGGCCAGCCCGCCGCCGATCGCGAGGTTCAGGATCAGGTGGAAAGGCCGGTCGAAGGGCGCCGCTGGATCGCTCGATGCGCTCGTGCTCCAGTCGCCCGCGACCTGCGTCGCATAGACCCGGCCGTCGACCGTCCAGTCAATCCGACCCTTGCGCCAGACGAGGCCGAAGACGTGCCAGCCGTCGAGCGGCGCGGCAAGCGCGGTTTCCGATCCCTTGTGCCTGTTGCCCGGCCACGCACCGCCGAAATGCAGCGTGCCGAGGATGCGGTTCTCGCCCCCGCCCGCGCAGCCTGCGCAGCGCACGCCGAGGTTGACCGCCTCCAATATGTCGATCTCGCCCGACGCGGCCCAGGGGCCGTAGTGCGGGGTCTCGGGCAGCATCCAGATCGCGGGCCATGTTCCCTGCCCCTGCGGCAGCTTTGCGCGCACCTCGATCCGGCCATAGGTCCACGCCGCCTTGCCGCGGGTAACCAGGCGCGCCGAGGTGAAATCCCTGGTCGCGATCGCATCGGCCTTCGCGGGATCGCTGCGCTGCGATAGGGGAAAGGCGGGGCCGGTGCTGCGTTCGCGACGCGCCGTGATCACCAGCTTGCCGTCCTCGATCGCAGCGTTGCGCGGATCGGCGGTGTAGCATTGCCGCTCGTCATTGCCGCCGCCCCAGCAATCGACGTCGAAATCCCATTTCGCGGCGTCGATCCGCGGCCCGTCGAACTCGTCCGACCAGACGAGATGCCAGCCCTCCTTCGGCGCAGCCGCGGGCGCCGCCGTCGCCGCGGCGAGCATCAGGCCGAGCGCGCCGATCATGCCGCCTGCGGCACCTCGGCGCCGCAATAGCGCGCGACATAAGATTGATGATCGGGCAGCGAGGCGACGGTGTCGGCGACCTGGCCGCGAAGCATCTTCAACAGCCGGTCGAGTTCGTCGTCGCGCAGCTTGGCCGCGATCGGGTGATAGCTTTCGGGTTCGACCCCCTGCCCCATCATCACCTGCACCCAGCTGTTCTCGGCGAACAATTCCTCGTTGCGGCGGAAGACGCGCCCGGTCTCGCGGAACAGCTCGATCTTCTGCTCGAGCGTGTCGGGGATCGGCATCGCCGCGCAATGCCGCCAGAAGGGGCTGTCGCGGCGGTTGGTCACCTTATAGTGGCAGACGAGGAAGTCGCGGATCTGCACCATGTCCTGCATCTGCTGGTCGTTATATTCGGCGATGTCGCGTTCGCTGACCCGGCCCGCGGGCAACATCCGCACGAAGCGCAGCACCGACCGCTGGATCAGGTGGATCGCGGTCGATTCGAGCGGCTCCATGAAGCCCCCCGACAACCCGATCGCGACGCAGTTGCGATGCCATTGCCGCCGCCGCGTTCCCGCGGTGAAGCGCAGGAAATTGGGTTCGGTCAGCGGGTCGCCCTCGATATTGCCGAGCAGCCGTTCGAGCGCGGGCTCGCGGTCGAGGTAGCGGCTGCAATAGACGAGCCCGTTGCCGGTGCGGTGCTGCAGCGGGATGCGCCATTGCCAGCCGGCATCGTGCGCCATCACGCGGGTATAGGGCATCGGCGGGCCGACGTTCGGGGTCTGGATCGCGATCGCCGAATCGCAGGGCAGCCAGTGGCTCCAATCCTCGAACCCCGCGTGAAGCGCGCCCTCGATCAGCAGCGCGCGAAAGCCGGTGCAATCGATGAAGATGTCGCCCTCGATCCGCCGGTCGCCATCGAGGACGAGCGCGGCGATGTCGCCGCTTTCGCCGTCGAGTTCGACGCGCGCGATCCGGCCCTCGATCCGTTTCGCGCCGTCGCCTTCCGCCATCTGGCGCAGGAAGTGCGCATAGAGCCCCGAGTCGAGTTGATAGGCATAGTTGAGCCGGTCGTCGGGAAGATGCGCGAATTTGCCCTGAACCGCCGCGGCCAGTTCGAGGCAATAATCCTCATAGGGCGCATCGTGCCCCTTCGCGCGTCCATGCAGCCAGAAATGCTGGAAACCCGCCGACCAATGATCCTTGCCGGTCAATCCGAAGCTGTGGAAATAACGGGTGCCGAGGTCCTTCCAGTCGTCGAACAAGATGCCGAGCTTGAAGGTCGCCTGCGTCGCGCGCATGAAATCGGCCTCGTTGATCCCGAGCAGCCGGTTATAGTTGACCAGCGGCGGGATCGTGCTTTCGCCGACGCCGATCGTCCCGATCGCCTCGGACTCGATCAGCGTCAGCTCGACGACCGGCCCCAGCGTCCGCGCGATCGCCGCCGCCGCCATCCAGCCCGCGGTGCCGCCGCCCGCGATCACGATCCGTCGCATTGCTTGCTTTTCCTTCATCGGCTCAGGGTCCTCAACAGATAGGCGCGGAGCTGCCCCGCGGTTTCGGCGGTCAGCGGCGCCAGCACGCCGCGCCCGGCTTCGGGAATATGATCGGTGACGGTTCCGTCGTTCGCGAACACATAATGGTCGAAGAGCGCGCGCCACATCGCCTTGTCCTCCTCCGGAAGGTCGCGGATCGCGAGGATCGCGTGGTTGAGCGCGCCCTGCGGCTGGCCGAGCCAAGCCGGCGTATCGCGCCACCAATAGTTGACGAGGATGTTGAAGGGCTCGAGCCCCTCGACATGGTGCCACCACATCGACGGGATGAAGATCGCGTCCCCGGGCTCCAGCTCGACTGTCTTGGCATGGGCCATGGCGTCGACGAAAAGCGGATGCGCGGCGAGGTCGGGCGCGTCGAAATCGACGAGGCTCACCGCGCGTCCGGCGGGCGTATTGTCGATCGGCCCCAGATAGAGGTTGCGGAACTGATCGGGGGGAAACAGCGTGAAGCGGCGCCGGCCGGCCGCGCAGCAGGCGAGATTGTCAGGAAAATCGTTGTGCGCGGCGATGCGCGTGCGGGTGCCGATCCAGATGCTCTTGAACGGCTCGCGTGCGCCGAGGTCGATCGGGTTCGCTTCGTCGAGCCCGTCGAAATGCGAGGGGATGTCGATCGAGGCGAGATAGACGGTGCGCGCCTCACCCTGCTCCTCCGCCGTGTCGAGCCCCGCGAAGATGTCGGGCAGCTTGCCGGTCCCGGTGCGGAAGTTCATCGCCATGCCGGCGTCGTAGAACAGCCGCCCGTCGTGTCCCGGCGGCCCGATCGCGACGGTGAAGGGGCGGTCGCGCGCGTGGTCCAGCAGATGCCGCCGCGCCGCGCGTGCCGATTGCCGTCCCGCCCGGACCAGCGGCCAGTCGGCGACCAGCCCGCGCAGGACAAAGGGCTCGCGCGCGCCTTTCAGCAACGCGTCGAGCCCCGCCCCCTTATCCCATTCGCGCTCGGGAACGCGCGCGAGTCGGTCGTAGATCGGGCCGTCGCGTTCAGCCACCGCGCGTCCGCCGGTTCTTGCGCTCGACCAGCGCCGAAATCTGCGACAGCGAGGCGAGCGCCATGAAGATCGGCATCAGATGGCCCGCCGCGTGCAGCTTGCCGAGCGTATCGGCGCCGAGCGCCGCGAGCTTCGCCTCGTCGATGATGTGAAAGCCGACGAGCGAATGCTTCGACCCGTCCGTGAGCGGCACCTCGAGCGTGAAGGGTTCGAGCAGGTCATGATCGCGTAGCGCCGCGAAAAATTCGCCGCTCGCGCGATAGCCCTCGTCGAGCGCACCGAGCCGTTCGGCGATCGCGTCCAGATAGGGGGTCGCCATGCCGTCCTCATCGAACAGTCGCACGCCCTCGCCCCCTTGGGCGATGCGCGGATGGTCGAGGTCTATATGGACCTGCCCCGGCCCCTCGCCGCCCACCGGGCGCCCGACCAGAAAGGGCTGGATCGCGAGCGACCAGGGGCGATAGCGCGCGTCCCAGCGGTCGCCGTCGAGCATCAGATTCTCGCCATTCTCGAATCCGAAGAGCGCGAGCGCCATGAAATCGCCCTGCCCCGGCTCGCGGCGGAAGAGGATCGGGAAATGGCCCTGCACGCTGCGGAATTCGCTCGGCACCGTCAGCGTCGCCATCACCGCGTCGCCGAGCGCCGCGCCGACGTCGGTGCGCACGCGCAGTTCGCGATGAACATTCTTGTCGAGGGGCGCGTGGCTCGTCATCAGTGCCTTTCCATATGTGCCGGCCCGGCGCCGTCCTCGGCGAGCAGCGCGTCGAGATAGGCCCGGTTGGTCGGCAGCGCCGCCGCGAGCGTGCGGGCGCGCTGCCCATTCGCGGCGAGCGCCGCCCGCGCGCGCTCGGTCGCGTGCCCATCGGGCGCCGGGTGCCCCATGCCGTAGAGGATGTATTGGTGGCTTTCGGCCGAGAAAATCTCCTCGGCCTGCGGGAAATCCCACGTCGATGGCGGCTGGTCGCGCCACAGCGCGAGCATGTCGGCGAGGCCCTGCGGCACATGCGCCGGGTCGCGCTGCGCGCGCCAATAGGGTTCGTCGCGGCGGCTCAACACATAATGAAGCTTCAGAAATTCGACGACCCGGTCCCAGCGGTAGCGGAACAGCGCGTTGAAGCGCCCGGCGTGGATCGGCATCGCGGCGCGGCTCGCGGGAAAATTCTCGGTCAGCGCGCGCAGCGACAGTTCGATCAGCACGATCGCCGAGGATTCGAGCGGTTCGATGAAGCCCGCCGACAGGCCGACCGCGACGCAATTGCCCTGCCAGAAGCGCGCGCGGTGCCCGGTGGGGAAGCTGAGCTTGCGTATCGGAACGTCGGGGGCATCGGGCAGCGCAGTGGCGATATAGGATCGCAGCACCGTTTCGGCCGCCTCGTCGTCCATGAAGCGGCTCGCATAGACGCAGCCGATGCCGCGGCGAGCAGGGAGGCCGATGTCCCAGATCCAGCCTGCGGCATGCGCGGTCGCAACCGTCTGCGACGCGATGGGGCTGCCCGGCGACACCGGCACCTGCGCCGCGAGCGCGCGGTCGTTGATCAGCGCATCGCCGCGGTCGATCCATTGGACATCCAGATGCCGCCCGATCAGCAGCGCCGCATGGCCGGTGCAGTCGAGGAACAGATCGGCGGCGATCTCGCCATTTTCACGCGTGACGACGGCGGCGATTCCTCCTTGCCCGTCCGCCCGCACATCGACGACATGGTCGGCGAGATGGTTCACGCCGAGCCGCTGGACCGCGTGGCGCGCGAGCAGCGCCGCGAACTTCCCCGCGTCGAGATGATAGGCATAGTTGGCCGCGCCCTGATAGTCGGGCATCGCCCGCTGGCGCGGCGCGAGATCGCGCTCGCAGACATGGACCTGCGGGGTCATCGCTGCCGCGAAGGGCAGTTCGCTCGGACCGTCGCGCCATGCCGCAAGCAACGCGCGGGCAGGCATCCCTGGCGGCGAGGTGAAGGGGTGGAAATAGCGGTCGTTCGGGGCGCCATTGACCCAGCCGTCGAAACGCGACCCCTGCTTGAAGGAAGCGTCACAGGCGGCGAGGAATTCGGCCTCGCCGATGCCGATCGCGGCAAGCGTCGCGCGCATCGTCGGCCACGTCCCCTCGCCGACGCCGATCGTCGGGATATCGGGCGCCTCGATCAGCGTGACCGAAAGGTCCGGACGCGCCGCCGCGAGCGAGCAGGCCGAGAGCCAGCCGGCGGTGCCGCCGCCCACGATGACCACTCTCCCGACCATTCCGTTCATCGCCGATATCCTAGGCGAGCCGGCCCGCCGCGTCACGCAAAAGAGCCGCACCTGGGAGGAGGTGCGGCTCCCTCGCCAGAGCCATGGCCGGGCGCCGCCCCGTCAGAAGTTGAACCGTATCCCCGCCGCGTAGCGGGCGAACCCCGGCGACGCGAAGGTCACGTTGTTCTTGTGACGCAGGTGCCCGCGGCGTCCTTCGCCGGTCAGGTTGATCGCCTCGACGAAGCCGGTGAAGCCGGGGATGAACTCATAGCTCGCGCTGGCGTCGATCTGCCAATAATCCTCGACATAGAAGGGGTTGGGTCCCGACCCTGCCAGGAATTCGTCGCGCCAGTTCCACGCGACGCGCGCCTGGATCGGCCCCTTGTCGTAATAGGCGACCGCGTTGGCGCTGTCGCTGAGCCCGACGAGCGCGAACTGCGCCACCGACGAAGGCTGCGTGTTGTCGTAGGTCGCGTCGCCGTTGACGATCGTATAGTTCAGGATCACGCCGAAGCCGGTATCCCAGAAGCTGTGCTGGATCGCGAACTCCCACCCGTTGAGCGAGGCGGTCTGGTCGCTGTTGATCGGCTGGTTGATCTCGAAATTGACCAACGGGTCGCCCGCCGCGGCATGGATGATGCCGGTATAGCTGCCAGCCGTACCGCCGGTGATCGTCACCGTGTCGGGGAAATGTTCGAAGATATATTGCCGGATGTCGCCCACCGTCGCGTTCGCACCCAGTGCCGCGACCGCCGCCTGCCAGCGTGGTCCTTCGACCGGTGTCGTCAGCCCGAACGCCGTCGAGTCGACCCGGGTCGAGGAGATGAAATTGCTCACATCCTTGTGGAACCATCCCACCGACACATAGCTGTCGCGCCCGTAGTACCATTCCGCCGACAGATCGATATTCTTCGACTTGAACGGGATCAGGCCGGGGTTCCCCTGCGCGCCCGTGCCGCCGCCGACGCGAAACAGCGTGTCGAGCGTGCGCCCGCCCTGCATGCTCGCATAGTCGGGGCGGGTGATCGTGTGGCTGTACGATGCGCGCAGCTTGACGTTTTCCATCGGCGAAACATCGAGATCGAACGCGGGGAGCCAGTTCTGGTATGATCCCTTGAAGCGCGTGAATTCGCTGTCGCCGGACAGGACGATGTTGAACTCATTCTCGCCTACCCAGTCGGTGGTCTCGGGCGCCGGCACGAGCGCCGCCGACGAGATGGTCGTCGTTTCATAACGCACGCCGGCGACGAAATGCCCGGGATTG
>Ga0182745_1000880_pt1 | contig 30677 bp, 33 predicted proteins | sample eDN3rd30CKraftBY_FD_128523 | JGI IMG/M metagenome (GOLD analysis project Ga0182745, IMG submission 128523) | Enriched backyard soil microbial communities from Emeryville, California, USA - eDNA 3rd pass 30_C Kraft BY (version 2) (version 2) | ecosystem: Environmental > Terrestrial > Soil >... | reverse complement strand
TCGCTCACCGTCATGACATGGCCCTGCTGGAGATTGAGCCTGAGCACGGCGCCAGCGAAAGCTTCGGACGCGAAGGCCGGTGTGGTGACATACAGCCCTTGATCCGGGCCAAACGACATGCTCGTTGGCACGTTGATGCCAGCCGCCACCTGCTGAGAGGTATCCGGCCCGGTTTGTCGCAGAACCTTGCCAGAGCCTGGACGGACCGAAAGGACCTCGTGTGGGGCATAGTCCCCGGCTTCGAGGGCAAATAGCGTCCCTCCCGGGCCCACCGCGACATCAACCACCATTGAGAGCCCCGTCCAAACGTCAGTTACCTCGCCGTCCGCGTTGATCTCAACGACCTTGGATGCCGCGTCCGACTCGATCATTGAAGTCATGCTCACGAAAACGCGCCCGTTACTGGTCGTGGACACGGCCGTTGGACGCCATGGCGTTCCGGAAAAATCGACGAGTCGGGATATCTCCCCGTCGAGCGTGACCTTGAGGAGTTGGCGGCCGTTGCTCTCCGTCACCAGCATCTCGTTTCCGGTAACTGCCATGTCCGTGACATCCCCGCCAGGATCGACGTTCTCCGGCAGTACCTCCACGGGGTTGGCCTCAACCCATTTCCCGATGTCAGCCACGACCACGGCGCTCCCGCTCCCATCGATACGGTAGATGCCGTCCGGGGTCAGGGGATTCCCATGAATGGCTCCACCCCCCTCGTCCAACAGGTAGAGCTGACCCGAGATATACGCGAGACCGGACGGCCCCAGATCGTAGCCACCCGTCCCGCCGCTGGATGGCAGGGCATCCTGATACACAACCGGGCACGCGTCCGGCACACGAACGACGCTTCCGGAGAGCCTGCCTGTGGGTCCTACGATCGTCGTCGGGGTCGCCTGCGTCTGGCCGGAGAAGCCTGCCTGGGCCACGAACATCGAGCCATCCGTTCCCCAGGCAACGCTTCGGGGGCTATCGAGCCCGCTGGCAGCGAGGGTGATACCGGCAGACGAGGCCGGTGGCGTGCCCTGTGCGACAGCTGCAGGGACGCCAATAAGCACGAATGCCAAAGCAAGGAAACGGGAGAGATCCACGCATCTACGCAGCACGAGAGGGGTCCTTTCTCAAGAGTTCGCCAGGATCACTGGAACGTTTGCATAAACGTGGAAGTCACCCCTGCCGCGCAAAGAGTAGGCGTGACGCCCAGGCCTCGTGTCGTAACGATCAACGCCGCTTGCTGAATAAAGGAGCGCCCCTCGTCCAGGGCTTCCGGATGGGAGGCGACAATGGGCCCCCATCATCCTCGGCCCCGCGGAAGCAGGGGCCATGCAGATTAAAAACCTTTTCCCTAAGCTAACTCTACTCGCGGAACATTTTCCATGCAATGCCTGTCGACAGTCGCCCCCTGTGCTGACGAGATTGAGGGCATAGCCTCGGCCTAACTGCCGCTCCTCTCCACGACGACGGTCAGCGCCCCAGTCATACCAGCTTGCCTGTACCCGGGAATCGAGCAGTAGAACGTGATGATGTCACGAGGCGTAGCATCGTCCGGAACAGTGAAGTAGCCACTCCCACCCTCCCGCAGCGGACCGATCAATACGCCACCCCATTCATCCACGGCGAAGTCTTGTTCAAGCTGACCGACACTCGTGATGGTAATGGTGTCGCCGGGAAGTACCTCGAATGCGGCCGGTTCGAAGTAGAGGTCACCAGCCTCAATATCGATATTCTTTTCGGGAACCTCTCCACCGTGCGCGGCCGGTGCGGACTCCACCCCTCCAATTTCAGCTCCTGTCCAGCGAATCCTGATCTTTCCGATCATGCCGGCTTCCTTGTGCCCCGGAATGGTGCAGTGAATCTCGATCTCGCCAGAAGCGTCATCCGGGATCACATACTCCCCGGACTCACCAGACGCAAGGACATCGATCAGCATCGTGTCCAACGTCTCCGACGCCATATCGTGCTCCAGCTGTCCCTCATTGGTCAGCTTGATGGTGTCACCCGGCGACGCCTCGAACTCGCTGGGATCGGAGGCCAGGTCGACCGCCTTGACCTCAATGGTCTTGCCGCCACCAGCCGAGCCCGCCGCTACCACCCTTGCCCGGGCGACCATCGCCACGCGACAGGCGGGCACGCTGGAAGACCGGCTCGCGGCACTGGAGGCCCGTACTGGTATCGGGGAAGGTGAGCTCGCATGAGCGAACATGGACGCCGTCTGAAGGCGCTGGAAGGCGGGCTACCGGCATCCTCGAAGGATCGTGACCTCACACCTGTTGAGCTCCGCATCTGCGAGCGATATGCAGCGAAGCGCGGTTGCCCGGTCGAACACGCCATCGCCCTGGTGAAAAGGTGCATCCAGACCTCACGATCCCGGAGTGAAATACTGGCAATGTCGGAGTATCGGGCACAGCGGGAGGGTGTATCCGTCGAAGACTTACTCGACCGGTCCCTGGCCCATGTGAGGGCGATCGAGCGGGAGCTTGAGGCCGGGCGCGATCGGTGAACCCGAGGCGCTGATACCACAGTCGAGACCACGGAAACAGAGACCCCGGCAGGTGTATCGGAGTCCTGACCGGGGTTTTCGTTCGTCTGAGAACCGGAGAGCAATCCACATCCGGGCACCATTTACCCTGCACATGGCGATGTGAACTGTATTGAGCCGGCCGCCGTCCTTACCGTTTCCAAGGCTCGTCTAATATTCCCAGCAATCCGGTCATGAATAGACCCTATTGGGGAGTATCTTGATATTGGAAGTGGCATGCCTCCTTTATGGGCGCCGGGGTGCCGAAAGCCGTTTTCACTCGTTTATTGACGATTGCCAGATTAGAGTGGATATTGAATGGCACAGGTAAGGAACACAACATGGTGGCAATTACAAAGAAAATTGAGGTGCTGCCGGAGTCGCTTGTCTGGGCACGCGAGCGCAGCGGTTTTGACGCGCCCACTGCTGCAAAGAGACTTGGTATCAAGTTGGACTCGCTGATGTCCATGGAAGCCGGTGAAACCGATCTGTCTCCAACACAGATCAGAAAGCTGGCTGGGCTATATCGAGTTTCCCCGGCCGTCTTCTTCTTTTCCAGGCCTCCCACAGAGCAGTTCAAGGCCCCAAGGGATTTTCGTTCACTGCCGGAGTCTCAGATTGGCTCTTTTTCGCCAGAACTTCGCAAGGAGATCGACAGAGCCCGCTCGCAAATCTCACGTATGAAGGAACTCAGCACACTCAGGGTAATCGCACCTATACCACTGGACTTGAAGATCCACCGAGGTGAACCGGTCGAGGAGTTGGGGAGCAAAGTTCGACTTTGGTGCGAGTCCAGTATGCCGGCGCCGACAAACGTCGTTTCTGACCCTCGTCGGCACTTCGCATGGTGGTCCGGAGCGATAGAAGAAAGAGGAGTGATCGTTGCTCAGGTAAGCAGGATATCTCTGGAGGAAATGAGGGGATTCTGTCTAGGCGATGATCAGTTTCCAATCATTGTAATCAATGGTGCTGACTCTTGGAATGGACGACTCTTTACACTTCTGCATGAACTCGCCCATGTCCTCTTGGGAATCGATGGCATTTCCAACGCTTTCCAATCGGGTGACAAGACTGAAGTGTTTTGCAACGCTGTGGCCGCTGCCACCCTAGTACCAAGAGAAGAGCTGCGGTCTCACAAGATGACACAGGCAGCGAACGCGACTACATGGTGGGAGCTGGAGGACTTGGCAACTATCGCAAGCGAACTGGGAGCAAGCCGCGAGGTGATACTCCGTCGTCTACTCACGCTCGGGCTGACCTCTCGGGCCTGCTTTGAGAAGCTACAGGCGTCTCTTCATGAGGAATACGCTCAAGGTGGAACCAAGAAGAAGAGTACCGGCGGTCCCGCTCATGATGTCATGCTATTGCGGAATCTTGGCCGGCATTACGTGTCCTCAGTGATTGAGGCACGTAATCGAGGTGCGATTTCCCAATTGGAGGCATCAGATTTTCTCTTCTCTAAAGTCCGTTGGGTGGATGCACTAGAGCGGCGATTAGCTGGTGATCGTTCATGATGACGGAGAATGTAACCGGATACTGTATTGACTCAAGCTGCTTCATCAACATGGTGCGCAACCAGCCCCAGGATCTCTTTCCTGGGCTATGGGTGAATCTTCGTGGGTTGGTGGACAACAAAGCGCTTTTTGTCCACCGGATGGTTCGGGACGAACTGACGGCAAAGGACGATGCGGCAGCGGCATGGGTCAAAGCAATAACTCTTGACCTCCTCATCGAACTTGATAACCAGCAAGCTGCTTTTATAAATCAGATGAGCAATGACCACACCCACCTCAGATACTTGTACCAGCAACCTGACTATGCGAAGAAGGCAGACCCATATTTGATTGCCACATCGAAGTTACGCGGGTACTGTGTCGTGACTGATGAGGGGCCGCGTGACTGGCACATACCGAACATTTGCGATCGGTACCAGGTACCTTCATTGAAGCTCTTTGACTTCATGCGGAAGATGAATTGGAGGTTTTGAGCACTCCCGCGAAGGTCGCAAAGAGCGATACAAGCTGAGTGCTCCGGCCACAAAATGGCCACATTCTTTAGACATAAGAGACGGCCCCTCACAATGAGAGGCCGTCTTCCTTATCTCCACATTGACCAAATGGGTTATACCCCGTGGGCATCTTTCCGAGGGGCCGAAGGATCGTGCGAACGTCGCTCGTTTCGGCACCAATTCAACTTACGGTGTACCTGCGGTGTACCGGACTCGAACCGGCGACGAATTCGCATGCGACTTCTCCGCTTCGTATCGTGGACATGCTTCGTTTACCCAACGTTGACCGGCATGCATTCTGGTAAGGTGATGTCGACGTCCTGAACCGCTACGCCCCTTCTATCCCCTACATGGCCCAGGGGACGATCATGACGATCGCTATCAACCAAAACGCGGACACCTTGCACAATCAAGCACCACTAAGTCACTGCCTAGATATGCTACTACTCGCTTGAGTGATCGAATCCCGGAGCTCTGAGGTTGAGAGAGGCGCCATGAAGAGCCTGGATGAATTCATCGAAAGTACTGGTCGCTTCGCTTACGAATGTCTTCGTCGCGAAGACGGGTTCCTGACCCGGCAGGCTGTCCATATTGAGGACTGCTTGCGTAGGGGACACATGAACAATCCGGTGACGGTATCGGATCACCTGCTTGATGAAGTCGATAACTGTATTCTGTATTCCCAACTGAGTTCCAAAATTGAGTCCGTAAGCCTTCGAATAGGCCCGGTTGCAACGCTGAAAGTTCTGGAAGTCGATTCTTCCGCTCTCGACTACTCGGCGCGTCGGCGAAATACCGCGCTCTTGTGCTTCCGCCGCGTACAGTTCGGGGATGCCTCTCTGCCGCTCTTCCTCAGAAGTGAACCTTGCTATTAGTGAATCGAAGTCGGGCACAATCCCTTCCTCTTCGAGTTCAAGAAAGCGAGCCTTGCAGTAAGCCTCATATCCTGTGACTAGCATTGAGAGACTGAGATTCCCGGAAACAATTTCGAAGTAGAATCCCTCTGTGGATGTCGCTGACTGTACTAGGGTGATTGCTTCGAGTGTATCGCGCCATGTGTTTATAGCAGTCGGCCGGAGGACGGCAGCACCTTCTACATACATGATGGCGCCCCTCACTTCGACGCCGGCGCTTCCAATAACCGCTATCAGCCCCTCGCTTCCGACTTGAATTTCCTCTTCGGAAGGCACTCCGTTCGCCTGTACTACGCTTTCTGGTTTACCCGGCTCCCCGATAGAGAGTAGCGTTTCTTCCGGGGACCAATTAACGATGAATCGCAAGACAGGCGCATGGCGCAGCTTCTCGAAATCCACTGTGGCAACTCGCGTACCGGAACCCGGCGATGCATGGATGAAGCGAACCGTGAGGTCAGGGTACAGGCCGATGTCGTAGTAGAGGGAACCAGCTACGATGGGGAAGTTCGGCAATGGACCTGCGGCTCCACGTTCGACCGTCGTCAACGGCCTAAAGTCGAACACCATTGCTCCTTCGGGCCGCTTAAGTGCTTCCTGGATGCCGTCTTGGTCCTCTGCAACGCTGAGCACCCTCCTTGGAGGCAGATTGTCAAAAGGCGAAATTGTCATAGACCATCTCTCCATGCGAGCGCCGATCGAGCGTAAAATGCAGCAGTATGCCGACGGGCACCTTTAGACAATTCCCGTGGGAAGGCTGTTTGATTTACGACAAGCGAAAGGTACAGGCAGCGACTTCATGATGAGAACACTAGCACCTGGACCTGCGGGGAGACATTTCGACTTAGCATAATCCTACAAATCTATAAAGTCTATGCAAGTAAGGGAGTAGCGCTGATGGCGGAGGATCTGTTGAGAATCCGCGAGACGGCAAAATGACTCGGTATCCAACAACGGGCTCTTCGTTTCTACGCAAAGAAGAGGGCCATTCCGGCTATCAAAGTCCCCAGACGAAATCGACGCTTCCGATCGGAAGATGTTGAGCGACTTCGACGGGAATGGGGCGTAGACGGCAGCGAAACGGGAGCCGCAATGAGAAATATTGGCTCACGGTCGAGCTTCGTTCGTGACCGATTGGGACTGGGCCCAGACACCCTGTCGAACCATGGCGTAGGACTCCTTAAGGGTTGAGAGCATGCATCGAAAATGCAACGAGCCTCAACAAAAAGAAAACGGCCACTCGCACTGAGTGGCCGTTTCCCTTGCCGTTACTGGATTTTCGCGGTACGCCCGGCAGGATTCGAACCTGCGGCCTCTTGCTCCGGAGTTTTATTTTATCGTGTTTCTCTATGTTGTCCTGTTCTGGCTGATGGCGTTATTTTCGTTGATTTCATAGGGTTTTATCACTTTTCCGTGCTATACTGTACCTGTACGTGACGGGCTGTGCTGCATGGTTTGTGCAGCGCATGTGCAGCGCAGAAAGGCAACGCAATGGCGGTCAGCAAACGAAAAAACCGGACGGGCGGCGATGCTGGGTATCAGGTAACGGTGCAAGTCCCGGACCCGAGGACGGGCAGGAAGCGCCGCGTCGTCGTCGGGACATACCTGCGACGAAAAGAGGCGGATGCTGCCGAGCGGAAGGCCAGGATTGCAGTTGACGCCGGGACGTTTGAGGTTGAGGCCCCGGCACCCGTCCCTACCGTTGCGGATGCCGTTGATGTCTGGTTCCAAACCAAGAAGCAGACTGTGCAGCCCAACAGCGCGACCGGATACGAGTCAGTCATCCGGTTACACGTCAACCCGGCATTTGGTGATGTGCTTGTGACAGACCTCGCCCATGACGCCATACAGGCGCAGGTGAACCAGTGGCTTGATGATGGTATGGGTGCCCGGCTCGTGCATCGGTGCATCATGGTCTTGCGGGCAGCGCTGGCGCGGCAGGTCAAGAACGGAACCATCTCGGCAAACCCGGCGCTGGAAATCGAGAAGCCGTCTGCGCGTACCCGGAAGGAACTGACCATCTGGAATGACCGGCAGATACAAGCGTTCCTAAAGGCCGCAGAGGCGCACAGGATGGCCCCGTTCTGGTTTATGACCCTGATGGAGGGAATGCGACGCGGTGAGGCGCTGGGGCTGCGCTGGCGTGATCTGCAATGGTCGGATGATGAGGAAACCTGTATCGCCCGTATTTCCCAAACCGTGGTACCCGATCTTGCCAACGGAGGGGCGGCGCTGGTGCAGGACAGGACGAAAACCCGATCATCACGACGTGCCGTGCAGTTGACGGCTCCAACCATCCGGGTACTGAAAACCCACCGGGACCGGCAAAGGTTCGAGCGGCAGGCAAAAGCCGATATCTGGCCTGACAATGACCTGATCGTCACCACGTCAATAGGCACGCCATATTCGCCGTCATCGGTGAAGCGTGACCTTGCCGGATTGATGGCCGGTGTGGTGGTTCCGGGCGAAACGAAGCCGGACGGGACAGAATCGGAACCGGAGTCATTGCCGAAAATGACGACACACGGATTGAGGCATCTTGCAGCGACCGTAATGTTGAAAGCCGGTGTCTCTCCTGCAATCGTGGCGCAAAAGCTGGGGCACTCGGATATATCGACAACCGTTGACCGGTACGGTCATCTCGGAGTCAATGACCAAAGCGCCGCAAACGAAGCAATGGAGACTGCAATACTGCGCGGTGTGAAGATCGGGAGCGCCTGAGATGCCGGTGTTTGACCATATCGAGTACACCCGCCACGCTACAGAGCGCATGCAGGAACGCCACATCACGGTGCAAGATGTGGCGTTCACCCTACGCACTGGTGAAGGCAGACCGGGCAAGCAGGGAACATGGATTTATGAATCAGGCCGCTACCGGGTTGTGGTGGCCGAAACCGGCAACACGGCCCGCGTGTTGACCGTTGTACGACTGAAGGGAAGACGATGAAGCCAACACTGACCTACGACCCCGATGCAAACGCTGTGTATATCCGGTTCTCTGACCATGAAATCGCAGAGACCGTGGAACTGTCCGATAACGCCTATATCGACCTGGACGCGGATGGTGACCCGGTAGGGTTCGAAATCCTGAACGCGGACGCGACTTCGCTGGCAATGGTGCCCACCCTGCCGGATACAGCCTCATTACGTGACCTGATGAAGCCACCGGCGGCATAGCGACACTGGCACCACTGTCGATAGATATGGACACTTGATGGTGAACGATCAATCTGCGGCAAAAGCGGCTCTGAAACGGGCAGCGGAGCACGCCACGGGTAGCGGCTCATGAGCGGGGTTCGGCGATATGTGCCGCTCCTGATCCCGATGGACGCGGAGGGCGAACAATCCCGGCTCGCAGCCCTCATAGAACGTGCGACGCGCGAGCCGGGATCAGTCCCGTATAGCGCTGATGAGCTGGAAGCCGCTTTGGCGTGGCTGGAAGCCGTCAGCGAAGACATAGACGCCGATTCGGACCGTGATGCCTATCCTCAATGGCTAGCGATGCGGGCGCGAGAGTTAGGAGGCGCGTGGTGTGCTGCGATCGGTAGCCATGACAATGGCTTCCCCACATGGGATGAACCCGAGCGGATGGCATGGGGGTGGATACGCCAGCACGCCTCGTATCCGTTCCCGGTGGGGCGAAAATGCCCCGAATTGCAGCCGGGCATGCCTGCCGAGGTATTGCGTGCCCTAATGCCGCTAGAAGGCGTTGAATACGCGGCAAAGGTGGAATCTGCCGGTACGCGTGGCGGTGCCTTGCTCTTCATGTGCCAACCGGTGGAGCGTCGTTTTCTGGCAGGCAGGAAATGGATAAGCAGGCAACAGGCATGGATGCCGGATGGTGGCCGCGTTGAAGTGGTCCCCGTCCCAAGGCGGAGCATCCCTAAGGCGCAACAGGCGGACGCACGGCGCTGGTGGCGCGCGGCGAATGGTTTGCCATCTGGCGCCGGTCGTCATCCTGGCGCGGACTACTGGACGGCTGCGCGGATCGTTGACGCACTGGTTTGCTATGTCCGTGAACACGGGTGCGCGCCAGCGAACCGAAGGGATTTCGTCCAGTGGGCAATCGAGCAAGCCACCCCCGTAGATAAGCGGCCAGATGGAGGCTTCGACGACTGGGTAGCGGCGGCGCTGGGCACCCGATGGGGTAAACGACTGGGCATGCCGTTCGACACACTGACGGGCGAGATCGCCGGAGAATCGGCAACCGTTTGGACTACGGAAAGTGAGATAGCCTCAGAGTCATAATTTCTGTTTACGACAACGCAACCCAGAACCGTCAAACTCTTTTCAGAGGCACCAAATCCGGCACGAGCCGGAGCCGATGAAGGGAGTTTTTCGTGTCTGCATACGTCGAAGAAGTTGCTCCGCTCACCATTGGTGCGCGCGAGTTTTATGAAATGTTGGGCATTGGACGGAGCACCTTCTATGAAGCCCTGCGGCGGGGCGACCTGCCCGTGAAGCCTATTCGAGTTGGGCGAACAGTCCGCTTTCCGCGAGTCGCCGTCATGCGACTGCTTGAGCCGGAGGCTATGGCCGACCAATCGGGCGACCAGTCCGACCACGCATAAGCGAAACGCCTCCCGGCAGGCAAACCGGAGGCGTTTCTAGAAAGTTCTTGACATGATGAGTATACCGCAACAAACCACCAGATGGGCGGTGCACCCATGACCTGGGTAAAGCTGGATGACGGCTTTTTCAGCAGCCCTGCGGCCCTGAGCATCGGAAAAGACGCGAAGATTCTGCACGTCGCAGGCCTCTGCTATTGCGGTGGCAACCTGACAGACGGTGCAATCCCGGCAGGCGCCCTGCCCATTCTTGGGGCACAGACGGGTGTCTCCGCGACTCGGAAAGCAACCGCCGAACTCGTGACGGCTGACCTGTGGCGGAAAACCGAAGGCGGCTTCGAAATCGTCGATTACCTGGAAGCCAACTCATCCGCTGCCGATGTGCAGGCGAAACGCCACGCCGCCAAAGAGCGTATGAAGCAGTCCCGTCAAGAGAAACGTTCGCAGAATGTTCGCGCGAACAAAGTGCGAAGTTCGCGCGAAGTTCGCGAGCCAGATACAGATACAGATACAGATAACGTTGCAGGCTCTGATCTGAAGCCGCAGGCTTCGGGAGGCGAAGCCTCCCCTAGGGGCGCTTCGCGCCCCGCGTCTGCGACGCGGCCCAATCCCGAACCAACCACCGTTTTGGACGGACCTTCGTCAAAGAAAACGGAACCCCTAATACCCCCTACCCCCTCTTCCCCCACTACGATTCCCGCTCCGACACCGACCCGTTCCGACGGTCAGGTCTACGCGATGGTTGACGCGTATGCGAAGGCGAAGGGTGTACGCCCCACCGACGTATCCTCCAAGGACCGGAATCAGGCATTCAATGTGTTCAAGAGTCTTCCGGCGGGATTCACGGCAGATGAGGTTGATGGCTGTACACGGTACTTTCTGTCCGACCCGTTCTGGCGCGAACCTGGGAAGCTGACGTTCCAGAAAGTCGCGGACACGCTGCCGGAGTGGCGCGCTCAGGGGATGCCGGAAACGATGCTCTCTGCGGTACGTGGGAGGTCTGGTGGCAGTACGACCGCTCTTATGCTTGATCGCGTTCGTCAACTTCGGGAGGCGGGGCAATGAACGCTTCACCGCGCGCTGCACGCTTCCTCCGGGCCATGCCTGATAACGACGCGACCACGATTCTGGACGAACTGGACGCGGCGATAGTGCATGGAGTTGCTGAACCCATCGGAGCGAATTGCTGGAATGTCGAGAACGAAATTGGAGGTAGGCACTATCGGTGCCTAGTGGCGGTGAACGGCGCCAAAACAACGCTACTTTCGGTAAGCCGGGTACGTGGTCCGTGACAGGACGCAGCACACATGTATTGACCCAACAAATACCAACTAGGCCAGCAGTGGCCACACGAAAGAGAGATAGATGATGATCGATGCAACCAACCGGGCTAGTGAACAACTTCGTGGCTTGCTTGAAAGACAATCGCGCGAGCGCCGTGAACTGGTGGAAGCCCTCGTAGCCGAAGAAGATTCCGAGGCCGCAGAAATCCGAGGGGAGTTCAATCAGAATGCCGGGACGGCGATTGCCGAAGCCCTGGAAGACGTTGAGCGGCAGATTCAGCGGGACTTGAAGGCGGATACGCTGCGGGCGGCGGTCATTACCGAACTGCCGGGCTGGATGGCTCGCAATCTGCCATATCTCGACGATGACGATATTCTCGCGGGCCGGAAATCCGTCCTGGTTTGCATTCCGAGACGGGAGGCGAACGGGCATTATCGGGAACGAAAAGCCCTGGCCGTTATCGACGTCTCCAAACAGGTTTTTCCCGGTGGCAATCGGGGTTAAGACGAATAGGCGGGTACATAGACGATGGACAGGCAATGCAAAGCGAAAAACAAATCCGGTGCGCCCTGTTCCGCACAGCATTTCAAAGACGGATGGTGCCGCTGGCACCATCCTGACCTGGAAGCACAACGGCAGTCCGAGCGTTCTGCTGGCGGGCGAGCGCGGTCGAATGAGGCTCGTGCGAAGAAACAGGTTCTTGTCGCCGGAATGGACCTGCGGGCTGTCGATGCGGCGTTGTGTGGGGCGCTACAAGCCGTTCTGGCTGGCACCATCGAACCGGGTGTTGGCAGCGCAGCGGCCAGCATCGCACGGGCGATTATTGCCGTTCGCACGGCTGGCGAGTTGGAGCAACGCCTCGCGGACATCGAACGGACGCTCGCAATGAACAGAGCTTGAGATGATTCACAGGCGACGCCTCAGCGCTGTAGAGGAAGCCGCCTCACGGCAGCTTGATATGCAGCCTCCCCGAGATGGCTGGATACCGTTCGTGCTCGACGGGATACGTGAACACGGATTCCTGGACGCTGATGATCTAGCGGAACTGACGGACCTGCTTCACCGGTCACTTGATGATGCGGGCATGATGCAACGGAACTTCCTGACAAAAGATGAACGGCACCGCGCGCGCGAGTTATTGGCTCGCATGTCTGCGAACACGAAACAAAGAAAGAGGTACTCATGATTGACGATCAGAATGAAGTCCCGCCCCCAACACCCGGTGACGTTGCCGCCTATGAATCGCTATGCAATCTGGCGCAACGGCTTGGACGAGAGCGTATGGCGTTGAAAGCATTGGACGCTGGCATAGGAACATTTCCGGTCGCGATGTTTATGGCCGCGAGAGCTGACCCGATTGAGCATGTTTTCGACGTGCTTAGGCTGGAGCCTGGCGACCTGGAAGAGACTATTTTATGGGCGTACTCCCCCAATGCGTTGGAATTTGCAGACCTGGAACGAGTGCTGTCCGAAGAGGTGATTTCTGATGGAAACTGAGTTGCAACACGGGATGATTCTTCCCACACAAGCCCATATCCGGGCGGCAAAGACGCCCACCGATACCGAACGCGCCTCTCTCATGGCGAAGGTGAAATCTCATGCCCTGGAATGGGATGACTCCGAAAAGCCGGAGTTTTTCAGCGTGATTGCGTCAGGTGCCGAAATCGACAGCTATGGCACCTTCATGATGAGTAGCACGCTCCGCAACTTTGCCAAAGACGCCGAAGCGGGCGTATCCGTCCTCGACAGCCACAATCATCAACAGTTGGGGTTTGGGCAATCGGTGACAGGCGCCTACGTCACCGATTCCAGCGGCGAGCGAATGGAAAGTACATTCTTCACGATTCCGGGCCTCTCGATCGAAGGGCGCAGCACTGATGCCTATATCCGGGGTATCAAGCGCGGCCTGTGGCGAGATATTTCCGTTGGGTTTTGGCTTCCACCCGAAGCGCGGATCATTTGCACCATCTGCGGCAAGGACATGATGCGTTGGCAGGGCGAGAATAGTTGTCGCCATTTCCCTGGACAGACCTACGACGTTTCAGCACACGGGACCACCCGGCGCGAGGTTGCCTATGGTGGTATCGACGGTGCCCGGCTGAGTGAATACAGCCTTGTCTACGATGGGGCGACTCCCGGCGCAGGCGTGGCCAAAGCTAGACAGATGGAAGACGCTGGTGTCCTCTCGCCAGATATCGCCAGCCAACTTGAACGGCTGTATCCAAATGTCCGTTTCTCGCGTGCTCTGGCCCGCTCATACGCTGGTGTGAGGCTTCCAAATCGTGAGGAAAAGACGGTGATCGAAGACGTAGACGGTCCGGCCTTGCGGAAGCCAAAACGGCGCCGGCGCGATGTGGCCGACCGGGCAGCGGCCACCGAAGCGGAGGCCGACCCTCACACCCTACCAGCCGAGGCGTATTATGGAAACGCATGACATTGACGATGAAACAGACAGGCAAACACCGCTCCGAATGCCTGGGAGCGGTGTTGCTTAGGTCCAGAGACCTGGCAGCAGCGGGGAACCGCTACCCCTCCAGTCTACCGTGAACGTTCGTCCCAAGCGCTGTGTGCCCCTGAGAGCGTCGGGAACCTCGAAACCGGCCCCTCCACACGCACCCCACCACGGCACACGCTGGGGCGGATTCTGTCCACGCTGCTGCCACGCTACGAGGCTATGCGTCGCCCCGTGGTGAGCGGCAGACCGCGTCTGGAAACCCCAATTGTCGGTATGCGAGTGACATCGACACCAGCAACATCAACGAGCCAGACGGCGTAGGCATGGTGCCAGCATCGGCCATGTGTCCGGTGCCCCGCACATGCACACGCATACCGGGTAACGCGGTAGCGGGCATCACGGGAGCCGGACAGCACGAACACGGTGCCGGGCGTCGTTCCCGGTGAGGTTCGTAACTGGGCTTCCCTGGCGCGGTCCACAAACCTCATGAATTGCTCAAGCGTGAAACCCGGTGCATGGACAGTGTGGCCGTCGATATCAAACTTTGCCACCTGATACCCTCTCTCTGCGCCCACGTCTGGCGACGGCAGCATAAAAACGATGCGGGGATGCACCCAATATAGAACATGTGTTCTTTTTCCAAACTGCACAGGGAAGGCTTCCCCTAGTGCCGTCGGAAGGTGTGGGAAACAAGGGAAATCGGCGGCAACTGCGCGGAGTGTGCAGCGCAGCGGTTCGGGCATGAAAAGGACCACTCGTTGAAGTGGCCGTTTTCCGCATGGTTATAGGCTTTTCTGGGTACGCCCGGCAGGATTCGAACCTGCGGCCTCTTGCTCCGGAGGCAAGCGCTCTATCCCCTGAGCTACGGGCGCATGATCGCGCAGTCGCTCTTACGCAAACCGCGAGACGCAGAATGTACCGGTTCCCACCCTGCGACAGGGATTGTACCACTGACCGCGCTGGATTGTAGGGAGCATTACCAGCGGTTTTTGGATTTCGACGAGTCCCCCTGCTCCGGGGGACCTGTCATCTCCGGTGTCCGTTGTGGTCTCAGGGCGGGAGAAACAGGGCAGAGACAGATAATGATGGATTTCTTGCGCTGAAGGCGGCAAAGATTTGGGCTCTGGTCGTATTCCCACAATTGACGGGGATTTCGCGGGTTTGGCACGGGTCTTGCCGCGAGCTTTCTGATCGACTCGCCCGGCGGGTTTGCACGAGCCCTCGTGAACGCCGGATGATGCCTGACCGATGGATAAGACGGCGAATCAGCGGCGCCGCACATGATTCACGGTTCAACTCCCTCGATCACTCCCACAATGCAACCGGAGACACGAGTGATACGGGCAATTCCGCTGCGAGAAGCGATCTTTCTGACGTCACAGAAGTGACGCAAATATGAGAGGAGCAATCCTTGATTCAGAAAAGCTTTCGCCTCATTTTCATCTCGATGTCGTTGGCGCTGCTTGTCCTTGCAGGGAGCACGATGCCAGCAAACGCACACCAGAGTGAGGTATCGCAGGGCAATGACTTCGCGGTAACCGCCTCGGACCATCGATCTGGCACGGTCTGCGATATGGAACGTGATGGCCATTTCGTCTCTGCCACGTGGCGGGACGCAGAAGGCTTCGTCGTTGGCTATGAAGAGGACGGTAGCGATGCCGGATGCGATGAGATCAGCTTCAATGGCGTTGCTGACACCGTCGTGGTCTGTGAGGTCGCCGTGGGCAACTTCGCATGCACCAATACCCATAAGGTGTAGCGTCTATCCTCATCACCATGCATGAATAACGGCGCGGAAGCGGGCTCCGACTGGAACCCGCTTCTCGTTCAACGCATCACACATGAGACGGGATGCACATGGATAGCGACCCGATTTGCTGATGTCTAGACTTCGCCGATATCCTCCGCCCACACGTCTGGAAATCGTTCCTGAAACTCGCGCATTAACGCGACGCAACGCGGATCGTCAAGCTCAATGACCTCAACACCACGTGCGCGCAGTAATTCCAGCTCTCCGGGAAATGTCTGCGACTCCCCTACCACAACGGTGGGGATACGAAACTGAATGATCGCGCCTGCACACATCGCACATGGCGCCAGGGTGGTGTACAACACCGCATCCCGATAGCTGGCTTGCCGCCCAGCCTGGCGCAAACATGACATCTCCCCATGAGCGATCGGATCACCATCCTGCACACGAGTGTTGTGCCCGCTTGCGATCATTTTCCCGCCAATATCCAGGCTCGACCCAACGGGCACACCGCCTTCAGCGAGGCTCTTCTCTGCCTGCGACAATGCCACCTCAAACGATTCCCGGTTCCAGGTCGCCATACCATTTCTCCCGCTCAGAATGTTGGTCTTCTTCAAGACTGCCAATATGCGCAACACTATGGCATTGTGGCAGCCTTGCCCGTTTTCGTTGATATGTCAGGGATTTCAAGGCTGCCATGTGACCGTCACTATTTGGCAACCTTGCCATGTCATCTGGTTACGATGATGATGGCGGGCGATGCCCTCTACCCTTTATACGCATTGAGGATAGCCAGGTGCGCCATACCGGCCGTAATCCGGACGCGTAATACAGACGACAGCACGCAATTCCCCACACTTCTCATTCTTCATTATCTGTCGTTGAATATGACATAGATCCCGCCACCAGGAGATTCGTGGAACCATCCCTCGCAGCTGCGGCCAGTGACCGACCTCCGTGCAGACCATGCGTGCCGTTATTGGAAACTGGCCACAAGGGCCAGTTTCCAATAACGGCACGCATGGCGAGCAGAGCGGATTCAACGCTGCAGCCGTTGCAGTACGGTCTCAGCGGTGGCGTTTGCCGATCTCACTACGTCAGGGATGCCCACACCGTGATAGGGGCTGCCAGTGACCAGAACCCCGTCAGGCAGCGCATCTTCAATGGATTTCACCTGATCGAGGTGCCCGACATCGTATTGGGGATTGCCAACAGGCCATCGCACGATCCGGTGCAGCACAGGAGGCTCCATGACCCCCAGCAAATCCTGAAGCTCGCGGTGGGTCGTCTGAAGCAAAACATCAGGATCAAGCAGCAACGTCTCCGGACTACGCACTCCGCCGAAGAAGACGCGGAGCAGCGTCCAGCCCGCACCGGCGCGGCCGGCGAATTTGCTCGAAGCTACGGTCACCGCATTGATGGGTCGACGCTCCACCTGCGGGATCACCAATCCGTAGCCCGGCAACGGCCGCGCGATCGCCGGAGTGCGGTACGCCAGCGAAATAGACCCCGCCCCAATCGTGCGCAGTTCGCCAAGCCTTGTCGCTGCTACGGGTGCGAGTTCTCCAAGCAATCTTGCCGAGACCGAGGCGGGGGTGGTCAGGATCACCTGATGCGCAATGAGCGTCTCCCCGTCTGCCAGCTTGAGGACGAATCCTCCATCCTGCCGGTGAATTGACCCGACCTCGCAGTTCAGGCGGACGACAGATTCGAGCCGCCGGGCAAGGACATCGGGCAACGTGGCCATTCCGTCCCGCAATGTCACGAACGGCGGCTTCGCCGGTGCTTTTCCCCGCCGCCTGTTTGCGGCAAGTTGCCCGAGAATGAGGCTTCGGTGCTGGTGTTCCAGCGCTACCAGCTGAGGGAAGGTCGCCTGGATGCTCAGTCGTTCAGGGTCCCCATTGTGGATCCCGGCAATGATCGGTTCCCCGATCCGGTCCACCGCTTCCTGGCCGAATCGCCTGCGCACAAATGCAGCCTGCGATTCATCTCTCCCCTCCCCCCGACGCGGCAGAACAAGATCGAGCCACAGGCGCAGCTTGCCCAGCGGCGACAGCAGCGGTGAGCGCATAAATGGCCAGAATCTGGTTGGTGTAATCAGGCGTAACCCGTCAGGTGTGGCCACCGGCCGACCATTCCGCAAGGTGGTGGCTGGCATTCCCTGGGCTATCGGGATCACCTGATCGCTCAACCCAAGTTCATCAATCAACGCCAGGGCGTCCGGTTTTTGGGTCAGGATGGCATCAGGCCCACCTTCGACCAGGAAAACGTCACCATCTACTTCTACTCGCTCGGTCAGGATCTTGCCACCGGTACGGGATTCTGCCTCCAGCACGACCACCTTGAGATCAGGCCGACGCTGAGATAAACGCCACGCCAGCGTCAACCCGGAGATACCACCCCCAACGATGGCGACGTCCACCGCACGATGCATCTCAGGTCATCACCCGGGATGCATCGTGGACGATTTCGACAAGCCTCTTCACCTGGTCCAACGGGGTTTCCTGCAACACCCCATGCCCAAGGTTGAAGATGTGGCCCGGTCGGCCACCGGCCTGGTCAAGCACCTGCTGGGCCCGTCGCTCAAGCGTGTCAGGATCGGCAAAGAGTGAGATCGGGTCGAGATTGCCCTGAATCGCCCGATCGTGCCCAATCCGCTCCCAGGCGTCGCCCAAATGGACACGCCAGTCCACACCGATGACATCGCCACCGGCATCCCGCATAGCTTCCAGAAGATGCCCATTGTTGACACCGAAATGAATCAGCGGCACACCGGCCTGCCGGGCGATATCAAGTGTGCGCTTCGTGTAAGGGAAAACATATTGCAGATAATCAGCCGCGCTCAGATCCCCGACCCACGAATCGAAAAGTTGGAGCACCTGCGCCCCCGCCCGCGCCTGTGCCAACAGGTATTGCCCTGCCGCATCGCTCAGACGACGCATCAGGCTGTCCCAGATTGCCGGCTCACGCATCATCATCGTCTTCACCAGCCGGTGGTTGCGGCTCGAACCTCCTTCGACGGCGTAGCACGCCAGGGTATACGGCGCCCCGCTGAAACCGATCAGGGGAATCCCCCGGCTATCCAGTTCCCGGCGGGTCAGGCGGATCGCCTCAAGCGTGAACCCCAAGTCCTCTTCCGGATCGACCTCACGCAACGCCTCAGCATCGGCAAGAGTGCGTACCGGATTGTGGATCACCGGTCCTTCGCCCTTCTGGAATTCCAGGTGCAACCCCATCGCTTCGATCAGCGTCAGGATGTCGGCAAAGATGATCGCCGCATCGAACGAAAAGGCATCGATCGGCTGCAGGGTGATCTCACAGGCCAGATCCGGCTGCTTGATCAGGTCCAGGATGCCGAACTTTGCCCGCAGGGCCCGATATTCTGGCATGTAGCGACCGGCCTGCCGCATGAGCCAAATCGGCGTTGCATCCACCGGTTCACGACGACAGGCGCGAAGAAACCGGCTCTGATCGGTTAGCGATTCAACCACGTCATCACATCCTTGGCGAAATACGTCAGGATCATATCGGCTCCAGCCCGTTTGATACTCGTCAGCGATTCCATGGCACAGACCTCCAGGTCAATCCAGCCGTTGGCACCCGCCGCGCAAAGCATGGCGTACTCGCCGCTGACCTGATAGGCAGCGATCGGCACATTCGCCAATTGACGGACCTCCTGCAGGACATCGAGGTACGGAAGCGCCGGTTTCACGATCAACAAATCGGCCCCTTCATCTAGGTCGAGAAGCGCCTCGCGCACCGCCTCCCGGCCATTGGCCGGATCCATCTGGTATTGTCTCCGGTCGCCAAATGCCGGTGGACTCTCGGCGGCATCGCGAAATGGCCCGTAAAACCCGCTGGCAAATTTCACCGCGTAACTCATTACCGGTGTCAGATCGTAGCCATCTGCATCCAGCGCCCCCCGGATCGCCCTCACCATGCCATCCAGCATCCCCGATGGGGCGATGATATCGGCGCCAGCCTCGGCGTGGACAACCGAAGCCCGGCCCAGCGCCTCAAGCGTCGGATCGTTGAGCAGGTAGCCCTCTTCCAGTTCCGGGCGATAATGCCTGGTTACGGGCAGGTTGATGATGCCGCAATGCCCGTGATCGGTGTACTCACAGAAGCACATGTCGGAGATAACCACCATCTCCGGCACAGCATCCTTGATCGCCCGGATCGCTGTCGGCACGATGCCGTCCGGATCGGCATTCTCGCTCCCCTCCGGATCCTTTTCCGAGGGAATCCCGAACAGCATCACACTCCGGATGCCGAGCGCCGCGATCTCCCGCACCTCACCGACAAGCGTATCAACTGACCATTGGAACTGCCCCGGCATCGACACGATCGGCCGCTTCTCACCTCGGCCCGACCGCACAAAAAGCGGCAGGATCAGGTCGTTCGGGGAGATCACGGTCTCCCGCACCAGGTCACGAAGCGCCGGTGACTGTCGCAATCGGCGCATCCGTACCGCAGGAAAGCTCGTGCCCCCCGCGTTCGTTCCTACATCAAGCTTCATAATGCCGTGTGTCTCTCCCTGTCACAAGGTTGTTCGAATGCAGTGCGGAGCAGATGGATCATCCCGCCCAGGCTCGATTCCTTTGCCATCATCGCGTTCGGAAACTGCCGCTCCCTGGCGGCAGCTAACGTGGTCGGCCCTATGCAAGCCACAATCATGTCCTGAAGCGCCTCCGGCTCAACGCCTGCCGCAGCAAGTTGCTCCACGAGACTCACCACCGCCGATGGGCTGGCAAACGCGATCGCATCACACGTCTCAAGTATGGACCGTATTTCAACGGGTGGCGTTGCTGGCACCGTCTGGTAGGCGGTCACCACGGTGACATCCGCTCCTCGCTGCCGGAGAGCCTCGGCCAGTCCCGGACGTGCCAATGAGGAACCCGGGATCAGGATGCTCATCCCGGCCGGGTCCGGCAGTTCGGCCGCGAGTGTCGCGGCATCCTGCCTGGTCGGGATCAGGTCCACCGGTCGCCCCGTCAACCGCCCGACATCTGTTGCCGTCGCACGGCCAACCGCCGCGATCCGGCACGATACCGGGATCGTCAGGGGCCGTCCGGTCGCTTCCTGACGCGCTTCGATCGCTCGCACCGTGTTGCGGCTCGTGAACAACACCCAGTCGTACGCACCATCCCTCAGGGCCTCGAGAACTTCGTCGAGCAGATGAGGTTCAGGTGCCGGCTCGATGGCGATACAGGGAAAAGGGATCGGCACGGCCCCTTCAGCCAGAAGAAGCTTGTCGAGTTCGGCCGCCTGCTCACGGGCGCGGGTATTGACAATCTGCCTGCCTGCCAGCGGTCCACTCACCCCTCAACCCCGGCTCTTCGGACCATGACCTGCCGAGCAAGCGCGTATCCCGCTTCCCGCGCCGCATCCAGGGTCGCTCCATCGTCCGTCACCGATCGCAGTTCGACCTGCGTCACTCCATCCACCGTCAACCAGCGGCCATGCAGATGCAGCGTGCTTCCTTCGAACCAGCCGTAGGCTCCCACGGGCGCCGAACATCCACCGCCAAGTCCCTGCAGGAATGCCCGTTCCGCCACGGTGGCGGCAGCCGATTGAGCGTGATTGATGGGGGCAAGCAGCGCGTGCGTGTCGGCATCGTCACGACACTGGATACCGAGGGCACCCTGCCCCGGAGCAGGCAACATGACGTCAAGCGAAAGATTCTCCGTAATGACCGCTTCCTGCCCCATACGATCGATTCCGCTCCGGGCAAGCACAATCGCATCATAGGGTCCGTCCGGATCCAGTGCCTTGGCGATGCGGGTATCGACATTGCCCCGGATCGAGGCCATCTGCAGATCCGGACACAGGTGCAACAACTGGGAGGCCCGACGCGGGCTACTCGTGCCAATCGTCGCCCCGGCCGGAAGCTCCGCCAACCGAAGACCGTTTCGGCTGATCAGCACATCTCCCGGATCGGCCCGCTCCGGAATGCCGCCAATCACCAACCCTTCGGGATCGTCGACCGGCAAATCCTTGAGGCTATGCACGGCCAGGTCAATCTCGCCCGTCCGTAATTCTGCCTCGATCTCCTGCGTAAACACCCCTTTGCCACCCAAGAGCGGCAATGGCGTATCGAGCACGCGATCGCCAGTGGTCGAGATGATCCTGATCTCGACGGTCACATCGGGCCAGGCGCGTTCGAGCAACCCCGCCACATGATCTGCTTGCCAGCGTGAGAGCCGGGACCCACGAGCCCCCACGCGAATCGTTCTTGCCATATATCCTGACTACACCTTGGGTATTCGCCACGCAGGATGGTTCCTGCACCAATGGTTGCGCCGTTCGACGCGCTCGAACCGGCCCAATCTTCAATCCAACGCCCGGGCGGTTAGCATCACACATACGCCGGGCTCACCATATGTCCATTGCTCAGGGTACGGTACGGCAGGAATCCGTCAAACACTGAACGCCCATACCATGCAACGGTGCCCGAGTTTAACACCAGTGCGGATTTTTACCGTCTCGCATGCGCTTGCTCCCCAGGATGGATCAGAAGAGTTGCACGACAATGCGGCCACCCCTGGATGACCGCATTGCCTCATGTTTCAATCAAGGACACCAGCCAGCACCGTTGCATCATGCTCTCTGACGATACAGGATTCAGGCCGCTGGTGTTCCGGCTGGAGTTGCCATGGGCGACGCCACCGGAGATGCTGCCGGGGTAGCACCAGGTTCACCTGGATTCACGACGTACCAGACATCACCAACTTCCTGCCCATTGGTATCGCCAGCAGCCTCATCGCCGACAAAGTAGTATAGGGGTTGCCCGTTGTAGGCAACCTGCATTGATCCGTCATCCCGCGTTATCTGGGTCAGCTCCCCGGGGACACCCTCCGGCAGCGTGAGTGGATCTTCCGAGGTAAATGCGGGCCAGTTTTCCGCGCACTGATCGTTACACACGCTCTTGCCGGAATCCGGTACGTCTTTATCGAACCGGTAGAGGGTCATTCCCTCAGCATCCGTCAGGATGGTTCCCAGCCCCGGATTATCGGCCGTTTTCACGGTCGAGTCCTCCTGGGCGCTCGCTCCGGCAAATGCGAAGCTCAATAACAACGGAATGAGAAGAAGGAATCGTTTCTTCATAGGTCACTCCTGCCTGATTTGAATCCTGAAAAGATGGAAGGGAAAGCGTTGTAACCGCAACGACTTCCACATCATACGCACCAAACCCGATTACGTCAATTAATAACCTATCCCAAAGTAAGCATATGGTGCGCGGACAGATCGTCCCCAACGGATCGTTAACCTGGATCTTTCACGACGAAGCGTGAACGCCCCAATACCTCCCGTCATGCTGAGGCCGCAGCCGAAGCATCCCCCGGCGAAGCCGCATCCTCACCGCCACGAGACGTGCCTGAGTATGCATCGTGCTCTCGTTTCGCTGCGCACGGGGATCCGGGAGGGTGAGGTCACCTCGTGACCGAAAAGCGCAAGCGACCCCCGGTAGGGTGAGGTCACCTCGTGACCGAAAAGCGCAAGCGACCCCCGGTAGGGTGAGGTCACCTCGTGACCGAAAAGCGCAAGCGACCCCATTGCGTCGCTCAGGGTGACGTGGCTTACACGTGGAGATTACCTTTAATAATCCGGGGTAAACCTGTCTGTATCTGCTCGAATACTCCGGATACAAGCGATCATGGCCAAAACCAGGCGGCCCCGGGGAAGTTCCCGGGGCCGTCTGGTTTCACGCGTAGTACCTGGATGCTGGTATTCCTCAGCCCGCCAGCACCGCCTGCTGTAACACAAGTTTGGACGAAATCGCAGCCTCCGACACCCGGCGGTTCGGCACCATCAGCGGAGTTCCCGTCAGCGGGTCCGTCATCACCCGCGCATCGATTCCGAACACGTCCCGGACCAGGGCCCCGGTGATCACATCCGCCGGATTCCCGGCCGCCACGATCTCGCCAGCCCGCATCGCAATGATATGGTCAGCATATCGGGCCGCCAGGTTGAGGTCATGCAGCACCATCACGATGGTTTTGCCATGCTCCCGGTTGAGCTCCCACACGATATCCAGCAATTCGATCTGGAAGGAAATGTCGAGGAAGGTGGTTGGCTCATCCAGGATGAGCGCTGGCGTATCCTGCACCAGAGACATCGCGAACCAGGCGCGTTGCCGTTGGCCACCGGAAAGCTCATTCACCGGCGTGTGGCGAAACTCCGTCAAGCGGCACTTCTGCAGCGCCCATTCGATCATCTCTTCGTCCTTGACGGTCCAACGCTTCAGAAACGATTGATGCGGCTGACGTCCCGCAGCAACGAGATCCTCGACGGTGATCTTTTCCGGTGTCACCGAACCCTGGCTCAACAATGCCAGTTTTCGCGCCAGCGCCTTGTGCGACCCTCGCATGACATCGCCATCGCCCAGCGACACCCGCCCCGCGCCGAGCCGCTGTAGCCGGGCACAGGTCCTCACCAGCGTCGATTTTCCACAGGCATTGGGACCAACAATCGCCGTGATCTTGCCACCTGGAATCTCGTGCGAGAGGTCATCCGATACGATCGACCTGCCATACCCCGTCGTGACCTTCTCAATGGAGAAACCAATGCTGTTTCCCACGGAATGGTTGACGTCGCGACGCAGGATGCTTCGGGGGACGCAATACCGGTTGCATTTGAACGGGCACGGATGTGCGTAAATATCGCAGGAGATGCCGTACAACTCGGTCATCAGTTCCGGCGTCAATACATCGGAGGGCGCTCCGTCGCCAATGATCCGGCCATCCCGCATCGCGATCAGCCGGTCGCTCACCAACGCGGCTTCATTGATGTCATGCAACACCATCACAATGGTGCGACCTTCCTCGTGGTTCAGGCGTTGCACCAGTTCCATGATTTCCAACTGGTGCGCCACATCGAGATAGGTCGTCGGTTCATCCAGCAGCAACACCGGCGTCTCCTGCGCCAATGCCATGGCAATCCACGCCCGCTGCCGCTGGCCTCCCGACAATTCATCGATAGACCGGGTAGCCAGTTCAGTCATCCCGCTCAGCTCAAGTGCGTGAGCCACCGCCTCCTCATCCTTACGGGATGGGGATTGCAGGAATCCCTGATGCGGATACCGTCCTCGTCGCGCCAGCTCTTCAACCGTCACCCGCTCCGGCGATTCCGATTGCTGCGCCAGGAGACCGAGCCGCTTGGCGACGGACCGTGTCGACTGGCTGTGAATATCCTGACCATCCAGCAACACGGTTCCATACTTTGGCTTCAGCAGCCTCGCGAGGGACCGCAACACGGTGGACTTTCCACACCCGTTGGGACCAATGATCGTGGTAATTTCACCATCACGAATATCCAGGTCAAGCCCGTGAACGATCATCCGGGTGTCATAAGCGAGATCGAGGTGTTCAGCCTGCAACAGGGACATGAATGACTCCATGAACTACGTATGACTGTTGGAACGATACAGCAAGAAGAGAAAATACGGCGCGCCGACGGCTGCAGTCACCACGCCGACGGGTAAGGTGATCGGGAAGGCGAACTGCGCAGCAATATCGGACAGAAGTAACAACAGGCTACCGAGAACACCGGTAAAGATCAGCACGCTCCCGGAATGCGGTCCGGCAATCATCCTTGCCATGTGCGGCACCATCAGGGCCACAAATCCGATCGGTCCGGCAATCGCCACGCTGATCGCGGCCAGGGCGCATCCGACAACCATCAACATCAGCCGGGTGCGCTCGAGCGGAATCCCCAGGCTACGCGTCACGACATCACCCAGCATCATGGCCCGCAAGGGTTCCATCAACAGGACCGCCGTCGGCACCAGGATGACCAGGGTTACCAGCGGCGCCAGGACATCACTCCAGGTGCTGCCATAGATGGAACCCATCGTCCATACGATAGCGGGTCTCGCCTGCTCGAGCGGGAACTTGATCATCATGTACGATGATCCCGCACTGACGATCGCCCCAATTCCGATACCGACCAGGATCAGGCGATTGGGGGACACGCCGCCCCGCCAGGACAGCAGGTAAATCGCCATCGCGGTCAGCAAGGCTCCCACAAACGCCGCGGTGGGGAGAAGCGAAGCATCCTGCTGGAGGACGATCCACGTCACCGCCGCGAAAGTGGCACCCGCATTGATACCAATGATATCGGGGGAAACCAGCGGATTCCGGGCAATACCCTGGAAGATCAAGCCGGAGATCGCCAGCGAGCACCCGATCACCACTGCACTCATGATCCTCGGCCAGCGCAGCGTATTGACCACCAGGGAAGTCCGGTCATCACCCTTGCCCAGGGTTGCATCGATCACCTCGCTCATCGAGAGATCGATCGTCCCCAGCGTCACTGCCCAGATCATGAGGATTGCCAGCAACACCAGACCCGCCAGCGTCATTCCCAATACCCGGACATTGAACCGCCAGGAGGCATATCGTGTCCGGAATACCCGATGACCAGGCCGCTGCTGGTGTTGGGTTACGTCCTGCGTCTGCATCATGATCAGCCAGCCACCGTTCGTTTACGTGCAAGAATAATCAGGAATGGTGCACCCACCAGGGCCATCACGATCCCCACCTGAAGTTCACCGGGCCGGGTAATCAACCGGCCCACAATATCCGCCACCGTGAGCAGCAACGCACCGATAATCAGGGAATAGGGAAGCACCCATCGGTAGTCGGATCCCACAACGGCCCGCGCAATATGAGGCGTCGCCAGGCCGACGAAGCCGATTGGCCCCGCCACAGAGACTGCCGCTCCGGTCAGGAGAACCACCAGCAACGATGAGCCCAACCGGACCCGCTGCGTATTCATCCCCAGGGCTCGCGCATTGTCCTCGCCCATACTCAGGACATTGAGTTGATGCCCCATCAGCATCCCGGCGATGAGTCCGGGCACGATGAACGGCAACACCCCCCACAATGTGCTCAGTTGGCGCCCCGCCACCGAACCGACAACCCAGAACCGCATGCTGTCCATCGTTTCCTCGCTCAACAGGAGGACAGCACTTGTCCAGGCGCCGAGCAATGCCGAGATCACCACCCCGGCCAGCGCCAGCTTGACGGGAGTTGCTCCTCCCGAACCCACGGTACCGATGATAAAAACAAGGGCCGAGGCGGCCATCGCGCCGGCAAACGCAAACCAGACGTATCCGCCGGTCGTGTTGATACCGAAAACAAAGATCGCAATCGTGACGCCAAAGCTGGCGCCGCTGCTCACACCCAGGATCGAGGGCCCAGCCAGGGGATTCCGGGTAACGCCCTGCATGATGGCGCCGGCGACCGCCAGCGACCCACCAACGACCAGCGCAATGACGGTGCGCGGCAAACGTAGCTGCCGCACAATCGTTTGCTCGTAATTCGTGGCGTCATAGTGAAAGATGGCGTTCCAGGCATCCTGGGTCCGCAGATCGAGTGATCCGAATCGCAGACTCAGCAATGCCACCACAAAGATCAGTCCCAGACCCAAAACCAGGCCCGCCAATCGTACCGAGGTCAGCGAACGCGAACTGCTGTTCCAGTGTTGCCTGGCGGGTTCAGTTGTCGGCAACGTCGTGGCGCCTGCCATGGAGATATGTCTCCTATCGATCGATTGCGTGATGGATATCGGCGGCGGCGGGCACACCAGTATTGCCGGGGATTTCCTTCAGGGTGACGACGCCCTGCTTGCTTTCCCCCAAGGTGTTTGCTCGCTTCCTGGCCTGAAGTCCCTCGTTCGTCACCTGTTCTCCGATGCGGATGGACGCTTACCAATCCCGAGTTTTAGCATCGGAATTATGGCGGCGACGGTACTTCATGTCAAGACAAACCTGGCCATACCGACCCAAGTTGCATGGCATTCACACTCGCATCCCGACGAAAATCGCCCCTATTGCGCTCCTCTCTCCATTGCCCTGTACAATGGGAGATAGAGACGTCCGATCTTCGTCTTTCCCACAATCCTCCAACGGTGAGCCACGAATCAGGAAGAACCGTCTCCACGCATTGAAGCGAGCGCGCATGAACCAGGTTCACACATCGATCCCCCATCCCATGGAGGAAATTCTCGGCAGGGAGCGTGAAACCAGCGTCCTCGACGCTTTACTACAGCGTCACGACGTCCGGCTCATCACCCTCACCGGTCCCGGCGGTATCGGAAAAACGCGCCTCGCTCTCCACGCAGCAACGCGCGTGGAGCAACGTTTTGCGGACGGCATCCGCTTCATCTCCCTCGCCGATGTCCCGATGGCTGATCTGGTAAGCGCATTCATAGCCCGCGATCTCGGTATCACCGGCATCAATCAGGATGCTCTGCCCGCCGCGCTGAAAATGGCACTGCAGCCGCTCCACCGGTTGCTTATCATCGACAACTTCGAGCATCTCCTGCCCGCTGCACCCGTGTTGAGCGAATTGCTCGCCCACTGCCCACACCTGAAGGTGCTCGTCACCAGTCGCGCCCTCCTCCGTATTGCCGGGGAGTACGCGATCCCGCTCCCGCCACTGGAGCTTCCGGCAACGGCTGTTGATCCATCCATCGACACGGTCCTGGAATCTTCCGCAGCCAGGCTCTTTGTCCGGCGGGCGCAGTCCACCAATCCGGATTTCGAAATCACGGTACAGTCCGCACCCCTGATCGCCGACATTTGCCGCCAACTGGATGGCGTGCCACTCGCCATTGAATTGGCCGCCTCACGCATCACGCATCTCCCGCTCGCCGTCCTCCGCCAGCGACTGGACCGGCAACTCCCCCTGCTCACCGGTGGCCCGCGCGATCATCCACCACGGCTCCAGACGATGAGGAATGCGATCGCCTGGAGTTACCATCTTCTTGATGAACCGGAAAAGTGCCTGTTCCGCAGACTCTCCGTCTTTACCGGCGGTATGTCGCTTGAGTCCGCAGAGGCTATCTACCCGGACGCGACGGCACCGGTGCTGGATCTGGTGGCATCCCTTGTGAACTCAAGCCTGCTGCTGGCTGAATCCGGGCATAATGGTGCGGCCCGATACCGTATGCTCACGGTCGTCCGGGAATTTGCTTCTGCCCAATTGACTGCCAGCGGGGATACCGATGCCACATGCCAGGCGCACGCCAGCCATTTCCTGAACCTGGCCGAACGGTACTACCCTGCTCCCTACCTCCCTGCAGAAAACCGGGGGTTGGTCTTGCTGGAGTTGGATACCGCGAACCTCAGGGCGGCCATGGTTTGGCTCCGCCAGTCAAATCAGATTCCTGAATTCTTGCGGCTTGTCGAATCCCTGAGCTGGTTCTGGTTCATTCACGGTCACTTCATTGATGGCGACTACTGGCTCAGGGCTGCCCTCGATGTGGTGGACGACAGCAACCACCGCACAATTACCCGGCTCTCCATAGCCCTCGGGGTGATCGCATTGGCGCAGGGAGCACCGGATGAGGCCCAACGCCTGGTGGCTGATGCCATCACGCATGCGAACGAGCTGGCCGAACCGCTGGACCTTGCGCGTGCCCTCATTACCAGCGCCGTCGTCGATACCTCACTCAACCGGTTTCCCCAGGCAAAAGCCAGCCTTACCCGGGCGCTCGCCCAGGCGGAGTCGATCTCCGATGCAACCCAGGCGTCCGCGATCACCAGCTCCGCCCTCGCGAATCTTGGGGTGTCTGCCCGCGCCGAAGGGCATCTGGATGAAGCCAACTCCTGCCACGAACGTGCCCTGGAACTCCAACGCACTATCGGCTTCGAACGGGGAGCGCTCCTTTCAACGATGGATCTTGGTGATCTCGCCCTCACCCGGGGAGATCCCTCCATGGCCGCCTCGTATTACCGTCAGGGTCTGCAACTCGCTGCCGAACAGGGCGAGTCCCGGAGCCTGGCCGATGCGCTGGATGGACTGGCAAGCACGGCTGTCTCCAGGAGTGAGTTCTCCCACGCCGTAGAATTATTCTCCGCCGCCAACGCACTGCGCGAATCCTCAAAATTCGCCATCTGGAATGCCGCCGACGCCTCCGCCTTCAAAAAACAACTGGAGCTTGCCCGCCTCAGCATGCAAACACAGGAATACGATCAGGCCTGGAAGAAGGGATGTTCGCTCCCCCTCGCCGATGTCATTCAGATCGCCCTGGCACCTCCACAACCGCAACCCCTGGACGCCCATCCCATCCTCACCAAACGCGAACGGGAAGTCCTCCGCCTCGTCAGTGCCGGAATGACCGATCGCCAGATCGCCGAAGAACTCTTCATTAGTATCCGCACCGTCGAGCACCACGTCGCCAGCATCTTCCGGAAGTTCGGCGTCAAAACGCGCATTGCCGCCGCCAACATCGCCCGCACTTCCTCCCACACCGACTCCGGATGAGCGTAAGAAGGCTCGGCGCATACCCCGACAATATGAGAATTCCCACAGCCGGATATGGGGAATCGTCGAAAACCTTTCCGTACCCACGCTTCAATGAATAGGTACAACTACGGATAGTCATTGCCTCGCCCCTCCACCAAACTGGAGATCGGGAATTTGGTCCGCCAGTTCACCCCGGAGGTTAAGGCACATGACGTCTCTGCTGGTTCGCCACCGGGTCAGCAACTACACCGAATGGTATCGCCAGCTTGCCGCCCAAAAAGCCACGCGCCAGGCTGACGGCGAACTTTCCGAGCGCATCTTTCGCAACGCACTTGACCCCAGTGAGGTCCTCGTACTCTACGAATGGGACGACCTGGACCGCGCGCGAATCTTCAGCCTCTCGGATGATTTCCAGGACACCGTTTCCTTCGCGGATCCGGAAGCACAACCCGACATCTGGTTCCTGCAGGAAACCGACCTGCCAGGCCAATCTGCCGCACAGTCGAGCGCGTCACCCCTGGCGATACCAAAGGAGGAGTGATCGCGCCTGAAGTTGATTGGAGATTCATCTCCGGGGTGCCCCATCGATGATGAAGGAGCCTCCCGCATCCAGTCAGCTTTCCGAGACCGGCAAAACCTTCCGTACATGGCCCACAGACCTGTGGCCAGTGACAATTAAGGAAGAACCATGACCGTATCCAGTTCCCGGGCAACAGCTTTCAGCCGTCGAACCGCATTCAAGGCAGGGGTCGCGGGCCTCGGCACCGCCATCATTGCCGGATCGCCATCCCATCGTTCTGTCTTTGCACAATCAGTAACCCCCACATCAAATGTGTCGGAGCGGGTCACTCAGGCGGTCGACGCCCTGGACGGCCTGATCACCAGCATGATGGCGTCGAGTGGCATACCGGGTCTCGCTGTCGCCGTCGTCCTTGACGAT